>Ga0182238_1000070_pt1 | contig 36995 bp, 27 predicted proteins | sample hydfrates6_PW_90_FD_132439 | JGI IMG/M metagenome (GOLD analysis project Ga0182238, IMG submission 132439) | Subsurface microbial communities from deep shales in Texas, USA - hydraulic fracturing test 6_PW_90 | ecosystem: Environmental > Aquatic > Deep subsurface > Shale gas/oil reservoir >... | reverse complement strand
CTGGGAATACACCATTCCCAACGCCGACGTGCAGTCCCTTGGCGAAGGCGACAGCTTCACCGAGACCTTTACGGTGCAGTCCGCAGACGGGACCGCTACGCACGACATCGAAGTGACGGTCAACGGCACCAATGATGCTGCCGATATTTCCGTGGCAGCCGGGGATTCCGACACCGGTTCCGTGACCGAGGACGATTCCGCTCCCACGCTGACCACGTCCGGCGCACTGACCGTGACCGACGCGGATGCGGGCGAAGCGGTTTTTGATCCCGACAGCGTGCAGGCCCCGGCAAACGCGCAGGGTACCCTGACCATCGACGCGGACGGCAACTGGGAATACACCATTCCCAACGCCGACGTGCAGAGCCTTGGCGAAGGCGACAGCTTCACCGAGACCTTCACGGTGCAGTCCGCAGACGGCACGGCGACGCACGACATCGAAGTGACGGTCAACGGCACCAATGATGCCCCCAGAATTGATCTTGATGCGGGGGCACGGAAGGTGGTGGATTTTGTTTCCGAGAGCGCAAGCCTCAACAACATCTTCGGCGTCTACGTTGTGGATGCCGATGGCAATCCCGGCAATCCGCAGATTATCCTGAATAATCAGAATGCGTTGACCGACAACCAGCAAAATGGTGTCGAGGCAGACGGGCACACTCTTGCCACGTTGCCGGAGGGCGGTCATTATGAATATTTCCTGATTGCCAATGGTGCCAGCTCCAACCCGGATCTTGCCGACTCGCAGCTCTCCTTCGATACCAGCGGCGACAAGCCTCAGCTGCTTATCGACGGCTCTCCCTCCGGGCGGCCGGTTTATTTCTCGCAGGACGAATACAACCCGGACAATCTTGACGGCAGCGATCCCGGACGTGACCCTGCGCCCGGACATTTCATTATTGAGACGCAGGCGGACGGTTCCACCATCGTGCGCGTGGAGGACCTCTGGAACGGCGGTGACAATGACTACCGTGACGTGGTGGTTCGGGTCACCACGGAAGATGGCACGGAGGGAACAGGCTTTGAGGGAACCTTCGTGGAAGATGCCGGGCAGGTCTACATTGCGTCCGGCTCCGTGAATATCTCGGATGTGGACAGCGATGAAATGACCAATGCGGAAATCACGCTTGAGAACCCGCAGGCGGGCGACCAGCTCCGTGTCGGCAATTTGCCTGACGGCATCAGCGCGCAGCTCGTGCCTGCCGAAGACGGCAATGGCTTGACGGTTCTGCTCACGGCCGATGCCGGAACAGCTTCCGCAGCGGATTTTGAAGCGGCGATTCGCAACATTTCCTTCTATAATGACTCGGAAGCCCCGGATACTTCGGACCGTCTGATTACGGTCACGGTCTCCGATGACAACGGGGCGACCAGCAACAGCGCCGAGACGATCATCAACGTCGTGAGCGTGAATGATCGTCCGGTGGCCGTGAACGATTCGGCCAGCGTCGATGAAGGGCAGTCCGTCGAGATCGACGTGCTTGCTAACGATTCGGATGTCGATGGCGGTACCTTGTCCCTGCACGGAACGCCTCAGGCCGAGAACGGCGTGGTGGAAGTGGGTGAGGACGGAAAGCTCACCTACACTCCGAACGAAGGGTTCACCGGCACCGATACCATCACCTACGGCGTCAACGACGGGCAGGGCGGGTACGACTCCGCCACCGTGAACGTGGTTGTCAACGACGTGAACGAGGCGCCCGTCAGCGAATCGTTCGACGTGGAATCCACCGAGGCCGGACCCGTTGAAGTCGATTTCCTCTCCCATGCGCAGGACGCGGACGGCGAAGTTTCCGAGATCATCATCACGAAGATGCCTGAAGGTGGCACCCTGTACTACACGGATCCCGAAAGCGGTGAGACCGTGGCCGTGCGGGAGTCCGACGTTACCGGTGATGATAACGGCACGCGCTTTGGCGCGGACGGCACGTTTGCCTTCGAGGCAGACGGCTCGGCCGAATCCTCTATTCTTCTCGGCACCAAGACCGTGGGTGACCAGACGCTCGCCAACTGGGGCGAGGCCGTGGACGGTAATGCCGCAGTGCGCGAACTCACCCTCGCCGACGGCAATGTGGTGACCATTTCTTCCGACAGTGGCCCGCTCAGGCAGTACAATCAGGAACAGTCCAGTCATATGGGCATCGGCATCGGCGATTCTGACGGCAACGGCATCAATGCCGGTGAGACCGTGACAGTCGATTTCGGCGATGCGGTCGTGTCCACGGCGCGTATCGGTTTTGACGGACTCGGTGGCCATTTTGCAGCCGAGGGCGGACAGGCCACGGCCGTCTGGATAGCCAAGCTTGATGGTCAGGAAGTCGCACGTGGCGAAATGACGCAGGGCGAAGACGGCACACCGCTTTTCGAGGAGCTGCTCATCACCTCCGACGATGTCGAGGGCGGCCTGTTCGACTCCATAGAATTCACCACCGATTCTCAGTCCGGTTCCAACTGGGAGCTGCGGTACGTCGAGGCCGAATTCGGCACTGACACCTCCATCGGTTTCGTGCCCGTGGACGATGACGGAGCGGTGGGTAATGAAAGCTTCGCGGATGTCGAGCTGACCCCGGACGTCCTCGCCAACGAGCCGCCCGAGGCGGACAGCTTCACTGAATCCGCGGTATCCTCGGAACCCGTGGATATCAGCTTTGGCGACCATGTAACGGACACCGAGGACGAGGCCGCAGGGGCTCAGACCAGAATCATCATCAAGACGCTGCCCGACGAGGAGCATGGCTACCTTGAGGATGCGGACGGCAACCGCATCACTGAAGCGGGCGGTGAATACGACATGGACGGCATCCGCTACGTGCCGCTGGATTCCGGTGAAGCCGCTCCCGTCAGCGGCGCTTTCCTCGGTGCCCGTCAGGTTGGCGACGAGTCGTTGGACAACTGGGGACAGGCCGTGGATGCGTCAACAAGGGTCATGCAGATTGCAGACGGCGTTACTGCCACCCTCTCCGTGAGCGGCGGCGAACTGCGGCAGTACCATCAGGAAGACTCCGGGCATATGGGCATCGGCGTCGGCGATGCTGACGGCAACGGCATCAACGCAGACGATACTCTGAGCCTGTCCTTTGATGGAGCCAAGGTTTCCCATGCGGAAGTCGGCCTTGATGGACTTGGCGGACATTTCGTGCCTGATGGCAATGGTCAGACAGTGGCCACGGCGACCTGGGCGGCCTATAACGGCGACGAGCTGGTGGCCAGCGGCAACGTCGTCAACGACACCGATGGCCTGCAGTACACGCTTACCATCGGACAGGACGAGCTTGACGGCGCACTGTTCGACCGGATCGAATTCTCGACTGATTCCGAGCAGGCCTCGAACTGGGAGCTGCGGTACGTGGATGCGGAGTTCGGAGCGGGCGATTCCTTCCAGTACGCGCCGGTCGATTCCGATGGTGTGGAAGGCGATACCGCCACGGTAAACATCACTCTGGACGCCCCGGACTCCCTCACCAATGAAAACCCCGTGGTGAACGACGAGGCATACACGGTTGAAGAGGATGGGACCCTCAGCATTTCCGCTGCCGAATTGCTCGGCAACGATCATGATCTCGACGGCGATTCGCTGGTGATCGATTCGGTGCAGGGTGCCGAAAACGGCACGGTCGAACTTGTTGACGGCAACGTGGTCTTCACCCCTGATGCCGACTTCAACGGGGACGCCTCTTTCGAGTATACCGTCTCGGACGGCAAGGGCGGCAGCGCGGATGGAAGCGTTCAAGTGGATGTTACCCCGGTCAACGACGCCCCGGAAGCCATTGACGATGAGTTCGGCGAGGTTGTGACCCAGTCCGAAACGCTGGCCGTGGATACCGGCGTGGTGACCGATGTGCAGAAGACGGTCTCCGAATGGGCCCAGAGCGGCGTGAACGTCGAGGCCAAGACGGGCGACGCCCTTGAACCCAATTCGTGGAACGACGCCACCCTCAGCACCAAGAGCGTGGATGCCGACAAGGTCGGCGGAAACGATTACTCCGGGCTTGCGGTGAGTTCTTCCGGCAACATCGACGGTGGCGAGGTTGATCTGCAGGACGGTCAGGAATCCACCGGCTCCGAGCTGCTGGCGGTATCCTTCGATGCACCCATGCAGAGCGTGACGGTGACGCTTTCCGCCCTGTTCGATGGCAACAACGGCGCTCCCTATGATGCCGGACATACCGAAATGGCGCGCGTGGCGGCTTTCGATGCAGCTGGCGACCTGATGGGATACGTTGACGTTCAGGGGACGCAGGACGGTCTTGCCGACGTGACCCTTGATGTGGACGACCTCGGCTTCGGCCTTCCCATCGCCAGTGTTTCCATCATGCCTCTTGATGATGGCGCAGGAGACGGTGCAGGCAACTCGGACTTTCTGCTCAAGGCGGTTTCCGGGGAAACCATGCCGGAAGTTTCCGGGACATATTACGAAGGCGATACCATTACGCTGGACTCCTCACAGCTGATCACGAGCGCCAATGCCGAAGGGCTTTCGGACAACGACCCGGATGGCGACGAGCTTTCCGTGATTTCCGTGGGCAACGCTTCGCACGGCAGTGTGACGCTTGATGCAAGCGGGGAGATTCAGTTTGTGCCGGAGGACGGCTACAGCGGCCCGGCGACCTTTGAGTACACCGTCGATGACGGGCAGGGCGGTCAGGACTCCGCTACCGTAACCCTGAACATCGCAGGCAGGAACGAAGCTCCTTCCATCGACCTGAATGCAACGGGCGAGCATCTCGATGTAACTGCCGACATCAGCAACTCCTGGGGCTACAACCTGCTTGGCACCTACGTGGTGGATGCGGACGGAAACCCCTCTGTTACCAACGTCCTCTATGAGTATGCGGATGAAAATGGTCCCAGAGATGCGGCCAAGGGTGATCTGCTGAGTCATATCGAATCCGGCGAAACGCCGAATTTCTTCATTATTAACAGTGGGGACGACCGGACCGGACCGGCTTTCAGGGCTGACGCGGAGTTCACCTTTACGCAGGACGATGACGGGCAGTGGTGGGCCACCGGAGTCAACGAAAACGGCGAGCCCATGACGCAGCGGGCCTTCTTTGACGACCCGTCCATGAATCCGGATGACCATCAGCGTTTCAACATCGAGCTGACGCGACCCGACGGTTCCGAGCGCTGGGCGGTTGAAGAATTCAACGGACACACCGTGGACCATGATGACATCAGGTTCAACGTGGTGCCTGTCGAAGATGACTCCACCGATTATTCCACCACCTTCAACTCGGGCGGCGAAGCAGTTTCCGTAGCGGGCAACGTGTCCATTACGGATACGGACGGTAGCAGCATGGCCAAGGTCGTACTGACCCTGACCAACGCGCAGCAGGGCGACGTGCTTGACACCTCCGGCGTTCCCGACTCGCTGCTTGTGGACACCGACGTGAGTGCTGACGGAAGCATCGTGGTGACCATCAGCGGAAAGGCTTCTGCCGAGGACTACGAGTCCGCGGTGCAGGCCGTGAAGTTCAGCACCGACAGTCAGGATGACACCCCGCGTGAGATTACCGTGACCATCACGGATTCCGAAGGGCGCGAATCCCTCAGCAGCGAGAGCGCCACAAGCGTTATCAACGTGAACACCGCACCGGAAGGCATCGTCGATCTTGATGTGGGAAGCACCGAAGTCCTCTTCAACTCAGCCGAGGCCGGATACGGCAACATGCTCGGCATATACAGGCTCGACGAGGACGGCAGCCCCATTGATCCGGAGATCATTCTTGCCGACAGTCGTTCGGCTTCTTACGGCGATGTCCTCAAGACCTTTGCCGGGGATGAGAATGTGCGATTCTTCCTTATTCCCGACGGGGCCGATCAGGGCCTGAATATTGACGGCGACCTGTACTTCGTGCCTTCCGGGGGGCAGTACGAACTCTCGATCGACAACAGGTTCGTGGACGTGAAGTTCGATGATCCCGCGCTGAATCCCGAGAACGAGGAGCCCGGATTCCTGTTCGAAGAGGGACAGGGGCCGGGACTGAATCCGGGGGACGGAGAGTCCTCACAGGTTGCCATGGACGACCAGTTCAATGGTCCGGGCAAGAATAAGACCGAGGATAACAACCCGTACAAGCACAACGGCAATCACGATGACGACGATGATTTCAATGACCTCGTCGTCGATGTCCGTGACAGCGATGACGGCGTGTTCCACGGCGGCGACGGAAATGATATTGCTTACGGCATGGAGGGCGATGATGTGCTCCATGGCGGCGACGGCGACGACCTGCTTGTGGGCGGCAACGGTGCCGATCTGCTGAACGGCGGCGATGGCAATGACCTGCTCTTTGGCGGTGACGGCAATGATACGATTCTGGCCAGCGGCGGCAACGACCGTGTGCATCTCGGGGCCGGCGAGGACAGCATATTCATCGATCCCTCTCTGCTGACGGACGGAAACGAGATCGTGGTCGAGGATTACAATGTCCGTGAAGACTCGATCCAGCTGGCAGAGGGCATGAGCATCGAAAGCATGAGCTACGACAGCGACAACGGGCTGGCCCAATTGCTCGTCAGCGAAGACAGCGGCGAGCAGGAAGTGGTGGTCAAGCTCATGGGCATGAGTCGTGCGGACTTTGATCAGTTCGACACTACAGTGCATGCCGACGTGCAGCCGGATGATCTGGTGCAGCACGTCATTGATTCCGGTAACGAGGGACAACTCGGATAACCGGACGGATCATAATGGTATATTATTGCCCGGTCTCCCATGTTGGAGACCGGGTTTTCGCGGAAACGGATAACGGCCGGATATCGTTCTTCGCCTCTGCAAACGTTTATGAAATATCAACATCGGTGTGAACTCGAAATGAAACGCTTTTTTCCTCTTACGCTTTCCATGCTGCTACTGATGACCGCTACCGCCTTTGCTGCCAATGACGGGACCACTTCGCTGCGCGACAGCGCGGCCAAGGCCGTCGAGCACCACCCGAGGGTCAAGGCGCTTTTGCACAGCCGGGATGCGGTTTCCAGAAATCTTTCCGCTTCCCTGGGGCGTTTCTTCCCCTCGCTGGATTTGACTTCCGAATACGGTCTTCAACAGTACAGCAGTGGCACCACCAGAAACCAGACCGAGGACAACACGCACAGCAGCGTTAGCGACACCACGGTTACGCTGACTCAGAACGTTTTTGACGGCATGGACCGGTACAATGAATACGAGGGATCCAAGGCCAGACTGAATTCCGCCGAGTTCCGCCTTCGTGACAACGTGGAGAGTGTCGCTCTGGACGCGGTCCGGGCGCACCTCGACGTCATGCGGGAGCGGAAGCTTCTTGATCTGGCCGAAAAGAACGTGAGCGAACACCGTGACGTTTTGGCCTCCATTTCCGAGCGGGTTGAGGCGGGGGCCGGAAGTCGGGCGGACGAGATGCAGGCCAGAGGCCGTCTGGCCCGGGCGGAGAGCACCGTTATTTCCTACAAAGGCTCACTCACAAACGCAGAGGCTGCCTACGTGAGAGTGACGGGCGAGAATCCCGGCGCATTGAGCGTCAGCCCCTTCAGCATGGAGTATGTCCCGCTTCGCATGGAGGACGTGCTCTCCGTTGCCCTTGACAACAACCCCAAGGTCAAGGTCGGCGAGGCAGAGGTGCAGGCGACCGAAAAGGACCGCAATGTAACGGATTCATCCATGTATCCCGACGTGGATATTCGGGTGAGTTCGCGACATGCCGATGACCTCGACGGTGTCGATACGTACATTCAGGACAATCGCGCCATGCTGGCCCTTTCGTGGAATCTTTTCAGCGGCGGGTCCGACTACAACCGCTCCAAGGCCGCCGATTCCCGTGTTGAGCAGGCCCAGTCCGAGTTGCAGGATACGACCGACGACCTTACCCGTCAGGTCGTGACCGCATGGTCCGAGTACGAGACCGCCGTGGAACAGGTCGCGAAATATCAGGAGGCGTTGCAGTACAGCCGGGAATCTCTGGATATGTACATGCTTCAGTTCAACGTGGGGCAGCGCTCGCTGCTTGATGTTCTGGATTCAATCAACGAAGTGTTCAGCAACAGCGTCCAGCTGGAAACGGCAAAAAGCAATCGCACCTTCAGCCTGTACAAGCTGATGACCCTCAAGGGCGAACTGGTCAAGACGCTGGAGATTGCAGACGGCGTTTATCAGGACCCCGAGGATATCTGATAGCTCGTCAGCAATTACGTTTTCAGGCGCGGCTTCGGTCGCGCCTTTTTTTGTGTCTTGCGTCTTTGGCGACGTAAAGGAAAGGGCGATATCGTTCAGCGGCCCGGCCATGTGCCTGATTGTTCCTGCGTGCATCTCAGGGATTTGGAGCATCCTTTCGTACGACAATAAAGAACCCCCGGCGTCGAAACGCCGGGGGTTTTCACCAGATGGGGAAGTGGACTATTGTTGCACGATGAGCTTTTCGCCGGCCGGAGAGGAGAGCGTTTCGGAGAGAGCCTCCAGTACGCTGTCGTCATAGCGGGCCGAATCCTTCCTGAGAACGTCCAGCGCTTCCTGCATGGTCTTCGCGCCGCGGTAGGAGCGGGGGCGGATCATGGCGCAGAAGGAGTTCACGGCCGAGAGAATGCGCGCGGGCATGATGATCTCTCCGTCGGCGAGTCCTTTCGGGTAGCCCGAGCCGTCCATGCGTTCGTTCATCTGATAGATGGCGCGGAGTACGCCGTCATCGATGTCGATCTTGCGCAGGATGCGGTAGGCATGTTCGACATGCTGTTCCATGATGGCCTTTTCCTCGTCGTTGAGCCTGTCGGGCTTGGTGAGGATCTCCTTGGGCACGAACATCATGCCTATCTGCGACAGGTTCGCGGCAGTTTCTATCTCGGCGATTTCCATTTCGGAAAGATTGAGTGACTTTGCAACCTCCACGGAAAGCCCGGCCAGCAGTTTGGTATGTCCGCCCAGATACGGGTCCGTGGCTTCAATGGTGTTGCCGAGCGCTTCCATGGCGCGACGGATGAGTTTGCGGTTGCGCTCCTGAACGGCCATGAATTCGGTCATGTCATGGTAGACCTCGACGATGCCGAGACAGTTGCCCTGCGAGTCGAGGTAGGGCGACTTGGATATCTTGAATTCGTACCGCTGCGAGAGCAGGTAGACCGGTTCGTTTACCGTTACCCGTTTCTTTTCGCGTACCACCGACTCGTCATGGGAGCATAGGCGTTTGGCGGTATCGTAGCCGAAGACGGCCTGAGCATCCATGCCGAGTATGTCCTCTTCGTCGCGGCCCAGCGCCTTGGCGAAGGCCTCGTTGACGTAAGTGAACTTGCCTTCAAGGTCCTTGAGGGTGATGAAATCGGTGATGTTGCTGTTGATGGAATCGATGAATCGTTTCTGATCCTCGATGCGAGCGGCAAGCTTGCGGAACTCCTCGGCGATGCGCTTGTTATGCGCTCCGGCGAGTATCCACCAAGCCAGTCCCGCAGCGAGCAGCACAGTCAGGACGCCGAAGGCGGCAAGCAGGTAGACCGTGCGTTTGTAGCTCTGCACTGCGGCCAGCGCCATGTCGCGATCCGCCTCCTGAACGACCCACCATGGCGTGCCTTCCACGGCGATGCCCAGCGAGAAGACTTCTTTGGCGGGGTCGGAAAGGCTCTGCCTCGGCGCGAAGTTGAGATGCCCGTTTTTGTCCATCTCCAGATCGGCCGTGATGTCGGAAAAGCCTTCGGCAGTCCACGGAGTGACCTGTTTGAAGTCCTGAGCGGTTTTCTGCATCAGTCTGGTGCGCTCGCCTTCGGTGGAGAGGGCGGTGTTGGACAGCAGTTCGGTGAGTTTTCCGGTCACCTGTCTGGTCATCATCAGCGCTCCCACCGGTTTCGCGTCATCGTCCGACTCAGGAGGGTAGATCGGAGCGAGGATATCCATCTCAAGCCCTTGCGATGTTTTGCGCAGGGGCGAGAATTTGGCCTGATGGTCGCGCATGCAGGCCTGAGAGAGCGCAACCTGGCGGTCGCTCATGGGCGGAAGGTATCCATCGGTGGCGATGTATGCCTGTCCTTCGCGGCTGATGATGCGTGCGTTGAGGAATCCGGAATAGGTGGAAAACTCCCGCAGGATGTTTTTCATCATGGGCAGTTGCACCGCGAGGTCCGATGCGTCTTCGTCGCGTTCACCGGGAACGGAGCCGAAGATTGCGGAAAGGTCGCCGTCGATCAGATTCACTTCCGCGGCATAGAGCCGGAAAAGGTCTGACTTGATGAGCCTGTCTCCCTGTTGGGCAAGTCCGTCAAGCCACGCTTCGAAGACCTCGCTGCGTCCGTCGGCCAGTATTTCCAGCCGGGTCTTCTGATTCTTGACGGCTTCGACCTGCTTGGCCGAAATCACCCTGCCCGCGAGAATCACGATGGCCGCGGAAACGACCACCACGAACGTGGCGAGCAGGCCGATTTTCAGCCCCTTCTGCCGTTCTCCCGGATACTTCGGGATCTCCTCTGGATGAGGTGTCTGTGCATTCATGTCACATCTCCATCTGGTGTATAACATTCCGCCCCGTATGAGGCTGTCGTCACTGCTTCAATCTCCGCTTGAGCAAATCCCCGCCCGAGGTGGGAACGTGCATCCAGCGGAATTTTTCGTTTACGGAATAGTAGGGCAGGTAGTGCTTGTATCGTGAGTGGGGCAGCACCATCACGGTCTGGTTGTCCAGCACGTAGATGTCGTCTTCCAGATACACGGCAAGCACCGCATGTCCTATGTTTCTGATGAGGTCCTTGAGCGCCACTATGCGCATCTCGTCGCCGGAAAACCCGAGCTCCTTGAGCGCGTAGAACTTGGCGATGGCGTAGTCCTCGCAGTCGCCTGAGCGTTTCAGGAATTCCGGGGGCGTGGCCCAGTAATCCTTGGTTCCGTAGTTTGCGGGGTCCAGCCTGTAGGGCCAGCGGTTGAAGAATTTGTTCACCGCCTTCAGGCGTTCCATGCGGGACATGCCTCGCGTGTCGGCCTTGAGCTTGATCCATCCCGCCTTGGATGGCAGGTCCGCGAGCGAGGAGTCCCGGAAATATCCTTTCCACGCGTGCATCCTGTCCAGCACCCGGCTCCATTTGGGGAGCTTCTTGATGCGCCCCTTGAATTCCAGCGTGCCGAAAAGGCGGTTCTTTTTCTTGGCTTCACTCTTTTCAGGGGCGGGCTCTTTCATTGAAGAGGGTGATTCCACGTCAGCCTGCTCACTGGCATTCGCCGCCGGGCACCACGCCAGCACGCCCAGAGCGACCACGAAGGCCAGTCCGGTTTCTGTCAGGCGCGATATGACGGCGGCAAATCCCATGCGGCTCCTAGCGTTCCCTCAGGGCGTTGTTCTTGGCCTTGAGAATGGGCTTGAGCAGGTAGTCCAGTACGGATTTCTGGCCCGTGAGGATGTCCACCTGAGCGGTCATGCCCGGAATGATGGGGAGTTCTTCGCCGTGGTAGGTCATGGAGTTGGTCTTGGTCCGGACCTTGACGAGATAATAGTTGTCCCCCTGTTTGTCCTGAATAGTGTCCGCACTGATGTGCTCCACCTTGCCTTCGAGGCCACCGTAGATCGAGAAGTCGTAGGCGGAAATCTTGACCATGGCCTTCTGTTCCGGATGCAGGAAGGCGATGTCTGCTGGCTTGATGCGTGCCTCGATGAGCAGAGTGCCGTCCACCGGGACGATTTCCATGATGGATTCGCCGGGCTTGACCACGCCGCCGAGGGTGTTGATCAGGATGTGCTTGACGATGCCGTTGACCGGGGAGCGGACGTCGGTACGGGTGACGCGGTCAATGCCGGTCGTGAGCATCTCCTGAATGGTGGTGAGCCTGCGGCGGCGCTCGTTGAGTTCTTCAAGGGCCTTGCTGCGAAATTCGGCCTTGCGTTGTTCTATGCGACCAAGCGCTTCCTCGGCGGCCTTGCGGTTGCGGGGAAGGGCCATGGCAATGCCTTCCACCTCGCCCCTGAGTTCAAGCACCTTCTGTTCAAGGGCCAGATAGTCGAGTTCGGAGTGGATCTGCTTTTCCACCAGCGGCTTGGTTATGTTGCGTTGCTTTTCCGCGTTCTTGAGACGCTGGATGAGCTGCTTGCGGCGACTGATCATTTCCGCCACTTCCTGTTTCTTCTGCTCGTATTGGTCCCGCAACAGTTCGATCTCAATGGCGAGCTGTTGCTGGCGTGCCTCGTATATGCGCCGCTGGTCTTCTACGGTCTGGGGAATCTTTTCCTTGAGTTCCTCGTCGAAGGTCGGTTCCGTGCCGTCCACTTCGGCAATGAGCCGGGCCACGGCCGCTTTGTTCTCAAGCTCCTTGGTCACTGCGTCGCGGTAGCTGCTCACGGCCTGTTCGTTGCGCAGGCGGCAGAGCAGGGTTCCCTCTTTCACCCGCTGCCCTTCGTGAACGAAGATTTCGCTGAGAATACCGCCTTCAAGGTTCTGGATTTCCTGCACGCGTCTGGAAGGAATGACCTTGCCAAAACCTCGTGTGACTTCGTCCAGCTCCGCAAAGTTTGCCCAGACGATGAACCCGACGATCATCAGGAATATGGCCACGGACATGAGATAGGCGAGCTTCCGGCCTCGGCCGTACATCGCCTGGTCCACTTCGGACATGTAGAGCAGGGTTTCCCTGTCGAATCTGTCTTTGCTCATGCTAGGCCTCAGGAGGGAAGTTTGATTTTGCCGGATTTCAGTCCATCGAGCACCGCCTGTTTCGGGCCGTCCACCACGATCCTGCCGTTGTCCATCACTACGAGCCGGTCAACCAGATCAAGCATGGAATGCCGGTGGGTTATGACGATAACCGTTTTGTCCTTGATGAATGGTTGCAGGTTGTTCTTGAGCCGCACCTCGGACTGGTTGTCCATGTTGCTTGAAGGCTCGTCCATGATGAGCACTTCCGGGTCCGGAAGGACGGCGCGGGCAATGGAGACAGCCTGTCGCTGTCCGCCCGAGAGGGATGCGCCGCGCTCGCCAACCTTCATGCCGAATCCGGCAGGGTGGTTTTTCACGAAGTCATTCACTCCCGCCAGTTCCGAAGCGTACTTGATGGACTGGTCGTCGGCCTCGGGCAGACCGAAGGCGATGTTGTCTCGCAGGGTGCCGTAGAAAAGAAGCGGATCCTGTGAAACATAGCCCACCTTGCGCCTGAGGTTGGCGACGTCCATCTGGCGCAGGTCGATGTTGCCAAGCTTCACCGAGCCGTGCACCGGCTGGTAGAGTCCCACGCAGAGCTTGCCCAGCGAGGATTTCCCCGCACCGGTTTTGCCGATGATGCCTACCTTTTCACCCGGTTTCAGGTGCAGGTTGATGTCGCTCAGTACGGCCTTGTCTGTGCCGGGGTAACTGAAGGAAACGTCCTCCAGCGTCATCGAGGGGTCGATCTCGCCATAATGGAAGGTCTCTTTGTCCTCGGGGCGTTCGCTGGGCATGTCCATGAGCAGGTTCAGGGCGTTCAGGGCCATTCTGGACTGCTGAAAACGCGTGAGCAACCCGGCGATGGCGCTCAGGGGAGCCATGGCACGGCTCGAAAGAATGTTGCAGGCGATGAGCCCGCCAACGGTCAGCTCGCCTTCGGAGATGAGGTAGACCCCGATGATAATGATCGAAACACTCACCAACTGGGTGGCAAGCGCCGAGAATGTTACGGATATGTTTGCAAGCACTTTGGCCCGGCTGTTGGACATGGCGGACATACCCACCACGTTTTCCCAGCGGGACTGCATGCGGCCTTCCGCCATGCTGGTCTTGATGGTCTCAAGCCCCTGCACGATCTCAAAAAGCAGGGCGTTTTTCTGCGTGGATTCCTTGTAGTGGTTCTCGATGATGTGCTGGAAGGGCATCTGGATGAGAAAACCCACGAGGATCACGACGGGGACGGCGATCACCATGGGCCAGACCAGTGGACCGCCGATGTAGTAGATGACCCACATGAACAGGAACAGGAACGGCAGATCGATCAGCGCCACAAGGGAGCTGGAGCTGAAGAATTCCCGCATGGACTCGAACTCGCGGACGTTGTTGGCGATGGCGCCAGCGGATTCCGGCATGTGGTCCAGCCGGGCTGACATCAGATGCCGCATGATCCGGCTGCCGATGAGAATGTCCGCGTTTCTGCCCGCCACGTCCACGAAGTAGCTGCGCAGGTTCTTGAGCATGAAGTCGAAGATGTAGGCGATGCCGATGCCTATGGCCAGTGCCCAGAGCGTGTCGAAGGCGTTGTTCGGGATGACGCGGTCATAGACGTTCATGACGAACAGCGGCGAGGCCACGATGATCAGGTTGGTCATGACGCTTGCGCCGATGACGTGCCTGTAGATGGGCCAGAAGCGCAGAATGACTCCCCAGAACCACTTTTTGGTCTTGAGCAGCTTGAGCTCGCTGGCGCGCTTGTCCAGTTTGCTCTTGCGGTGGCAGAAGATGGCGTAGCCGGTGTATTCCTCGTCAAGGTCGGCTACCGGGACTTCGGTTTCGTCCATGCCGTGGCCGGGAATGACCACACGGGCCGTTTCCTCGTTGCGTTCGAGAAGAACACAGGCGTTGCCGCCGCGAAGCAGCAGGATGCAGGGCATGACCAGCTTGGTGATGTTTTCCAGCTGCGGACGGTGCACGGTTTTGGCGGCTATGCCGATACCCTCTGCGGCCCGCACGATGGAAGAGGCCGTGATGATGCTTTCTTCCTGTGGAAGTCCGGCCTTGATAGTGGCCGAGGACACGGGCTTGTTCAGCAGGCGGCTGATGATGGAAAGGCAGATGACCAGCGGTGGCTGGAAATCGATGTCACTGGGCAGCAGGCGCTCGTCGCGCTTGAGGTCCGGTCCGGTCTTTTGCTTGTCCTCCGCCGCGGTTTTGGGCTCACTCTGCGGGGAGGAAGGGGACTGTTCCGTTTTTTCTGTCATGAAGACTTCCGGATTGTATGCTGGCGGTTACGCGAAGGGCGGGAGGGCCCGTCGCCCGTTCCGTTCGATTGTATCAATACCTTCATTTCCGGTGCGGTCATTTTTGTCAAGTTCGGTCTGGCTTTATGAGCGTCCGCACGCTGTTTTTTCCACAGTTGCAGTCCGTCTTCGGCTGGGCGGCATCCTGAAAGAAAAACCGCCCTCCGGAGCATGTCCAGGAGGGCGGTTGCAGATGGTATTGCGGGAGTAGTCTAAATGCCGCCGCCGTTTTCGAATGCGTAGCGCATGGCTCGGGACTGCACTACGGAGGCGCCGGCAGGGACGTCTCGGGTTATCCAGACGTTACCGCCGATGACCGCGCCCCTGCCAATGGTAACGCGGCCGAGAATGGTAGCGCCCGCGTAGACGATGGCGTCGTCCTCCACGATGGGGTGGCGGGGCAGCCCCTTGATGAGCTGGTCGCCCTCGCCCTTGGGGAAGGACTTTGCGCCAAGCGTCACGCCCTGATAAATGCGTACGTTCTCGCCGATGACGCAGGTCTCGCCGATGACGGTCCCCGTGCCGTGGTCGATGAAGAAGCGTTTACCGATGGTCGCGCCCGGGTGGATGTCGATGCCTGTGTCCGAGTGCGCCATTTCGCTGATGATGCGCGGAATGATGTCCACGTCGAGTCTGTGCAGCTCATGCGCGATGCGGTGATTGGTCAGCGCGCGGATGGACGGGTAGCAGAAGATCGTTTCTCCGTGCGTCTTGGCGGCCGGGTCGCCGTCGTAGGCGGCTTCGACATCGCCAAGAAGCATCTCGCGGATGTCCGGCAGGGCCATGATGAATTTACGTGCCGTGGTCAGGGCGCGCTGCTCGCAGTCGGCGCAGCGTTCCCTGCCTTCGCGGTCGCAGACGAAACAGTAGCCGCGATTGATTTGATCCGCCAGGTTGCGTTCCACCCGGTCCAGCGTGGAACCGACAGAGTAGGGCAGGGTGGCCGGGGTGATTTCTGACGGGCCGTAGTAGCCCGGAAAAAGCACTGAGCGCAGGTCTTCCACGATCTCCGAGAGCGTATCCACGGAGGGCATGGGCGCATCGCCGCGAAAACGGCGGGACGCGATGGCGTGCCCGTTGCCGCACAGGCGTTCAACCACTTTGTCGAGATTGTATTCCTCGGTCATTGTCAGGCTCCTAATCCTCGAAAAGCGGGGTGCTCAGGTAGCGCTCGCCGGTGTCGCAGACCACGAAGACGATGAGTTTGCCGCGGTTTTCCTCGCGGGCAGCCAGTTCCAGCGCGGCCGCGCAGTTGCCGCCCGAGGAGATGCCGCAGAGGATGCCTTCCTCGGTGATCATGCGCTTGGCGGTGTCGAACGCGGTCTGGTTGTCCATGGCGATGACCTCGTCGTAGACTTCCGTATTGAGCGCGCCGGGCACAAAGCCTGCGCCTATGCCCTGAATGGGGTGCGGGCCAGGGGCGCCACCGGAGAGTACCGCCGAGGCCGCAGGTTCCACGGCCACGATCTTCACGTCGGGCTTGCGCTGCTTGAGCACTTCGCCCACGCCGGTGATGGTGCCGCCGGTGCCCACGCCGGCCACGAAGACGTCCACCTGTCCGTCGGTGTCGTTCCAGACTTCCTCGGCAGTGGTCTTGCGGTGCGCTTCGGGGTTGAATTCGTTTTCGAACTGCATTGGCATGTAGGCGTTGTCCAGTTCCTCGACCAGGGCGTGAGCCTTGTCGATGGCGCCTTTCATGCCTTTGTCCGCCGGGGTCAGCACCAGCTCGGCGCCGAAGCCCTTGAGCAGCTTGCGACGCTCCATGCTCATGGATTCCGGCATGGTCAGGATGCAGCGCATTCCCTTGACCGCGCAGGTGAACGCCAGCCCGATGCCGGTGTTGCCGCTGGTGGGTTCGACCACTACGGCGTTTTCGTCGATGATGCCGCGTTCAAGCGCCGCCTCGATCATGTTTACCCCGATGCGGTCCTTGACCGAACCGCAGGGGTTGTAGAATTCGAGCTTGGCCACCACGGTGGCCGGGAGGTCCTTACTGAGCTTGTTGAGTTTGACCAGCGGCGTTTTCCCGACCAGATCGGTCATGCTGTCGGCTATGTTCATTCCGTGCTCCTCGGAGTGCATGCGGGGCCGGAGTCCTTGGCGGAGAACGGGGAAATCTTTCTCAGGTTCTCGATGACCCTCGGCAGGTTCTCGATGATGAAGTCCACTTCCTCTTCGGTATTGAAGCGGCTGAGGCTGAAACGGATGGATCCGTGGGCGAAGGTGAACGGCACACCCATGGCGCGCAGCACGTGTGACGGCTCAAGGCTGCCGGAAGTGCAGGCCGAGCCGGAACTTGCGCAGATGGAAAGCTGGTCCATCATCAGCAGGATGGCCTCGCCCTCGACGTAGCCGAAGGAGATGTTGCTGGTGTTGGGCAAACGCTTTTCCTTGTCGCCGTTGAGCTTGGCGTCGGCGATGGATTCCATCAGACCCGTTTCGAGCTTGTCGCGCAGAGCCTTCACGGAGTCGTTTTCCTCGGCGATGTGTTCGCCGGCGATCTCGCAGGCGCGGCCGAGGGCGATGATGCCCGTGGTATTCTCGGTCCCTGCGCGGCGGCCGCGTTCCTGATGTCCGCCGACCATGAAGGGCCGGAAGGGCAGGGCCTTGCGGACGTAAAGTGCGCCGACGCCCTTGGGAGCGTGCAGTTTGTGTCCGGAAAGGGAAAGCATGTCGATGGGCATCTCGCTCAGGTTCATGGGAATCTTGCCCACGGCCTGCACGGCGTCCGTATGGAACATGACGCCCTTTTCGCGACAGATGGCACCGATTTCCTCCACCGGGAAAATAACGCCGGTTTCGTTGTTGGCCCACATGACGGAGACCACGGCCGTGTCATCGCGGATGGCTGCCTTGAGGTCATTGAGATTCAGGTTGCCGTCGGTGTCCACGTTCAGGAAGGTGACTTCGTAGCCTTCACGTTTTTCAAGATGCTTGCACAGGCTCAGGATGGCCGGGTGCTCCACGCGGGTGGTCACGATGTGCTTCTTGCCGGGTTGCGCGTTGAGCGCGGAGCGGATCGCCGTGTTGTCGGACTCGGTGCCGCAGGCCGTGAAAATGATTTCCCGGGGCTCACAGCCCAGCAGTTTTGCCACACGTTCGCGGGCTTCGGTGATCTTTCCGCCGACCTCGCCGCCAAAGCGGTGCATGCTGGAAGGGTTGCCGTACAGCTCGCTGAAATACGGCAGCATCTCGTCGAGCACTTGCGGGTCAACCTTGGTGGTGGCGTTGTTGTCCATGTAGATGGTGCTCATGACTACCCCTCCTCAACGGTGATTTCGGGATCGACCTTTTCCTGCAGGCGCGCTTCCACGAGGCCCTTGAGGGTGGCCTGACTGGAAGGACAGCCCGCGCACATGCCGAGCAGCCGCACATAGACCTTGGTGCGATCCACATCCACCAGCTCGATGTTGCCGCCGTCCTTTTGGAGCATGGGGCGGATTTCCTCTTCGACCACCTGGTCGATGAGGCGCATACGCTGCATGTTCGTCAAACCATGCGCCGGGGGGGCGTCCTGCACGGGCACTTCGCATGCGGCCTTTTCGCCGTGCGCCTGCGCCAACAGGTCTTCAATGTCCGGGACGCACTTGCCGCAGCCGCCGCCGGCCTTGGTGAAGTTGGTCACGTCCTCGACGGTCTTGAGGTCGTTTTCGCGAATGGCGCGAAGGATTTCCTCGTCGAAGATGCCGAAGCATTCGCAGATGAGTTCGCCTTCATGGGAATGTTCGGCCACGGTGCCGGCTTCGCCGCGGTAGTTGCGGATGGCCTGTTCGAGCGCCTCCTGTCCCATCACGGAGCAGTGCATCTTCTCGCGGGGCAGGCCGCCGAGGTATTCGGCGATGTCCTTGTTGGTGAGCTTTTCCGCCTTGTCGATGCTCATGCCGATGATCATCTCGGTGAGGGCGGAGCTGGATGCGATGGCGCTAGCGCAGCCGAAGGTCTGGAACTTGGCATCTTCGATGACGCCGTCGTCATTGACCTTGAGAAAGAGCTTCAGCGCGTCCCCGCAGGCGAGGGAGCCAACTTCTCCGATGCCGTCGGCATCCTCGATGGTTCCGGTGTTGCGGGGATTGAGAAAGTGTTCCTTGACCTTGTCGGTATATTCCCACATGGGGCGCTCCTTTTGCTTGAGGCTATGGAATCGGTGCAGGGATTTTTTCCATGTCTACACCTGTTAAAACGCTTGCGCCGTGTTGTCCACCCGTTACGCGGGTTTTAGTCTACTCTTTTGGTATGGAATGTCTAGAGCGACATGATTCCCGGAATGTCCGAAGCGCGCTCGTACACTTCCATGACTTCCGCCGCGGAGCAGACCGTGGGTTCCATGGTTACGCTGGTATATTTTCCGGTGCGGGATTCCTTGTAGGAACAATTGTGATCGGAAAACTCTTTCTCAAAGAGGGAGAGGTTTTCCGTGGGAAGTATGAATTTGAACACGTACGGGCAGGGCCAGTCGTGGTGTTCGTCGAGGGTTTCCATGAACTGCCGGTTTTTTTCCGTCATGTTGTGTCTCCTTGGAGTATGCAATCCGATGACTATAAGGGTGGATTTCCGATTGTCAATGCGAGCAGGATTGATGCGTGCATCCTCTCGAAAAACAGGGCAATATATAATTCAATAATTCGTGGAGCCCTGATAGTAACTGTTCTAAGTCAAATTCCCGTTTAACCGCAGTGAAGAGAGCATGAGCGAGCGCATAAACATACTCATCGTCGACGACGAACAGATCAATCTGAAGCTGCTCAGAGGGATTCTCAAAGGCTTTCAGCTGAACATACTCTCGGCCATGTCCGGCGAAGAGGCGCTCAAGATCGCTGCCAGAGGCGATTTCGCTCTGATTCTGCTGGATGTGATGATGCCGGGCATGGACGGCTTCGAGTGCGCGGAAAGGCTGCGTGAAAAGCCGGAAACCCGTTCCACGCCGATTATTTTCGTCACCGCCATCAACAAGGAACAGCGTCATATCTTCCGAGGTTATGAACTCGGTGCGGTGGACTACCTTTTCAAGCCCGTGGAGCCGGAAGTCCTGCGCGGGAAGGTGCGGACCTTCGTGGAGTTGCATCGGCAGCGCAGGAGTATCGAAACCGCGGCAACGAGACTTTCCACGCTGGTGCACAAGCTTGAGGAATCCAGAAACGCGCTTGAGGAATCCGAGCGGCGTTACCGCATCGTGGCGGATTACAACTACGACTGGGAAAGCTGGATTTCCCCGGATGACCGCACGCTCTATGTCAGTCCGGCCTGCGAACGCATCAGCGGATACCCGCCGGAGCGGTTCATCAACGATCCCGGATTCATGGAAACCATCATGCATCAGGACGACATTCCCCTGTGGCGTGATTTTCTTTCCGACGAAGAGCACGGGGACGGCGGCTCGATAGATTTCAGAATCTACAACAGCAACGCCCGTATGCGCTGGGTCAATGCGGTCAAGCGCAGTGTGGTGGATCAGGACGAGCATCTTGGGTCGCGCGTCAGCCTTCGTGACGTGACGGAGCGCCGCGAGATGGAGGAGCGCATGGAGCATCAGGCGCTTCACGACCCCATGACCGGCCTGCCCAACCGGGTGCTTTGCATGGAGCGCGTGAATCGAGCCCGTCAGCGCGCCAAGCGTCATTCCATGTATTTCGCCGTGCTGCTGCTTGATCTGGACCGATTCAAGGTCATCAACGAGACGCTTGGGCACGTGGCTGGCGACAAGCTGCTGGCCGAAGTAGCGGATCGGTTGCGCGGCTGCGTGCGCGACATGGATACGGTGGGACGTTTCGGGGGTGACGAGTTCGTGCTGCTCGTGGAGGAATTCCATGACCATGCTCATGTGAAAACCGTGGCGGATAAGATCATATCCGAACTGCAAAAGCCGTTCATGCTCGGAATGGACGAGGTTCGGTCCTCGGCGAGCATGGGCGTGGTCGTTTCCGACGGCAAGTGCGAGGATTGTTCCGAGGACATCCTGCACAATGCCCACATTGCCATGTATGCCGCCAAGGATGCGGGCAAGAATCAGTACACGTTCTTTGAAGATTCCATGCGGGAGAAGGCCGTGCGGACGCTCACGCTGGAAAAGGACCTGCGCCGCGCCCTCAGGGATGATGAATTCATTCTGCACTACCAGCCCATAATCAACCTTGAAAGTGCCGAGGTAACCGGATTTGAAACGCTCATTCGCTGGGAACATCCGGACAGGGGGCTGGTGAGTCCCGGGGAATTCATCCCCATTGCCGAGGATTCCGGGCTTATCGTGGAAATGGGCGAGTGGGTGCTGCGAAAAGCCGCAGGCGTGTTTACAGAATGGCTGAAGCAGTGCAGGCGTCCAGAGCAGGTATTCTTTTCGGTGAATATCTCGGCAAGGCAGTTCCGGGAACCGTCGCTGGTTCAGATGGTGGACAGCGTGTTGGCGGAAACAGGCCTGCCGCCCAAGCACCTCAAACTGGAGATAACCGAAACGGTCATCATGCTCGATGTGATGGACTCCGTAAGGAAACTCAATGCACTCAAGGACATCGGGATATCACTTTCCGTTGATGACTTCGGCACGGGGTATTCCTCAATGAGTTATCTCCAGAAGTTCCCCGTTGACCAACTCAAGGTGGACCTGAGTTTTGTTCAGCGGCTTGATCGCGACCGTGACAGCGTTGAGATCGTTCGGGCCATCATCAACCTTGCCCACGCTCTCAAACTTTCCGTCGTGGCAGAGGGAATCGAGACTCAGGAGCAGAAGGATACCCTTTACTCCTTGCATTGCGACCATGGTCAGGGCTATCTGTTCTCGAAACCGGTTCCCGAATCGGACGCGAGGGAAATACTCCTTACTCCGAACGCCCTGAAGCTGTAACGAAACGCAAGGATTACACCATGACCATGAACAGCCCAAGCATCGTCACCTGGATGCTGTCCGTTCTCTGCGGGCTTGTCGGCATCCTCATCAATCTCGACGTCATGTCCATCCCGGCCCTCGAAGACCTGATCCGCCCCTTCTGGCTGGTTAGCACCGGCTTTGTCGGTCTCGCCCTCGGCAATGTCTTCAAATGGCTCTGATTTTTTTCGGTATTTCGAAAAACGAAAGGCCCGCTCAAGCGGGCCTTTCGTTTTATGAATGGTCGTTTTCCCTCTACTCTTCCTGAGAGAAGGAAACTGCTTCGCTTTTGGGCGTTTCCACGTAGCGCTCCTTGCGGAATTCGTATCGCACCCCGCGTAGCAGACAGAGGCACAGCAGCAGCATGATCCCCGCAAACGGCAGCGCCGCCGCGATGGCCATTCGCTGCAATCCTTCAAGTCCGCCGGAAAAGAGCAGGATGGCGGCCGTGGCGGAAACGGTCAGGCCCCAGATGAGCTTCTTGGCGGCCGGAGGATTTTCCTGTCCGCCGGAGGTCATCATGCTGAGCACGAAGGTAGCCGAGTCGGCCGAGGTGACGAAGAAGACCACCAGCAGCACCACGGTGAGCATGGTCAGCACTTCGCTGAGCGGATAGAACGAGTAGAGCTTGAAAAGCCCCGTGGAGATGTCTTCCGACACGGCGGCCGCAATACCCGCCCCCTGATGCAGTTCCAGATTGAATGCCGCGCCGCCGAACACGCTGAACCAGACGAAGGTGAGCAGTGTCGGCACGATGAGCGCGCCCGTCACGAATTCGCGGATGGTCCTGCCGCGGGAGATACTCGCCACGAACAGGCCGACGAACGGCGACCACGAAATCCACCATGCCCAGTAGAAGAGCGTCCAGTTCTGCGTCCACTCCAGTCCCCGGAAGGGGTTGGTGGACAGGCTCATGCTGAACAGAGACGAAGCGTAGTCCGCAAAGGTGCTCACCAGCACGTTCATGGACATGTTCGTTGGGCCCACGAAGAGCATGAACAGCAGGATCAGGATGGCAAGCATCACGTTGGTCTTGCTGAGAATCTGGATGCCCTTGTCGAGGCCCGTCATGCTGGAGATCATGAACAGTACGGTGACCACGGCGATGATAATCACGGTGGTTGTGTAGGTGGCTTCGAACGGGAAGACCCATGCGAGCCCGGTATTGATCTGAAGCGCACCGAGGCCCAGCGAGGTCACAATGCCGAAGACCGTGGCGAATACGGCCAAAATGTCGATGAAATATCCGATGGGACCGTAAATGCGGTCACCGATGAGCGGATAGAAGCAACTGGAGATGAGCGGCGGCATTCCGCGCCTGAAGGAAAAATAGGCGATGGAAAGGCTCATGACGATGTAGATGGCCCACGGATGCACGCCCCAGTGGAAGAAGCTGTAGCGCATGGCGAACTTGGCGGCTTCCGGCGAGGCGTCGGCGATGTAGGCTGGCGGGTTCAGGTAATGGCTCATGGGTTCGGCAACGCCCCAGAAGATGAGACCGATGCCCATGCCTGCTGCGAAAAGCATGCTGAACCAGCCGAAATAGGAGAATCTGGGCTTTTCATGGTCGCCGCCGAGTTTGATCTCGCCGTACTTGCTGAACGCCATGAACAGGCTGAACAGCAGGAAGAGAAACGCCGAAAGCAGGTACGTCCAGCCGAAGTTGCTGATGATGTACGAGTGCATGTCGGCTGTCCATGCGTCCAGCCCCTCAGGTGTGTATACGCCGATCAGCACCAGCAGGAGCACGATCAGCAGAGATATTGCGAAAACGATGTTTTTTTTCAGCTTGAACATCGGGGATCGTTCCTTGTTGCTTGTCCGCCCCTCAGGAGGCGGAGATGCTGCAGATGCCGGGAATGATGAAGACGTTGCAACGCGCCTTGTGCGGCAGGATTTCCGCGGTGGAGCCGATGATGCGGCTCAAAGTGTCCGGCTTTTCCGATTTGCCCACCACGATCAGATCCACGCCTTTGGACTTTGCCTGCCGGATGATCTGCCTGCGAACCATACCGATGGTCTCAATGACTTCGACCTGATCATAGGCATGGGCGCATTCGTTCGCCAGCCGCTGGAGGTTGTCGAGCACGTTCTGCTTTCGATCCTTTTCGGTGACCGGGTCCGGAGCTCGTTCTCCCACATGCAGCAGGTAGAGCTGATGCGCCTTGAACCGGCTGTTGACCAGATACGGCATGACTACCGCGTCGGTGAACTTGAAGTCCGTGGCATAGAGCACGCTATCGAGAACCACCACGGGTTTGAAGAGCTTCGGATTGTAAACGAAAACGGGCAGATTGCTCATGCGCAGGATGTCAGAGTCGATGCTGCCGATGAGCGCCTGCCGGAGCAGGGCCTTGGGCTGCCAGAAAATGGCCACGTAGTCGGCACCGGAGTTCTCGGCCGCCTCCATGACCATGGTGGGAGCGTGCCCCGTGCGGATGGTTGTCTCAACGGTGAGGCCGAGGTCCGCCACTTCCTTGGCGAGCTGGGAAAGCTGTTCGGCAGCTTCTTCCCTGCGCCGGTAGTTGCTGCTGGTCCTGACGTGAACGAGCACGACCTGGCTGGTGCCGAAGTTCTTCAGGAACGTGACCATGTCCAGCAGTTTCTTTTTGGGTTCCGCAAGACTTATCTTGAGCGCCGCTTTTTGGAGCACGCCTGTTCCTCCTTGCTTTCCATTGGTGCGGGATTGTTTATCCCGAGTCCTGCCTCCTGGCAAAACTGCCGCATCCAAAGGGGTTTAGCCGGCCATTCGCCGGATGGACACACCTCGCATACATGCGGTGAACCGTTTCGTCAAAAGCATACTTCATGAAAAGGGCACGCGTCATCAGGGTTAGTCGCGTTATGGATGATGTCCGAGTGGTTGTCCTTTTCCCTCTTTATGCTATCAATTGCGGTAATGATGTTTCTCTCTCCACAGCGTGCAAGGAGGACGTTTCGATGCCGGATTTGAGAATATGGAGTCAACGTGAATTGACCAAACTGAAACGGGACATTGATCGCCTGTTCGATGATTTCTGTTCCGATTTCGATCTGCCCAGAACCGGTTCTTCGGTGGTGGGCGGCATACGGTTTCGCATGGACGACACCCGTCTGCTTGCCCGGCTGCGGCTGCCGGAAGGCATGGACAGTGACGATATCGCGATAAGCGTCAACGATGACGTCATGGTCATTGAAGGCAGGCACCAGATGTCGGGTCCGGGAGTTTCCGGAACGCAGGTGTTCCGCAAGCGTGTCAATCTGCCGTGCCGAATCCGGCCGGAAGACGTGAAGGCTTCGTTCAGGGAAAGCATGCTCGAAATCGAAATGCCTCGTTGCGGTTGCTCCACCGTTCGCACCATTCGCATCGAGAAAGGATGAGGAGTTGATATGGCTCAGCGCAAAAAGACACTGAAAGTTCCCGTTGAAAACCTTCGTCTGAAGGTCGATCCCTCAAAGTTGGGGTTCAAGACAACCGACGACATAGAGCCGCTCACCGATATCATCGGGCAGCAAAGAGGGGTGGAGGCGTTCCGCTTCGGCATGGGGATGCGCCGCAAGGGGTATAACATCTTTGTCACCGGCGAGCCGGGAACCGGCAGACTCTCCACGGTCCGGCAACTTCTCAAAAATCTCAACGGCGAGCGCGAGACACCGGACGACCTCTGTTACGTCAACAATTTCAAGAAGAACGAGTATCCCATCCTGCTGCGCTTCGAGGCCGGGCAGGGAAACAAGTTCAAGAAAGCCATGCAGGAGTTCGTGGAGGCGGTAAAGCGCGAGGCTCCGCAGCTTTTCGAGAGCGAGGAATACATCCAGCGCAAGAACGAGATTCACGAAGCGCATGAAAAGAAGGTCATGTCCTTCTACAAGGCCATTGAGGACAAGGTGAAGGACACCGGCCTCGTCATGGTCCGGATGCAGATGGGACCGTATCAGCGCCCGGACATCGTGCCGCTGGTGGACAACGAGCCCAAACGCATGATCCAGTTGGAAGAGATGGTCGAGAATGCCCGGTTCCCTCGCGAGGAGTTTGAGCGGCTCAAGGAGCTTCGCGAGAAGATCAAGCATGAGGTGGACGACATCGTCCAGAACATCCGTGACCTGAATCAGGAAGTGAACAAGAAGCACGACGAAGTGGACCGCCTGATGTTCCTGAATCTGGCCGAGGAGCACATGGCGCCGGTTCGGGAGGAATTTCCCGGAGAAAAAGTGGGCGACTACCTCGACTCGGTGCTGGACAACATGGTGGAGAATCTCGACGTCATCAAGAAGCTCGGAAAGTCGATGCAGGGCCCCATGCCCGGAATGATGATGCCGGGGCCCGATCCCGATGCGCTCATGCGGCCGTATTCAGTAAATCTGCTGGTGGACAACTCCGAGCAGGAAGGTCCGCCGGTGATCATCGAATCGTACCCCACGTACCGGAATCTTTTCGGCAGCATCGACCGCACCATGGAGCGCCACGGCGGTTGGCACACGGATTTCAGCCGCATCAACGCGGGCAGCTTCGTCAAGGCCAATGGCGGCTATCTGGTGATCAACCTCATGGACGCCATCATGGAACCGGGCGTATGGCAGACCCTCAAACGATCGCTCAAGACCGAAAAGATCGAGATCGAAACCTACGACCCGTACTATTTCATCACTGCCATTGGGCTGAAACCCGAGCCTATCGACATGGAAGTCAAGGTCGTGGTGCTGGGTGACAACAGGTTGTATCAGCTGCTCAGGTACTATGATCAGGACATGGCCAAAATATTCAAGGTGCGCGCCGATTACGAGTCTTCCATGGATCGAGATGAAGACGCGGTGAATCAGGTGGCCCGGTTTATCCGCCACGAGGCGGAGCGTGATGGTCTGCGTCCATTTGCTGCGGATGGCGTGGCCGCTGTGCTTGAGCAGTCCGTACGCATGGCGGGCAGGCAGGAGAAATTGACCACCGCCTTCCCCAAGCTCTCGGATCTGCTGGCCGAAGCCGATCACTTTGCGAGTGTGGACAAGGCCGACACTGTTGGACAGGAGCATGTCAGGAAGGCTCTTGAGGCCAGAGTGCACCGGACCAACCAGATCGAGGAACGCATTCAGGAGATGATCGACCGAGGCAGCCTGTTCGTGGACACGGATGGCGAGAAGGTCGGTCAGGTCAACGGCTTGGCCGTGTATTCGCTGGGCGATTATGCCTTCGGCAAGCCTTCGCGGATCACCGCCACCACCGGCATGGGCAAGGCCGGGATCATCAACATTGAGCGCGAGGCTGACATGTCCGGTCCCACGCACAACAAGGGCGTGCTGATCCTCGCCGGATATCTGCGCGAGATGTTCGCACAGGATAAACCCATCAGCCTTTCGGCGAGCCTCGCCTTTGAACAGAGTTACGGCGGCATAGACGGGGACTCCGCATCATCCACCGAACTGTACGCGTTGCTCTCCAGCCTGTCAGGAATACCGCTCAGGCAGGACATCGCCGTGACTGGATCCGTGAACCAGCGGGGCGAAGTACAGCCCATCGGCGGCGTGAACGAGAAAATCGAAGGTTTCTACCTGTGCTGCAAACATGCCGGGCTGACGGGGGATCAGGGCGTGATGGTGCCTGAGGCTAACGTCAAGGACCTCATGCTGCTGCCGGAAGTGGTCGATGCCGTGAAGGATGGCAAATTCAACGTATGGTCGGTGAAGACCATTGCCGAAGGCATCGAACTGCTTACGGGTGTGAAAGCCGGAACCATGAATAAATCCGGCAAGTACACCGCCAACTCCGTTTTCAGAAAGGTAAACGACAGGTTGCTGGAGCTGGCCGAAGGGCTGCGCGACTTCGGCAAGGGGCCGAATGACGATAACGGCAAAACCGGCAAAAGCAGCGGAAAAAAGAGCTCAGGCAAGAAAAAATGACAATGAAACCGGGCCGCTTCAGGGCGGTCCGGTTTTTCCGGCTTTCCTTGTCGTGGTGCCTCTGCTATCCAAGGGGAAAATACCTTGATGGAGGGTTTGATGAAGAGATTTCCAGCACTTTTGCTTGTCGTTGTGTCCCTGATGTTTGCCGGATGTCAGGCCGAAGTTTTCAAACAGAATATCCCCGTCAGCACCAACCCTTTGGGTGCGCAAATCCTTGTGGATGGAAAGCCTGCAGGGCAGACTCCTGCCAATGTGGAGCTTACCCGCAACAGCGATCACATCCTCACGCTTACCAAACAGGGCTATCGTCAGGAGGACGTAACCATCAAGCGCCAGTATCAGGCTGACAGCACCATGCTCAATGCCGTGAATCAGGGCGTGCAGGATGGCAAGTTCTTTGACGACGCTTTCATGGGCGTCAACTCCGGCGTCGGCGCCATAGAGGATCAGAAATCCAGCGGCGAGGCGTATGTGCTCACACCCTCTACCGTCAAAGTGCAGCTGACCCCGGTCGGGGGCGTTGCGCATTCCGGCTCTTCCCATGGCGCGTCCCATGCCGCAACACCTTCGTCCGAACAGACCGATGCCCTGAGCGTCATGTCCGAATTCGATCACGAGGTACTTGACCGGGTGCTGGAAAGCGGTAAATCCGGACAGAGCAGAAGCTGGAAAAGCCCCCAGAACCACTGGCACTTCAAGGTGGTTCCGCAGCCTGCCAAGATGATGAGCGGCACCCCGGTGCGAAAGTTCTCCGTTGTGGCAACCAAGGACGGAAAGCATCTTACGGCCGTGTATCCCGCATACCGCGAAAACTCCAACGACTGGCGCATCGGATACCCGCATCAGGTGACCGGCGCGCCCAAGACCGCCCCTGTTGACGGCAAAAAGGCCACTTTCGACGCGCTCAAGGCGGCCGCCGCCGGCATGGGCGACATCGGCGGCAGCAAGAAGGTCGGCGGATCCTCCCACAGCAAGGAATCCTTCGGCAAGGACGGCTCCTACTCCAAGACAACCACCAAGAGTTCCACTTCCGTTGGCGCCTCCATCAATCCCGAGGGCGCAGTGGATCTGCTGGAAAAGCTCACCGAAGGAGAATAAGGACGGATGAAGTTCGATCTGCTCAGACTCAACAGGTGGCGCAAGCTGATTATCGTGGCTTTCGTCGCCTCGCTGGGGCTCATGTATCTGGTTCCCACGGGCTATCATTTCCACGTGGGCCATGCGGTGCGTCTTTTTGTAGGCGCTTTCGTGTTCTGGGTGGTGGTGGACCGGCTGTGAATCCGGCCTTTTGAGACAATAAGAAAACCCCCGCTCCTTTCGGAGCGGGGGTCTTGTTTTCTGGAGCCTTCAGGCAGACTTGAACTGCCGACCTCGTCCTTACCAAGGACGCGCTCTACCGCCTGAGCTATGAAGGCATGGTCTCGGGGTAACCTCTTGAATCACAGCTGGTTGAACTCTACGAGGTGCTGAAATTCGGCGTCGCCCGATGCGGAGACATTGGTTATGGAATTGCGGCCAGACTGTCAATGGAAAATTTCGCTCAATAACCATTTTCTGTTTTGTTATATTTGTTTTGCGTGCAATGATTTCGGTTACTTTGCAAGGTTATAATTACCATCCGGCTTGTTTCACGATACATTTCGACAAAACAGAGGGGGAAACATGTGGAGAGAGCTTAGCATCAGGGTTCGCATTCTGATTCTGCTGGGGCTCCTGATCGCGTCCACGCTGATAGCTTGTGGCGCGTTCTGGTACGGTCTGGAGCAGCTGTCCGAAAAGGGCACGCAGGAAGCTCGAAAGGCCATGATGAGCGGGTATGAGAGGACGCTCAAATACTCGGTGCAGTCCGTGGCCACCAAGGTGGCGGATGCCGTGACACAGGCAAAGGCCAACGGAGCGCCGCTGGATGTGGCTGTTCAGAAGGAGCTCAAGAACATCCGCTTCGGCGAGAACGGGTACTATTTCGCATACGATACTTCCGGTGTGAACGTGGCACATCCGCTGCGTCCGGAATATCAGGGTGAAAGCCGGATCGGCAACAAGGACAAGAAGGGAAACCAGTACATCAGGGAGTTGATCGGAAAGGCTCGCGACGGGGGCGGTTTCGTCACCTACTGGTTCTTCAAGCCCGGCGAGGATCAGCCTTCCCCAAAACTTGCTTATGCCGAAATGATTCCCGGAACCGATTTCTGGGTCGCCACGGGGATTTACGTGGACGACATAGATAAGCGCAGTCTCGCCATTCGCGATGACTTCGAGAATTTTACCGGCACCATGGTGCTCTGGATAGGACTTGGTGTGCTGGCTCTGCTTGCTTTCGTGATCATCCCGATGGCCCTTTTCATTGCGGGAACCATCACCAAGCCTCTTTCTCGATGTGTGGAGACCGCTGAAATCATATCCGAAGGGGATCTCACCGTATCGCTGCACGATGATCGCCGCGACGAACTTGGACAGCTTTCCCGAGCCCTTGACAACATGCTGGAGAGGCTGCGTGAAGTGGTTTCGAACGTTCAGCAGGGCAGTGACAGCGTCGCCTCCGGCGGAGAGGAACTTTCCTCTGCGTCCCAGAGCCTTGCCCAGGGCGCTACGGAGCAGGCGGCATCGGTGGAAGAAGTCTCATCCAGCATGGAGCAGATGAGCGCCAATATCTCGCAAAACGCCGAAAACGCCAAACAGACCGAGTCCATGTCCAGGCAGGCGGCTCAGGATGCGGAGAAGGGCGGCAAGGCCGTTGCCGAAACCGTTTCGTCCATGCGCGAGATCGCGGAGAAAATCGGCATCGTGGAAGACATCGCACGACAGACCAACCTGCTGGCGCTCAATGCGGCCATCGAGGCGGCTCGTGCAGGTGAACACGGAAAGGGATTCGCCGTGGTCGCGGCCGAGGTCCGGAAACTGGCGGAACGAAGCGGTGAGGCCGCTGGTGAAATCAGTGAACTTTCGGCAAGCAGCATGAAGGTCGCCGAGGAGGCGGGCGGAATGCTTTCCAAGATGGTTCCCGACATCCGGCAGACCGCCGAACTCATGATGCAGATATCCCGAGCCACCACGGAACAGGAGACCGGAGCTTCCGAGATCAGCCGCGCCCTGCAGGGGCTCGATACCGTTGTGCAGCAGAATGCTTCGGTTTCCGAAGAGGTTGCCTCAACGTCCGAAACGCTCTCGGCCCAGTCTGAACAGTTGCAGCAGACCGTGAGCTTCTTCAAGCTCGGCAATTCCGGGCCGGTGGTGGTTTCTTCAAGAGATTCCGGGAAGCCGCGAGCGCCGAAAACTGGTGCCGGCAAGACAAAGCAGAAGAAGGCTGCGGCCAGTCTGCCGTCCGGCGGCAAGGACCTTGATATGGGCGGTGATGAGGAGTTTGAACGCTTCTAAGGGACGCCGGTCTGTCTCGGAGTTCAGCCTTTTCGGCTTACTGAAATACAAAATCCGCGGCCTGACAGGCCGCGGATTTTTTGTGCCATGAATGTCGGCTCAGTATTCCTTCAAGACCATGTCTTCATATGACTGACGCCATGCCTTGGGATGAATGGTGATGCCCGGCTTGAGATGCCCGACGGCCATGAGCATGGGAATCCAGTAGTTCTCGGGAATGTCGAATTCCTTTTTCACTCCGTCGTGGTCAAAGCCGTCCATGGGATGGGTGTGAAGGCCGTAATGGCTGGCCGTGTACATGACGGACATGGCGAAAAGGCCGGCGTTCTTGTTGGCGAATGCCTGCATGGCCTCATCGTCACGTCCGTAGAGGGCCTGAGTCACCCCGGCGAACCATTCCCGCTGATCCGAAGCCATTTTTCCCGATTTGACGTTGTCCTCGAAAACGTTGCGCATGGTCGTATTCTCCGGCCGCCAGCCGCTTCTGTCGGCCAGGAACATAAGTATGACCGGCGCATCCGTCACCTTGGGCTGATCAAAGGCCAGCTTTCTGAGCGCGGCTTTCTTTTCTGGGTCACGGAAGACAACCAGCTTCCAAGGTTGCAGGTTGTACTTGATGGTGCTTTGACCGCCTGCTCCAGAATGGTTTTCAGCGTCTCGTCATCAACATCCCTTTCCGGATCGAAATGGTTGATGGCTCGCCTGTTTTTCAGGATTAAATCGAAATCCATGCCGTTTCCTCCAGTGTGTTGGATCTTTGGTTTTTCGGTGTGTAACTTCTTCATGGAACGGTGATTTTCTTTTACGTTCCACCGTTTGAAATATAAACGTAAATTGCACCATATCATCATGAAAGCCTTTTTGTCACCGGGGCTTTGCCTTGTTGGCGTTTTCATGCCTGGCGTCGTGAACTCGCCGGGCCTGTTGACAGACTCCCCTTTGCCTGTATGATATTGGATTTTGAAAAAACCAAAGAAGAGAGGTTTTCAATGCTGTATCACAACATACCCGGAACCGACCTGGAAGTGTCTCGAATCGCTCTTGGAACCTGGGCAATCGGAGGATGGATGTGGGGCGGAACCGATGAAAAACAGTCCATCGAAACCGTTCACGCCGCTCTGGACAAGGGGGTCAACCTCGTGGATACGGCCCCGGTATACGGCTTCGGAACCTCGGAGGATATCGTCGGGAAGGCCCTTCAGGAATACACCGATTCGGACAAGGTGCATCTTTCCACCAAGGTCTGCCTTGACTGGACCGAGGACCACAAGGTCTATCGCAATGGCTCCAGAGACAGGATCATGTACGAGATAGAGCAGTCCCTGAAGCGGTTGCGGACGGATTCGATTGACATCTATTACGTGCACTGGCCCGATCCCACGCGGCCTATAACCGAAACCGCATCGGCCATGCGAGAGCTGCTTGATCAGGGCGTGATCAAGGCCGTTGGCGTCAGCAACTACACTCCGGATCAGATGGAGGAATTTCGTAAGGAATGCCCGTTACATCTCTGTCAGCCCCCTTACAATATCTTCGAGCAGGGCATTGATGCGGACATCAAACCGTATTGTGAGCGTAATGACATTTCGCTCATGACATACGGCGCGCTTTGCCGTGGACTGCTTACCGGCAAAATGAACAAGGACACAAGTTTCGAAGGCGACGACCTTCGCAAGATGGACCCGAAGTTCAGCGAACCCCGTTTCAGTCAGTACCTGAAGGCTGTGGACAAGTTGCAAAAGCTGTCCGAATCCAAGTTTGACAAATCCATTCTTGCCTTTGCGGTCCGCTGGATCTTTGAAAAGGGTGTCCCCATATCCATATGGGGCGGTCGCAAACCAAGCCAGATGGACCCCATCGACGAGATCGTGGACTGGTCCATGGACGGCGCGGTGCTCTCCGAAGTCCAGTCCATTCTCAATGAGTGTATCGAAGCCCCTGTCGGCCCCGAATTCATGGCTCCGCCGACTGGCTTGCAGAAGTAGCCGCGAATTGCGAAGGACATCCTGTTGACCAAGGCCGTCCGCATCAATGCGGACGGCCTTTCTTTGTTGCGCGAACCTCAAGCTGTCCCTTAATAAACCGAAGAGGTTCGTACAAGATGCTTTTCCATGATTCTCGGTGGGATATGTGATGCATTCCGTTTTTTTCTACATCTGGATACTTGAATAAGTAGCCGGTTGGAGAAAGAGTACCCTATATGCCTTATCTGCTCTTAGCTGTCATAGGCACGTCGCCCCCGTGAAAGGGGCGTGAGGTGAAAACTTCTTAGCGCCATCGAAGCATGGTGAGGTGGACAAAACAACAAAGTCCGCTCTGAAGTCAGAGCGGACTTTGTTTGTGCTTATGAAAAGACAAAGGGATCGGATTTCTCCGATCCCTTTTGGGGTAGTCTTTTTTCTGGTCGGGATGAGAGGATTTGAACCTCCGACCCCTTGAACCCCATTCAAGTGCGCTCCCAGACTGCGCTACATCCCGACGCGGGTTGTCTATCTATGTGTACACGCCGCAGATGTCAACTGTTTTTGAGATTTTTTTTGTTTTTTCCTGATTTGAAGTGAATTGCAGGTGAAGATGGTGAATATCGAAAATATAATTAATTGCTAAGAACATACGAGTTAGCTCCTTGAAGAATGACCGTTCCTTTAAAGCATGGAGGGTATATGCTCAAAAATATGAAGCTGGGCGCAAAGTTGGCCTTGGGGTTCGCGCTCGTCCTTGTCCTTGCCGGAGTCGTGGCGGCAATTGGATATTCCGGCCTCTCGAAAGTACAAAGCCGTGTAGTAAAAGCCGACGATGCCAACCGGCTTGTCCGGTACATTCTTGAGGCAAGGGTGCAGGAGAAAAACTATATGCTCAGAGGGGATGAGCAGTCCCTTGAAAAGCATGAGGCCGTGCTGCGGCAGATCATGAGCCAGACCGCTGAGACCATGGACAAGATGAAGTCGCAGGCGAACAAGGATCAGGTGGCCCGAGTGGAGGCCGGGGGCGAGAAGTATCGCAAGGAATTTCAGAGATATGTCGAACTGGCTGACAGAAAGGATGCAGCAATGCAGCGAATGCGTGCCAATGCCCGTGATGCCCTCTCAAGCACAGATAGCTTTCGAGCCGAACAGCAACGTACACTCGATCGCATTCTTGCCAGCGGAATAAGCGCCGGGACGATTGCGGAACAGGCGAGAACCAAAGCGGATGATTCGGACCGGATGATTGAGTGGTTTCTTGAAGCGCGAAAGAATGAAAAGGAATACATCATTTCCGGCGAACGCAAGTATCTGGATGACAATCTTGCAGCCGTGGACGGGCTTTTGGCCATGGCAGAGGATCTGCGTAAGCAGGCATCGGACGACGAAGCCAGGGCCATGGTTGACGAGGTCTATACCTCTTTGTCGAATTACAAGGAGGCCTTTGCCGCATTTGTGGAGCTGACCGCCGAGCAGGGGCGGATTGAGCAAAGCATGGTCGCGCTGGCTCGCGAAGCGCAGAAAATATGTCTGGAAGCAAGGGCGGAGCAGAAGACACTGATGCTGGAAGATATGAAAAATGCCAACATCATGATGTTTTCCGGTACCGCTTTGGCCTTCGTCTTCGGCATCCTTGCCGCGGTGGTGCTGACGCGGTCCATCACACAGCCCATCAGGAAGGGGGTGCAGTTTGCCGGGGCCATGGCGGAAGGGGACTTCACCAGCCATCTCGACATTGATCAGAAAGACGAAATCGGCGTATTGGCCGGGGCGCTCAACCGTATGGTGAACAAGCTGCGTAACGTTGTCGGCGACGTACGAGCGGCCACGGACAATGTCGCTTCCGGAAGCGAGGAGCTTTCCGCAGCTTCGCAGACGCTTTCGCAGGGGGCCACGGAACAGGCATCATCCATCGAGCAGGTTTCCTCATCAATGGAGCAGATGGGCAGCAACATCAAACAGAATGCAGACAATGCCCAGCAAACGGAAAGTATTGCTAACGAAGCCGCCAAGAACGCACAGGAAAGCGGTGAAGCAGTCGGGAAAACCGTTGAGGCCATGCGTAATATCGCCGAAAAGATTTCCATAATCGAGGACATAGCACGGCAGACCAACCTGCTGGCTCTCAACGCTGCCATCGAAGCGGCTCGTGCGGGTGAGCATGGTAAAGGGTTCGCGGTTGTGGCCGCCGAAGTCAGAAAGCTTGCGGAGCGAAGCGGTGAGGCCGCAGGCGAGATCGGTGAGCTTTCCACGGAAAGTGTTGATGTTGCAGAGCGGGCGGGACGGATGCTCGAAGAGCTCGTGCCCAACATCAGGAAAACAGCGGAACTGGTGCAGGACATAGCCTCAGCCAGTGCCGAGCAAAGCACCGGCGCGCAACAGATAAACGATGCCATTCAGCAACTGGATACCGTCATTCAGCAAAACGCCTCGGGGGCCGAAGAAATGGCATCCACCAGCGAGGAGCTGGCAGGACAGGGGCAGATGCTGCAACAGACCATGTCTTTCTTCCGCGTGGGCGGCAGCGAGTCTTCCAGAACCTCTCGAGCTGCCGTGCAACCAAAGGCATTGTCCAATGGAGCTGGGAGAAAGAATGATTCAAGAAAAAAACGAGATGATGGGCAAGTCGCAGACAGCGGCAAGGGCGTTTCCTTGCAGCTGGGTGACGATTCCGAGTTTGAAAGATTCTAACAGGGTGGACTCCATTTGGAGCGGATGATATCTACATAGCATAGCTTTTGTGGAAACATCCCTAAGCCAAGCGACGGAGGGGTCAAATGAACGACGAAGTGCTCAAGGATATCAATCAATTCCTGACATTTACGCTGGGTAAGGAAATCTTTGCCCTTGATATCGGTACTGTCCGCGAGGTCCTTGAGCTGACCTCCATCACCAAGATTCCGCGTACGCCCGTATTCATGCGTGGCGTTATAAATCTTCGCGGCCACGCGGTGCCGGTGGTGGACATGCGCCAGAAAATGGGCATGTCCAAGGGTGAGGATACGGTCGATACCTGCATTATCATTGTGGAAATCGAGTTCGATGGTGAGTTGACCGTCATGGGTGCGCTGGTGGATTCCGTGCGCGAAGTTTTCGAAATGGCTCCGGACACCATTGAGCCTGCGCCGAAGATGGGTGCTGCGGTGAACGCAGAATACATCAAGGGCATGGGCCGTCAGGATGGCCAGTTCATCATCATTCTGGATATCAACAAGATATTCAGTGCTGAAGAACTCGCCATGGCTCGAGAAATGGCGGGCGAAAAGTCCGACGATCAGGAAGAGGCTGCATAAAAGCCATTACAGACGACATTGAAAGCCCCTGTTTCGTGATTGGAACGGGGGCTTTTTCGTGTCTTTCAAGTGGCTGTTGGTATACTCGCGCCTTACCGAAATTCTCCATCCAGAAGCAGGTGCGAGAAGTATCCGACCGTGAATGCGCTGTAGAATTGCAAGAAAGGTGTGATGTCCGGCGGGTCGAAGAGCATGACCGGAATCAGAATGATGGGCAACGGAACGACGATCATGGCCCACCAGGTGTGTGTCCAGCCTCTATGTGACCCGATGGGAGGCAGCATGGCGAGAAATCCCAGCCATGAGGCCCATATGTAGTATTTCTTCAGGATCAGACCGAGGTCTACGGCTGCGAAGATCAGGTAGAAAAGGTTTTGGCCTTTTGACTCGGTGTCTGTGTCGGGAAAAAGTGCCCCCATAAGGCAAAAGCCCATGAGTCCTGCAATGAGTAGTGGGTTCATGTGCAGCAGGCCGAACATGACGGCCCCGGTGGCGCACATGCCGCCCACGAAGATTCCTCCGGCGAGATGTCCTTTGTATCCGGGCATGCGCGGCAGATTAGCCGTAAGCGACTGGCACCGCAAGCTTGTATTTCAACCACTTGAAATCAGCTTCCCACTCACCTTCAACCTCTCTTCATGCCAAATAACCCCTGTAAAAGCAGAAGCCCGCCAGCTTACCCCAGCGCTTGGCTTGTCTTGCACACCCACCTATTATTCACACGCGCGAAGCGCCGCCAAAAGATTCTGGAAGGGGGAAGGGG
>Ga0182238_1000067_pt1 | contig 38900 bp, 35 predicted proteins | sample hydfrates6_PW_90_FD_132439 | JGI IMG/M metagenome (GOLD analysis project Ga0182238, IMG submission 132439) | Subsurface microbial communities from deep shales in Texas, USA - hydraulic fracturing test 6_PW_90 | ecosystem: Environmental > Aquatic > Deep subsurface > Shale gas/oil reservoir >... | reverse complement strand
CTCATATCCCCCCATACAATTTAGTTGTCCAAACTTAATTATATGGGAAGAGTTGATTGAGTGGTACATTTTTTATTTAGCAGAGCATTAAAATTGGTACACTTTTATTTTAGCATTAGCAATTCCTTATAATCCTTTAAAAGACATCACAGATAATCCGTATAGTTGTCATTTTACCATAAATTATTCTAATTATGGGATAACCAATGCTAGTTATAATTTAAATACTAATACTCTTATTTTTAAATATTTTAGTGATTTAAATTTGATACCTTTAAAAAAAGAAACAAACAAAGAAGAAATTTTTAAACATGATAATGATATTAATTTTTCTTACAGACTTAGATTTCGTCCACCAAAACCATCAGCATATTATTATATAACTATTGATGAAATATGGTTAGATAATTTATCTGTTCTTTGTATTAGATCTAATAAACCGGGATTCCATGATGGATACTATAAAATTATAGATTCCAAATTTGATTATAAGTATGTTAATGACTTAATCAATACTTCTCAAAAATAACAAAAGTGGGCTGAATAAATGTATTAGAAACCATAATACAATCTAAATAATCATCTAAAAAGTGGAATACTATGGATAAAATTAATATTAGAAAATTAATTTATTCAGCAAAACAAGGTGATGAAAAAGCCATAGAAACAATTATAAAAATGTTTCAACCATGTATATATAAAAATAGTTTTCACAACGAAGAATTCGATCCAGATTGAAGAATTCGATCCAGATTGTTACCAAGAATTAAGTATCAAACTATTAGATTGCATTAGTAAATTTGAATATAATTCTAAACAAGATATTTTAACTCATCTTAATATCACCGAATAATTTTAAAGTAAGAGTTAACTTTTACTCTTTTGGATAAAAATTTTTTATATTTCTTTTATTTTTGAACTTTATTTGTTATTTATTTGCACATCTTAACTTCCCTATCCTTTTTCATATTATTCATTTCTCTTTTATTCAGTTTTAGAAATTATATTTATTTCTTTTATTCCGATTTCTTTAAATTTTTCATACAGCAAATTTTTATATCTATTTTCCAATATCCCTTTTAAAAAATCGTTACGAGTTACAATGTTTAGTATTTTACTATCTTTGTAAATATCTAATATAGAATCTATAAAAGCATTATACGAAACCTGTGTTATTTCCTTTTTAACTTCATTTAAAGGTTCAATATATTCTTCTTCAACTCTTTCGATAATTGGCTTTATATTTTCTTCTGTTAAAAAAGTATCACTATCTATGCTTATGTTACTGTCTTTTTTAACTAGTTCTTGTTCTTGCTTTCTATTTTTAATATCTTCTGCTATATTCTCATGTATATTCTCATGGTTTTCATCTATAATAGCTCCTGCTCCATTAAGACTATAATTTATATCGTTTTGGATATTAACTTCAAATTGGTCTATTTCATTAAACAAAATAGATTTCATAAAAGGAACAGGATAGTGTATTTTTTTGTTATAACTTTCTGCTATAGCTTTTTCAATCGCACTATCAACTATGCTCCAATTTAGCTTTTGTAGTTTTTCAATAACATCATATCTGTTTATAGTTCTGCCATTAACTTTTGTATATTCATCACTATACATATGTCTAATAGCAGTTTTTACAGTATCTATCCAAGAATTTTTAGGATAAGGATAGTTATTTTCATCATTTAAGTAACAATATTCAATTAGCTGATGATAGGACTTAAAATTAGATTTTTCTATATCTTTATCTACATCATCAATCAATCTATTAGAATTATTACTAGATTGATTGATTGTATTATTAGATAGTTCATTTATATTATTATTTAATTTATTTATATTATTTACCTTTTCACTCTGAAAAGATGGCACTTTTTCACTGTGAGAAGATGCCACCTTTTCATTCTGAAAAGATGGGTCTATTTTATTTTTCTTACTCTTTCCCCTTTTAAATTTAGCCATATCTTCTTGCCAATTTCTGTAGGGTTTTAGTTTGAATTTATTTTCTTCAAATACATTCATTGGAGGGAGTTCATGGATCAGATAGCTTGTGTTTATTTTTACATCAATAACATTTATTAATTCTGTCGGATAATTCTCAATATGATTTTCTATCCCTTTAAGAGATAAATTAATTCCTTCAAGAGTGGAGAAAAAAGTTATAGTTTGCGAAACTTTAGGATTTTCTTTTCCTTCTATATTAAAATTAACAAAAAAAGTAATTGTTGCTGTCTTTTCTATATCAATTAGACCAACATTATACAAATTATGTAAGTATCTATAATATTTGCGACTAGATATATTAAGTTTATTCTGTAAATACTTTTGAGTATATGTTATTTGGTCGTCTTTAGTATTATTTTTTCTATCTATATATCTTTTTAAAGCAATATAAAAACCTAGATGTTCAGAATCTAATCCTTCTAAAATATTGTCAATTAAATCATATTCTGTGTAAAGATAATGTTTTTTATTTTTTCTGCCTTCTTTTATAACAAAACCTTTTTCGTCTTTCATTAAAAAAACCCCCTTTTTGATTAGGAGGTATAAAAAAGGTACTTGTTGAATATAACTATAACAAGTACAGGCATATAAAATTTCTATATATTTGATATTTGTCTATAATTTTAAAAAATTATAAAGTCAACATAACCCACATTTTGAAATATTAAATTAAATTTATGTTAATAATAGTATTTTTACAAAATTAAATACTTTAAAATGTTGACTTATCTATATTTCTTTTGTATAATAATTATAGACAAATAAAAAGTGTTAAATTTTATATGCCTGATTTTTTATACGAAAAGTGGAACTCCCAATCCACTTTTTCGTATTTTTTGACCTTTTTTATACCTTGAAAACTACTCCCAAAATAGTTTTTATATTTTAAAAACTCTAGTAATAATTATAGAACATTTTATAATTATTTTCAACAATTTATACTTAATATTCTAATTATACAGTTAGTATTAACTTAATATTTTTGTATTTATGGATTTCAAATAGTATTTAAGGTATAATGGCCTTTTATATATATTTAAGTAGCTTAATATGTTTACTTTATAATTTTTTATTAAAATCACCTTCTTTAAAATTTAAAATTGCTATTGATAATTTAATCTTATTTATATTACTCCACTTATTACTTCTTCTGCAATTTCGGTTTCTGATAATTCGGATGTTTTGTATATTTTATCAGTAAATTGTTTTAAGGTATAATCAGAAACACTACTATATCCGCCTTTGTCTAACAAAATTCCAATACATTTAGTTTTTTTATTCTTCCTATAATTATTAAATTTTTCTAAAACTTTAGGATGAATATTTGAATGTCCATCTGTACTAAAAATAACATCAGCTTTTTCAAATTCCTCTTTTTCTAATATTTCCATAGCTTTTTTTATTGGAGGACTAAATTGAGTATCTCCACCGTTCATAAAATTATTAGCTATTTCGAACACAATATCCTCTGTAAAATTTCCCTTATTTACTTCTATGATTTTACCGATATTTCCTGCAAATGGTATATAAGCAAAATTTCTATCATCAGCTATAGCCATTTCAAGAGTTGCTACTGCTAGAGCTTTCTGCCAATACTCTTTGCCACCTTTAGTTGAACCACTTTCATCAGCTATAAAAATTACAGGGCCTCTGCCTTTTGTTTCTTTTCTCATTTCTTTGTATTGTAATAATTTTTTCTCAGCAAACTTTTTATAAAATAAAACCTCGGTTTCTTTATTAGAAAGTAAAGCAAATTCAGAAGTAAGTACCCTATCTAAATCATTTCCTAGTTCAATACCAACTTTTTCGCCTCTACCTTTTATAAAGCTACTTTTCATCTTACTTTTAGCAAGTCTTCTTAATCTTCCAAGATATTTTGCCATTTCTCTGAATTTAGGATTAGCATTAACTTTTTTTATAAGCTCACTTTTACCTTCTATAGTTTCGGGTTGGTCTTCTCCTCCACCCCATGCATCTAGTGTATCTCTAACTTCATGTACTTTTTGTAATGCTCTTTTCATTCCTTGGTTAATCTGTTTCTCTATCTTGTTTAAGTTGTTTCTAGTATGCATTTCAATTTCTTCTTCAAAACCTTTAATATTTTTTTGTATTCTGCTAACTTGCATATTCAGTGCTTTTATATTGTTAGCTATATTTTTTAATTCTTCATCACTTTTGCCTTTCTTTTTCATTTTTTTATATAATTCTATAGCTTGTTGTAATTGATTTTTCTTGTTATCTAAGGCTTTTTTCTGCTTTTCTATATTATTTATTGTACCTGGATCTCCACCAATATCTTTAAGCATATCATCTAAATTGTCGTATAGATATTTAACAAATTCTCTAGCCCCTTCTATACTTTCTAAGTCTTTCCCTTCTGTAAGTAGTTTTAAAGAAGTATAGTCGGGATTTTCGATAACTTTCTTAATTATTTTTTTATTAAATCTTTTAACATTATCATATAGTTGTTCATCTTCTCTTATATTTGCATTAAATTTATAAAATAAGTTAAAAAGGTCTTGTGATAAATAAGGGAATGTTTCTAGTTTTTCTTGTCCTTTCTTTTCAATGCTTTCTATTGTATAATCAATATCCTTATACATTTCATCAATTTTTTTCTTTTTATCATTGTAAATTAATTGTTCCATTCTAGTATGCTTTATTATTGTATTATATTTTTCTGCTTTACTATTTTTAACTTTCTCACTTCTATACTTGTCAAGCATTTCATCAATACTTAAATTGTTGTCCATATAACAACACTCCTTTTATATGCTTTTATACATATATTATACCATAATTTATGGTGATATTATATAATTTTATGGTAAATTTAAAATATTATTTAGCAAAAAATAAAGAGAGGCAATAGCTCTCACAAAGAAAACTAAGCCTCTCTTTAAGCCTTTAGAAATCTTGGAAATTTAGAATTCCATTAATTTTAATAAAGCTTTACATTTTTAAAACTCCTGCTATATTAAAAATCTTAAAATTTTAATAAAACAAAAGTGTTTTCAAAACCTTTAATACGAAAAAGCCTTTAATTTTTGAATTATAAATTATTTTAAAATTCCTTTATCCCGTTGTATATAACAGGATTTAATTTAGAATTCCATTTAAAAGAAACAACTTTTAAATGTAGATTGTGTATAAGTGTTTCTATTTTAATTATATCATTAAAAGATTATAAATCAAGAAAAGAGGCAAAATCGAACGTGTCAAGTTACTGATAGTTTCCATGAGAGTCACTCTTTTGATATTTGTGTAGTAACTTATATCATAACATATAGAGTAACTCTCATTTTTTATTTTTTGATTTTTTACCTACAATAAATTTACACTTTGGGCAAAATCGCCTCTTTTCTTATATATCACATAAAGTTTGAAAATTTAACTTATCTGTTCAGTTTTTTCTATACTTTTATTATTATCTTTCTCTGTTATCTTGCATTTTAATTGATTTAGGTAATCTTGATGTCTTAATAAATATTCTCTTAAATTTTGGGTATTCGTATTATTTGATTGTTTAAGAAAAGCAAATACTTCGTGGGAAACATTTATGAAATCGTATTAATTGGTTGTAGCTACTATTTTAAAATGCTATAATGAATTTATTAAAGCTATTAAGGGGGAAATCAAAATGAGTAATGAGAATAAAGGTTGTCTATTTGCGTTTTTGCCTATTAAAGAACCTATAAAGAATAAAAATACTGCTGATAATGAAGAAAAACGATTATTGCCAATGCAAATGAGAGATGATTTTTTATCTCCAGCAGAATTGTCTTTTTATAAAACTATAAATCAAATATTAGATGAAAATATTACTATTTGTCCAAAAGTAGCATTGAAAGATATTATTTTTGTAAACACAAAGGATAATAGTGAATTTAGAACTTTACATAACAAAATAAATAGAAAGCATGTAGACTTTGTATTATGCAATACTGATAATATGAAAATGCTTTGTGCTATAGAGCTTGATGATAAATCTCATAACAGGTCAGACCGAATTGAAAGAGATACATTTGTAGATTTAGTATTTGAAAGTGCAAAGCTTCCACTTATAAGGTTTGAAAATAGAAACAGCTATAATCTAAACGAAATTAAAGAGATATTACAGCCTGTAATATCTCAAATAAATACTCATGAGAATAAAAACATAGGTGATGCAGAAAACCAAAGGGTTACAGTCAGTACCGATACGCAAATACCAATTTGTCCCAAGTGTTCAATACCAATGATAAAAAGGATAACAAAAAGAGGAGAGAATAAAGGTAAAGAATTTTGGGGATGCTCTAATTTCCCTAAATGTAGAGAAATCATACAATGATAGATAAAATATATAAAGAGGAGAATGTCTTATGGATGAAAAAATATTTAATTTGTTAGAAAAAATGTATTCTGAAATGCAAGAAATGAAAAATGAATTAAGAACTGAAATGCAACAAGGTTTTGTTAGAATTGAAAACAAAATGGAAGATAATCATAAAGCCCTTTATGATGGGTACAAACAAAGTATTGAAGGAATAAATGAAACAAGAGAAAAGTTAGAGAAATTAACAGATAAAGTGGAAAATCAAGAAATCAAATTACAAGTATTAAAATCAGCCAAATAGAGTAAGGTGAAATTATATGAATAATGAAAATAACAAAGTAAAAGAAAAATATTTTTTTATTCCTTATTATCACAATGGCTCTGGATTTTGGGGTTTGCTTTTATACTTCTTTATGGAAAAACTGTTTAAAGGAAAAAGTTTCAAAGGTTTATTTAAAAGTTTAATGAAATTATCACTTATAGTTTCTATATTAACTCCGATGTTTTTGGTTGGATGGTTTGGACTTTCAGTAATAAAGCCCTCATTAGAAGAATCTAATATTACTCTTGTTGAGATACTGAAAAATGAAATCGACCAACAGAAACTTAATAAATTTAAGAGTACATTAGAAGAAAGAAGTTCTTTTTTGGACAAACCTAATGACACTCCTACCATTGATGAAGTGTTTGAAGAAATAAATAAACACTCCGAAGAAGGTATTGAACGAGGATTAAAAGAACTTGATGAAATGAATAAGCGAAATGAAATTTATAGAAAAAAAGGTTTATATATGCTAAAGGAGTAAATTTCAATGGACATACTTAATTTAGACGAATTAGAAGTTATTGAAGTAAAAGAAAATGAACACGATTATTTAATTAAGGTGGAAAGCTCCCCACCTTTTTATTGTACTTATAAAGGTTGTTATGGAACAGATTTTATTAAATTTGGTTCTAAAGAAGTTCTTTATATGGACTTACCTATTCACGCAAAGAGAGTAGGAGTTTTATTTAAACAACAAAGATATAAATGTAAGGAATGTGAACGTACTTTCAGATATACCCCTTATTGTTTTGATGATAAAAGATATATGACAGTAAGGCTAAGAAATTATATTGAAGAACAATCCATTAAATCTAATAAGACCTTTGTATCAATAGCAGAAGAAATTGGACTTGTAGAAAAAACGGTTAGAGATGTTTTTAGTGATTATGTATCTAAACTAGAAAATAAATATGAGTTTGAAACTCCAAGGTTTTTAGGCATTGATGAAATACATATTTTAAAAAGACCAAGAGGTATTCTTACAAATATAAAAGAACGCACTATATTAGACCTTCTTAACAATAGAAATAAATCAACCATAGAAAAATATTTAAGCAATTTACCTAATAAAAATAATGTGGAATGTGTCAGTATAGATATGTGGAAACCTTATAAAGATGCAGTAGAAAAACACCTGCCAAATTCTGAAATAATCGTAGACAAGTTCCATGTCGTCAGAATGGCTAATAACGCTCTTGATAGAGTTAGAAAAGACCTTAAAAGTAGTTTGAGTAGGAAGGAACGATTAACTCTCAAAAATGACCGTTTTATACTATTTAAACGTAATTCTGAATTAAAGCCCCAAGAAAGAATATTTTTAGATTATTGGACTAATAATTTTAATAATTTAGGAACTGCATACAAGTTAAAGGAAGATTTCTTTGATATTTATAATTCTCCTAATGAATATATTGCAAAACAAAAATATGAGGATTGGCTTTCAAATATAACAGATGATGTGTTATATGCCTACGAGCCTTTAATTACTGCTATGCAGAATTGGAATACAGAAGTCTTTAATTACTTTAGTTACAGAGTAACAAATGCTTATACAGAAAGCCTTAATAATCTTATTAGAGTTATTAATCGCATGGGTAGGGGTTATTCCTTTGATGTTCTTAGAGCAAAGATACTTTTTTCTAAAGGGATAAGGAAAGTTAAAAGACCTAAATATTCTATATCTACCTTTGAAAAAGTTATGGATATGCCCCCTAATTTAATGGTATCAGAAAACTTAAATATTGATTACGGTGCTGACATAACAACCATTATTCAAAAAATAGAAGAAGGGGCTTTATAGCCCCAAAACAACCACCTAATACGGATAGCCTAAATTTTCTTTACCTTGTGCTAAAGAATTACCTTTGTGATCCTTATACCAACTACCTGTTTTAACTATTAAATCTTTTTCAACAGAAAGGTCTATTATATCACTAATCACATCAATTCCTTCCCCATACCTAATATCAAATTCTGCTACTTTAAAAGGTGGAGCTAATTTATTTTTAACTACTTTTACTCTTGTTCTATTACCATAAAATTCATCACCTTTTTTTAAAGTTTCTACTTTCCTAACATCTAATCTAATACTACTATAGAACTTTAAAGCTCTACCTCCTGTTGTAGTTTCTGGATTTCCAAACATAACCCCTACCTTTTCTCTTAATTGGTTAATGAATATAGCTGCAGCATTTGATTTTTTTATAGCACCAGTTAATTTTCTAAGTGCTTGACTCATAAGTCTAGCTTGTAGTCCTATATGGCTATCACCCATTTCTCCTTCTATTTCTGCTTTAGGTGTTAGAGCTGCAACACTATCTATTACAATAACATCAATAGCACCACTACGAACTAATACCTCTGTAATCTCAAGTGCCTGTTCTCCTGTATCTGGTTGAGATACTATAAGATTATCAATATCTACACCTAATTTTTTTGCATATCCAGGGTCAAAACTATGTTCAGCGTCAATAAAAGCTGCTATCCCTCCCTCTTTTTGTGCCTCAGCTATTACATGAAGTGCTATAGTTGTTTTGCCCGAAGACTCTGGACCATATATTTCAGTAATTCTACCACGTGGTATACCACCAATACCTAATTTATCATCTAGAGTAAGAGAGCCTGTACTTATAGCCTCAATATTTAATTTGGTATCATCCCCAAGTTTCATTATAGAACCTTTGCCAAATTGCTTTTCTATTAGTTGCAATGCAGCATCAATAGCCTTTTGTTTACTAGTATCTACTGTATTCATTTTATATCACTTCTCCTTTTCTTTATAGTTTAAATGTTACTTTTCCTTAAAGGCAAAAAAAGGTTTAAAACCCCTTTCTTGCCTTACCTTCCTCTATTGACATTGGAGTAAATTTAAATTCTTTATTTAACTTATCATATAGTTCTTGTAATTGGTTTTCTGTTTCCTCAATTAATTTTTCATCTTTAATAGAATTAGCCTTTTCTTTTAATTCAATAAGAGTATTATGTAATGTAAACAATTCATTTTCCGCTTTATTAAAGGCTTTATGTTTCTGTCTTATGTTTAATTCTTCTATATTTGAGATAGAATCATCAATTATTTCTAATGCAGTTTCTTTAATATTCATAATCTCGTCTTTTAAAGGATTTTCAGCATATCTAGTTATTATTTCTTCTATCTTTTGATATTCTTCTGGTAACTCCCAAAGGTAATACTTTAGCACAATTAAATCTTCTGGTATTACTGTATCTCTCTTGTTAAGTAGTGCATTTGCTTGACATATAATGCTATACTCTATTTTCTTTCTATCTGATACATCCCTATTTAGTTCTGTTTTAATAGCAGTGCATATATCCCAAAGCAAGTCGTCTATATGGTCGGGTACTTCAACTTCCCAAGCCTTTTCTCCTAGCATTATTAATTCATCAAGAGAAATAGTTGCTTTAATTTGATTAGCTTTTCTAGCTCTCTTTGCTCTAGCAGCAAACTTAAAATTATCTTTTTTCTCGATATATTTAGTTACTAACTTTAGGTGTAATCTGTTGTAGAGAGGATACAATATTTCTTCCTCTTTTTTCTTAAAATTGGGTATTTCATTACTAGCAGTAAAAACACTAATAAGTGGTGGTTTAATTACTTCTTCTCCAAGTGTTATTTCCTCTCTATTAAGGACTTTAAGTAATGTATTAAGCAATGTATCCCCCGACTTCCAAAATTCGTCTAGGGTGGCTATATGGGCCTCTGATAGCTTATTCTTTTTAACATATATCTCTCTACCTTTCTGCAACTCTGGAATACTAATTTTACCGAATATCTCTGTTTTATCTGATTGTTTGTCCATTAATTTTTCGTAGTATTTAGCTTTTGTAATTCTTTTTGTAAATTCTCTAATAGTAAAAGATTTAGATTGTCCTGTAGCTCCTAAGAAAAAAGCATTTTTTTGTGATACCAAAGCAAGTTTAATAATATGTAGCATTTCTTCCTTTTCTACTATAAACTCTTTAAGCTCATCTGAAATACTGTGTAATTTATCAATTGCCCCCAAAACTTCTTTAGTCAAAATAGTATTATTCATTACTACTTCCTCCTTTAATTTTTATAAAACTTCCAACGATTAACTTCTATAAACATTATACCATAATTAATGGTATTAATAAAGTGTTTTATGGTGTATGTTATAATTTATAAAAGAAAATAAAAAAATAAACAACAATAAAATTAATAATAAATAATATAAGAGGGTTATCAAATTATATTGATAACCCTCTTATCCTTCTAATAATTCAAATATTTCTTCACCCGCTGTTTTTGTAGGTTCTTTAATTACTTCTGTTTGAATTTTTGTACTTTGCTGTTCAGTATTTTCGCTGTTGTTTTTTATTAGTTTAAGTTGATTTAATTTTTTAAATATAATTCTATCTATTCTTCTATTATGTTCTTTACTAAATTTATTTCCCCTTCTACTTACATGATATAGATACTTACCAATATCGAGCGTAATTATTTCAGCCACATCCATTAATGGCGAAGTAATGCTCTTATTAAAATCTTCGTCTACTATAGCCTTTCTTTCTTTTAATAGATTATATTCTGCACCAAGGAGTAATAATCTATATCCAATATGGTGAGAGCCTCTATAACCCATAGATTTTTTATTAGAAGAAATATAATCCTTTTGAACATTTCTTAATTCATTACCGTTTATATTATAAAAGGCATTAAAAAGTTTTAATACTTTTTCCCTATAATAATTGTTATCATGTCCGATATCAAAAATTACTATATTCGGTATATAGTGAAGAATAACTTTCCCTTCTTCTGTTATAAAGTACTCTAAATATTCTGGTGTAGAAGTTACAGTTTGTCTTTGCAGCATTAATTTTCTGTAAAAGTTACCCAAGTCTTCCCATAATCCTCTAACTATATCAAGTTTACTTGTAAATTCGGGATATTCGTCTAACAAATCCCTTATATCTAAGTAATCATTTAATTTAAGTATCTTTTTAATTAAATCTACATCATACCCATATTTATTATTTGAGTTTTCAATTCTTATCAGTATTTCTTCTGTTATTTTTTTTAATTGATTAATCATATTATCGCTATTTAAAATTTCACCTGTTTTTATAAAATATTCAGCTTTCATTATAGCAGTTTTAAACTTTTGATTTTTAAGGTCTTTAGTTATATTAACTCTTTTATAGTTGTTATAGTCACCTGTGGCAACTGCCCCTCCTGGTCTTCTTAAATAAATAAATTTATTTTGATTAATATAATGTGTATCTATGAAATTTAGCTTTTTTAATTTTTTAATTATCCTTTGAGCTATAGTTATATTACTCTGTTCAGTTCTGTTCTGACCATCTAATAATTTTACTAAATCATAGAATTGCTGAAACATCATAAACCCATCTATAGAATTTATAATGTCTAGATATTTTCCATATCCTTTTTCCAAAATTTCTACATATGTGTGCAATCGACTATTTGGTACATTAAAAGGAACTTTATAAACTTTATTATTAAAATATTTTACAATTTCCTCTTTATTCAATAAAATCACTCCTATTTTTTTCAACTCTTTTTAGTGCTATTTTTACAACTTCCGATTTAAATTTCATACTCTATATCTTTATGTGTATGTATCATAATGTAATTATCTGCAAAATGTCTTATAAACTCTTTTTTACTATCAACCATATCTTTTGTATATGCGTCAGTTACAACTTCTACACAAATATTTTGACTTCCATTTTTAAACATTCCATCGGTTGTAGTCGCAGTATCATACAATTGCTTTAATTTAGTTTCGTTTTGCCAACTGTTTTTGCACTCAAAAGGCAGAAAAGAATATATCCTCGCTAATACATAATCATGTTCAAGTTGAGTAAAATCCGATTTATATGGATTAATTTGAAAATTATTTCTTAAATATGCTTTACCTTCTCTAGTAAGTGTATATACAGTTTTTAAAGTTCCAAATATTAAAAAGTTACCTTTCTTCTCTATGTTTTTACTTATAATATGCTGATATAATCTTTTTCTGTTGATTTTATATTGTGATAACAAATCAGAGGTTATAATCCCTGTGTTTCCTATTGCTTTTAATAGCTGTATATCTTTTTCTGTCATTGTTTTAATGCCTTCCATAATTCCACCAACTCGCTGCAAAACTAATTTTATATATATTCATTATACAATATATATATTTTGTAGTCAAAGTATATATTCTTTTTAAACACATAAAAAAAGCGAGTTTCCAAACTCGCTAATATAATCACTAGAGTTCCTTACCTGCAAACCTTGCTATCCTATAATCTTCAAATAATTTTAAATCAAGATAAAATAATAAATTTTCTTCTAATGCTTTTTTAACTTTAGGATACTCATAACCTTGTTCATCAAATTTCTGTTGTTCTTCTGGTGATAACCTTGGATATAATTGTTCTTTACAAGCTATAAAAGCTTGTTCTTTAAACTGTTCATATAGTTCTGGATTTTCTGCTTTAAATTTATTAAAGTTTTTTTCCAAATATCTTCTATACTCTTCTTTTATATCAACTTCTTGTTTATCTCTTTGCTCCCTTTCTTCCATTTTAAGTTTTTCAATATATTCAAGTATATCAGTTTCATTAGATAATGGCCATTTTTGGTTTATTGAAACATACAAAAATCGACCAATAGATTCTATTCTCTTGCCTAACCACAGTTGTTTATCTACATATAAACAATATTTTATTATATCCCATTTATTATTTTCTTCAACTAATTTTCTTGCTAATTTTTCATCTACTTCTCTTTGCAATAATTCTTCAAGCAAATTATCAGATAAATTTCTTAAATATGTTTTTTTAGTTTTATTTTCTAATTCCTTTCTTTTTTCTTCTCTGTATCTATCTTCCTTAGTTATACCAAAATAAAAATATACAAAATCATCTGTTATTTCATAATCTGTTAAATACCCTATATCCATTAACTCTTTTAATTTCGGCTCTATCTTGCTTTTAAATCTCGAAGGATATTTGTATTCAATGGGTATCTTAGCTCCTAATAGTTCTATTCTTCTTTTTATGTACTTTAATGGCTGCCAATTATTATCATATCTATGTCTTTCTAAATATCCATACAATTTCCTACATATACCTTTACTTAGCTGAAAGTAAATATTCTTATCTAGGAATTTAAAATACTCTCTTTGTAAATTGCTAAAGAATATCGTACCAAATTCAACCCAATTTATGTCCTCTTTCACTCCATTAGTCTCATTTTCTGAAAAATGATATTCGGTAATTATCTTTATCTTAGTTTCCTCGTTGGTGATATGTCTTTCTTTCTCTTTGTCATAGTAGGCTCCTTTCCCATAACTATAAATGTCAGTATTGGCCAATCTTCTAATCCCATCTTTAACTAATTCATAGTTACGCCCACCATCACTTAATCCCATTGTTTCTAATAATTCATAGATTGAAAAATATAATCTTCTGGTTTTAAAATCATAAAGTGAGTCAACTTGTTTAATTGGGCCATTCTTCTTCACTAATAGCATAGCTAATCCATAGCAAATATCTTGTTCTAATTGTCTAGGGAGTTTCTCTGGATTGAAGATCTTAATTGTTCTTTCAATGTTATTATTACTATCTTTGAAAATATGGATTACTTCTTCATATTCTGTTGCAGGTTTTTTATAGTATGTAAATTGAAAAATAGGTAGCTCTAATATATTTAATTCCATTATTAGAGAGTCTTGTGGTATAAATTTTCCCTTTTCATTTGGCTCCCCATTAACTATACTATTAATTAGTTTTCGCCTCCTACCCAATAAAACCACCTCCAACTGTTTTTTTATGCAAAATTAATTAAATTATATTTAAAAATACCGTACTGAATTTACAATTAAGTATGTTTTCCTTTAAAATTACCGTACTAAAATTACAAATATCTATTAAAATTATAATTATATATTGTATTGAAATTACAAAAGTGGTTCCCTTCCTTAATTTATGCTACTTCTAAGGTTGTGTGACTAATTAATTAAGTATCATTTCTGAAAAATTTACCAATTTATTTTATTTTATTATTTTAGTGTCTTTAACCGTAGTAAAATTACAGTTTTACCGTATTGAAATAACAGTAACCTATCGTACTGAATTTACAATTTTATCGTACTAAAATTACAAAATTACCGTACTAAAATTGCAATACACTATCGTAGTAAAATTACAATTCTATCGTACTGAAAAACCAAAATTATCGTACTGAATTTACAATCGACACACTTCTAATTAAGTGGCGGACAAGCCTTCAAAAAAAAGTAGGTTTATACAGCAACATATAAGAAAAATGTTTATATAGGTATATATAGGTCTTTAAAAGTAAAATTTTGCCCTGTGGATAATTTATACTTCTACAAATTCTTCAATTTTACCTCTTATTTTATCACAAGTTTCTATAAAATATATATTCTTAATAACTTATCCAATCAACTTAAATGATAAGTATAACCAAAGCCACTCTTTTCTCTAACAACTAACCCCTTACTAAATAAATCTTCTAATACTTCAAATATTTCAGTTTTATCCACATATCTACCTGCCTTTTTATTTATATCTGAATGGTGTTGAGGCAAATTATGTCTTCCTAAAGGTAAATGTTCTAATAGCACTTGTCCTAAATCATCAGTATTGCTAAATTCATTTAACTCATCAAATGGATGAATAGAATGAGGACTCTTAGTTTTAGATATTCTAAATCTAACACTTACAGCTCTACCGATAACTGCCGAAGATATAAAACAATTACCAGAGTTTAAAAAAGGCAATCTTTTTATTTCTGAACTTGATAAATCAGTTTCTTCTTTGATGGTATCCAAATCACTACTTCTAACTGTTCTAAAAATTATTTTAGTATTTAATTGTGCATTAATTGTATCGTCTAAAATAGCAGGTCTTTGAGTTGCTAATATAAGAAATACTCCGTACTTTCTTCCTTCTTGGGCTATTTCCCTCAATACTCGTTTCGTAGGATTAGAAAAATCTCCTTTTCTTGCAAAATTATGAGCCTCATCAGTTGCTATTATAAAAGGTGGAAATTTTTCAATAGATTTATTTCTTTTGATATCCCTTAACTCATCAGCAGAAGTTTTCTGTTGTGAATCTTGGTAAGTCCTTCTCTTTTTATATAGAGCTTTTATCAGATACCCACTAAAAGTATGTAGCAATTTCATATTTCCTCTAACCACTACAGTTTTTCTTTGTTTTAAACCTTCTTCAATATTTGTAATATCATGTTCAAACAAGCCACTTCTAACTAATCCATTTAGTCTAGAAGAAATAGCCTGTAGCGTCTTTAGTCCTGCCACACTATTCTTATACTTTTCAAATACTTTTCTATCTTCACCTTCTATGTCACTAGAATTTTCAAATAAGTCTATTAGTTGATTTAATCTGTTTTGAAATTTTAGTAAACTATCATTTTTCTTATGTATAGCTCCAACTGTATTTTCCATGGTCTCTGATAAAGGAGATACAGAAGAAAGTAATCCACATAATTCATCAGTATTAAGATTTACAAAATCTACACCTGTATCATATCCAACAGTTGCTATCATGTGTTTATTTTTAAAATCTTCTTTATAGTCTTCTGGTATATTGTCAAAAGGTTTATCAAAACTCATTTCATAATGAGGGTCAAATACAATAGCAGGTATTCTTTTTTTCTGCAATTCTTCTAATATTACCCTTAAACCTACAGACTTTCCACTTCCAGAGCCTCCATATATCCCAATATGAGGATATTCTTTCATAGAATAATGGTCTAATACAAAAGGCACTCCTTCTTGGTCTAAAATTCCAAATTCTTTATCAAATAATCTAGCAACATTACTAATCTCCTGTGGCAACTTTTCTTGTAATATTTCAGTTCCTCTTATTACTCCTAAAGTAAGTCCATCTTTAGGTTTAGTTTTCATTAAAATGTGTTCAATTTCATTAAATTCTGGTAATCTAGCTGATACACCAACACTTATTGGTCTGTTTAATTCCCCAACTAACCTAACTTTTGCTAAGTGGATAGTTTCATTTTCTACATCAAAACCTAGTTCGTTTAGATTATTTATAACACTATCGTCAAGCATGGCTGACTTTTCATCAACAGAAGGTATAAATTTATTGAAAGAGCTAGTTTCAATTACTTCTGCTATAGGGTTGTCATGGTCTTCATCTTGAATAACCAGGTATTCGTTTATGATAAACTTTCTATCAGTAGAAGCTATAGTAACCTCTTGTTGATTAGTACTTCCTACTACTTGAAATTCCAAGTTTTCAACCTCCCAACATACTAATATTTAAATCCTAAATTTATATCATAACTAAAAGTATGCAATTCTTTACAATTCAAACAATACCATTTATCAGTATCTATATTTACTGGAACAGGTATTTGAGTCATATATGTTTTAGAGCATGGGGAAATTCTTTTTGCTATAAAATTTTCGGGAGAGGGTAAAAATATTTTGTCCTTCAGAGCCTCTATTTCGTCTTCTAAGGCGTTTTTTATTACCAAGATAGTATTAGCCCCACATTTAGTACAAACCTTCCCATATGCCCTATCAGAAACCACGAAAACATTACTAGGGGTATCTATATCCACCATAACAGGAGTTGAATATCTGTTACCAGTTATACATATATCAATATAAGGCTTGTATATTTTTATAAAATCTTCTATTTCTTTTTCTTTCACAAAACGCTTTATTTCTAAATCTTTAATAAATCCTAGCCAAAGTTCTTTATTAATTTCATTATAAACATTAATTAATCTTTGCATTTCAAAAACATTAGGTGGATTATAAGCATTATTTGCAGTTGTAACTTCTTTAAAAAAATTTTTGATAAATCTATCTATTTGCTTTTCTTTTTCTCCTATATTCAAAGCAAAGTTACGAGTTTGGTCTTTAATTTTACTTTTCACTCCAATAGAAATGTTATATAGTATTTGAATTTTAGGACTATCATTAAAGAATTTATCTGCCTCTACATCCTTAATTACTTCAACTTCACATAAACAAGCTAATATTAATTTATTATTGTTTTCAACAGAGCTAAGAAAATAAAACATATAAGGGTATTTATTAAATACTTTTTCTAAAAAATTTCTAATTTCTTTTATTTCAAATATTTCTTTATTAGAATCGTGAAAACCCTCAAAATTCAAAATAAGTTTTTGCTTACCTCTTTTTTTACATTTCTTTAGTAAATTGAAAATATATGATATTTTATCTAAATCATTTTCTATAACTTCTTTTTTTGATATTGTTACCGTTAGATGTTCTGTTTCCAGGATATCATCTATAGTTACATTTCTATAATCTTTCACATATATCCCTCCAAAGTTAATATATAATTCCGTATTTTAAGTCATTGTGAAACTCATGTATTTCTCTACAATATGGGCAATACCATTTGTCTTTATCTAATATAGGTATAGGATATTGCAGCTTAAATTCATGTGTATAAGGAGCTATTTTGTGCATTGTATAGTTATCCATAGCAGGTATAAATATTAAATCTTCATCAGAGGTATGGGTATCTAATTTATTTTTAATCACTATTACATGGTCGCTACCACAGTTCTCACATATAGCTCCATAAGTACTATCTTGAACATAAAATAAATTGGTAAGTTGCATTTGTCCATTTTTCTCGACCATTAGAGGAGCTGTTAATGCACCATAATTTTTAATTTCTTGTATAATAGGCATAAATTTATTAATTGCAAAATCAACTTCCATGATATTATTAAAATATTTTATATTTTTACTTAATTCCTTGATTGTTTTATTCCAGATTTCAATTCCTGCTCCATGATAAGCTACAGAAATATGAATTTTCTTACCATTTCCCCCATTTGGAATAAAGAGATTATTGATATTACCAACTATTATTTCGTTAAGAATATTATCTATATTTTTTTTACTTTCTTTTATTCTTCTTCCAAATTCCCTAGTTTTAGCTCTAATTTTCATTTCTATATCGGGTTTTATATTAAATTTCATTCTAATTGGCGGTAATTCTATACCTCTGAACATAGCCTCTATAGGATTTAATTTTTCTCCAATAAATAATGTTTCTATATCTGTTATACAAGCTAATATAAACTTGTTGTATTCACCTAAAGGAGATAAAAAATAGAAAATATGAGGATATTTATTGAATAAGCCCCATACATAATCTCTAATTTCTTTAATCTCGTATATTTCAGCGGTATCAAGATCATACCCATCAAAACTAATAATCAATTTATATTTACTATCAGTTTTACTTTTTTCAAGTTTATCTAATATTTTTTTCAGCTTAGTATAATCCTTTTTTAAAACAGTTGATTTATGTATATTGATATTTAAAATATCTAACATTTTCAATCTATCCGTCATATTTTCTTCCCCCCTAATATTGTCTTCTATTACTATTTGGAATTAAAAACTTTTCGATAATATCTCTATCAAAACAATTATTAATATAAACTTCTAATTCCTTTCTAGTAATCCTTACTTCTCTATCAACTATATCAAGCCATACAGGGATACCTCTCGATTTAACAGGCGTAAGCCCCTTAATAATTTCTACTATTTCTTCTACATAATCAATTTGTTCTTTTAAAAAATCTAAACCTGTAGCTTGCGGGTGATTAGAAAATCTACCAAAAGCTGTATAATAGCCTTTTTTTATTTCAATATCACTCTTCACTTTCAACCATTCATTAGGATTTAATAGACCAAATAAAACTTCACGATCATAAGATTTATTAAAGTAAGGTATATCTTCTTTAATGAATTGAGCAATTTTATGAGTTGAAACTTCTTCAATCACTCCAACTATCAAAACATTTTTCTTTATACAAAGTTGCTGTAATTCTTTCCAAAGGTCAGGAGTATTAATATCAAATCTATAAAAACCTCCATCCATAATGATTAAGCTAGGTTCATATTGATAAATACCTTCTATAGCTGTTAATAATTCAAGCTCTGTAAGTCTATCTTTCTTATACTTATATAAAGCATTTTCGAGTGTCATTATTTCTTTACCATTTTCATCAGTAAGCATTTTATCTATGATAGCTCTATGTTTTGGATAAAATGGAGTAAATACATCTTCTAATATTACAGTATTTTTTTTATTTTTATTAAGTTTAGTATTCTTTGCAAGTCCCCTAAAAAAAGTTACTTCATAAGGGAAGTTGCCTCCATAAGTGTTTATACTTCCATCAACACCCATTATTCCTGCTTTCTTATATCTAATTGGAATTGAAATTTTATTATCTAGACTTATAAAATCTCCTACTTTTCTTGAAATAATTTGTCTTAACTTTTCTCTATTAATTTTTTTGTTTTCTTTTATACGTAAATTGTTATTTAATTCTTTTAGTTTGTCATAAATTCTTTTATTCATAAATTTACTCCTTCACACAAATTATATATACATATATTATACAATAAATATGTTTAGGTTTCAAAAGCCATTTACTTTTACTTCTAATCCTTTTAAAAATAAAAAGGGATAGGAAGTACTGTATGTCATACTCCTAACCCTAAATAAATATAATTTCTATGGAACTATAAAATCATCTACCATTTCTGTTATTTGTGTAACACCATTAACTTTTTTAAAGTAGTATACTTTATCAGCTATAGCTGCTACATCTGGGTCATGTGTACTCATAATAATTTGTTTATCAAATGACTCTGTTAAATCTTTTATAAACCTAGCAGCAGGTAAGGTATGGTTATCGTCAACATATTTTGTAGGTTCATCAAGCCAAAGTGGAGCAGTTATATCATTTCCTGTGCTTAAATTTAAACTAGCAAGTATATTCAAAGCACATATATCTCCACTACCTCCACCATCTTTTCGAGGATCAGCATTAACTATACCTATAGGTTCATCAGTAATAACAGAAAAGTCAGCAGTAGAGTTTTCTCCTTTTGGTTTCATATTGATTTCAAATTTTGTATTTTCACCAAAAACTGATTGCAATGGCAAGGTAACTAATTCTTCCATTAAAGCAACGCTTTGAGTTCTTGCTTCATCAGAAGATTCCTGGAGCAAAACAAGCATTTCTAAATAATAATCTTTATCTTCTTCGGCTTTTTTCTTTTTATTTTTTTTATCAGCTATTAGTTGGTCTAATTGTTCTTTTTTTCCTTTAGCAGCATGATAAATACTTTTCATTTCTTCTAGATATGCTTTTAGCTCTTGAATTTCCATATTATCAAACCCTCTCTCGGCTATTCTCTACTTGGAAGTCTACCTAATTTTTCAAGCAAATCGAAGGCTATTTTACTTTTAGCTTTTTCTTTGATTTCTTCTAAATTATTGCATTTTTTCATTATTTCTTCATCAATAGTTTCGGGGTCTGGATTGATACCTCTAGCTTTAAAATCATTTTCTAGTTCCTCTTTTCTTTTTAAATGTGCTTTTTTATTAGTCTTAGCCTCTACAATTACATTGTTCATTTCTTTAGCACATTTTTTAAGATAGTTAAGCTCCTTTTCATGTTCGTTTAAATCTATATTTAAACTTTCCAAATTATTCATTACCATAAATATCAACTCCTTAATTAAATTTATTAGCTCTAAAGTCTTTTATTATATGATTTATCACTTCATCATCAATATTAGTATGACAAGTAGGACAAGTACCTAGTTCTTTAAGTAGTTGCTCGTATCTTTGTATGTAGCCTTCAAATTCTTTTTCTTTTTCCTTAATAATCTTTTCATTAGATTCAATAGCCTTCAACTCATTTAAATATTTAACTTTATATTCAATTAAGAATTCCAAATTATTTAGTATATCTTCATACTCTTGTATATCCATATTTAAATATTTTAATGACTTTTCATATTTTAAAGTTTTCTCTAGTTGCTCTAATGAAGAAATACAATTTTTATAAGGTTTAATAAAAGCTAAAGTATCTTTTATATCTTCAAGTTCAGACAAACCTTCATCTGCAAGTTTTTCGGCTAATTCTGTTTGTTCTTCGTAAGATATAATCATATTACAATTTTTAATTCTAACAAGTCTATTTCGATACTCTGCAGCAAGTGGTTGTAATTCTGATACTTCTTTAAGCTCTTTTTCGTATTTATCTATTAAAGTGTAAGCCTCATTTAACTCGGTTTCGCATGAAATAACTTTATTATTATTATCAATTGCTTTATTGGTACTAATATACTCATTTTTAAGATTTATAATTTTTTCTATTTCTTTTATAGAGTTTTCAATTTCTAAAATTAATTCATCAGTTCCTTTAAAATTAGCTGTTTGACGAAGTATTTTCTCATTGTATTCTAACTCCTTTTTGTTATCTGTATATTTCTGTAGCAGTTCTATAAGTTCTTTCAATTTAGTTAGTTCAAGCTCATATCTATCTAAATACAATTCTATGTCTTCTTTATCTTTTAATTGTTCAAGTATATTTAAAGTTTCTTCATATTTATCACAAACAGAAGAATATTCCATATTGAGTTCTGTTAATTCATATATTTCTTTTTCTTCTTTTTCAGCCTGTTCTATTAATTTTTCAAGTTCTACAATATCTTTTTCTAGTTGGTCCAAATATTCATATTCTCTAGCTTGTTTTTCTAATTCTTCTATTTCCTCGTTAAGTTGTTTTACTTCTCTTTTAGCTTTATCTAATTTATTTTTTGTACTGTTGATAGCTTCATCTATGTAATGCACCCCATATAAAAGACCAACTACTTTAGCTTTTACCGTTGAAGGGTAATGTAGTATTTCCCAACTTTTTCCCTGTTCTAAATAGTTTAATTTTAAAGTCCTTTTTCTATCTAGTTTAACTTTATAAGCACCTAATATATTTTCAACTTCTTCAGGAACATGAACACCAAAACCAGTTAATTCTATTGGTTTTTCAAAGGAAGGATGGTCTATAATATATGAATTAATACTTGGAGACTTTTTTCTTGTAATAGAATATCCATTATAAAGAATAACACCACCCTCAAAATATCTTTCACCTGTTGTTATAAAATCGTCACCATCTGGATCATTGTAATAAATTTTATCAAGTAGTCTTAATATAGAAGATTTACCATTTCTACTCTCGCCTAAAAAAACATTATATCCTGGGGAAAGTTCTATAGAAAAATCTTTATGACATTCCCAATTTTTTGCCCATATAGTTTTGATTTTATTACTTTCATTTAGAGAAATTTTATTCATTAGATACTTTCCCCCTCCCTAACCTATCCATTGCTAAAGCTATTTCTTTTTTAGCTCCATCTCTTATTTTTGCACTTATTCCTTTTTTTTCTGCTATTCTATCAATGAATTCAAAGGTATCCATTGTTCCAATATTTCCTGCTGCCCTAATTTTTTGCCTATATTCAGCTAACTTAATCTCTTGTTCTTCTTTTTCAATTTTAGCTGACATATCAAATATTACTTTATTAGGTTTAGCAGGTAATAATATTTCTTCAAAATCTATCCTGTCTTTGTATATCTTTGCTAAATATACTTTAGGCGAATGGTCATCATTCTTTGAAAGTCTTGGAACACTACCAGGGTTTACAAAATATTTTCCATTAACCTCTATAGGTTCAAATCCTTTATGCTCATGGCCGATAACAGTTAGGTCAGCAGCAGTCCCTTTAATATCATCTATTAAAGTATGCCTAATAATGCTACCCATAGATTTAATACTTGCCATACCATGGACTACATGAATATGTTTATCTCCCATTTTATTTTCGACAATATAATCACTTTCAAAACCTTTCTTATCTATATCAGCATGATAGTGAGTTCCTGTAATAGCAATAGTATTATTATTCTTTTTAATGATTACAGGTACATTTCTATCCAATAGATTTAATAGTCCAATATTAGTAAGAAAACCTAACATAGTTCTGTTAATAGTTGCTATATTATTGCCATAGAGTTCATGATTTCCTGCAACTAAATATATCGGAATAAGGTTTTTAGTTTTTTCTTCAACTTCAAGTTTATTTAAGTTTTCAGCTTTAATAATATCTTTAAGAGCATTTCTAAGCATACTATCTCTTTCTATAACATCCTGTATCTTATTAGCTTTGTTATCTATATCTTTTAATTGTCTATAAAGATCAAATAACATATTTTGATTAGATATTGCCCTAGAAATATTATCACTTACGTCTATTCCGTTGTACCAAAGTTTCATGTAAAAGTTAACTACTGAAAACGAAGGCATAGGAGTATTCCACCAATCTCCTGTTTGAATAAAAGCATCTACATTTTCTCTATATCCTAAATCAACTATTGCTGAAATCTTTTCTTTCATAGTTTCTTTAAAAACATCAAGTCTTGTTTTAACTCCCCTAAAATCTTGGTGTGTATCTCCAATTAAAACAAACTTTCCTATAGGTACTTTAGTATAATCTATTTCTTTGTTAATAATATCACCACCTAATAAATTGAAATATAATTATATATATTAACATTATACAATAAATATATTGTGCATACAATAAAAACAGCAAAAAAAGAAAATAAAAAAATTCAAGTAACAGGTTGATTATTAACCCATTACTTGAATTCTTATAATAATAGTTATATAACTTTAAATACCTTTGTAAGCCCCTTTAGTTATAGAACTTGTATCAATGCCTATTTTTTCGTCCTGCTTATGAGAGTCAATTGCTGCTGCTAAAGAGCTAAAATCTATACTTGCATTGCCACTAAACAAAAACCTCAACATGAATTTTATTTCCTTTAATTCTTCAGATATTTTTTCGGTTTTTTCATTTGTTTTTGCAATCAAATTTATCAAATTTTCTTTATCATTATCCATAAGCTCTTTTAGACCCATCATCAGAAGGGTTTTATTAGGGATGCCTTCATTATCTTTTCTTTTATCTAAATAATCGGCAAGGCTTTTTTCATAAGGTTTAGTAAGGTCTAACTTTAATTGAACATATTTTATGTTTTCATCATTAGCCATTATATCACCTGCCTATTAGTTTAGTACCACCCAATCTTCATCTTCTACAATTTGTGCAATTTCATAATAAGCAAGAACATTACGATATTCGGGCTTTTCTGCAAGCTTTGAATGTATTAAATCTTCGTTTTTCGCTATATATGGATACAACAGTTTAGCTCCACCACCAAAATGAACGTTTATAATATCTTCCAAGTGCATTTTTTTAAGGTGAAGTTGTTCTAGTATATCAGCAATAGTATAGTTCAATTTTTCTACTATAAATTCATCAACTATTTCCTGCAGTTTGATTTGTTTTCCTTGATATTCTAGTGTAGTAGCTTTTTTATATCTACCTTCTGAAACTAATATTTCCATATCTTTCATAAATTCAGCATTGTTATAATCTGGTCTTTGGAAATCGGTACTATATTTTCTTAACTCTTTACCTAGTTCTACAAATAGTTCATTGATAGAAAATTCTTTAGTTATTCCCTTTATTCTAGTACCTTTTTGATAATAAACTACATCTAAAGTTCCTCCACCGAAATCCCAAAGCAAATAATTTTTTTCTAATCTATCTGGTAATGTTAAGGATACGGAAGAACTTTGTTTAGTTATGTAAACTCCAGATACTTTAATTTTATATTCTTTTCCATCTATTTCTATTATTTCAAATTCTCCATTTGGAGATAAAATTAAGTCTATGTAGTCTTGTTTATATCCTTCATAGTCATCATAAGGTGTACCTGTAACTACATAATATTCTTGCTCTGTAAGTCTATTGTTTTTCATGTCCTTTGCTAGTAAAACTAATTTAATCATATTTGCATAGTATCTTTCTTTTTTATTACCTTTATTCTTGCTGTTAATACCTTTAGTACCTGTTTCACCTATTAGATAATACTTGTCATTATACTTTACTCTCTCAATACCTTCTTTTGAGGTAGCACTATTGTACTCCTCTTCACTAATTTCTCTCCAAGTTAAGATAATTTCTTCTGTAGTGTTGTTACTCTTAATTTTTCCATACCTGTTACCAAAATCCAAACCAACCTTTTTAACCATACTGATTGATTACCCCCTTTTATTATTAATTTTTTTAAACATATTTTGTGTTACTGTGCTTAAAAATTATGATAAATCATAACATAATTTATTATATCAAACAAAGACAAGCCCTTCAACTATATGCATTATTGCAAGTAAATTCATTAAGAGTCACATAAATAAACCAAAAATCATAAAAAAATATGACATATCATAATTATATATAATTGGTATACATATAAATGTGATTAATAATGTTAAAAATTAGCATACACGTAATAATTTATAACAAAAAAAAATATGAAAAATCATAACAATTCTATAATACATAATAGAATTACCCAAAAAAATCATATAGAAAAAAATAATTATTTTTTATCACCAGAAATTAATTGAAATGAAATTTATATAGCAAACATAAAACTTATAAATTTATTAATAAGCCCTCTCTTTTGCATCAACTATAACTAAATAAAATATTATAAATACTTTATAAAATATTTATCTCAATCAATTAACATAAAATTTTTCCTGGATATAGAAAGATATAATGTAATTAATAAACTCACTTTAACTAAAATTAACAAAGCTAGTTACGGCGAATAGCACTCGCTCTTAATATTTCAATATATTTAAAGGTTAACTTTAATTCTAAAGCTAGTAATTACAAGTTGAAACTTGTAAACACAAGTAAAAGCGAAAACAAACAAAAAGCAACAAAAAAGTACAAGTATAAACACATAAAAAGAGCTGTTTTCCACGAATAGTACTCGCTAAAAAAAGGAATAGCGAAAAATATGTTGTATTATATATATTAAAGTATATTAAAGTTCAAATATTAACTAACCATAAGGAAGGAGGGGAAGTGTTGGATAACAATTCGCTTATAATAAGTCATAGTGATAATTATGAAAGTGAAGGACAAAATGTAAGGAATGACATAGATTTAGATGAGATGGATAATATAGTAGGAGCAGATTTACTGACTCAAATTCAGATTGATTTAAGTGATGATGTGTTATATAGACTACTTAAAAAATCGCATAGAGAGAAAGATATAATAACTAAAGAAATGGAAGATAGCTTAAAAGAAGGTGTATTATATTCAACTCCAGAGGTAGCAGATATAATAAAATGTCCTCAATCAACTATAAGGGGATGGATTACAGAACTAGAGGATTATATTAATCCGACAAAACAAGGTAGATTTATAAAATTGAGTCCTGCTTCTGTATACAAATTAAGAATGATATCAATGTTACGTGAAGATAATCAATATTCTGTAGCTCATTTAAAAAAACTTACCTTAGGAGTAGAAGTTATAAATAATGATGATGATGGGGCAGAGCTAACACTTAGTCAAAAAGTTAATAGACTTGAAAAGCAAATGAGAGAAATGACTGAAGTTATGAAAGTTATGGGCCAACTGATAGACTTGAAAACATTTTATAAAGAAGGAAAAATCGTTTTGAATAAAGAAACAATTATTCCGATGCTAGAAGATAGTACTGATGAAAGATTTGCTAAACTAAAAGAGGAAGTTGATAAAGAAATTAAAGATAAACTTAATGATGAAATAAAAGCAACCAAAAGAGAACTTAACGAATTGCTAGAAGATAAAATAAATAATGGAATACAAGAGTATAAAAGAGAGGTTAAGTCATATACCGCTGAAGAAGTAAAAAGGATCATGGAAGAAAGAAGACCTAAATCTTTGTTTGAAAGAATATTTGGCAAAAAGAAGTAGTATTAACTACTTCTTTTTTTATGATTGTAGACAATTCTATTATTGATAAAATAGGCAATTGCGAAAGAAATGGCAACAATATTGTAGACAAGAAGTGTTTGTGCTTAACAAAAACGAACTCAGCCTAAAGAATTATTCGATAAAATTCAAGCAAAATAATTAATATTAATCATAATGTCTACAAAATTGTAGACAAAATTGACGACAATAGTATAAGTTGATATTTAAATATATACAGGTGTATTGTCTACAAGATTGTAGACAAGATTGTAACCATTTATATATATGGAACTAAAAAGAAAAAATAAAAAAACAGGAGAGTATATCCCTGTTAAGATTAAGGCGATCTATTTTTCAATTTTTATATACCATTTTTGAGTATCTACTTCATATAATAAATGATAATAAAACCCATTGGAGTTATAAAAACATCTAAAGCCAATCATTTTATTTCCTGCTCTATTGTCTACATATCTTTTTAGGATATTAATATTTTTGACTTTATTACCTTTGTATTTGAACTGCCAAGGAGTTATTTTGCCCTATGTATTAGTTTCTATTAATTTTTCTAAACTATCTTTTACATCTTCTAAAACTTGTTTTTCACCTAATACTTTCGTATTAGTGCTTATATAAAACAATATATTTTGTATTTGTTTTCTTTTATGTGGCAACATCTATATAATTCTCCTTCATTAAAATTCTAATCTAGTACTATTCTTTATGTAATATGTTTTCCTTACAGCTTTAACATTCATATATTGAAAACAATTAATCTATGCTTTTTATTTTAATTTTTCGATAGTAGTAGTGTCTTTAACATAAATATTTGTTTTATCCAAGATAGTAATTATATTAACTCTTCCTTCGTTATCAGAAAGCTCAACAAACTCTGCTATAACAGAAATATTATTATCCTCATCAATAATAGCTACATCATCATTGTTCTTGCAATGGGGAATAACCCTTTTACCAAGAGCTAATATATTGGATGCTACAACATATTCATCAACATTACCTTTGAATTGCTCGTTATTCTTTATTCTTTTTCTTAATCTTTTTTCACCATGATTTGATATATATACTTTCACTCTATATCCTTTTATTAGAAATTCAGTTATTAATCCTATACTTTGCCTAGTCATATTATCAACCTCCAATGTATTTTTAGAATTCCTTTTTGTTTTTAAAAATCCTGCATTAGAACACAGTTTTATTATACCACAATATATTTGTTTTGTCTATTAATCATATATAATTAGTAACATTCCTCGTAGCTAAGAATATATTGAAGATCTATAATATCAATTTATTGTAGACAAGATTGGTATAAAAATGCCGATATGACTGAAAAAAACATAAGTTTGCTTGTAGACATTATTGTAGACAAAACTTTATACAATGACGAATAGCTTAATAAAGCATAAGCTGTTTAAATATGTCTAGAAATAATGTAGGGGTAGTAGGGAAGTATAAAAAGTGATTTGTAGACAATAATTGTAGACATTATGCATGAGATAATTGAATTACCAATAATTTAAATTGTAGACAACTATTGTAGACAATTTTGTAGACAAATTTTGTAGACAATAATTCATTGATGTTATTTATAAAATTAGTTCATGTTGCTGCAGCTATATAATATATAAGTGAATATATAATTATAGACAACCATATAATCTGTACTGTATAAAAATAAAAAGAAAAATATAAAGTGCAAAAAACAAAATATAAAAAGTTATATAAAAGAAATACTAAAAATTTAATTTATCAGAAGGGATTTTTTAACGTTTTTTATTAAATGGGAGTCAATCCAATTAGAAATCCTGTCCACTATATAATAACAGGTGAGAAACATTATATGTGAATTAATATTAACTATTAAAATTTAATAAAATCAATACAAATGTAAAATTACGAACAACTAATAAAGACATCAATACTAATATCTGATGGTATAACGCATATTAGGAAAAAATAAAAAACATCTTTAGTCTTGGGGAGCAAATAGGTAAAGCATAAATAAGGTTTACTTATAAACGATACATATATTATTTATACATTGGATGTATTTTATATACGATGAGTGCCTAGTATTTTATATGTACGATGCTTTAATATGTATCAAACCTAGTATAATAATGCTATCTACTAACGATGTTAATATATAAATTAATAAGTGTGAATTTTAATTATAAATGGTAAAGCATGGAATTTATGACATATAGATATTTAGTCAAAGTTATATGTATGTTCAAGGTAGATATGAAGGAAATAATATTAGTGTGTCGAGTTATGTCAAACCGTGTCAATGCTTGAAAATAAGCCAAAAATCTTGTGGTAATTTTGTAATATTTGTTGACTTTTAATACCTAATATTTTATAATAACCCTATATTATATATAATTAATTCATTAATCGCATATATATCATATTTGAACCAAGGTTCGTCATAGCTTTAATGAATTAAAAGCAGCTGTTTTTTACCATTTAAGTTATTAACATAGTGAGTCGGCACTAAAAGCAGTAATGTTTATTTAGCAAAATAACTTTGTTCAAAAAATGCAAGGATTTCTATACCTCCAAGAGATTTCTAAAAATTTTTTTATTAAATCGAGGGAGGTATGTGATTGTGAACGAATATAAAGTAACTTACAATTATGGTGTTATTATAGTGACTAAAGGTAATAAAGTAATAAAAAATTATTATGAACCCGAATTAGCAATGGTGGAAGATAGGTTAAACGAAATGCAAGAAGAAGGAATACTACCTTTAGATTTTGACATCAATAGTTTTAGTACAATATTTTAGGTAGGATTTCTAAAAATAATTTATATAAAATCATAGCAAGAGAAGGTATTAAGAAATCCATTATAATTAATGGTATTGCCGAACACTATATAGCATTATATATTAATAACACATCAAACTTGCTATTAACTTAACTTAAATGGTAAAGCAATTATTCGATGATAAAATATATAATAGATTAAAGCTCCCAATGAGAGGGAGCTTTTTTCGTTGTAGAAAAAAATTATTCGACTATGGTTTTGTGAGTATTACTGATAGGTATAAGTATTGATGTTGTATAAAGTTGGAAGTAAATTGATGGATAATAGAAATAAACAAAAATATTAATAAAAAAATACCTCACACAATATGTTAGTAAGTTGTTACTGTTTTGCAAACACTTGTTTAATTATTGTTATAAGTCATGGAATAATAGATTAAAATTGAGAGGATTAAGCCGACTTTTTCCACTCCTTATATTTGTCTTGTCTATATTTTTCTAGAACTTCGAGATAATCTGGCAATCCATTACTTGGTTTTATTTCATATCTAGTATCCAAAGCCTCTATAGGTATAGACTTTCTGCCACCTTTTAAAGAATTGATATAGTACTCATATACTACATTTACAGGAATAAGGAAGAATCTGTTTTCAGACTTAAAATGAACTATAATGAAAGTTAATCCTTTCTGATTATCAAATTTTTTCATATATTTTATTTGGTGTTTATGTATATTTTTAAGTGGCAAGTAACTTAATTTAGTTTCTTTTGCATCAAAACTAACAGCATTTCCTTGTACTATTCCTTGATAATCCAATATACTTTTTTCTTCAAAAAAAGCTTCTACAATTTTTTTGCCAACAATTCTTAATACCTTTATAGGGACAGGTATTTTAGTTACTAATGCTAAGTTTCTTTTATCATATATTTTGTGTACTTGATTTAACATTTCTTCTAAACAATAACCTCTAGAACCATACAAACTATTCCATCTAGTCATTAGTAGTATCACTCCTTTAGTAACTATATATACATGTAGCTTAAAATAAAATATACCACAATATAAATATTTGGTAAAGTATAATTGTATAATTAGTAATTATTTGATATAATATAAAGTAATAATAAATAAAAATTGGTTGGTGATTTGATGTTTTATAATACAGTTTTTGATTACAAAAAATATAATAAAAAAAGAATGAATAATTACCTAGATAACTTCTCTTATGGAGAAGAATTAACTATAATAGGCAAAATAGAAAGTGTAATATTTCAAAGTGCTGACAATGGATTTTCTGTATATACTATGAAGGTAGAAAGTCATGTGGAGAATATCAAAGAAGGGAAAGAAATAGAAAGAGCCGCAGAGGGGCAGGTTAGACTTACGGGATATATAAATCTAAATGAAGGGCAAAAGTATAAAGTTAGTGGCGAAATCAAAAAATATGACAACATGAAACAATTGTTTATAAGTGTAGCCGAATATATAGAACCAACTTCTGAGGACGGAATAATCGCTTTCTTATCTTCGGGCTTAATTAAAGGAGTAGGAGAAAAAACTGCTGAAAGGATAGTAAGAGGTTATAACAAGAAAGGAAAGTATTATAAAGGGTTTGGGATAGATACATTAGAAGTAATTAAAACTAACTACAAAGAGTTAACAAGAATACCTGGTATATCAGAAAAGAAAGCGAAACTAATACATGATACTTATAATAAAAATATAGAATATCAAAATGTAATGTTCTTTTTTCAAAAATTTAATATAACAGCAAATAAGATAATGAAGATATATAAGGAATTCAAAGAAAAGTCTATTGATGTTGTAAAAGAAAATCCTTATATATTATCAAAGCATATAAAAGGATTCGGTTTTAAAGTATGTGATGAAATAGCTCGGAAGATGGGATTAAATCCACATGACATAGAAAGAATTAAATCTGGTATCATATATACGCTGCAAGAGGCAACACAAGATGGACATTGTTATCTTACTGATAATGAATTGTTTGAAAGGACAGTAGAAAATACAAATATCAATTTACCATTACCAAAAGCTAAGGCTTTGCTATCGGAGAATAAAGGCAAACTGTTAACGAAAATTAAAATAGATGGACTTTTATATGAATTGCCTTATAAGAATTTAGAGTACATGGTTAAAACAGTAGAGGAAGATAAAAAGAAAAAGTGGAGTAAAGACTTAAAAGTTACAATAGATAAAATATCGAAAATAGAAATTAAACAAGCATTGGAACAAATGATTATTTGCAGAGAAATAGAAACTATTGAGTACAAAGGCGAAAGGTGTATTTACCTAAAAGAGATATATCAAGCCGAAGAAAGTTTAGCTCATCATATAAAAAGGGTGGCAGAGAGTCCTATAGTTAGGTTTGATGATGATATAGAAAAATATATAAAAGAGTTTGAAAGCATGAAGGGTTTTAAATTAGAGAATAAACAAAGGTTAGCTGTTAAAGAAATATTTAATCATAATTTAATGGTGCTTACTGGTTCAGCAGGAAGTGGGAAGACAACTACAGTAGAGGCTATGTTATATGTACTTAATAAAGTTTATAGCAAGTCAAAAGGATTAGAGTTTATGTTATCAGCTCCAACGGGCAAAGCGAGTAAAAGGTTGTCTGAAGTTACAGGATTTCAAGCTAAAACAATACATAGACTTTTAGAAGTAGGACCACAAGGATTTGCATATAACGAGCATGAGAAATTACCTTATGACATATTAGTAATTGATGAATTTAGCATGACTGACCTCTTTTTAGCAAATCATCTATTTAAAGCAGTTAATAGCAATAAACCTACTAAAATAATACTAATAGGAGATGTAGAACAACTACCAAGTGTAGGAGCAGGGAATGTGCTTAACGATATTATTGCTAGTGGAAAAATAAAAGTGGTAAGACTTGATGTGGTAAAACGTCAAGCAGAGAACAGTGATATAATAAAAAATGCTAATAGAATTATAGGAGGTCAAATGATACAGAGTAGAAAAGATAGCAAAGATTTCTTCATTATAGAGGAAGATGATAAGCATAAAGTGGCTGATTTAATAATAAAATCCATTTTAACTTTACTTAATAAAAATAAATATAATTATACTATTGATGATATACAAGTTTTATGTCCTCAAAGAACCAGTGTTATTGGTACAGAAGAATTGAATAAAAGGATACAACAAACAGTAAATCCTCCTTCTGATAGTAAAAAAGAATTAAAAAGAGGTAATACGATGTTTAGAGTGGATGATAAGGTTATACATTTAAAGAATAATTATGAAAAGGAACATTACATAAAAGTAGGTAACGAATACAAAGTAAAAGGTGAGAAGTTTAAAGGGATTTTTAACGGAGAAATAGGAAAAGTTATTGATGTAATAGAAAGTGTTGATGAAGAAACCGATGAAAAAGTGAAATGTTTAGTTGTTAAATATGACGATTTTATAATTATATATGATAGTGATGAACTGCAAGAAATAGACTTAACTTATGCCTCTACCATACATAAAAGTCAAGGAAGTCAATATCCTGTATGTATTATACCTTTTCATAGTAGAAATTGGATTATGCTTAATCGAAATTTAGCATATACAGGAGTATCTAGAGCTAAAGAAATGTGTGCTGTTATAGGCCAGATAAAAGCTATGAAAAGAATGGTTAACAATGTAGAAGTTAAAAAGAGAAATACTAGACTTAAAGATTTACTATAATTTTATATTTAACCAGTTAGCTTAGATACCATGCTCTCAAATTGCAATAAAATAGAATTGAAACCATAAATTAACTAGGATTTTATGCCTGTAAGTTATTGAAATAACAACTAAACAATGATAAAATACAATAGATATATTTAGTATTTAATAAATAAAAGATTATACCAACAATATGTACTAGGTATATATAGCATGGAGGGGCGAAGATTGGGTGGGGTAAAAGAAAAGACAAGACTAACAATAACAGTGAACGATATTTTTAAAAATATATTGGTTGAAACTTTGAAAAAATATAATAATAATATTAGTAACTATATTAGAGATATTATGAAAGATTGTATAAAAAAGAAAAAAAGATAAAGGTAGTAACTTTTTCATCAAAAAAAATAAAAATTGAAGAATACCCGAAAAATACAGAAATACAAATAAAAATGGATATAGAACTTAAGAATAAATTTAAAAAACTTTTATGTAAAGGAACTACTATGAGTTTCGTTTTACAATATAGAATGGTTGAAGATTTACTAAACAAAACTGACAGAAAAAAATATAAAAAAAAAATAGATTATATAGAAAACAAAGTATCGAAATATATAACAGTTAAAGAAACAGAAGATAAGATAATATATACCATAGACATAGAAGAAAAAAGAATAGACATATATTTAGAAGAAGAACTAAAAGAAATGTATGTTGAAATGATGAAAAAGTTAAATACAGATGTATCTTCTAGTTTAAGATATTTTGTTAGAGTTTACAGTAAGGAAGGAAATATGCTCACTACTAAAAAAGTTGTTAGGGAAATAGAAACACACAATTTACATTAACATTAAGCCAACATGAATACAATCAATTTAAAAGCCTTTTTACTAAAAGTAGCTCTATGTCATCTTTTTTTAGAGAAAAAATCATACAAGAGCTTTATAAAAATGGGTATCCTGTATATAAATATTTATAAAAGAACAGGAGTGTAATGGTATGAAGGTAATAGATTTGTGCCAGATAAGGGGAGAATTGCTTATGAGAAAAGGAGAGATATTATACAATATAGACAGCTTAAAAGTAGGACAAAAGATAGATTTTTATACGGAAAGTAAAGATGTGTTTGGGAATGATAAAATAGAAAAGTATAGTCTAGTTAAGGAAAAAGATGGACTTTATATTAATTATGTAAAAAAAACAGGATTTGATAATGAAGATAAAATTGAGTTCAAAGAAAAAGTTATAACTATAGGAGCTAAAAATAAAGAAAAAGTTAGATATAAAAATTTAACTAAGGCTGAAATCAAATATATAAATAATAAAATTGAAAAAGGGCTTATAAAAAGAGGTTATAATTTAGTTGGTGATTATGAAAATGGCTTGGAATTTGATTTTGAGAACATAATAATGGTTAACCAATAGGGTTAGCCATTATATTTTATTCAATATGCAACTTAATTAATTATATATACAATAGTACAGACGAAAGAGAAGGGGGGATGTTGCTATGCCAGAGGATAAAATGGAAAAAATGGTTAATAAAAATACTTTAGAAGATAAAACAATTGATTATTTAAGAAATGTAATAGGAGATAAGTTTGAAAAAGAAGGATTGTCTAAAGATGTATTAAAATTAAGTCATTATTTAGACAAATATATAGTAAGCAAACAAAATCAACAAAAGAAAGGGTGAATATATGAATTTTTTAATTAGGCAATTTAAAAAAATTACCCAGATTATTGTTGATTCTGTAAATGGTAAACCTGTAGATATTTTTGCTATGATACTCTATTTGTTTACAGGAATATTTGCTGTAAGAGTCCTTTATTCCTTGTATAACCTTATTTATACACCATTTATAGAAAATCCTATCGACAATAATTTGTATGGGGTTTTAATAATTCTCCCTTTATTCACATTTTTTATTACTTTAGCGGGAGATAAATTGAAAAAAACATCTACTAGATTAAGCCAATTCATTTTTGCTATAATCACAACTTCTATTTTTGGCATGGGATATATAGCTCAAATTGCAAATACTACATTTGTAGGTTGGTTAAATAACATTCCTGGTATAGAAACATTACCAACTAATATGTTAATTGGCAATATTAGAGTAGTTACATTTTTCTTTCCTGTAATTCTTATAATGCCAATAACTTTAATGACATTTAAACTTGTAAAAGATAAAACTACTAGAGAAACTATAGTTGATTATGAGGTTGAATTATTATTACCGACTGTTATGGAAATGAACGATGTTACAATTGACATCAAAATATGCGAAGATGCATACACAGGTGAACCTTGTATTGTTCCAGAAAAGAAGTTATTTGAAAGTGTTTGGCTGCAAGGTTCTTCGGGTTCAGGTAAGACAGCCACAGTGTTAAGGCCAATTTTAGGACAGTTATTTAGCAAAAAAGGCTATCTTATTCAAAATTTAAAAAAGTTATCATTTGAGGCATTAAATGAAGGTATTGCTGTTTTGACACAACCTGTATCAAACCATTGGTTTAATAAAAACTTTTCAATGGAATATATAAGACCTGCTGATGGGAAGTTGGAAGAATTTAAAAAGAAATTTGGAAAATATATCATTGGTATCAGAGATAACGAAGAAACAGTTGTAAATGAAATAGTTGATGGCGGAATACTAGAATTTGATAGACTTCAAGGAGATTCTAAATATTTAATTAATATAAAAGTGGTAAAAGATACAATAGAATTAAGTGAAAAAGAAATTGAAATAACACAATCTACTACATTAGAGTATATCAAATTAGGTAAATTTAAGGATGTATTATTAACAACAAAAGAACAAGAAAAATTCAATGAAGAAAACAAAATAAAAGATGATGATTTCAATAGTACAAGTGAATTAAGCAAAATAGTAACTGAAGAAAAAGAAGATAACTTCATATTAAAATTACCAAAATTAGAAAATGGAATTAAGTATAAAGTTTTTATAAAGAAAAAAGGCTCTGGCGAAATCATTTATAGAAATTTAGGTGTTACTGTAGTAGCCCCAGACGGAGGGTTGCCAGAAGATACAGTAAAAATTGGAGCTGAACATGGAATTAAAGTTCATAAAATTGACCCTAAAATGTCTGAAATAAATAAAGGTCAAATAGCTCAATTTAACCCACTTTTAGGTGATAGACCTGCTAAAACAGCAGACATTATTTCTTCTATACTTGTTTCTATGGAACAGTCTGATGGTGCAGCTAGTAAAGCCTACTTCGTAAATGCTAGTGTAAGAGCAGTAAGAAATGTTGTAATACTACTTAAAGTTATGTTTCCTATAGTAGAAAAAAGAGAGCCTACTCTTAATGATGTAAGAAGAATGTTATCTGATTTTAACGCTGTTGTACCTTATGTAGAACAAATGAAAAGAAACAAAAAATTAAGTAGAAGATGGGAAAGTGTTATTACTTATTTTGAAACTTCATTCTACCCTCCAGATACTGATGATAAGGGTAAGGTAATACCTGGCTCTAGGTTTGGAAGTCAAAGAAAGAAAACAGAAGAAGCTATAGGAGGGGTAATAAACCAACTTGATAACTTCTTAGGTAGACAAGAAATACAATACATACTTTGCCCAGAAGATAGCAGTAAAAGTTTAAATTTAGCTGAAGTATTAAGCAAAGGACAATGTATATCTATAGCTACTAGAATGAATGAGTTAGGAGAAAAGCTAGGTAAGGCTTTTGCATTATTCTTTATTCTAAGTTTGCAAAATCAAATTTTAAGCAGATTTTCTGAAGATGAAAACCCAGAGATACCACACTTTTTAATCATTGATGAATTCCCTATGTACGTTAACGATAATACAAAAACTTTCTTCACTTTTGCAAGAAAATATAAGACTTCAACAATAATTGCTATACAGAATATAGGTCAGCTTAAAACTGTTTCTGATGAATTCGGAGAAACGATATTTACTAACACCAATACTAAAATCTTGTTACCAGGAGCTAACGTAGAAGACCGTAAATATTGGGCAGAGTTCTTTGGCTCGGAAGAAAGGTTTGAAATGCAAACTGGAGTTAATTCAACCTCTATGTTTAGTGATAATCCTAATTATAGTGAACAAAGAAGGGGAACTATACAAGAGAAAAAAGCTGTATCTGAACAAAAGATTAATGACCTTAAATTTAAAGAGGCATTTTATAGTTTTACTAACTTTAAAGGTAGAAAGAGAATAGGGAAAGGTAATACCGATTTCCTTCATAAACAAAAGATAAAAAAGACAGAAATTAAAGAGTATGACTATGAACAATTTAACCCTTACTCCTATGAAAAATATCTGCTAGAAATGGATAAAAAGAAAAGTATAATCAATGATACAACCTCTGATAATGATATAAACAGTAACATAATAGAGCTTGAGGATGAAAATGATGTTCTTAAAGTCATAAGTGATGAAGTAAACTATGATAATAGAGAAGCCACTATAGAAAAAGCTATTAATGAAGATACTCAATTTGATATAGAAAGTGGAAAAGATATATATAGTCTTGATGTAAACAATTTGTCATTTGATGATCCAGGATACCAAGCATCTAATGAGGAATTAAATAAACAATTGGATGAAGATACAATTAATGCAGATAGTAAATTAGAAAATGATAATATTAAAAACAATAATGAACTATTTAATATAGATGCTGATGAATTAAAGTTAGAGAACGAAGAAACCATTATAGAAACGACTATAGAAGATAATTTAAATGATACTACATCATATAAAAAACATGAGAACAATATAGAAACTTATGAGTCATTACAACAGGAAGATATAAAAGAAAACAAAAAAAATTACGATAGAAATACTAATTTATTTGATTTAGGTAATGAAAGAAAAAGAAATAAAGAAGAATGCTTTTGTCAATAAGAAAATGTACCACTCTACTAATTAGAATGTGTACCACCATGAGTAAAAATATAAGGAAGTTGCTAGCTCTTTGATATATGAGCCTTACGGCTTCTAAAGCGATAGCT
>Ga0182238_1000065_pt1 | contig 39114 bp, 36 predicted proteins | sample hydfrates6_PW_90_FD_132439 | JGI IMG/M metagenome (GOLD analysis project Ga0182238, IMG submission 132439) | Subsurface microbial communities from deep shales in Texas, USA - hydraulic fracturing test 6_PW_90 | ecosystem: Environmental > Aquatic > Deep subsurface > Shale gas/oil reservoir >... | reverse complement strand
CCTGTCGGCCGACCTTCTTTTTTGCTTGCGCAGAAAAAAGAAGGCAAAAACTGCGCTGTTGGGGGTGCGCCGCCGCTCTCGGCGAGAGGCTCTATGACGCGGTCACTGCTCCGGGGGAAACGTTTGTGAACACAAATACCACCCGGACCTGCGTGACCGGTCAAAAGAGCCTCTATGCCTCGATCGGCATTGCTGCGGTACTTGGTTGGCGGGAGTGGATGGTTTTATGGGAGTCCCGAGGGGGAAATGTGTGAGCTGAGAGAGTCCTGTTTAGTTGAACTCTGCTAACGGAGTTCGTCAGCCAAAACGCACAGAACATAAATCCCGTCAGCGGAAACACCGCTGACAACTCAGGGATTCCAAAGGGGGCCCGCCCCTTTGGCGGGGTGCAGGGGCAGCGCCCCTGCCCGTCGGAGACGATTTATCCGGGCATGTAGGCTTTGGCGATGCGAAATACGTCGTCGTAGGGCATTTTGGCTCTGATGCCGAGGGCCATTTCGAGGGACATATCCATTTTGCGGCTGGTTTCGTTGATGGTCTGGTCTCGGATTCCTTCCAGATGGTAGGCGAGGAAGTCGGGTTCGAAGTTGTCTATGGCGAGGGAGAGTCCTTCGGTGAAGTAGCGGGACTTGGTGTATCTGAGGAACCGGTCGAGTCCGGTGCGTCCTTCTCTTCGTGCGTAGATGGTGAAGAAGAGCAGTTTGACAACCAGCTGGTCGAAGCGGATTTTGTGGTCTACGGCGAGCAGGGTGGCAAGGTCGGCGTCCTGTTGTTTGACGGCCTGGACGAGTCCGGAGGCCATTTCGAAGGCTTTTTTTTCGGAGAGGGGGGCGTGCGAGAATTTGGAGTCCATGCGCACGAGCGTGACGCGCGGGTTCTCGCCGGAGGCTATGGCGAACAGGGAGAGCCGCATGAGGTCTATCTTGCGGCGGTAATCGTCGAGCAGGGTGTCTTTTTTTACTTCGGCGAGTTTGCGTACGAGTCCTTCATCCATTTTGGAGAAGACGGTTTCCAGCAGGTGCCGGATGAAGATTTCCGTGGTGCCTTCGAGTTCGTCGCGGACGATGGTCTTGCCTTTTCTGGTGTCCATTATCTTGCGGATGGACAGCCAGTAGGCGGCGAGTCCTTCGAAGGGCATTTCCAGTATGTCGAGATCTTTGCCTTCGGCCATTTCCTGCTCCGGGTTTTGCAGAAGGGTACTCCAGCGTGGGAAAAAAGCAAATTACATGATGAGGCTGGCGAAGGAGCCGATGCCGAAGGCGGCGATGACGCCGCCGGATATCTTCGTGACAAGCGGCAGTTTGGCTGTGAGGCGGTTCCTCATGCGGTTGGATGCGGCGCTGAGGAAGGCCCACCAGCCGGTGGATCCGAGGAATACGCCGAGGACCAGAACGCAGGCGCCGAGTGCATCGAAGGTCAGGCCTTCGGAACCGAAGGCGGTGAAGACGGCCATGAAAAAGACGATGGTGGCGGGGTTGGTCAGGCCGAGCAGGAACGATGCTCCGAAGTCCTCGGCGAGACCGCCGGGCTTCGGGGTGGCCACGGTTTTGGGCATGTCGGTCGGCTGGCGAAGGGTCTTGATACCCATCCAGAGCAGGATGAAGCCGCCGATTATCTTGAACCATGCCTGATGGTCGAGCAGGAAGCCGGAAATGAAGGTCAGGCCGAAGCCGGCAACGGCGCCGTATATGGCGTCGGCGACTGCCACACCGAGCCCGACGGCCATGCCGCCGCGCATTCCTCCCGAGAGGCTGCGCTGGATGCAGAGAACGCCCATGGGGCCAACGGGGGCGGCGATTGACAGGCCGATGATCATACCTTTGATAAGCGTGGCGAACATGGATTTTCCCGTGAGAAGCGGTCATCTTGACCTGTTATAACGCTGTGCTATAGACTGACTGAAGGCGTCAGCAAAGAGGGGAACATATGGTTGCCAGGTCGAGAGTGTCAAATACCGAAGTGATCAGGAACGTGCTGCTTGCCATTATCGCGATTGGCTCACTGGTCGTCTTTTTCGGTTTGGATTTCTTCGAAGGGCGCAGCCCGCTTTTTTTCTCCTCGCATAACAGCCCGCCAATCTCCTTTACCGGGGACCTGAAGAGCGGCGATATCCCCAAAGACGGCATGGAGCGCCTGCGCACCTACCTCGGGAAGCATCGGGACGTCTTCGAATCCGTCAAGATAATTGCCTCCAAGCAGGACAGTTACGCCAAGGGACCCAACGCACACGTGCTGTTCGAGATTCACGCGGAGATGAAGAACGGCACCAAGGTCAGGACTCCGGTCCAGCGGACGACCATGCGCAGATTCGTCAGAGACATCATGGCCAAGCTGGACAAGGACGCCAAGGCGGCCCGGGCCGTGGGCGGCGAAAAGGGCGGCAGCGGCAACACCCTCATCAACTCCATGTAATGAACTTTTTCACAACCGCGACCTGCGGTTGACACTCCCCTTGGACTGGATTAGTTGCACCGTAAACTATTTGAGGGCGCACCGGATCGGACTGCGGTCCGCGGGTGCGCCCTTGGGGATTTTTTGAGCATGGAATCTAAAAATAAGCATTCAATATTATTTGCAATAACCACGACACAGTTCGCGGTTCCCTACATGGTTTCCGGAATTGCCGTGGCGCTGCCTGCCATCGGGCGTGAGCTGGGAGCCAGTGCGGTGGGACTGTCTCTTGTGGAGTCTTCGTACATTGCGGCGGTAGCCATGCTGCTGCTTCCCGTGGGGCGGCTGTGCGACATGTTCGGCGGCGGACTGATCTTCACCATCGGGCTGGCTCTGTACCAGCTGATCACTCTTGCGCTCGGGTTTGTGCACGACATGGAGCATTTCGTGCTGCTCAGGCTGTTTCAGGGATTTGCGGGGAGCATGATGGTTTCGCCGGGCATGGCGCTTCTGGCAGAGGCGTATCCGCCGGAGGAGCGCGGCAAGGCCATCGGCATCTCGGTGACGGGAATATATCTTGGCATCTCGGCGGGGCCGTATCTGGGCGGCATGGTGACCACCATGTTCGGCTGGCGCTGGGTGCTCTTCACGGGGCTCGTGCCCTGCCTTGCGGCGCTTTGGCTCTCGGTGCGCGGGTTGCCCATGAGGTTCAGCAGACGCACGGAAGGCGGATTCGACTGGCTTGGGGCGGCTCTTTCGGTCTCTGGCATCGGCATGGCCGTATTCGGCAGCTCCTCGTTCGACGAGCCTTACGGCGTCTACTGGCTGGGGGCGGGACTGGCGGCCGTGGCCGGATTCGTTGTATGGGAGCTGTTTTGCACGCATCCGTTGCTGGATATGCGCCTGTTCCGTGGTAACCGGGTATTTTCGTTCGGTAATATGGCTCAGTACATCAACTATACCGCCACGTTCGGCGTGACGTTCCTGCTGAGCGTGTTCCTGCAGTACGGGCGGGGGATGACCGCGCACGAGGCCGGGGGCATTCTCGTGATACAGCCGTTGACCATGGCGGTGCTCTCGCCCATTTCGGGCAGGCTGTCGGACAGGTTGCCGACGCGCCTGTTGGCCGGGACCGGCATGCTGCTCTCCATCTCCGGGGTCGCACTCGGTTCTTTCATCGGGCTGGACAGCGGATTGCCGCACGTGGTGTCCGTGCTGCTGCTCGTGGGCGTGGGGACGGCCTTTTTCGCCACCCCGAACATGAGTTCCATCATGGGCAGCGTGGGGCCGCGGCATCTGGGCGTGGCATCGGCCATGACCGCCACCATGCGCACGGTGGGCATGACCTCGGGCATGATCCTCATCACCATGGTCATGGCCCATATGCTGGGGCAGAACCCGGTCACGTCGCAGAACATAGACCTGTACGTGAAGTCGCTGCAATATTCCCTCATGGGATTCACTGCCATCGGCATTCCGGGAATTCTTCTGGTATACCGTGCGCGTAACGGCCATACGGGCTGAGTTTACGAAAACCGACACGCTTGTTAAACGGCGGGGTTCATTATATTGGACACATGGACGGAAGTGCCGTAAAAAGCATCTCCTGCTTCCCCGGCAATCCCGGGCCTTCAATTGCGTCCAAACATCAACCCGCCGGGCCTGCACACTATGAAAAGAGAAAATATTAGAAATTTCAGCATTATTGCGCACATCGACCATGGCAAGTCCACTCTGGCCGACCGCATTCTCGAAATGACGGGGCTGCTGACCGAACGCCAGAAAAAGGACCAGTATCTCGACAGGATGGACCTGGAACGCGAACGCGGCATCACCATTAAGTCGCAGGCGGTCCGCATCCCGTACAAGCACAGCAACGGCGAGGAATACATCCTCAACCTCATCGACACGCCGGGCCACGTGGATTTCAGCTACGAAGTCTCCCGAAGTCTCGCGGCGTGCGAGGGCGCGCTTCTCGTCGTGGACGCCACACAGGGCGTGGAAGCCCAGACGCTGGCCAACGTCTATCTGGCGCTGGACAACGACCTGGAAGTCATCCCCGTGCTGAACAAAATCGATCTGCCGAGCGCCGAACCCGAGCGCATCGCCGAAGAGATCGAGGAGAGCATCGGCCTCGACTGCTCCGACCCCATCTGCATCTCCGCCAAGACCGGGGAAGGCGTGGACCGGGTGCTGGACGCGGTGGTGGACATGCTCCCCCCGCCGGAAGGCGATCCCGAGGCACCGCTCAAGGCGCTCATTTTCGACTCGTGGTACGACTCCTATCAGGGCGTGGTCGTGCTGGTGCGCATCGTGGACGGCACCCTCAAGAAGGGCGACGAGATTCGCATCATGTCCAACGACAAGAAGTTCGACGTCACGGCCATGGGAATCTTCATGCCCGATCCCAGAGAGGTGAAGAGCCTCGGACCGGGCGAGGTCGGATTTGTGAGCGCATCCATGAAGGATCTGGGCGACGCGCCAGTGGGCGACACCATCACCAAGGTGGAGCGTCCCTGCGAGAATGCCTACCCCGGATTCAAACCGGTCAAGCCCATGGTGTACGCGGGGCTCTATCCCGTGGAACCTTCCGAATACGAGCCGCTCAAGGCTGCGCTGGAAAAGCTCCAGCTCAACGACGCGGCCTTCACCTTCGAGCCCGAAACGTCGCAGGCGCTGGGCTTCGGCTTCCGCTGTGGCTTTCTGGGGCTGCTGCACATCGAGATCATTCAGGAGCGGCTGGAACGTGAATTTCAGGCGCGTCTGATCACCACCGCACCCAGTGTGGTGTACGGCGTGACCACGGTCAACGGCGAGGAGCTGGTCATCGACAACCCCAGCAAGCTCCCGGATCCGACCAAGATCGAGCGTGTTCGCGAGCCGTTCGTGCGTATGGAAGTCCACGTGCCCAACGACTTTGTCGGCGCGGTGCTGGCGCTGTGCGAGGAAAAACGCGGCATCCAGAAGAACATCGCCTACATGTCCACCAACCGCGTGATCATCACCTACGAGATTCCCTTCGCGGAAATCATGTTCGACTTCTTTGACAAGCTCAAGTCGAGCACCAAGGGCTATGCCTCCCTCGACTACGAGGTCATCGACTACCGCGAGGCGGACATGATCAAGCTGGACATGCTCATCAACGGCGACCCGGTGGACGCGTTCTCCTGCATTGTCCACCGCGACAAGGCCGCCCGCGTGGGGCGCTCCATTGCGCTCAAGCTCAAGAGAAGCATCCCTCGGCAGATGTTCGAGGTCGTCATACAGGCAGCCATCGGCAGCCGCATCGTGGCCAAGGAGCGCAATCCGCCCCTTCGCAAGGACGTTACCGCCAAGTGCTACGGCGGCGACATCACCCGTAAGCGCAAGCTTCTGGAAAAGCAGAAGGAAGGCAAGCGCCGCATGCGCCGTATGGGCAACGTCGAAATCCCACAGGAAGCGTTTCTCGCCGTGCTCAAGACCGACGAGGATTAGCCGACACCAATCGGAGTAATCTCATGAAGAAGGATCTGACCCGAAGCGTTCGCGAGACGCTTGAAATACTGGTGGTGGCCGGACTGCTGGCTCTGTTCATCCGCACGTTCATCGTGCAGGCGTTCAAGATCCCTTCCGGTTCCATGCTGGAGACGCTTCAGATCGGCGATCACCTGCTGGTCAGCAAGTTCCTTTACGGTGTGAAGATGCCGTTTACGGATCATATAATCGTTCCGGTCACGGATCCCGACCATAATGACGTCATCGTGTTCGAGTACCCGGAAAACCCGGACGTGGACTTCATCAAGCGCATCGTTGGCGTGCCCGGCGACACGCTGGAGATCCGTGGCAAGCAGCTCTACCGCAACGGCCAGCCCGTGAACGAGGACTTCACTCAGTACACGAGCGGCATGGTGTACCCGCGACCGGCCAGCATGCCCGACGTGCTCCCGCCCGATCAGTATGACGAGTACTTCAATGGCAAGGGCCGCATGTCCCATCGCGACCAGATGCCGAAGATCACCGTGCCCGAGGGCAAATACTTCGTCATGGGCGACAACCGCGACGGCTCCCACGACTCACGCTTCTGGGGTTTCGTGGATCGTGACGCCATAGAGGGCAAGGCCCTGTTCATCTACTGGTCGTGGGAATCTCTTACGGATATCCGGTTCGGCCGCATCGGCACCATCATCGAATAGCGCGGTTGAACGCTGAATAGCATTTGCAATGACCCGGTGTTTTCTCTAGAGAAAACACCGGGTCATTGCTGTTGTTAGCCTTATGAGACGATGCTTTCGCCTCTTCTTACATTAGGCGGATACTTGAAAAAGTGGCTGTGAACGTCGACTTGTCTTGCACGAAAAGTTTATCAGGAACTGGTTATGGTCACAGCAATTGGGCGCGTTTGAAGACTCTTTGGTGATTGTTTTTTCTAAATCATCAGAGCATTGTACGGACGTTCGGAAGTGAATCGAGGTGTTTGAATTCATTAAAAAAGGAACCAGAAGAATGAGTAAAGTAAAGAAATTGGCTCGGAAGGTTGGTAGTGCGTTTAAGAAAAGGTCTTTGCGAAACGGTTTTTCCCTCCCAATTAGTTTTAAGAGCGATTATTTTGTGACAACTGATGTAGGTATAATTTATATTAAAGGAGACTTGGGGTATCTTTTAACAGATCAACCTGGGTATGGAATCTCAATTCATGAAGAAACAGTGTTCTTTTCATATGAGAACGTTAGCCTCAGCCAAAAAGGGTGGGGAACATCCTTTGTGGTTGTTACAGATAAATCTTCTCTTGTGAATGGATATATGTTTGGAAAGCAGAAAATAAAAAAAGCTGAAAGAGTATACAAGCAAACGTTTAGCTCAAGCAATGGTAGAATTCACCAGTTGTCATACTCTGCTAAGCAAAAAAAGCTGTATATATGTGCGTGTGAAAAGAATTCAATAATAGAGTATTCCGGTAAAGAGCACTGTACCCAAATATCACCATTTCTGGATCGATTTGGCGTACCGATACTTTTTGACCAAAACCATATTAATAGCGTGCTCCCTGTTGAGAATGTAATTTACTTTATCTCATACAAGGCAGGTGGTAAAAGTATGGCTTTGTATATAGTCGATGACGAGTGCTATGGTTGGGAGCTTGGAAAACCGGGTTTCCACGACCTTTTCCCTACCGAAAACGGTTTCTTCACGTGTGATACGTTTGGTGACCTAGAGCAAGGTCGAGTGTTAAACCAACATGGAAATATCCTTGAAGAAGCATTTGGCAAAAACGCTATTGCTCCCAGAGGTCTTGCCGGGTCAACTTCGGAAATTCTCATTGGACATTCTCACAAAGGGCCACGGGCTAAGCGCTTTGATGGAAACGGTGGAATCGTTGTTCTGTCAGATAAGGATCATGCACGCTATGTCGAGTTGCCTGCGTCGCAAGTTTACCAAATTGTTCGTGCTGACGGTACTCACTTCGTAAAAAACGAGAGCTGTACCAACGTTCAATTCAGAGAACATTTGCGAAGCCGTTTTGGGCAGGAACAATTTGTTGGAAAGTGTGTGCGAGAGCTTTTACCAAGTTGCTTATAATGAATGTGGTCTCTTGTTTAGTATAAGAAAATTTTGAACAAGTTCTCTTTGTGAACCTGGATTGGGCCGTCAGAATGAACCTATATAAGTCCTATCCACGCATGAGCGGGATGGATACCGAGACTTCGGTCTCGCCATAAAGGGAAGTGTTGAGGATGATGTCGCCGCCGTGGGTGCGGGCCACGAGGCGGGCGGAGTAGGTGCCGAGTCCTGAGCCTCTCGACTTTTTGGAGCGGGAGTACTTGTTGAAGAACGTCTCCCGGAGCTCTTTGGGGACCTCGCCCTTGTTGCGGATGGTGAGCATGGCCTGATGTCCGGCGGTGCGGAGTCGGATGGAAACCGCCGCACCCTCAGGGGAGGCCTCCATGGCGTTCTTGAGCAGGTTGGAAATCATGCTGTGCAGCAGCACCTCCTCACCCATGACGATCACGGATTCCTCGCCGTTCTCCTGCGCAATGCTCAGGGACTTGTCCGAGGCGAGCGAGCGCAGTTCCGCGCGGATCTGGTTGAGCAGTCGCCCGAGGTCCACCGGTTCGGCCTGAAGCTCGTAGGTTCCGGTCTCCATCTTGTGCAGATCCAGAGAGCGGTTCACGAGGTCGAGCATGGATTTGCCGGCGCGGGAAATGACGTCGAGCAGTTCGCGCTGGCGGTCATTGACCCCTTCCTTCGCCACTTCGGCGGGCAGACCGATGACGGCGGACAGCGGCGTTTTGAGATCGTGCCGCGCCATGCGCTCCACGTCCTCGCGCAGGGCCTGAATGCGGATGCGGTCGGTAATGTCACGGCAGACGCCCTGCAACCCCACGAATTTGGCATCCTCGCTGTAAAGGATGGTGCACAGGGTCTCCACCCATACGGTGCCGCCGTCCTTTCGCGTGAGTTCCAGCGTCATGCGCAGGGACTTGAGCGGCTCCTCCGTGCCTTCTGCGGCTTCGATCTCCGCCACTCCGTCAAGCAGCGTCGCGCGGGATCCCGGAGCCACGAAATCCCAAAGCGGGCGGTTGAGGACTTCTTCAGCGGGATATCCTCTCAACTGTCGGTCGGAGGGGGTGATGTAGGTGAAGTTCAGGTTGGCGTCGAGCCCCCATATCACGTCCGTGATGTTTTCCGCCAACATACGGTGCTTCTTCTCGCTTTCGCGCAAGGCTTCCTCGAAGCGGCGGCGTTCCGTGATGTCTGTTCCAACCGAGAGGATTTCCTTCACCCGTTTGCGTCCGTCGAGCACGGCCTTGTTGGACCATGCGACCCAGACCCGTTCGCCGCTGGCAAGTACGTTTTCGTTTTCGTGGAAGGAGTGTTTGCCGGGAGAATCGATGAGCCGGATGAGCATGCGGCGCATGTCGCTTGCGGAGAGCGCCCCCGGGGGCACGATGGTCCCGATTATGGGCTGTCCGAGCAGCTCCTTTTCCTCGTAGCCGAAGAACTGCAGGCCGTATTCGTTCATGAAGGTGATGCGTCCAGCAATGTCGAAGCGCAGGATGATGGTCCGGGCGTTCTGGACGAGGTGGCGGTATTCTTCCCGTTCACGCGCGCGCAGCTGAAGCTGCCTCGTCAGCAGCCACGCACCCAGTGTGCCGATCAGCGCCAGCGGCAGACCGAATGCCCATATCTGAAAGAGATAGGGGGAGTCGCTCCAGCCCTCGGCGGGGATGCCTGCCAGTTCCCAGTCAGCCCCGGGTACCCGGACGTCGAGCCGAACGGGGGCTGCCTCGAAGACCGCCGGACCGCCGTAAATGAACTGGCTGTCCTGCCCCGCCTCGCGGATCGCCACGCGCAGGTTGGGAAAGGCTTCGACCACGCCCGCCTGACGCAGGAACGTCTGGTTGTCGATGAAGAGTACCACGTACCCCCATGGCTGCGGCACGGTTCCTGGTTGTTCTTGACGCCTGATGGTCGTCATGAGTGCCACGTCCGTCCCTTTGTGATCGTCCGGCATGGGGGGCGTCAGTAACACCTGCGAAGGCGTGTCCATGGTATCCAGCCGGGCAAGCAGCCGACGGGGAATGAGTGCCGTCTCCGCGGTGCCCACCAGACTCGTCAGGCGTTCGGGATAGATCCACAGCAGCCGGTTTTCGTGGAATACTTCCAGCGAACTGATGCCCGGGGTCTCTCTGACAAGCGCCTTGGTCAGGCGGGACAGGGAGGTACGGTCGAGAGCGGGCAACTCGGCGGCGCGGTCGCGGAAGAAGCGAAGGTGCATGGCCCGCTCGCTTGCGGCGCAGCGCAGTTGGGTCTGGACATTGGAAAGGGTATGGTAAACGGCCATTCGTTGGCGTCGGGCATGGCGCTCCTGTTCAAGGCCGTGCGTGACCGCGAGCAGTGCGATGCTGAGGAGAGCGGTGACCAGTGTCGCCGTAATGACCGTTTTATTCACACGGAGCCGTTCCGTTGAGGTTTTATGATGAAACGTATGCTATAGAAATAACCCTTTTTTGAAAAGGGGATTAGACTCATTGGTTTGACAGTCTGGAGGAGATTTCCTTGCGGGCATATCTGAGGGAGACCGCTGCCGAGACCCAGACGATGCCGAGGATGGAAAGCCAGATGGCGAAGATGCCGTAGTCGAGGTGGCGGGTGAAGAACCAGAAGAGCAGGGCGGGCGCGACGGCCTGACGGGCAATCCCCAGCCATACGGCGAACATGGGTCGTTTGAGCCCCTGAAGGGTGGAGGTGCAGACGAAGATAACCACATAACCGTACAGGGCCACGGCGTCCACGCGCAGATAGCCTGCGCCGATGCGGATCACGTCAGGGTCGGAACTGAAGAAGCTCATGAACGGCTCGGCGAAGATCAGAAGCGGCACGCAGGCCGGGATCGTGAGCCACGCGCCGTAGCGCAGACAGGTGCGCATGGACTGTCGCACCCGGTCATAAGCGGCGGCTCCGTTGTTCTGGGCGGTCATGGCCAGAGCGGCCACGTTCAGGCCGATGCTCGGCATGAGCGCCACCTGCTCCACACGCATGGCCACTCCGTAGGCCGCCACGGCGGATTTGCCGAAATCGCTGACAAAGTGGTTGATGATGAACATGCCTAGCCCGATGGTCAGGTAATTCACGGAGGCCGGGAAGCCCTGCCCGGCGATCTGGGCGAAGTGCAGGGGAGATGGAATCAGGAAGCGCCCCCGTCCGGTGCTGAGCAGGCCGGTTCTTCTGGCGCGAGAACCCAGATAGAGCACGCCCACCGCCTGCACTGACACGGTGGCCCAGGCCACGCCCGCAACGCCCATGGCCGGAAGGCCGAATCCGCCGAAGATGAACCATGGGTCGAGCACGCAGTTGAGCAAGGCTCCGGCCACGAGAAAATTCCGATAGATGCGGGTGTTCCCTGCGGCCTGAAGCACCGCGTTGAACATGTACACCAGCAGGAACAGCGGCGCGCCGATGAAGATCGGGGTCATGTACTCCATGCAGGTGTCGAGGTAGGCGGTGCTCGCGCCCATGAAGATGAACAGGGGGCGGGCCGCGATGGGACCGACAACCGTGAGCATCAGCCCCGTCAGCAGACCGAATACGGCGGCCTGAATGGATACGAAGGCCGCGCGTTCTCGGTCGCGCCCGCCGAGGGCTTCCCCGATGAGCGCAGTGGAGCCGGTGCCCAGCCCGTTGCCAAGGGCGATGACCAGAAAGAACACCGGCAGAGAGAGGGACATGGCCGCCTGTGCCTCTGTGCCGATGCGCCCGGCGAACCATGTGTCCACCACGTTGTACATGGTGTTGAAGAACAGTCCGATGCTGGCCGGTATCGCCAGATTGCGTATGTGCTTCGGGATCGGCCCCGTGGTGAGGTCGTCGGAGGATTCCATTCTCTCACGCTAAGGCCAAGGCCGTTTGAGGGCAAGAAAAATCGGCAGTGCGGCAAGATGCTTGACAACGCTACGGGAATTCGCCTAGCTTTTCGCCATGCAGTTCGCAATCGATACGTCCTTCACCCTGCAGAATTGGTGGTGGCGCTGGTAACAGCGCCGGGGGAACGTATTTGCCTGCATTCGAGAACTGAAAAGAACAGGTATACCCAACCGCGGCAGTGAAAGCTGACCGCGGTTTTTTGTATGGTCTGCCCGCTGCCGGATGTATCAAGGAGAGAGGAACAATGACGACTACCACCTGCGACGCGAGAGGCTTTTTCGGAGAATACGGCGGCCAGTATGTGCCGGAACCGATCATTCCCATTCTCAACACGCTTGCCGAAGCTTTCGAGAAGTATCGCAACGATCCGGACTTCATCGAGGAACTTCACTACTACCTTAGTAATTATTCCGGGCGTGAAACCCCACTGTACCACTGCGCCAATCTTTCCGAAAAGATGGGCGGTGCGAAAATCTACCTCAAGCGCGAGGACCTGAACCACCTCGGCGCACACAAGGTCAACAACACCATCGGCCAGATTCTGCTCGCCAAGCGCATGGGCAAGAAAAAGATCATTGCCGAGACAGGCGCGGGACAGCACGGCGTGGCAACCGCCGCCACCGCCGCGCTCATGGGCATGGAATGCACCATCCACATGGGCGCCGTGGACGTGGAGCGGCAGAAGCTCAACGTGTTCCGCATGCAGATGCTCGGTGCGAACGTGGTCCCGGCCGAGTCCGGCCAGCGCACGCTGAAGGAAGCCGTTGACGAGGCGCTCGACGCATGGGTCAAGGATGCCGAGAATACGTTCTACCTGCTCGGCTCCGCGGTCGGGCCGCATCCGTATCCGTTCATGGTGCGCGAGTTCCAGTCCGTGGTGGGCCGCGAGGCCAGAAAGCAGGTGCTGAAGGCCGAAGGCAAACTGCCCGACTGCTGCATCGCCTGCGTGGGCGGCGGGTCCAACGCCATCGGCATCTTCTCCGGATTCGTGGAGGACGAAGGCGTGAAGCTCGTGGGCGTGGAGCCTTCCGGTCGCGGACTGGAGTACGGCGAGCATGCCGCCAGCATCTGCCTTGGCGAACCGGGCGTCATGCACGGCTTCAACTCCTACATGCTCAAGGACGAGGCCGGCGAGCCCGCCGAGGTCTATTCCATCTCCGCCGGGCTGGATTACCCCAGCGTCGGTCCGGAGCACGCGCACCTCAAGGATCTCGGCCGCGCCGAATACGTCCACGCCTCGGACAAGGAAGCGGTGGACGCGTTCTTCGAGCTGTCGCAGATGGAAGGCATCATTCCCGCATTGGAGTCATCCCATGCGCTGGCGCACGCCCTGCGTATCGCCCCGAACATGGAGAAGGATCAGATCATCATCGTGAACCTCTCCGGCCGCGGCGACAAGGACGTGGCTCAGATCGAACGCATGGTCAGCGAAGGCTGCTTCGAGCTGCCGCACCTGCGCAAATAGACTCCGGACCGGCGGTCTTCCCGTTGCGAACGGGGAGGCCGCCGTCACCGCATTGATACGCAAACAATTATTGACAACCCCCGCGCGACGCGGATATTCAAAAGCCATGAACATCACAGCCGCCCGTTTCTTTTTCTTCTTTTTCTTTTTTAGGAACGCCTGTGGCTGGGGTGTGCACTGACTGTTGAACGAACGTCAATCACCAAGGCCGCAGGCTCCGAGCCCGCGGCCTCTTTTTTTGGCCCGGGCCTGTCTGGGCATAAAACACAGGAGACCGACATGCAGCTGGGAAAAGCCGTCCGGATGGAAAGGATCATGAACCGTAACAACGGCAGGACCATCGTCGTGCCCATCGACCACGGCGTGACCGTGGGGCCCATTTACGGGCTGGTGGACCTGCGCAAGACCGTGAATCAGGTGGCAGAAGGCGGCGCCAACGCCATGCTCATGCACAAGGGCATCCCTCGCTGCTCTCACCGCAATTACGGTCCGGACATCGGGCTGATCATCCATCTTTCCGCCAGCACCTCCCTGTCCCCGTATCCCAACGCCAAGACCCTCGTGGCAACCGTGGAGGATGCTCTGAGCCTCGGCGCGGACGCGGTTTCGCTGCACATCAACCTCGGAGACGAGACCGAACCCCGTATGCTCGCGGATCTGGGCGCGGTCTGTTCCGAGGCCAACAAGTGGGGAATGCCTGTCCTTGCCATGATGTATGCGCGCGGCCCCAAGGTGACGGATGAGTATGATCCGGCTGTGGTGGCCCATTGCGCGCGGGTGGGCGTTGAACTGGGCGCGGATATCGTCAAGGTCAACTACACCGGCGACCCCGACTCTTTCCGCAATGTGGTCAACGGAGCCTGCGGCGTGCCCGTGGTCATCGCGGGCGGGCCCAAGCTGGAGAGCGACCGCGACATCGTGCAGATGGTACACGACTCCATTCAGGCGGGCGGTTCCGGTCTCTCTGTCGGACGAAACATCTTCCAGCACGCCGACCCCTCGCGCATTGTCAAGGCGCTGCACAAGGTGGTGCATGAGGACTGGAGCGTGGACGCGGCCATGGAGCTTTTCGACTAGCGGCCGTGCGAAGGGCGGGGCGGCGGTCTTCTGGCCCCGTCCCGCCTTTTTCGTGCGATTTCCGTTGACAGCCGTGGCGGTCCGCAGGAATCATCTTGCGACCGCAACTTCTTGGAAAAAGGTGTTCCCGTGAAGATATCCATGACCACGCCCGCGCTGCTGTTCCCGGCCATTTCCCTTTTCATGCTGGCCTTCACCAACCGTTTCCTGTCGCTCGGCGCCCGCATCCGCGCCCTCCACGATCAGTACAAGAATGGCGGCGAGGAGTCCGTGCGCAAGCAGCTGGAAAACCTGCGCCGCAGGGTCTACATGATCCGCAACATGCAGGGCTTCGGGGTACTCTCCATGTTGACCTGCATCCTGTCCATGGTCTGTCTGTTCGAGGACTGGATTCTCGCGGGCCAGATTTTCTTCGGACTCAGCCTGTTCTTTTTGCTGACGTCGCTTTTCGTGTCCTTTCTGGAAATCCGCATCTCGGTGCAGGCACTGGATATCCTGCTGGAAGACATGGAGAAGCGGCAGTAGGGCGGATCAGCCCTTCAGCCCGTCCATGCCCTCGGGCCAGCGTCCGCCGGGAACCTGCAACCCCCGGCGCACGGATTTCATCGCATACATCCATACCGTGCGCGGGCCTTCGGCGGTGTCGGCCGTCACCAGCACCCTGAGATAATCGCCGGTTCCGTCGGGCGTGAACCCTTCGTATTCGTCAATGGCGGGCAGAAGCCGTCCGGGATCGTCCAGTTCCACCGTCTGTCCGTGAATACGTGGCGCGTTAGGGCCGGTCTCCGGATGGGGCTGATGCGTGTCCTGAAGAGATGCGTCGAGGTCCGGATCGGCACTGCCGTGAGCTATAATAGTGTCTGCGGGGATCGTGGCGGCGGGATAGCCCTGCGGGAGATGGTAGAGGTGTCCGGGCACCGAGGCGGCGTAAGTGCGGGCGTCGGGTCCACAGTAGTGTCTGTGCTGCGGAAAGCCCGATTTCAGGGTGCCGTAGACGAAGAGCCGGAGCGTTTTCCTGTCATTGTTCATTGCGGCTCCATGGTACCTGCTACAGGGCCGGGAGCCAAGGGATGGCGCAAGGAAAACGCCCGCCCCCGGAGCGGGAGCGGGCGGTACGGGTTATTTGGACTGGCAGCCGCCGCAGGAGAGTTTCCTGTTCTTGTCGATCTTCTTGATGGGCTCGTCAGGGTCAACCATGTGGATGTCCTCTTCCTTTTCGAGCTGTTCGTTTTCCAGCGCAAAGGACACGAGGTCGTCGAACATGGTCTGCACTTCCGCGGTCGGCATCTGAACACGTTCGAGGAAGCGGCCGAAGTCGGGCTGTTCGAAATCTTTGGCCCAGTCCTTTTCATAGAGGTGTTCCCACACGCCGACGCGGGTGACGTAGATGGGGCGGTTGGTCTGCCTGAGGGCGACTTCCCACGTCTCGTACGCCTTCAGGTCGTCGAGGGTTTCAGCAGGGGAGCAGTCGTGCACCGAACTGGCCTGAATGGAGGCCACGATCTTGGAGCCGATGCCAATTTCCTTGAAGAAACGGCCGAAGTCTTCGCTGCGGTCGCTTTCTTCGAGATATTGCCTGAAATCTTTCGCCATGATTCCTCACTCCTTGAGTTGAATTGCTTTGTAATCCCAGAATTCACGAGCAAAAACAAGTGCACTGCGTGGAAAAAGCCGCCCTCAGGCCAAAGAAAGAAGCACGGGAATGCTCAGGATGGACAGCGCGGTCTGAACCGTGATGATCGCGGCCATCGCTTCATGGTCGCCGCCCATCTGGCGCGCGAGGATGAACGAGGACGCCGCCACCGGGATGGCCGTGAATATCAGTGCCGCCCTGACCATGTCCGGCTGTGCGCCGAGGGCCGAGGCAATGAGCCACGCCGCTGCGGGCAGGAGCAGCAGGTGCGCCACGGAACTCAGCATTGCCGGGCGCAGATGTCCTGCGGCGGTCGCCGGTCTGAGGCCCGCGCCCACTGCAAGCAGTCCCATGGGCAGCGCGGCGCGGCCGAGTATGTCCAGAAAATCCGCTGCCACGACCGGCAGAGTGACGTCCGCCGCGTTGAGAATCATCCCGGTGAGGCATGCGAGAATCAGCGGGTTTCCGGCAAGTTGTCGAAAAACGGCGCCAACACCCGTGGCGTTGCCTTCTCCGTGGCGGGAGAGGACAAGAACGCACAGCACGTTGACCAGCGGAATGGCGGTGAGCAGGGCCACGGCGGAGAGCTTCATCCAGTCCGCGCCGAGCAGGGCCGCCGCAAGCGAGAGGGCGATGTAGGTGTTGGGCCGGATGCCGCCCTGAAAGACCGAGGTGAACACCGGACCGGAGAGCGGCAGACGGGGGCGCAGAATCCACAAGAGTGCGGCCACCGCGAGGATGGCACCGCCCACGGCAAGCGACAGCGGCAGGGCTCCGGATTCGAAGTCGCGCCCGGAAAGGCCGCCCACCAGCAGCGCCGGAAAGAGCACGTAGTAGGTGAGCCGTTCCGAGGCGGGCCAGAAGGCCCGCGCCGGAAAGCTCATGCGATGCAGGGCGTGCCCCGCCAGCACCAGTCCGAAGACCGGTGCCACTGCCGGGAGAACCGGGTCCATCAGGGCTCCGGTATTACCGGCACGGACGCGAAGCGCGGCTCGTGCAGCGGAATGTGAATGTCGGCCATGTCCTTGGCCTTTTTGAGAATGTCATATGCTTCATTGGCGTTGATGTGGGTGCCCGGCGGAATGACCTCCATCTCCATTGCCCTGACTTCCACGGGAGGAAAGAGATTCTCCAGAATGGTGCAGAAGCCGCAGATCATGGCCGTGCCTTTTTCGGTCTCCACCAATATGGACATGCCGCCCTCGGTGTGGGCGGGAGTATGCACCATGCGGATGCCCGGCAGCGGTTCGGCGTCGCCGCCGAGTATCTCCAGCTGGCCGTTCTCTTCCACGTCGTCGATGTAGTCTTCGAGGTACCGGAAATCCAGCGGGTGCGGGTCGTGAATGTGTTCCAGCTCCTTTTCGTGAACGTAGATGCGCGCGTTGGAGCATTTCCAGTCGTTTTCGCAGTGGTCGTTGTGCAGGTGGGTATGCAGGACCACGTCGATGTCCTCTGGCTTGAGGCCGTGCAGTTCAAGGCCTTTCTCGAAGGTATGGATGGGGCCGCCGATGGCTTTCTCGCGCTCTTCGGAGATGACCGGGCTCATCTCGCCGGTATCCACCAGCACGGTCTTGTCGCCGCCCTTGAGCAGCCAGGTGTATATAGGGATGGTGTAAGGGGTGCCGTAGTCGTGCTGATAGGTCATCATGCCTTTGTCGAACACTTTGGTGCCCATGACGATGGGATGAATGGTCCATTTGCTCATAGAGTGCCTCCGCGGGGAATTTTTCCCCGAATGTACTCCAGAGGCCATGAAATGCAAGGGGGCGTCAGCGGCGCGGCATGGTTGGAAAAAGCAGCAGCGCGGCCAGCAGCAGGACACCCTGGCCCGTGAACCCGAGTCCGAACAGGCCGTGGTCGCCCAGCCAGCCCAGCAGTGTGGGAGTCAGGCCGAGGCCCACCGTGGCGGAGATGGGCGTGAGCAGCGACACCGCAAGGCTGCGCTCGGAGTCGTCGAAGGCCGCTGAGAGCAGCGAAAAGGCAGGGGGATAGAACAGGACGGAGAGCGCGGGCTGCAACAGCACCATGGTGGGGAGCCACGGGCCGGAGGCCAGTCCGAGCCCCACCGTGGCCGAACCGGTCAGAGCCAGATACAGCACGAGCGCGGCGCGGCCGCCCATGCGGTCGGCCAGCCATCCGGCGAAGAAGGGCAGAAAGATGCCCGCCACGCGTGCTGCCGCGAGCAGCCCGTTGGCATCGGGGCGCGCGTAGCCGTGGTCCTCCACCAGATAGAGCGGCAGCATGGAGTACGGTCCCACGCTGGCCCCCACCGCAAGGCTGAAGAGCAGCGCGAAGAGCCAGAACACCGGTCGCCGCAGCACCGTGAGCATGGCGCCGGGCGAAGGGACTATCCCCGGAAAATCGGCTCCCCGCCCGCGCCACAGGAAGGCGCATCCCGCGAGCAGCTGCAACGCGCCGAGCAGCCGGAAGGCGTCGCGCCAGTCACCCTGAAGCAGGGCGGCCTCCGCCAGAAGCGGAGCGACCACGAAGGCGGTGTTTGGCGCCAGCTCGTGTACCGCGAGCGCCTTGCCCCAGTCTGCTCGGCGAATAAGCGTGGTGATGGAGGTCAGCCCCGAGGGCAGGTAGATACCGGCCGCAAGTCCCAGCAGGCCGGTGAAGGCGCGCAGGGTGGAAAGGCCGTCGCAGAAGCCGATGGACAGGCACATGAGGCCGACGATCAGCCCGGAAACACCGACGGTTCGACGGTGCCCGAGCCTGCGTGAGACGAAGCCGCTCAGCAACAGCCCGAGGGCGTTGCCCACGGCCACCATGAGGAAGATGCTGCCAGCCTGCGCGTGCGATATGCCCAGCTCTTCGCGGATGACCGGCATGAGCGGGCCGAAGGTGACGCGGGAAAGGAAGTTGAGAAAGAATATGCCTGCGATGAACAGGGCCCACCCGAGCACCTGTCCGAAGGCCGCACCGTTTTCGCTGCGGGTCATGTGTCACTCTCCATAGAAGGGGGATACATTCAGAATGCGGCCGGGGCAAGCGGCAGGAAAACGGTGCCACGCACCTTTCTACATGACTTGACCGATATTGCGTAAACCGTTACCAAAAAATACTCGTAGACACTCCCGGTTTCCGGCATGACGGGAATGGTCTGACGCATACATCAAACAACAGGGACCGAAGCCCGATCGGCGCCCGTTTCCTGCAGTTCCGAGAGGAGTTTTCATATGGACGTTGAACTGGCGAAACCTTTTATCAAGGCTGCCGTGGATGTGCTGTCCACCATGGCGTTTGTCAAGCCCAAGGTGGGCAAGCCTTACGTCAAGAAGAACAACACGGCCGTCGGAGATGTCACCGGCCTCGTCGGCCTCACCGGCGAAAAGAACGGCAGTGTGTCCATGTCGTTCGACAAGAAGTGCGCCGTGAGCATCGTCAAGAACATGCTGGGCGATGAAATCGAAGATATCATGACCGACGTAAAGGACGCGGTGGGCGAACTGACCAATATGATCTCGGGACAGGCAAGAGCCGGTCTCGCGGAAAGAGGCCTCGTCTTCGAAGGCTCCACTCCCTCGGTCATCATGGGCGACAACCACACCATCTCCCACGTTGCGAAAACCCCCATCATGGCCATCCCGTTCAGTACGGACAGCGGCGGGTTCACCATCGAATTCTGTTTCGAGTAACGAACTGTCGCCAAGAGAAAAACGGAGCGCTACATGTCGATTCTCGACGATTTCCGAAGCAAGGAATTTCTTGACCAGATAACGATCCTGAACGAGGTGGCCGGCAGCAAGGATCCCCAGACCCTGCCCGGCCTTATCGACCTTCTGAAGGTCCCCGTCGGCGACACCTCCATCGACTACATGGTGGTCAACGCCCTGAACGCCGTGCTTTCGCAGGATCCCGAGCGGACCGTTCGCGGTCTTTCCGATGAACATGCGGGCTTTCGGACCCTCTGCATCCGCGTGGCCGGGGAACACCGCTTCGAACAAGCGGCCCCCGTGCTGGCTTCGCTGGCCGAGAACGAAGAGGACCCGGACCGCCTCATGGAAGTGCTGACCTCTCTGGCGCACATCGGCGATCCCGCAACGCTGCCCACTTTCAGAAAATTTCTGAACAACGAAGATCCGTTCATCCAGGCGCTCTGCATTGAAGCGCTGGGCAAGCTCAATGATCACGACTCCATTCCCGAACTCAAGGGGCTTGTGGAAGAGAGCGAGGCCCCGGAACGCTACGAAGTGTGCGAGATCACCACGTGGAAGTCCATTGAGGCGCTGGCCTCCATTCAGACGGACGACACCCTGCGTTTTCTGGTGGACAAGCTGCACCACAAGAACCCCACGGTGCGCCGGATCATCACGGACGCCATGATTTCCATCGGCTCCCCGGTGATTCCGCTGCTGCTCGAAGCCTTCGAAACCGGTGACGACGACCATAAGGTGCTGGCCGCCAACGTACTCGGGTTCATCGGTGACAAAAGCTGTGCCGACGGTCTCGTGGCCGCCTTCGACAAAGGGCTGGCCGAGACTCCCAACGTCCGCTACGCGCTCTACGAGGCGCTCGGACGCGTGGGCACCATGAAGGGCATCATCTGCCTCGTGGACGGCCTGAACGAGACCGAGGAACTCACGCTCATGGCGGTGATTACGGGGCTTGAGAAGCACGTGAACCCAGGCATGGTCAATCAGCTCACGAAGATGCTCAGTGCGGCAGACGATCAGGCCGAGCGTCTGGCAAAGGCCATCGTCAACGCCCGCGCCACGCGGCTCTTTGATGCGCTGTACGAGAGCGCCGGAGCCGGGGACATGCTGGTTGACGCCTTGGCCGAATCGCGGGACCAGGAAGTGCTGGACGAGTTCAAGGGGCTGCTCGTGGAAATCGGTGGCGCGCGTGCCGACGAGGACCTCGCCAGACTGCCGGATCTCGAAGAAAGCACCCGCAAGGCGCTGGCCGCGGACGACTCCCGGTCCATGTGCGCCATGCACCGCGCCATCCTGACCGATCTCGGCTTCGAACCCTTCATCGCCTCAAACGGGCAGGAAGCGTTCGAATTCATCGAGCGCGGCGAAGACTTCGATATCATCCTTACCGACATGAACATGCCTGTCATGGACGGCATGGAGCTGGTGGGGAAGATCCGCAATACGCCGGGCTTTGAAGACACCCCCATCATCATGGTCACCACCGAGTCCGAAGGCTCCCAGCAGAGTCTGGCCGAGAAGACCGGGGTTACCACCTTCATCACCAAGCCTTTCAAGCCGCACGATCTCAAGACCAAGATCAACGATCTGCTCGCCTAGGCGGGCACGCGATGCGAAATTATCAGGGCCGTTCCTTCGGGGCGGCCTTTTTCGTTCGCGTTGACACTCCTGCGTGCCCCGCTTACCTTTTCGTCATCCGCTCGCCCGTTTCGAGGCGAAGAAACGACCCCACGCACCGAACAAGGAACGCCCATGCCCAACCTCGTCAGCAAGCTCTCGTCCAATCACGAACGCTTTCTCGCCGATCTTTTTCCCGGCGACGATTGCATGTTGACCGAGGCTTGCCGCTACGTTCACGGCATGGACGCCAGCCGGCTGCGCGGTGAAGTGCTCGCCGTGACGCGCCCGAGGACCCGCGAGCAGGTCGAGGAGCTGTTGCGTTTCGCCCAGCGGGAGCGCATAGCTCTGTATCCCCGCGCCCGCGCCACCGGCACCGTGGGCGGTAGCGTGCCGTCCGTGCCCGGAATCGCCGTCTCCCTGCTCGGATTGAACCGCATCCTCGACATCGACGAGCGCGATTTCGCCGCTGTGGTCGAACCCGGCGTGGTCACGGCAGAGCTGCAACGCGAGGCTGCCGGAAAGAACCTGCTCTATCCGCCTGATCCCGCCAGCTCGGGCTTCTCCACCGTGGGAGGAAACGTCTCCACCTGCGCCGGGGGTCTGCGGGCCGTGAAGTACGGTGTGACGCGCGATTATCTGCTGGGGCTCGAAGCTGTGCTCCCGGGCGGGCGCGTCGTGCGCTTTGGCGGACGCTCGCACAAGGATGTGGTGGGCCTTGACCTCGGGCGCCTGTTCTGCGGATCTCAGGGCAAACTCGGCATCGTGACGGAGCTGACCATGAAGCTCGTTCCCCGGCCAGAGGCCACGGCTTCGGTGCTTGCCGGTTTCGGTGACCTCCGCTCGGCCATGGATGGGGCAGCCTCGGTCTTTCGCGCCGGGATTCTTCCCTGCGCCTGCGAGTTCATGGACCGCGCCACGCTCGCCGCCATTCGTCTGGGCGACTCCCTGCCTCTGCCCGATGCGGCGCAGGCCGCGCTCTTGTTGCAGGTGGACGGCTCGCACGCCTGCGTGCAGTCGGAGCTTGCGACGCTGGAGCAGGCCCTCGGGGAGAGCGGGCCGCTGGAGATTGTCTCGGGCACGGGCGACGCTGAAACCGCGATATGGGATGTGCGGCGGCGGATCAGCCCGTCATCGTTCAACCTCAGGCCCGACAAGATGGGCGAGGACATCGCCGTGCCTCGCTCCAGAGTGCCGGAAGCCGTGGAGGCCGCGCACCGCATCGGCTCCAGACTGAACCTGCCCATCATGTGCTTCGGACATCTCGGGGATGGCAACATTCACGTGAACATCATGTACAACGCCTCGTGGCCCGAAGAAGCCGACGCCGCCAGTGCCGCCAAAAGGGAGGTCTTCGGGCTGGCCCTCGACCTCGGCGGGACCATCTCGGGCGAGCACGGCACCGGCCTGACCAAGAGAGATCACGTCGCCAACCAGCTCGGAGAGGTGGAGCGGGGACTCATGCACGAGATAAAAGCGGCGTTTGATCCGCACGGGATAATGAATCCCGGCAAGGGCTGGTAGATGCTTCGTCAGTTGCGCACCAGTGCCGGATGCGTGCGCACCCGCGGGCCGCTATCGGACCAATTTCCCTTCTTCTTTTCAATAGCTTGACTGTTTGAAAAAAACGTTTTCCCTGCATCCTTCGGGGTCGCAGAGCCGTACACGATATTTCTAACGATATGTCGTGTCTTTTGGCATGTCCGCTGCAATAGTCTAGATGATAACGGGTTGTCGTATGCGCTGTGCCGTATCCGAAGCGGTGCGGCGCGGGTGGTCAGTAAGCCGCCGTATCATCAAGACATTCGGAAAAGAGGACGAAGCGATGGCACAGGAAATCAGGAAGATCAAAACCCACGGCGAATTGCGTGAATGCATCGCGCTTCAGGAAGAAATCTGGGGGCTCGACGCGCAGGGCACCATGTCGCCGGTGACGCTCAAAGCGTTGACTTTCGAGAACCCCAACATGAGCGTGAATCTGGGAGCGTTCGTCGATGGCGTGCTGGCCGGGTTCATGCTGGTGATTCCCTCCTTCCGGAACGACATGGCCTACGCCCACATGTTCGGCGTGCTGCCGAAGTATCGCAACATGGGCCTTGGGACGCGCATCTATGCCAGAATGATGCACGAGCTTTCCGACCGTGGCATCAGGAGCATGGCCGGGACGTTCGATCCGCTGGAATGCAAGAACGCCCACATCTATCTGAACAAGATGGGGGCCGTGGCCTACGGGTACGTGCCCGAATGCTATGACGTGGAGTGCGAGATGCACAAGGGGCTGCCGCTGGACCGGATGCTGCTCAGCTTCCCGGTGACCGTGGAGCCGCCGAGCAAGAACCTGCATGACGACGCCCCCTTGGCCATGCCCGACTCCATGCCCGAGGAAAAGCATGTGCTGGTGGAGATTCCGCGCGATCTGGCCGGGCTGAAGAAGGCCGATCTGGAGCGGGCCGCCGAGTACAGGATGCAGACGCGCGAAGTGCTTTCGGAGTACCTGAACAACCGCGGATATCAGGCCGTGGGGGTGGTTCTGCCCGACGACGGCGCCACCGGTCGCTATCTGCTCGAAAAAGGGGAGGCCGCATGAACATGCAGACCATGCTCGCGACGCAGGCACAGCAGGCTCTCGCTCGCCAGTCCGGCGACTACGTCAGCAAGGACGTGGACGAGCAGGCGCACATCGACGAAATCATGGCCGCCGGCGGCCTGAGTCATGTCTATCGTTTCGACATCGGCAAAAACACCGACGGCGTGACCCCGCTTATCCGGGGCGTGCTGTCCCTGCCGGAAACCGCCGAAAACGTCACCCGAAACATGGTGGAGTATCCGGACAACCACTTCCGCCAGCTGCGGCGGCAGATCGCCATGCGTCACGGTATCAACCCGGCGCACATGGCCTTTGGCGCCGGGCTGGAGTCGATCATCGACCAGATCTGCCGTGCCGTGCTGGAGCCGGATGACGAAGTGCTGTTCCCGGTCCCCAACTTCAGCGTGTTCGAGGATATGTCCAGCCGGGCCGGGGCGGCCGTCATCCCGGTGAGCACCTCGCCGCCGAATCATCGATGGACCGCCGCGACGGTGGCACGCATCTGCGAGGTGATGCGCCGTCGCAACCCCAAGCTCATCTGGATCAGCAACCCCGTGAACCCCACGGGCCAGCTGCTCCCGCTGGCGACCATCCGGGAAATATGCGAGCAGGCGGAGCGGACCGGCACGCTGGTGGCGGTGGACGAGGCCTACGGGGAATACACGGACCACGAGGACGCCGTGGTCAGCGCAACACGGTATCTGGAAGAATACCCGCACCTGATGGTGTTGCGGACGTTCTCCAAGATGTACGCGCTGCCGAGCGCCCGCGTGGGGTACGTCATGTGCGCGGCGCAGGAACTGATTCAGGCCGTGAACGCGTTCCGGCCCACGTTCCCCCTGCCGTGGAGCTCCATCCAGATGGCCCAGATCGCCATCATGGACGACCCCTACGTCTGCCAGTGCCGGGGGCGCAATCTGCGGCGCAGAAACCGGCTGCTCCCCGAGTTGCAGTCCATCCCCGGCATTCAGGCTCTCTCCACGGACACCAACACCGTCATGTTCCGGCACGAGGACGTTCCCGGCGGAAGCCTGCACGAGAAACTGTCGAACCGGGGGTTCCTGACCGCCAACCTCAACGGCGTGATCGGCATCGAAGGCAGCGGGTTCCTGCGCATGACCATGCGCAGTTCCTATGAAAACGGTCTGTTCGTGCGAACGCTGCGCGAAGTTGCCAACGCCTGATGAAATGACTATGCCTTGACCCTGCGGTCGGGACTCCAGCAGGAGTTCCGGCCGCATCGGAGGCGTTGATCATGAATTGCATTCTGTGCGGCAAATGCATGGAAGTCTGCCCGTTGCTTCGGGCCACGGACCGCGAGGAGCTTTCCCCGCGCGCCAAGGCCGTGCTGTCCGATCTCTCGGGCGAGGACGCGGCAAGGCTTGCGGGGCTGTGCCTCGGATGTCAGCGGTGTCGCGACAAATGCCCGCAGGGTGTGGACGTGCCCATGCTCGTGGCGCGGCTTCGCAGCGAGCATCCCGATTTTCATTCGTGGCTTTGGAAGATGTGGCTTACGCGTTCCCGAGAGCTCTGGCCGTCCACGGGACTTGCCGCGCGGCTGTTGCCCGGGCGGATGCGCCCCGAACGACTGGGGCCGATGCTCAAGATGCTCGCGGATGCACGGCGCGGCCCAGCCGTGGAGCCCTTTGTGCGGGTGGAGGCCTTTGGTGACGCCCTGCGCGGACAGCGGGTGGCCCTGTTCCCCGGCTGCATGGCCAGACATGTGCGCAAGCGCTGGCTTCGGGGGGCGCTGCACCTGCTGGAAGGCCTCGGAGCAGAGGTGTTGTCCGCATCTTTTGAGTGTTGCGGCGGGTCGCTCCGCCTTGCCGGATGCTTCGAGGACGCCGACAGGCTGAATGTGCGCAACGTGAAGGCATGGCGCAAGGCCGGGGAGCCGTTGATCGTCACACCGTGCGCTTCCTGCCTGCATTCGTTGACGGATTATTCCGGCAACGTGTTCGCCGATTCGGACGAGGCTGAACGTTGGCGCGCGTCACTGCGTCCCCTGTCCGGCGCGCTGCTCGACTGTGAGTTTGCCGTTGCCGGGGAAAGACCTGAGCCGGTGGGCTATCACAGGCCGTGCCATACGGTGGGGCGCGACACGGACGCTGCGCTCGTCGGGGCCATGCTAGGAGCGGAACCGGATGTCCGCACCAGCCGCGAATGCTGCGGTTTCGGCGGACTGATGCGTCTTGCGGATCCTGACACCGCGGACCGCGCCGGGGCGGAATGCGCGCGTGCGTTATCCGGGGCCGAGCTGGTGCTCACGGGCTGCTCCGCCTGTGCGGCGCGTCTGCCGTCCATCCTGTCGGAAAAAGGCGATGCAGGACACTGGATAGATGTAATGATGTTTGATATTTAGCACCCTGTTTTTGCTGCCGGGAATCCTTGTCGAACTCGACCTCTCCCTCACTCTCTGCCTTTTCCCTTTCAAGGAGCTCTTCATGCGTATGGATTTGTGGTACCGTGTCTTTTCTCTTGCAAAAAGCACCTCCGGTCCGCTGGGACGTCTTACGGCGATTTTCATGGCGCTTTGCCTGCTTCCCCTCATCAGTCTTCCGCCCGATTTTTTCGAGCAGCCTATCGGTCTGATCATGGTGCCTGTCGGCCTTGCTCTGTTTCTTGTCCTTATGGCAATTCCGTTTATGATCGTCCGCATGGGAATGCAGCGTCTCAAGGGAGAATCTGAACTGGTTCTCCTGCGACCGGTGCGTCCGCTTGTCAAAGCATTTGGTCGCTCTCTCATAGTGCTTCTCCTTGCCTCCATTCCGTTCTTGATCATGTCGCTTTTCACGGCATTTGCCGCCACCAATTTCTCGACCGATGTCGTGACGACTCTTCTGGTCGCCAACGGGATCATCAGCACCATACTCATTGGGTACATCGGGCTTCGTCTTCTGCCCTATGCAATGGCTCCGCTGGCGAACCATGAGGTGCCCATGGCCGCTTCCTGGCGGTTGACGAGTGGCAGGACCATTTCCTATCTGCTGCCGTTGATCATTGCCTTCGTGCTGAGCACGGCGCTCGACTATCTCTGGATGTACCTGGGAGGCGGCTTGTTTCCCTCAATAGGGCTGGTCGTCCTGAGGGGGCTGATGGTTGTCATTCTGTGCCTGTATTGCTCGGTGGCGTATGATGAAATGACCAGCGAGTCGGTTGCCGCTCAGTAACACGCTCCGCCGGGAGCGTCCGGAAAGCTTTTACTGACGCAAACGAATATGCTATCAACCATGGGCCGGAGGCGGAAAACCGCTCCGGCCCGTTGACTTTCAATGCTGCGGGCATATTTCCATAATTGGCCACATGAACGATACCCGAACGCTGGACAGACCCTTGCAGAGACACTTCGCCCGGAAATCCGTTTCCCTCGTAGCCCTCGCCGTGGCGGTGGGCTTCATCGAAGTGGCCGCGACCGTGGCCTGTCCCGCAGTGGCCGCCGAGGCGCTGGCCGCTCCGCTCATGCAGGAGGAAAGCGTCAGGCCAAACGGCAGAAACCGTTCCGGGCTGCACCTGCTTGGCCGCGTCAGCCACAAGCCTTCGGGCTCTCCGGAGGCCGCAGCGGCGGGTGATGGGCCGTCGTATCAGCTGGCCCTTGCCGCGCGCCGCGACGGCTGGACCGCTGCCAACCGGCAGGTCGATTTCCCCGACGCAAGCGTGCTCCCGCCGCCGCTTGTCATTTCCCGCCCGGTAACGGGCAGAGCGCCGCCGCGCGCACCCACCGCCATCCGCGCCTAGCGCAATCGCCGTTGGACAAGTTCTCTCAAAAGGGAAAGGGACGTCCAAAGCCACGACAATTCAAGGCAGGCCCGGGGTCTGCCCACAGCCTATCCGTGCCGCATCCGACAGTTGCGGCCTCAGGAGTCATATACGATGCTCAAATATATCATTGGAACCAAGAACGACCGGTATCTGAAAAAGCTCAAGCCGGTGATCAACAAGATCAACGCGCTGGAGCCCGAGATGCAGGCCCTGGCGGACGAGGATTTTCCGCGGCGCATCGAGGAACTCAAGGAACGCGTCCAGAACAAGGGCGAAAAGCTTGATGACGTGCTGCCCGAATGCTTTGCCCTGGTCCGCGAGGCGGGCGTGCGCACCATGCAGATGCGCCACTACGACGTGCAGCTCATCGGCGGCATCGTGTTGCATCAGGGCAAGATCGCCGAAATGAAGACCGGTGAGGGCAAGACCCTCGTGGCGACCCTGCCTGTGGTGCTCAATGCGCTCTCCGGCAAGGGCGTGCACGTCATTACGGTCAACGACTACCTTGCGCACCGCGACGCCGAGTGGATGGGCGAGATCTACAACTTCCTCGGCCTGACCTACGGCGTCATCGTGCATGGGCTCAACGACGAGGAACGCAAGCAGGCCTACGCCGCCGACATCACCTACGGCACCAACAATGAATTCGGCTTCGACTATCTTCGCGACAACATGAAGTTCTATGAAGAACAGCTCGTGCAGCGCGACCTGAATTACGCCATCGTTGACGAAGTCGACTCCATCCTCATCGACGAAGCCCGAACCCCGCTCATCATTTCCGGACAGGTGGAGATGAACGTCGGCCTGTACCGAAAGATCGACGGCATCATCCCCAACCTTGTGCGCTCCACCCCGCGTGAGGCCGAGGACGAGACTCCGTCGGACGGCGATTTCGAGATCGACGAGAAGGCCAAGAGCGTGACCCTCACCGACGCCGGCGTGGAAAAGGTGGAGAAGCTGCTGGGCGTGGACAACCTGTTCGACACTCAGAACATCAGCCTGCAACATCACGTGCTTCAGGCCCTCAAGGCGCACCACATCTTCCAGAGCGACGTGGACTACATCGTCAAGGACGGTCAGGTGGTGCTGGTTGACGAATTCACCGGCCGCCTCATGCCGGGCCGCCGTCTCTCGGACGGGCTGCATCAGGCTATCGAGGCCAAGGAGAACGTGAAGGTCGAGTCCGAGAACCAGACGCTGGCTTCCATCACCTTCCAGAACTACTTCCGCATGTACGACAAGCTCGCGGGCATGACCGGTACCGCGGACACCGAGGCCGTGGAATTCGGCCAGATCTACGAGCTTGAAGTCATCGTGATTCCCACGCACCAGCCCATGGTCCGCAAGGACCATCCCGATGCCATCTTCAAATCCCAGGACGAGAAGTACAACGCCATCGCGCACGATATCGCGGACTGCTACAAGCGCGGACAGCCTGCGCTGGTGGGTACCGTCTCCATTGAAAAGTCGGAGCTGCTTTCCAGAATGCTCAAGAAGCTGCGCGTGCCGCACAACGTGCTCAACGCAAAACAGCACGACAAGGAAGCGGAGATCGTGGCCGAGGCCGGTCACGTGGGACGCGTGACCATCGCCACCAACATGGCGGGTCGCGGTACCGACATCAAGCTCGGCGAAGGCGTCAAGGAGCTTGGCGGCCTGCATATCATAGGCACCGAGCGACACGAATCCCGCCGCATCGACAATCAGCTGCGAGGCCGTTCCGGCCGTCAGGGCGACCCGGGGTCCTCGCGCTTCTACCTTGCGCTCGACGATGACCTTATGCGCCTGTTCGGCTCGGACAAGTTGCAGAACGTCATGGGCAAGCTGGGTATGAAGGAAGGGGAGGCCATCGAGAACAAGATGGTTTCCAACGCCATTGAAAAATCCCAGCGCCGCGTGGAAAACCACAACTTTGAAATCCGCAAGCAGCTGCTGGACTTCGACAACGTCATGAACCAGCAGCGCGAAGTCGTCTACACCCTGCGCCGCGAACTCATGAGCAAGGAATCCACGGAAAGCGTTGCGTTTGAATACGCCGACGACCTGCTTGAGGAATACCTCTCCCCGGCGCTCGACGCCAAGGAGCTGGACGAGGAGGAGCTCGACACCGTCCGCAAGCGGCTGGATGAGATATTCAACTTCTCACGCTTCGAGGACTTCCGCGAGGGCGGCCTGCCGAGCATGGAGCAGGCGCATCAGTGGGTGAAGCAGATTCTTGCGGAGCTCAAGGCATCCGCCCCGGATCATTATGAAGAGATTCTGCGCTACTTCCTGCTGGATTCCCTGGACCGCAACTGGAAGGAGCACCTGCTCAACATGGACCATCTGCGCGACGGCATCGGCCTGCGCGGATACGGCCAGAAGGACCCCAAGCAGGAGTACAAGCGCGAAGGCTTCAACCTGTTCCAGGAGATGGTCTTCACCATCAAGGAAAATGCCATGCGGGCCTTCTCGCACTTGCGCATTCAGGCCGAGGTGACCGAGGACGAATTTCAGCACGGCTCGGAAAATGAACTGGAGTATTCCGGCGGCGAGGAAGAGAAGGAAAAGAAACCGGTGCGCCGCTCGGAACCCAAGGTCGGGCGCAACGACCCGTGCCCCTGCGGATCCGGTCGCAAGCACAAGAAGTGCTGCGGGCGCTAGCAGGCCCGTTACGCTATAGCAGATCAAAGGCGGAGTCCCGAAACGGGGCTCCGCTTTTTTTTGTCCAGTTTTATATCTTTCAGAGGCCTTGTTCCCTGTTGGGAACGCAATCCCTACCGCGATGGTCGTAGAAAAAAAGACCTTCTGAACGAAGGGCTATGCGTCGTTGCGTAGGGAATGTCAGAAGCCGACCTTTCGGGGTGATCTCACAGTATTTCAGGTTGTTATGGGAGCATGTTGACGATGTGATATCTTTCTCAACCATTGCTGCTCCAGGCTGCGCTTGTCGTCTGTATGAGCAATACAGAGAGGAAGCTGAGGTTTTTGTTCCCTTTCGGGAACCGATCTGGTTCGCTTTGTTCCCGGTGGGGAACAATGGGTATGCGAAAGTGTCGTCGGTTGTAGAGTAAATGATATATAAATCGGACACTTACAGACTTGTGAAGGCTGGCACGTGTTTTGCCATTGGGAGAGTCGGAGGTATACATGTCAAACAACTACGCAAGTGCAAACGGAGCTCCGCTCCCCAGAACCTTTGCCCAGGAAGTCATCGACAGCCTTCCGGGGCTTTTCCTGGTCATAGCCGTGGCGGTGGGCGCGCATCAGGCCGCGCCGATGCTGAAGAACTATGAATTCTTTCAGAAATACCTGACTCTGAAGGACTTCATCCTCGCCATTATCGTTGGTATCGCCATCCGCAATACGGTGGGTGTTCCCCAGATCATGCGTCCGGGGCTTCGCTTTTCGACCATTCTCACCAAAACCGGCATCGTGGTCATGGGAGCCAAGTATTCTCTCGCGGGGCTGGTGACCGTGGGCGGACAGGCGCTGGGCATGATCTTCTTCTTTCTTTTCATGTCCGCGATCGTGCTCATGTGGGTCGGCAAGAAGGTCAACATGCCCACGTCCCTGACGGCATGTCTCGCGGCCGGGCTTTCGGTGTGCGGTGTCTCGGCGACCATCGCCGTGGCCCCGGCCGTCAACGCCAAGAAAGAGGAAATGGCCTACTCCATCGCGGTGGTGCTGATGTTCGGCCTGCTGGCGCTGATCGTCTTCCCTCCGCTGGGGCAGCTGCTGAATCTTTCCGATGCCCAGTACGGCGCATTCTCCGGCGTGGGCATCATCAACTCCGCGCAGGTGCTGGCAGCCGGATTCGGATTCAGCGACGAGGCCGGGATCATTGCGGGCGTGTACAACATCGGCCGGGTCATATTCCTGCCGTTCATCGTGCTGATGCTCACGCTCATGGCCTGCCAGCGCGAATCAAGCCTGTCCTGCGAGCCGGTGAACAAGAAGCAGATCATCCTGTCCAAGTTCCCCGTATTCGTCCTCGGCTTCCTCGCCGTGGTCATGATGAACACCATGGGCATGCTGAGCGATCCCGCCGTCAAAACTGCCAAGGGCTTCATGGAATGGGCGTTCCTGCTTGGTTTCGCCAGCATCGGCCTGACCACGCGCCTGTCCGACCTGAAGGCCGCGGGCGTGTCCGGATTTGTCGTGGGCTTCACCGTCGCGTCTCTCAAGGCGGGGCTGGCGCTGCTCGCGGTTCTGTACTTCATCAACTGATAAGCAGGGAGTAATACGCCATGCTGAGTTATCTGAAACGTCTCTCCTCCAGTCGCAAGCAGGACCTCATGGTCTGCTTGCTCGGTATAGGGTTGGTCTTCGTTGCCATTGCAATGAACAGTTAAACGAGGTCCAGGTGGAGCCGCACAACCGACGGTGCGGCTCCATAAATATTTTCTTGCACCGGCAGCCCCGAAAAAAATGCGGCTGCCGGTGCATCTTCACAGGGAGGGATCGACCATGCAGTCAGACGCAGCGGTTGCATCCGGAACGAAAAACGTCCTGCTGGCCACCACCGGCAGGGACAACTGTCTCAAGGCCGAAGAGTTTGCGCTTTCCTACTGCGCGGAAAACGCTGCCACACTCGGTATCGTGCATGTGGTGGAATCCGACCTGAGCCATTACGGTCAGGTGGACTCGCTTGCCACCGAGGGCGACCGGAGCGATTTCATCATTCACGCCCGAAGGCAGGAGGAATATGACGTCCGGCAGCGGCTGGAGCGCGTAACCGCCAGAGCCGAGGCCCTGAACGTGGATTATGAACTGTACATAGAATGGGATGCTCCCTTATATTGCATCACGAAGCACGTGCGCGAGACGCGCTCCGAGCTTCTGGTGATCGGCGGGGAAAGGAAACGATTCAACCCGTTCAGTCTTTCGCACTGCCTGACGCGGAAGGTGCAGTGTCAGGTCAGGAAGGTATTCTAACTCCCGGGAGTCGCTAAACGGATGACAAGGCTGGCGCGTATTCTGGCCATAATGCTGCTGTTGCTGGTCGCATCAACCCCTGCCTTGGGTTCCGGGGACCCCTTGCGGCTGGGCGTCATCACCCTGAGTCATCCGCTCATGATGTATCGGCAGTACCTGCCGTTCACCGACCATGTTTCCGAACACTCCGAGCTGACCGTCGAGCTTGTGCTCGCCAAGGACTACGAGAGCATCATCCGGGATCTGCTGGATGACGAGATAGACGTGGCTCTGCTGGGCGGGCTGTCCTACCTCGAAGCACGCCGGGCTTCCGCCGACATCACGCCCCTGTGCGGTGTCCTTTCGGGCGACGGGACCCCCACGAACCGCACCGTCATTTTTACCCGCGAAACCGGCGGGAGCATTGCCACCCTGAAGGACCTGCGGGGCAAACGTTTCGCCTTTGCCTCCCGTCATTCCACCTCCGGCTATCTGCACCCTCTGTGCTTTCTCGGAAAAAACGGCGTGGAGCGCGCCGATTTCGTCAAGGCGGAGAATCTGCGCACCCACGAGGCCGTTGTCCGGGCAGTGCTCCGGGGCAACTACGACGCCGGAGCGGTTTCGGCGTCCACGTTCATGCGGTTTGCCGGGGAAGGGTTGAAAACCCTTGCCCGCACCCCGTCGCATCCGGGATTCGTCTTTGCCGCCAGAGCGCCGGGGATTCCGAGGGTCGAGCGTTTCAGGCAGTTTCTGCTGGGGATGGATTATGCCTCGCCTGAACTGCGTTCCAAGGCTGAAGAATGGAGTCCGCTGCTGCGCAACGGGTTCGTCTCGGTTGCCGACTCCGATTACTCCAAGGTCCGGGACCTGCTCCAATGCGCCGCCCGGTACGGGTACGGGGGGTAGGGATGGCTCTCCCCGGAGGACTGCGGTTTCGATCCATCGCGATAGTCTTGCTGTGCATCTCAGGCGCTATTTTCGCCACCGCCTATTCCATGCTCGAAAAAGAGCGTGAGCTGCTCATGAAGACTGCACGGCAGCAGGCGGTGTCGCTGACAAAGGCCTCCGCCATCGTCTTCACCAACACCTTTATCTACGAAGAGTTGGAGATGCTCGACGAGACTGACATGGTGGACTACCTCTCCTACTATGTCTCCGATGTCATGCGCACCGATCCGAGGATTCTGGCCTTCGCGGTGCTCGACAAGCGCGGGGAAGTGGTGGCGAACAACAGCCGCTCCGAGACGTGGGAAGACGTCGGGCAGCTCAAGGGGTTGTCCGGACTGCGCACGGTGGTTGTCGGGGAGGGCTATGACGCCGCCCTCGCCGTCTCCATGCCGCTGGCCATCGAGTCCAAGCGCTGGGGCTACTGCCGTCTCGTCTTTTCGCTGGAGAACATTGAGCGCTCAAGGGTTTCCGCGCGGAACGAAATTCTGCTCATCGCCGGGCTGTGCCTGCTGATCTCCGCACTATTGGTCGGGATCGTCATTCATTTTCAGGTCAAGGCGCTCAAGAAGCTTTCCGGGGCCATGGAACGGTTCACCGTCAACAAGGATTTTTCACGACCTTTCCCGGAGCTGCCCGCACGCAAGGACGAAATTGGCCAGCTTCAGCAGAGTTTCGCGTGGATGGTCCGCCGGCTTCGTGACGAGGAAGAGGAGCGCGCCAGAGCGGAGGAGCAGATGTTCCACACCGAGAAGATGGCGACCATCGGCAAGCTCACAGCGAGCATCGCGCACGAAATCAACAATCCCCTCGGCGGGGTCATTCTGTGCTTCAACAACCTGACCAAGGGAGAACTTGACGAGCAGGCCCGGGAGCAGCACATCGAGGTCATCCATTCCGGCATCGAGCGTATCCGCAAGATCATGCGGGACCTGCTGGACTACTCGCGCCAGTCGTCGCTGGTGATTCAGCCCGCCGATGTGGAGGACGTGGTTCGCAAAAGCGTTTCGTTGCTTGAGCTGTTCAGCAGGAAACGTCATGTGCGCATTGAAGTGACCCTGCCGGATGAGCTTCCGCAGGTTCCCATGGACAGCGCGAAGATGCAGCAGGTGGTCGTCAACCTGCTGGTGAACGCGGTGCACGCCACGCCCGAGGGCGGCTCCATCATCATCGAAGGCTACGCCGAGAAGGACTGGCTCACCCTGATGATTTCGGATACCGGGCCCGGCATCCCGGAAGAAATACGCGAACGAATTTTCGATCCGTTCTACACCACCAAGGACGTGGGCGAGGGCACCGGACTCGGGCTGGCGCTGGCAAAGTCGCTCACCGAGCAGCATGGCGGCAGGCTTGTTCTGGCCAAATCGGACAAAGAGGGCAGCGTGTTCGCCATACATCTGCCGCGCAGGGAGAAGGATAGATGAGTCGGAATGTTTTAGTTGTGGAGGACGAACTCTCCATCCGCATCGGGATTCAGCACACGCTCACGGCGGAAGGATATTCCGTGGAATCCTACGAGGATGCGGACAGCGCGCTACAGGCCATGACGGAACGCAGCTTTGACCTGCTCATCACGGACATGCGCCTGCCGGGCATCTCCGGGCTCGATCTGCTGGGGCGGGTCAAGGAGCTGTATCCCGGAACCGGGACCATGCTCATCACCGCCTTCCCCGAAATTGAGCTGGCCGTGAAGGCCATGCGGCAGGGCGCCTTCGATTTTCTCTGCAAGCCCTTCAGCAACGAAGGGCTGCTCATCGCCGTGGAGCGGTTTTTCAATTACCGCGAGCTCAAGCGCGAGAACGTCCAGTTCAAGACCAGCGCCGGGCTGGACGAGATGATCGGCGGGCAGGCCATGCAGCCGGTGTTCGAGCGGATCCGGGCTATTGCCGACGCCTGTACCCCGGTGCTTGTTCTGGGGCCGAGCGGCACCGGCAAGGAGCTGGTGGCCAACGCTCTGCACAACCTGAGCGCCCGAAACGACTGCGAATTCATCAAGATCAACTGCTCTGCGCTCCCGGAGCACCTGTTGGAATCGGAACTGTTCGGGCATGAGAAGGGAGCGTTTACCGGCGCGCACAAGCGGCGGGTGGGCAAGTTCGAGGCTGCCAACGGCGGCACCTTTTTCTTTGATGAAATCGGGGACATGCCGCTTTCGCTTCAGGCCAAGCTGTTGCGCGTTCTGGAAGACGGGGAGATCACCCGCGTGGGCGGCAACACACCCATCAGGGTGGAGGTGCGCACGGTCTTTGCCACAGCCAAGGACCTTGACGCGGCGCTTGAAGAAGGAGCTTTCCGCGAAGACCTCTACTACCGAATCAATGTGGTGCCCATTACGCTGCCTCCGCTCAGCGAACGCGGAGACGACATCATCAAGCTCATGCAGCACTTCCTGCAACTCTACGGAGCGCGACACGGCAAGGAAGGCATCACCATCTCGCCCAAGGCCCAGAACGCCCTGCTGAGCTATGACTATCCGGGCAATATCAGGGAATTGCGCAATATCGTGGAGCGCTCCGTGCTGCTCACGCAGGAGGGTGTGGTTCGCCTCGGGCATCTGCCGCAGCGGGTGCGGGGTGAGGAACCGCCCGCCGCTCCGGGATGCGTGGAAGATACCGTGGGTCTTGAGGACGGCGTGCGCCAGTACGAACGCGAGCGCATCATCCACGCACTGGAACAGACCGGCAACAGAAAACAGCTCGCCGCCGAGCAGCTCGGCATCAGCCGCAAGGTTCTCTGGAAAAAGATGAAGGATCTGGGCATCAATTCGTAGGGGGCTGAAAAGGCCCCTGTAGAATCATACCAACTCCCCCATAGCAGGGGGGCATGAGCGAGTGTCAATGTCGGCTTGGGTGCGCAAGAATCAGTTGCCCGTTTTTATATGAGAAGTTCTGTCTGCTTTTCTATTCTGGACAGTGATGATTCGTTACCCTGATGACCTTATAACATTACTATTGGGCTGGATATGACTGCCAAGAACAGCAAAGGCTTGAGGAAACGTTGGCATTATAAGCTCTATAGCGCCTTTCAGAGTGAGGTTCGAGCTGCTGCGGAAAAATGGTTTGAAGAGAAAGAATATGCAACTGCCGCCAAAAGGCCCTACTGCCTGAGCGGTGGGCGGGAAAGCTGGCCTGGTAATATTATCTCTGATCAAGTGGTGGAGTATATCCAGAACACTAAAGAACAGCACGAACAGGAAAGGACCTGCTTTCCTCTCCACAAGTATTTGCATCACGGTCTGAGCAGTCAGGCCATGTTGTTTAATCTTTTGGGGCCGCTTAAGGTGAGGGGTGACCTGACTCCACTTGAGAACATGGTGGCAGTTGCTGGCATCAAAGGCCCCGTCGGAAATGTTGATGTAACTTTCGAGTTCGACGACCGCTCGGTTTTCAATGAGGACGCGGGACAGCCGACATCCATAGACGCCTGCCTGCATGGAGATTCTGGCAATGCGGTCTTCATAGAGGCAAAGTTCGCGGAAAGCGGATTCGGTGGGTGTTCCGTTTTTTCACGGGGAGACTGCGCAGGAAGAAATCCGAGTCCTGATCGTTTTTCGGAGTGTTATCTTCATCACATAGGGAGAGCCTACTGGCAAAGAATGAAAGAACTGGGAATGACAGAGTCACCGCTTTTACAAGGTCGGATATGTCCATTCGTCAGTTATTATCAGTTCTTCCGGGAGGCGATGTTCGCTCTTCATCTGGGGGGCAGTTTTCTCCTGCTGCATGATTCCAGAAACCCTGCCTATGTGAAGGAAAGGGATGGCGATGGGGAGCAGGCCGGGCTCTGGCCTTTCTTGCTTGAGTCTATACCCGACCAATACCGTGACAGGATAGGGAGGGTGACCGTTCAGGATTTGGTCGCGGAAATCAAACGCCATAATATCCATAGTGATTGGATTGAGATATTTGAAGCAAAGTATGGCCTGAAAGGGAAGCGAGCGTCGGCAGGCTGATAGAAATCCGAATATCAAAAGATATGCCCATAGTTAGCTGACTCCAAGCATCCGCAGAAACAGCTCGTAGAGTTTTTCCGGCAGGTCCTCGGGGCGTTGCGTGCCGAGCATGGCTTCGTCGCAGCCGCCGCGAAAGCTCTAGAACATCATCACCGCAAGCCAGCGTTCATCATCGACCTTCCATGCTCCGGCTCGTGCCCCGTCGCTGATAAGCCCGGCAAGATGGCGCGTCACCTCGGAGTGCGTCATCGCGTTGCGAAACGGCTGCCCGGAGCCGTAGATGACCACGTCATGCAGCGCGCTCATGGCGAAATAACTCTCCACCGCGCCTTCGATCCAGGCTCTCACCCGTCCTCGCCAGTTCCCGGCCGGGCAGCGTTCGACGTGCGCCTGAATACGCTTTGTCACCTCTTTGTCAAAGTCGTCCCCAGCGCCTGAAGCAGTTCGGCCTTGTTCGCGAAATAATGATATAAGGTCCCTTTGGCGAACCCGGCCGCAGCGGCTACTCCGTTCATGGTCGTGGCGGTGTATCCCTTCTCCATGAATAGCTTCTCGGCGGCTTCCATCAGCGCAGCGTGCCGAAGGCTTGCCTTGCGGGGCCACGGAGGCGGGCCGCGGCGCGATGTGGGCTTGGACAAGCAAGGCGTCAACTCCACGCAATGCGCGAGGGCAGGGCGATCCTGCGCGCCATCACGGGCAATCTGGAAATCGAGGGCGGCGACGGTTTCAGTATGGCCGGTGAAGTCGGAAAGATCCGAGACCTTGAGTATCTTGAACCTAAATCGAGCTGAGGGGCCCCATTGAAGCCTTTCTCGGCAGAAACCGAGATAAGATTGACTTCAAAGATGGCGCGAAGGGGATCAATTTGATTGCCGAACGCAAAAACACTGCTCATCTCGGTCGTAAACCCGAATTTGTCAGGAAGTTGGACGCACCTCTCTCGTCGCTTGACATGGAGCGAAACTTTCAGGTCAGGCCCAGACGAATTTTGGAGCACTCAGGCAGCGTTCCCATAGTTCTTTGAAACGCAATGAGTCCATGGCTATCGCCGTGACCTTGAGTACGGTTTTGCCAGCATGGGACACCATTTTGGCGGCTACATCCACCAAGCGGCGACGTAGCGTCGTTGGGAAAGCCTTGACCGGAACCACCGGCTCACTCACGTCTTCCTTGAACGCTTCAAACAGGAAAAAGCCGAGGAGCATGGTGTAATAGAAGGCGGAGTTCGGCACGAAGCGCTGGAACGGCAACTCCTCGAAGCCGAAATCCTTGAATGCCCTGTGCACCAGTTCGTCCGCGCCGCGCTGGTGGTAGGAGTGGATGATGGCATCGGTCTCGGTCATGAATTCACAGCAGGCTTCCCGCAGCTGCTGGTCGACGACACCGCCCATGCCGAGGTTGGTATAGACGATAGTGCCGGGTCGCGATCCGGGGAGCAGGAATTGCTTTTCCTCCAGCAGAGGCCTCCAAAAGATGGCTCTGTAGGATTTTACCCAGGATTTGCGGCGGTCGCTGAACTCGAAGCACTGCCAGACATCCTCGTCGGTCTTGCCGAAGTGATGCTGGAAGACGGTCTCGGGGAGTGACCCGATCATGTCCTTGATGTCGCCGTAGAATTTGCCCGCGCAGATGAAGCCAATATTCAGGCGCTCCATTTCGGCGAAGAGGTCCTGATCGAAGAATCCGGAGTCCATGCGAATGACGATAGGGACGGTCTCGCTGTAACGGGTACGG
>Ga0182238_1000063_pt1 | contig 39477 bp, 37 predicted proteins | sample hydfrates6_PW_90_FD_132439 | JGI IMG/M metagenome (GOLD analysis project Ga0182238, IMG submission 132439) | Subsurface microbial communities from deep shales in Texas, USA - hydraulic fracturing test 6_PW_90 | ecosystem: Environmental > Aquatic > Deep subsurface > Shale gas/oil reservoir >... | reverse complement strand
TATTAAACTAGTATCAAATATATTGCTTATTATTCTTGCTTTACCATCTGTTGGTATTTTAATAACAGCAGAACCTTTACCTGTTTGTGATAAAGTTAAACCTTTATTATTGTCTATTACAGCATCACCATTAAGTGATGGTGAACTATCGTATTTTAAATTATGATTTATAGTGAATGTGTCTCTATCTTCTTTAGTTATTGTGGTATTTAATAATTCATTAGAATTATTATCAATATCTAAAGTTTCTATTACTAAAGTTTCTATTACTAAATTATTATCACCAATATTAAATTGGGTTGGGTCTAAGTTAATATCTAAATCGAAATGTTTCTTCTGGTTCGATATAAATATCTTCAGGTATACCTGAAATCACACTATCGTTTATTGGGTCACCTTTTATCGGTATTAATTTATCTTCCTTTGTTACACCTATTATTATTTCGCTTATATTTTTTATGACAGATTTAAAGGTGTAACCTGTATGGATATATTCTCCTTTGTATGGGTTACCGATTGGATCTCTGCCACCCCATATAAACAATTTGTCAGAGTTATCTATAGCTAAAGATATCCCACTCCAAGTTGATGTGAATGCTTTTTTCCAATTAGAATTCCTGGGTGTGTAATCCAATGTTTCACCACCACCATATCCACTAAACCACAAATTGATATACCCTTCTTTGGTTACATAATAACCATAACTAGAAGAAGCAAAATCATAATTGGTTATATTGTTGGTCAAAGGTATGGTTTCTAAAACTGTAGCTTTTCCATCTTCTCCCCACCCCATAATTGAACCATCTTCTTTTTGTGCTATTGCAGAAGAATGACTTGTTTTGATGTCCACATAGTTATTACCAACTGGTAAATCACTCACGATACCATGTTCGTCATCCCCCCAACTTACAAGAGAACCATCTTCTTTTAGCCCAACGAAAAAACCGTCACCTGATTCTATTTTCACAAAATCGTTATCAGAGGGGGTATCACTTATTTGATCATTATCATTGTACAATGACCAACATTCTACAGTACCATTTTCTCTTAAAGCCGACGCATTCATATTTTTAGCAGATACGTGGATAAAATCATTACCTTCTGGTACGAAATAAAACTCCGGGAGTGTATCAACATCTTCTGGGGGGATTCCATTATCATCTATGAATTGCTGTTTTGTCATACTCATTGGTCCTACACCATCACCCCAACCCTCAATAGAACCGTCACTTTTAATTCTTATTCCATATGAATTTCCTATATCAAATTTTCTTAATTCTAGGTTTGTGTATTCTAAAAGCAAGTTAGCTCTTGCAAAATAATTTAATTTATTATCACCTATACCGTCAGTTTTTACATACAGTTTATCTAAATTGTCGATTGGTATTGTCATTTGTCTTCCAGGTTTTAATATCATAACCTGTTTTTTTGCATCACCAATAAATAGATCGTGATCGTTATCTGGGTCAGCCTGTAAGAGTATTTCTCTTGTCATCTTATATGTCGGTGATAATGGTCTGGCAGTAGTGTCAACATCTACACTGTCACAGTAGGTGAAATTACTTTCATAATTGGTTTCTTCTACAGTTAATACATTCCATTCTCTTTTTTCGTTATCCCATCTAGCTGGCAAAGCACGACCTCTTAAATCAGTTGGTAGTTCTTCACCGTTATATTGTAAAGTCATATTAAAAGCCTCCTTTATAATCTGTTTACTCTAGCCATAATATCTAAATTTAAATCGACTGATGATTTCTTTTTAAAATAAACCTCACTTAAATCACCTATAGGTATACTAAAAGACATATCTGGTTCTAAAACCATAGTTTGATTATTTTTGTTACCTATATAAATATTTTCTTCATTTTCTTTACTTGATTGTACCATAACTTCTGTTACTGGAATAACCGTATCACTTATTGGTTTCTTATCAAAAGAAACCTCCAATGAGTCAATATATAACCCATTGGAAGCATAATTACTTTCTTCAGTTGATACTATATCCCAATCTTTTTTCTTGTTATTGTATCTAGAAGGTATGGCTATTCCGCTATCGCTTCTTTTAATAAGTTCTCTATTGTAAGCCATTTTTATAAACCTCCATTTATTGGATTCTATGAGATGTGGTCAAAACAGGCGGATATAAATAATGCATGTTTGCTGGAATAATATCCCCACTGTAATTAAGATCTTGACCTCTCATGAATTTAAGTAATAGACCATCCATTCTTGGTCTTGTGTAATTTTCTAAACCATCTAGTATCGAATCATTAAAAACACCGTAGTTTACATAGTATTTAAAATAAAGATATGATAGCATATCATCACCGAAAAGTTCATACCTGTCTTCTATCTCTTTTAGACTATTGAAGTCTTCAGGGTTTTCAAATAAGATTTTATGATAATCGGGTAAAGCCTCTACTATCTCTCTATCGATGTTTTCAATATCAAGTATCTGTTCTCTATAATCTGTATCGAAATGGTTTTTATCTAGCTTTTCATCATAACCATTATAATACAATTCCAAATAACCATTATGGTCTATATCTATATAACGGAAATGTTTTAATAACCCACCATCAAATTTAGCAGCTCTTAATCCTGTAGATTTAATGTTGGTTAATAAAGATCCGTTCCACTTATCATTGTCGATAAATTCATTCATATATGAATAAGATAAATAGTCTTTTAAATCCTCATTATCGGAGCTTGAATAAATAGGTGAAGGGTTAGGGTTTGATAAACTTAAAAGTGTATCGTTTGGTTTATTTTCATCATCTCTTAAAAAACCAACCATTATTATCTTATCACCCACATCCACATTATTGATGAATTTCATTATCAAAATTTCTCTATTGTCACCATAACCTAAATTGGTGGTTTCTGTTAAGATTTCATAATCACCAGGGTCCAAATATTCTCCATTACAATAAAACTCAGGATTATAAATATCCCCAACAGTATTTTTTAAAATTATTGAATTAGGGTATTTTTCATTAACACCGTATTCTTCCATTATCATATTGCGGTCTTTTAATATAACTCTAAACTCATTTGATTTATCAATGTATCTATCTACCAATTCATCTTTATATTTATCTACATTTATAAAGTGCTGGATTCTATTATCTAATTTTTCGACACCAATATAAATGTAAGTGTATCTATCTTTTTTTATAACATCAGTATCTATTGTAAAAAGTTTATCTTTATAGAAAAGTAGAGGTTCACTTAATGCTGGGTTCTCCACCTTTATTTCGAATTTAGGATACATATATTTTTCACCATTTATATTTTCTTTAGTATAATCTAAATCAAATATGGTGAAAGTGTGTTCTAAATCCAAACCTGTATTATCAGAAATCCTATCTCTTATATGGTCGTTATCTGTATCCACATCGATAAATCTATCATTATTTGATATCTTTTTAGTGTAGTCATACCCTATAAAATGGTTCTGATAGTATATTTCATAGTTGGCATTTATGTTATCTTCTTTTAGTCTTCTTTTTAAAGGTATAACTTTTTTATCTTCTTTTATCTCATTTAGATAACCAGTCATTGTGATAATTTCTGCATGATCAGGTTTAAAATGGAATATCATAATATAAAGGTTAGTTCTTAACTGTACTATATTGTATTCGTCTTCATTCATTTTTATTCCATTGTGGTAGAAGTTAACACCATTTAAAGTGAAGAAATCTGAATTCAAAAATATAAAGGAATTATATTTACCAAGTGTCACAAAGGAATTGATTATATAATCTTTTCTTTTTAAATTTACGGTTAAAAAGTCTTTATTATTAAGCCATTTTAAAAGATGTTCTGTTATGTGTTCTGTTCTATTTACATTTATATAGTGTTGTAAAGGTGGGTAAAGTTTTTCTATACCTATATAAACGTATGTGTAATAAGGGTCCTTAATCAATATTCTTTCATCAGTGTATAATTTACCATTAAAGAATAATTCGACATCTTCTAAAGAGGGGTTTTTAATCTTAATAACAAATTTAGGTTGTTTGAATTCCCTTTTAGAATCAACAAAAAAATCACGACTTATTGGTTCTTCTGTAACATCTAAATCTTTGACTTTATAGGTTTTAACTTTTTCTAAACCCATATCATCTTTTATTTTGTCATACAACCCAACATCGTTATTTATTAAAGTTTCTACTATCCTTTCATTAGATAAATCATCCCTTTTACTTAAAGCTAAATCTTTAATTGGTATTGGGTGTGGTTTATCTTTGATTAAAAGATTATCCTCATATTCTTTTATGGTGTCGGTATAATAAGCATCCACACTGTATAAATAAATGTACACCCTATCGGCTGCCGATATGATAGATTGTATTTCTATCATATTTTCATTTATCTTTTCTATTCTCAATGGGTAGAACATATTATCTTTTAATATTATTAGATAATCACTAAAAGCATAATCGGTAGATGATAGTATACCGGTATCGGTTAACTCCAGAAAATCACCTTCAAGGTAATAGTCATCTTTTAGGGTCGATAGTTTAAGATATTCGTCAGTTTCTACTTTAGCCAAACTATCTTTAACTCGGCTAGTTCTAGCAGTATGGTATATAAAGGTTAATTTAGTGAAGGTAAATGTCTCTAAAATCTCACCATAGATGAAGCATCTGCCATCTAAAAATTTATGTTCTAAACCGAGTTCTTCTAAAGATTTATTATCAAGATAGATTTCATATCTTTTTTTATCTGGTGGGTAAGGGAAAGAAATAACTTTACCCTCGTAAGGTTTTAATAAATCTTCTATAGTGTCGAGTTTTATATCACCAAAATAAAAGTCTTCTTCTGTCTCATATATTTTAAAAAATCTATCTGCAATTTTTAAATCTTTATACTCTGTTATATACTTTTCAAGTTCGTCTTTAAAATCATTTGAAAAGTGATCTATTTTTTCAATCAAAATTTAACACCCCCTTCAAAAGGTTATTGGTGGTCACAAGTTATTGGTTTATTTTATATTTGATAATAAAACAGTTTGTAATCTATTACATGGTAATTTCAGTTCTTTTTTGATTGTCTTCTTATTGGAATAAATAGCAAAATCATACCTTTCAGAAAATGCCATCACAACTAAATAAGGAACATAGTCTATACAGAAAATACCCAGCTCACCAAATAACATTGTGTGTACCTTTATAAATGAAGCTAAATCTATCTTCAATTGTGGGAAAGTTTTTTTGATTACTTTAAGAACTTTTTTAATGGATATGAAATCTTTTGTGTCATGTTCCATATTGATTAATTCTATTTTATCTAAGTTCTTGGTTTCAGATAAGGTTTGACATGTATCTTCTAATTTATCTGAATAACCCAATCCCAAAACAGAAAGGTGCATATATTTTGCTAGGATATATTTTAATACTTTAGCATTATCTGTCTTATTGGCAACAGAACCCATCCTATTTATGGTAGACATCATCATTGTAGAGTACACTTCAAACAATTGCTTTCTTATCTTGAAGTTATGTTTTACCATATTTGGATTAGAAGCAACCTCTAACATGGTGTAAGCTGCTGTTAATACATTTTCTAAACCGTTATCGTGATTGAACCTAAACTTTAATACCTCTTTACCATCTTCGACTTCCTTTTTTTCTTTAGTTAAAGATGTCACATTAACATATAATTTATAATCTCTTTTATTTTTAAATAAAGGCATAAACATAATTGATTTAGATAAAGATGTATCTGCATTTCTTAAAAGAACTATTCTATCATCTGCTATTAATTTTTCGATTTGATTTTTAAACTTATAGCTTTTCTTCTGTAATCTTAAGAAGTCAAATTCAGCATTGGATGGTTTTACAACATCAGCAGTATCTAAAAATTTCTTTATTCTTTTATCTAATCTTAAAATACCATCTAAATGTGAATAGATTTCAGAGTTACTTATTTTAAAGATATCTTTATCATCTGGTGATTCTTTCACCATACCTTCATCTTTGACAAATTCTTCATCTTCCTCAGAATCTTCTGTTTCCTCTTCCTCTTCTTCTACCTCAACTGGTTCATCGTTCTCCTCTTCTAAATCTATATCATCATCTTCAACTTCCTCTTCCCCGCCACCATTCATCTCAAATAATTCGATAGCTATTAATTCTATATAATCACATAGAAATTCCATATTGGTTGTGATTGGTGTTTCATTTTCTTTAAACATAGCTTTAATTTTATCAAATGACTTTGATTCTTCATCGTAGCTTGGAAGATAAACTATCATGTCATCTGCTTCTTCAGATGCTTTATGTGCTTCAGCTAAATCGTTAGAATCTACTCTTCCTTTTTTGACATCAACTATACTAACTGTAAGGTCAGCATCTTCTACTTTATTTACACCAACTACATCCACATTTCTTTTTGCTATGGTTTCTTTTATACTCTTTTCTTTTTTACCATTTGCCTCAGATGAATCAAAATAAATTTTAATCTGTTTGGTTTCATCGTTTTCAATTTTGCTATCTGTGGTTTCCATACCTTCCATGTCTGGTGCCTCCTTATGTAATCTTGTATTATTTCCTTCTAAAAATGATATTAAAGGTTGAACATCATAAAAAATTTGTGATCTAGTTACACTATATTTTTGTGCCAGATCCTCAATTTTTGACATCGACTGTAATTTGTTTTTGCTTTTAAAAGTTTCCTTTACAATACAAATTACCACTTTGGATTTATACTTCATTATATCATGTACCAGTTCAGCTACTACAGATGCTGTAGTGGAACTAGTTAATATATAAACTAAAAAATCACAGTCCTCTTTTTTCCTATCTGTTTCTAACATCATAGGGTTAATCGTTTTAATTTTATTGTTCTCTAAAGACTTTGATACCTTAGCCTTCCACATCGATCTTCTTGAGCGTCTACCACCCAATCCATTTATTCCTATAAGCATTTATATTCACCTCAATTATTTTTATTTTCTCACAACATATTATTGTTGAGGTTAACCCAAAACTGGTATAAAAATATAAAAGGAGATGTTTTTATGTCTAAAACAAAAGAGAAAACTTTTATCGACCAATTTTTTGAAGAGAATCTATGGGTATTAAATGATAGATCTAGATACAAATTATCCATAACTTCTGGTAGATTGATGATAACCAAAGACGATGGATTAACAAGAGTAGAAGAAATACCACTGGATTATATAACAGGATTTAAATTTGTGGGTCAAAGCCCAGAGGAGTCAAATCATTTTTACATTTATTTTAAAGAGTATCACACTTACCCTTCAGAAAAAAGATTTCTGATATGGAAATACGAGGGAGTTAGTAAGGTTAAAAAGGAATTTAAAATGAGAATATACTAGGAGGTTTTTAAATGAATAAATTAAAAACTGATATTTTAGAACACATTTTAGAAGTTTTAAATAGAAAGATAATGGGAGAGTATAGAATAGACAGAAATGAAGAAGATCTTTTAGCTTATGATTATAAAGATAGATTATACTTTGCTGTATCTTTAAAAAATATAACTGACATCCATATAGATGATGATGATAATGTTTATATTATGGCACTGTCACCTAAATTCAAACCAAGAAGTGATGGTATGAGAAAAGAGATGTCAAAGGAGTTTGAAAAAGAATTGGTAAAATATATACTTTATGATGGGGGAGAATATGTGAGGTGGTAATATGAAAGAAATTATAAAGATGATAAATATAGCAGATATTCATTCTGTACCAAATGATACAGATGCATATACATTTTTTAATGATGATCTTTATTTTGTTTTGGAGTTTTTAGATAATAATGATTTTGATTTATTAACTATATCTGGTGATTTATTCGAAACAGTTTATAAAGCAGATTCACCAGAAGTTAGAATAACTTTAAGGTTTATGCATTTGCTTCTCAATATAGCTAGACAAAAAAATGCAAAGGTTAGAATAATAAAAGGAACACACAGACACGATTATGACCAGCTATCACTTTTAGAACATTATGTATCTGAAACACATTATGATTTTAAAATATATGACAGTCCAACTGATGAAGAAATCTTTGAGGATTTCATTGTTAAGTTCATACCAGAAATGTATGTTGATGATTATGTTGATTTTAAAGATAAATACTTATCAAGTTATTGTGATGTAATGGTCTTTCATGGTATGGTAGAGGGTGTAATGAAAATAGCAGAAAGAAGAAACGATATTATATTAGACAAATCTGTCCCCATTATGAAAGTGCCGGATATAGAAAATTGCACTGAAATATTTGCAGTTGGCGGTCACATTCATAATAGGATTTTTGCGACAGATAATATATGGTATACGAACTCATTGCATGCAAAATCCTTTTCTGACACTGATGATAAGGGTTTTGATTATATTACAATAGATAATGTATCTAAAACTTTTGAAACTGAGTATATAATAAATGAGGAGTCACCTTCATACAAGGTTATAGATTTTACTGAGGATTTTCTAACACAGGGTAAAAAATCTTTAAGAGCTAAATTACTGGAGATGAAAAGAAAATTAGATTATAAATCACATGTGAGATTGGATGTGGATATATCCAAATTAAATTCCACCCAAAAAGAAAACTTAGATTTTTTAAAAGTTAAATTCGGGGATAATTTTGAATTCAAAACAACAAAAAGTGATTTAAATACATCTGATGAAGTTTTTAATAAGAAATTAGAAGAAGCTAATATGGTTTTAGATAAGGGTATTCATTTAGAAAAAAAGGTATTAAAAGTTCTTCAGCAGAAAAAAGAACAGTATAATTTAAAAGAAAGTGATTTAGATATTAAAAAAATACAGGATGTACTAGAAATTCTCAGAACAGAATAAATAGATATCAAATGTTTTGGAGGTGTTAAACTTGGCTTTTTATGATAACCGGGAGATGATGAAGACTACTCTTTTAAGTGTTTTAAAAAAAGGACAGAATACAAAATATGTTATGACACTTAAAGAGGTATTTTCAAATGTCAAAATTAAAGATATGGTGGATGAAACTTGTATTGAATTAACTAAAATGATTAAAAAAGCAATAGAAGGTATAGGAGATTCTATACTTCGTTCAGAGATGCTTTTTGAATATGCTAAATCATCCGATGAAGATTTGAATGAAGAAATACACTCTAGAATGGATGAGCCTTTAGGAGAGTCTGTTATGCACGATTTAATGGCACATTATGCAACCATTAAATTATACCCCATTTTAATAGATAAGAGTGAAGAGATTATTGATGCAGTGACCAAGATTAATATTGGTGGTATTAAAGATTCTGCTGATGCTATGGAAAACTTAAGAGAACTTTTAGGTAATGTTCAAACTGAGATTAATAAATCCCTATCAGTTGAAGATGGTAAAACTATAGAGTTTGAAGAAGATACAATTATTGGTTTTGATGAAACTATTAAAGAAATGCGTGATACTGAAACATTTAGGGTTTATACTGATACAGCTTTAGATGACCATGATGGTGGGTATGCGCCAACTAAATCTTATTGTAAGATAGGTATTCCAGGTGGTGGTAAATCTTTAACACTTTTAAATACTGCTCTTTTAATAAGGCACGCTAATAAATTTACACCAATGGAGCTTGAAGGTTATAAACCTATAGTGATTTATATTACCTTAGAAAATACCACTGTTCAAACTTTTGAAAGAATGTTGGCTTTCTATGGTATGGATAGTGATGAAATAGATGCAATGTCACCTGCTGAACTTAAAGCAAAATGTATGGAGCTGGTTTCTCCTAAGGATGAATTTGACATAAGATTTTCTATTAAGCAGTTTAAAAGGTATACCATTGATGGTGTACATCTAACCAATATGGTCAAAGATTATGAAAACAGAGGTTACAAAGTTATGGCTTTAGTTGTCGATTACCTTGACCTTTTAGAGTTCCACGAAGATGCAGAGGATAGATATAATTCAAAAATGCCTATTGTAAAAAAGGCAGAGGATTTAAAAAATACTGCAATCGATGGGTTCACACCTGTTATAACAGCAGCACAGACAAATAGAAATGGTGAGGTTGCTATTAAAGAGGCTATAGAAAGAGGTAAGAATGTTATTGATCCTATTAAAGCATTACATGGTGGTTGTATTGCTGGTGGCTATCAGCTTAAGGGTGAATTTGATTTTATGTCATTTATTTATAAAGGTGAATTCAATGGTAAAAATTATGTTTCTATTATGAGTGATAAAGAAAGAGACCATGTTGAAAAGAATGAAGATAGAAAATATCAGTCTGGTAAAAAGTTATCTGTTGTTCCACTTAATGGATTTAGATATACTAAAGAAACACTTCATTCTGCATCGGAGTTATTCCCTGAGGATAAAACCACAGTTAATATATTATCTGAGGGTAATAGGAAGTTTAAAGATATGGTTGAAGAAGGTAAAGGAAAAATAGAAACATCCAGTAATAAAAAGAAAAAAGAAAATGATGATGAAAAATCTAAGGGTATGAAAAGATCAATAGAGCAAAGTTAATAATGATACCATAGCTATCTTTCGCTATAGTTATGGTATTTTGATTATATATTATATGGTTGAAAGAGGAGATTTACATTAATGCATTAATTAAAAATACTTTAAAAGGAGATGTTAGAAAATGGGAACTAATTATGTTGAGAGAGGTTATGACAGTTATGAAAGAGAAAACAAGTTAAGAGATTATTCGATTGCAGTTGGTAATGTACAACACGTTGAAGATTTAAGAGACAGGTTTGATTTACAGAAAGGGTCAGCTCATTCTAATGTAATGCACATGTTAGATGCATTGGAGACTGGAGAGGAATTTAACACACAAGCTAATATGAATATGGTCTTTGATGGTGCTTTAGCGGACTTTCTGGAATTTGTTAATCAGACTAATAAAGACCAGTACAAGTATTTAGAGGATGAAATTGATATGCTTAAAAGAATTTCATCTGGGCTGGCAAAACTTAAGATGGATGGTATTCTAAACGAGTTGGAAAAAGAAGGTATTCTAGAAAGAGATGAAGTTGATGCAATGGCTTCACATCATATTCTAGATGATGCTGCTGAAGATTTAACTACAGCAACAAGTAAGAACATACTTCTTGCTAGAACAAATTCTGATTTAAAAGCTGCTATCCACAGTATTAGAAATACCTTTGATGACAATGCTTATAGATTTAATTTCGAAGGTAACCCTGTTATTGAGAAGTTACAGGACTTGGGAGTTGTAGAAAGTGTGCGTTCCCGAGGTATTATAAGAGAAGATGAAGGTTATAACGACGGACGCTCTACTGACTTTAGAAGAAGTACAGAAAGCAACTTCAATAGAAGAAGACCACAAAGACAGGGTGATAGAGTAGATTTCAATAGAGACTATTCTAGAAGAAATGATGATGTTGGTTATGCTGGAAGTAGAAGAACACCGCAGAGACAATATCAACCAAGACAAAACTATCAGGACAATAGAAGATATGATAGTAGAAATGTGAGGTCTGATTATGGTGGTCGTTCAGGAGGAATACAGCTTGATTTAAGTGGTGATAGGGGAAGACAAGACACCAGAAGAAATCAACCTGCAAGAAGTTCAGCAGGAGGTAGAACTTCTAGAGCACCAAGAAAGAGCAGATACAATTCAAGTTATAACGAACCAAGAAATAACTATGGGAGAAGAGATGATGGAAGATATAGTAGAAGAGATACCCAGTATGACAGGGGATATGATAGAGGAGGATACGATAGAAACAGAAGATCTTTTTCATTAAATGATTTTGGTGGTAGTTCAAGACAACCAAGACAATCAAGGGAAACTAGATTCTATCCCGATAATGATAGAAGTCGAAACAGATCACCAAGACCTTCTACTGGAACTTTCTCAATCTTAGGTTTCGATCAAGATGAAAGAGGAAACCGTAGTCTGCATATAAATGTCGATGATGACTTTGTTTCTTAAGTCATCATCTTAACCATAAATAAAGAACTGAGAATTAAAAATAAAAAATTATTAAAGGAGATGTTAAAATGAGAGATTTTGAAAACTTTCTAAAAGAAATGTATGAGTTCTATGAAAATTTGGATTGGAGTTATTCAGGAAGAAAACCAGAAAATAATGAAATCCGTAATAAGATTTCAATGACAGCTAAAAAGTATGGGGTGCCTATCTTTGGTGAGGGTACCAATAGAACAGTATTTGAAAATAATGGTTATGTTTATAAGCTTGCACATAAAAGAGGTGCAACTTATGATAACATTGGTGAGAAATCAAATACTGAATATATCAAAAGAAAGCATCCAGAGCTTATACCACATATTGCTGAAGCGACCAAATACATTGGTAACGAATACATGCTTGAAGAAGAGATGATTACCCCTATCTTTGAATTTGAAGGTATTGATAAATTCGAGGGTAGTGATGGTGAGAGAGCTCTTCAATTCTTAATGGAAAGAGCAGACGATTATGATTATCTAATCGAGCTTCTTTCAAGAGCATTTATTCTAATGGATGCTTCACCAAAATCCATCTTCAACTATGGTCTAAAGACTACAAGGAGTAGAGATGGTAGAAGACAAACTACACTTGCCAATTTAGACTACGCCTACTTTGTACCAAAAGATGGTGCTCTAATTTGTCCCACATGTGGTAATGGTGAATTAAAGTATGATAAGATTGATTTACACTACAGAAATAATCAGGAAAGAGAAAAGATTATTAAGACTGTAAAATCAATCAATGAAGAACAATATGTCTGCACCAATGAAGGATGCCAGCACCATAAAGGCGGGAGAGGTATTGCAGTTGAAGATGTTATTGAGATGTATGAGGATGGACAAATCCAAACACAAAGATACCAGTCAGGTCCTGGCTCTAGAAGAGGAGGATATTCTTCCAGAAGTTATGAGAGAAGTTATGCTGGTAGCAGAAGTGGTGGATATAATGATGGGTTTAACAGATAATTAAATTAATGTGGGGGTGTAGTGCCCCCACTTTTTATCACACCAACAATTTTATGTAAAAATATACCAAAAAATATGGAGGTGTTAATTATGTCAAAAATCATTAAGTTAATATATCAAATAAAATTGTATCTTTTTAAAATCACACCTATTTCTGGTTTACAGGCAAAAAGAATTGTGAGCAGAAATAATTTAAAAGCTTATTCAAATCTACCTTGGTTTTTAGATAAAAGAATTAAAATAAAAGGAGAGACTGGGGTTTTTTCTAGTGTTAGAGATTTGTCTGGGTTTTTTGATGTGGAGCGTTTTAATAATGATGAATTGGCTTTAAGAAAAGATCAGTTATCAATTTTAATTTGTAGAATTTTAAATGCTATGGATTATAATCCTAAGATGTTAATACTTTTTAATGGTTTTAATATCGATACATATTGTTTCTTTGTCCACAAAGGAGAAACAGTAATCTTCAATCATATATGTTATTATAATAAGTATAAGACTATTGAGGATGTATTGGAAGTTTATGACCATGACGAATATATTATTTTTGACCCTAAATAATAAATGTTGATGAGGTTTACGCCTCATCAATTATTTTTGCTTTTTTGAAAACATTATTATAGGAGATGATTATAAATGAATGGAAAAAACAATGGTTATATCTATACAGAAAAAGATGTTCGGTCTCTTTTTAATTTGAGTAAGCGTTGTATTCAGCAGGGGTTATATGAGAAAAAATATTCACATTCTATAAGAGCCGAACATGAACACGGAAGAAAAAGGTATCTAAGAGAAAAGGATGTAATGGAATATGTTTTAAATAGAGTGATACATAAATCAGGTATTAAAGAAGATGTTTTACATTCTTTATTAGATGGAGATAATATCTCTAATATTATACCTAAAGCAAAGGGGTTGAATAAGGTGTGGATAAGTAGAATGAATGTTGAAAGTTTTTTAGAAAAGGTTGGTTATGATAGTGAATTACCAGAAGGTATTGACATCGTAAATAAAACCAATATGTACTGGAGTGTCTTTGGTAGAAAAGGTACAATCAAATATGTTCTTTTTGAACATATGGGGAAGATTATTTTATCTCTTGATATTGATGAGTTGACTTTAGATCAAAGTGAACTATTCGATATGATATTAAAGATCACAGAAAAACACGAATTAAAAGATGAGATTTTTGATTTTGTAGACGATAAGGATAATATAGAATTTGAAATAAATTATGAAAAGGCTGAGATAAGGATTGGGGAGATAAGAGATTTTTCTTCAATTATTGAAAGTTTAAAGATAGAAGAAAACCATATAGCTAGCAATGAGATATCTTTTAATGAATTGATGTACGAGGATTTTCTATTAACTAAAGATATCTGCTATGGATACAAAATAATTGGTGGTATTTATTCTTCAGAAGAGGAGAGTTATCTAGGGGATATTAAAAACTCGATGTTTATAAACCCTATAATATCTTTAAAAGTTAATCCTAAAAAGGGTGGTATTTATAAGGGTAATGATTTAACCATGGTTTTTGAAGAAAGTGAGAATGGAACACCACAGGTTGTTTTCTATGATAATAATTTAAGGAGGTAGAAAAATGAGCTTAACCATTAATGGTTTAAAGGCAACTAAGAACATAATCGAAAAAACAATTGAGGAATTCACAGTATATGAATATGGGTACTGTGTGATAATGATGGATGATTTGAGTGGTAATCAATTGGATGAATTTATGGTTCATATTTGTACAATAGAAATATTTAAAAGGGATGAGTTTGAAAAGAAACTTAAAGAAAGACTCAAGAGTTTCAATTACAGCCATTGTCATATAACTGGTCGTTTAACAGATGATTTAAAAGAGTATTATGATATAGTGGTCGGATTATTTGATAGAAAAGGGTTGCTGGTAGATTCTGTTTATAAAAATAGAAAATAGGAATAGGCGAGGGGTATAAACCCTCGCTTAAAATTAGGATGGTCTTTGAAAAGAATATACCTTTTCAAAAAACATTTCTTTACAGCCATCTTCGGGTTCTACAATATCACAAGGTCTACAGTCACCTTTTTTAATGTCAGACCTAACATCATACCCAAGGTTTAAATAGGCGTTATCCCCCAATTCAGAACAGATAACATATCTTGGGTCATTGAATTTATTTTCCCCACCAAATAAAGCCTGATGGATGTAACCCATAATTTGAAAGACGTCGTATTTTGTCCCGTGCTTATCTAGAAGAAACTCAATCATCTTTTCTTTTTCTTCTTTGGTTAAGCCACCTATTTTTCTATAAACATCAAAATCATCATATATAGAAATGGGGTTTGTCTCAACAGTGAGCTTAGCTTCTATTAATGTAAAAGAAGATAAAGCTATAGCAACATGGTTATATTCACTATCTGTAAACCATTGTATTGCTTTACTGTATGGTCCATCGCCCCTGGTGAGAATTAAATCCCCTGTTTCTATTTCGTTAAATATCACGGCCATTTTATACCTCCTTAGTCTATAAGGATATTTACTATATGTATTGTTTTTGCACTTATATATTATATGGGTGAGAAGAGTTATGAGCATAAAAATTTAAAAGGAGGAACCACAAATGAATTTAAAAGATTTAATTGATGGTGTTGTAGAAACTAATAAAGAAAATGTTGATAGTTACATTGAGGAAAACAAGGAGATATCTCAATTGGAAGATCTTATAATCGAGAATTTAGATCTAATGGATGTGATGGCTAATGTACCAGAAGGTGCCGAAAAAAGTGGTAAGTCGTTAAGAGAAATGTTTACAGAGTATTCTATTCTTTTACAGGATGAAGCTTATAAAAAGGGCATAGAAGATGGTATCAAAATAAAAAAGATGTCCTGTCAGGATGAAGCTTATAAAAAGGGCATAGAAGATGGTATCAAAATAAAAAAGATGTTAAGTTAGTTTTTAAAATACATTCATTATAAAAGGAGATGTTAATATGATTAGTAGTGAAGACATCCAAAACATTGATGTTGATAAGTTGATGTTAAACGTCGAGTTCATTTCTAATTTAAAAAAGACAGCTGATAAGGTTATAGGTAATTTCTCTAAAGGAGACATAGTAGAGTCTAAAGAATTATTAAGTCCTATCTGGGATAACTATGAACCTGGAGAGCAGAGGAAGTTAGGTAAGTCATTTAGGGTTTTAGTAGAACAGGGTCATTATAAAAAGGTTAGATACATTGGTAAGAAATCTAATAGACACGCAAAGTATGAAGTATTAGTTTAGTCGATTATTGGGTGGGTTTAACCCACCCTCTTTAAAATTAAAAGGAGGAGATTTATATGTTAAAGAAAACTTTATTAATTACAATTATGTTGGTTATGGTATTGGGACTATCTGTACAGGCAATGGATATTACAGCAGGCACAGAAATTAATGAGAACTTAGACTTAAAAGAAGAAAAGACTGTTATCCCTAATAACGGTGCTCTTTATGTTAGAGCTGAATCTGATAAAGGTCGTTTCGGTCAGGATTATATTACAGTGACTTTATTTGATACTTCTGGTTTTGGAGAAAAGATAGTTAATAAAGGTAACTTACCTATAGATCCTAACTGGTCAGTTTATGTTATGAGACCTAGTTTATATCCTGGTGAATATAAAATAAAAGTAGAAACTCAAAACGACATCGGGTATTTAGAAATTGAGGTAATAAAAGCTGATTAGTAAAGGAGGACACTATGAAAATTGTAAGAGAATCTAATTTAAATGGAGTAGGCAAGTTAGCATATAAGTTATTACACAAAAAAGGAAAGATAAGACTTAAAGAAAAGTGTAAATGTAAACCAGATGGTGATTCAAGTCATTGTGATACTAATCCACATCTTATATTGGAATGTAAGAGAGATACCAGGGGCAAATACTATTATAGAACTTATGATAGTAGTAAACATACTAGAAGAGGTAAGTGGCTTAAAATCCATCCTATAGCTTTAGAGGATAAGATAGATTTCTTTACAAAAGAATACGATTCATATATAGAAACTAATCCATTAGAGTTTTTCGAAAAGATATCTAAAAAACCTGTTAAAGAGTTATTGAAAAATTACTAATAAAGGGGGTATTTAAATGAAAGATTATTTAGTACCATTTGATTTACAAGGGGATGAAAATCCTAGTAAAAAAGATTTAATAGCTGAGATTAAGAATTTAGGTATACACATTCATGATAGAATGTATAGTAGGTTAGATATCAAAGAACATTATAAAAATTCATACCAAACACTTATCATATCTCCCTATAGGTATAAGAGAACGATTGTAATAGGTTTAAAAGATGAAGATGATGGTAGTAAGTATGTTAAGGTAAATAAAATGGAACCTAATCTAACTGGTGATACTTTAGCATCTTATATGTATGAGAAGGAAGATTTAAATAAACTATCTATTGATGAATTAAAGTATATATGGACAGAGCTTGAAACTTATAACGATACTTTGAATGAAATCATAGCAAAGGTTAAAATGAAAGGAGAAGATATCTAATGGCTAATACAAGGCTTGTAATGAATACTACAGCATTTAGTTTAAAGGAGGATACTAAAGAGGAGTTCTTTAAAGTTTTAGAATTATTCCATGGAGTAAAGCACACGGAATTAAAAGATAGTGATGATAAACCTAAAGGAGAATATAAATTATTCCATAACGGAGATGGTTTCATTTACGATATAGACGACATATACTACCAATTAGAAGAGGAAGAAGATAATAAAGAATTAAAGGTGTTAGAAGAAAACAGTATAACTAACCTATTACAACTAATACAACACTACATGGACCCTAAAGAAATAGACCGTATATTGTATAAAGAAATATCTAATACTAAGGTACGTACTATTTTTTGTTCACCTTGTATATATGGTTTTAGTGCTATAATTACTAAGGACAATATATCTACTAAAACTTTATTTAATATACATGACTTGCATCCTATTATAAAGGAGGCTTTTAATATGACTTTACAATGTAGTAAAGATAAAAGGTAATAACTAAATAACTAAAAGGGAGAGTTATATACTCTCTCTTTTTTTGTTTTTATAATCAAATCCTACTAATTTTTTTATAATCAAAATCTTTCTTAAAATTTTTTATAATCAAAATATTTTTTATAATCAAAATCCTGCCTATAACGCCTTTATACGTCTATGTGGTGAGGGGTGGGTTTTTGTGAGCTATTAGTGATATATTATTTTTTTGTGTCCAACAATAGGATATAAGGACTATTAGTGATATATTATTTTTTTGTGTCCAACAATAGGATATAAGGACTATTAGGAGGTGTTTAAAATGAGTAAGCTATTGGATAGGTTACCTTATATTTTAGATGATTACGAGATAGAAGACCTATTAAATCAATTTAATATTACAAGTTATACTGGTCTTAGAAATTACTGTATGATTTCGCTTATGGTTTATAGTGGATTGACCACACAAAACATTGTAGAGCTTAAATGGGATGATGTGGGTTTATATGAGGGTTATGTCTTTATAAGAGATTATGATAACCCTAAAAACAACAGAGAAGCTTTAGTTGATTTTGAAACACTTGAGCTATTAAGAGATTTAAAACAGATTCAGGCTATAGAGTCTTTTAGGCATCATTTAGTATTTACCACAAAAGAAGGTAATACACTTTGTGAAAACTATATAACTGAAATGGTTAGAAGATATGCTAAAAGAGCAGCTCTACCAGATTGTGTTAATACTTATACCCTGCGTCATACTTTTGCAACCAATGTGTATAAAAGAACTAAATCACTTAAAAAGGTACAAGAGGTTATGGGTTATTCTAGAAAAGATGTTGGTACCAAATATAAGTATCTAGCTAGTGAAGAGATTATGACAAACTATTAGTGTATAAAAGAGAGGGATATGATGAATAAACCAAAAATCACACTTTATGATAATTTAGATGATATTGATTTGACTGATGAAATTGAGTTTTATGAAAATAAAATAAGACAAAGTGGTATAATGAGTAATCCTGTATTTGAGATTGCAGTTTTTAACTTAGATCAATTTAAAGATCAAATGTTAGCTGAAGCTATAAAAAAGTATATAGTTTTTTCTGATGCAGAAGGATATAAAATAAATTTTTCTGGTATGTTTTATTATAAAAAAGAAGATTCATATATGGGTTATAATACAATAGGTGGTAAATTAAAAAGCTATCAAGATAAAGATAAAAATAAATTAAAGAAACTATTAATGGATGGTGAATAAAAAATGACATTTATGGAAACTTTAAGAATGATTAAAGAAGGTAAATTCATTATGGGGGATGAGGTATTAACTGAAATGGAATCTATATATTTAAATTACTATGGAGATGAATATAGTAATGAATGCCTTGTAGAATCTAAAGAGAATAAAGTAGAGGTTTTACAGGTTGAATTTGATTTATATGGTGGTGGAACTAATATTATAGATTATGTACGTTGGCTTGAGGAGCATTTATGTATAGATATATCCATGGAGTATTTAAATTCGAAGTTTAAATTCTCATTTCCTTTTAAAATAAAAAGAATCTCAACATTTAGTATATGTGTGGAAGGTTCAAAAGATATGATAAATGAATTTAAAAGGGGGCTTATTTTAATTGGATGCAAAATCAATCAATAAGTTTTTAAATGCTGCTAATGATATTTTAATTGATATGGGTTATGTAGATGAATTGGAGTTTAACTATTTAGATGGTGAATATATATTAAAACTTATTATGTTAAGTGATTCTCCTGTTGTTTTAGGTAAACATTTATTAACATTTAAGGATAAAAAAATAAAAGTAAATAAATCTATACATCAAAAGATTTTTTTGGTATCTAAATTAAAGGATGTAATAGATATCTTTAAAAAATCATTTAAAAATGAAGATATTAAAATATACCATAACAGGTTAATGAAGATAAATTACGAAAATAGAGATAACATGATAAGTGGAGAAGATTTCACAGTAATAACCAAAAATTATTTATTAGGGGATGGTTAATATGTTTTATGATATAGATGATAATCTATTTTTAAGTAAAGATGAATATGTTGCAGTCAGATTAAAAAATGACAATAATATACTGGTAAATAATGATTTAGAAAATAAGACATATGATGCAGAAGGTAAAAGAAAAGATACAATGGAGGATACTACTGTATTTGTACCAAAAGAAAATATAAATAATTTAGAAGTTACCATAGGAAAGTTTGAAACTACTAAGTGTATGGATAGAAAATACATTGAAAACTTTAAACTAATTCTTTTAGATGGTTATCAAAACGAAATAGAAACATATGATCTGAAATTAAATGAAAAAGAAAATAAGATACTATTGGAGGATATTAACTTTAAACCCAATAGAATATATATTATTAAAGTTAAATTTGATTTCTCAAATATCGAGGGTTTCGTATCTGGACAGTGGTTATATAACATCAGATTCAATATACCTGAAGTTAAAGAAGTTCCTAAGGGTGACAATATGGGTGCTGATACATTTTTGAAACATGTGTCTGAAATATTAAAAGAAGATGGTGTCTCCTTTTCTAAAGCTTTAAAAGCTTGTAAAGATGGTAAAAGGATTCAAAGAAAAGGCTGGAATGGTAAGGGTATGTTTGTATATTATGTAGGGGGAGATTCATACCCAGCTAAAACTAAAGCAGCTAAAAATACCTTTAAAGACAATGTACCTTATCTACCTTATTTAGCTTTAAAAACTGCAGACGATAATGTTGTACCCTGGACTATATCCCAAACTGATGCTCTAGCAGAAGACTGGGTTATACTACAATGAGAAAGATAATATTACTTATAGTGTTGGTGGTGGTATTTAGTACCAACATATACGCAGTAGATATAAATATCACCTATCCAAAAGAGTATGAAATAATAGATGTGGTATCAATAGACCAAAGTAAGATTAAATGGGATATGCTTATTAAAGCTAAAGATGGCAATCAGTTTATTATAATACCAATTGAATTAAATTTTAAAGCAAGTCCATTTGGTATATTAGGTGATAGGGGCCCAGATAAAATTACATTTTCTAAAGGTGATGTTTGTAATCCACATATAACCTATAGTGATTGACATAATATAAGGAGGAACCAATGAGTTTATTTATTAAAGATAGGTTAGATTGTTTAACTAAAAAAGAAAATGAGATTAGTAAAGAAAAGGAATTAGAATTAAAAAAGTTATTAATTCAAAACCTGTATGATGATCCTGAAACTGTTTTTTATAAACTTGCTATAGCTAAAGTAAATAATTCTAATAAAATTAAGGATCGATATATAAGGCGAATTATAAAGATTGGATTATTACAGGCTTCAGAAGGTAAAAGAGTATTCAAAAGAAATGACTTATCTTATGATAATATGTGTGACCTAGAAGATGATTTAAAATATATGTCTTCATTTACTGTATATACTAAAAAAGAAATCACATTATATATTAAAACTGATAACGAAGTGGAATACTGGATAAATAATTTAATTTCTGACTATCCTGAATTAAAAAGAGAAACTATTTTAAAAGAGATTAATAAAATATTAATAACATCATCTATGACTTTACTTAGAGGATCATTAAAATTGAAGTTTAGATTGTTAGAATACTATAAGAATTAAAATTATACCAGAGGGTTAATTCCCTCTGGATTTAATTTGTTTTAAACACCTATATAGATAATATTGAAGGTGGTGATTAAATGGGTTTACTAGAGGATACATATAAGAATATGTCCGATGATGTTTTGGGTGGTATTAAAGAAGGTGTGGATTGGAAGAAGGTATCAAAGTATAAACCAATGGATTCATCTCAGTTAGATAAGTTTAAGGATAAATTGGATATGGATATAGTAAGTGAACATCAAGATCTAGATGAACAGTTTATGACAGACAATATAGATATACTAAATACAGATAAGATAGTAGCAAACCAAACATTATCTGAAACCTTTATGAATAACTTTAAAGAAAGATTAAACTTTAAATTAATAAGTATCTTTCAAGAACTATCAGAAAGTTTTATGGATCAAAATTCTGAGTTACTAGACTGGGTTATGATAGGTATGCATCAGGATTTAACTGAAGAATACATATTAGCTAATGCATCTAAAATAGGTTGGTCTATCATAAGTGAGTTTCAAAATCTATCAGAAGATTTTATTAGAACACAATCTGATAAAGTAGACTTTATGAAAATATCTAAAGGTCAAGATTTAACAGAAGACTTTATGATAGAGTTTGAAGAAGATTTAGATTGGGATTTATTAAGTGAAAACCAAAAGATGTCTGAAACCTTTATATTAAATAACCCAACTAAAGTAGTATGGGATAAGGTAAGTGGTAATCAGAAACTATCAGAGTCTGCTATAAGGACATACGATGATAGAGTAGATTGGGAACAGATAAAAGAAAATCAAGAACTATCTGATACAATGGTAAATGACTTTCCTGATAAGTTAGGTGATTATAGACCACAAGTTTGTGAACATAACTGTGGTGAGGAAAATAGAGTGATCCATATTTATAAAGATAATCCAGAGTTAATAAAGATAGGATGTTTTCTAGGTACTGAGGAAGAAGCTATAAATGCAATAGATCAAAAGTATGGTGATACAGTTGAAGGAATAGATTATAAAAATAAAGTTTATTCTTGTTTTTCTAGAGTGTAGATTATACCGAAGGGGTAATACCCTTCGGATATTTTATTTGTTTTATAAGTATATATTATATAGTTGATAAGGAGGATTGTGATTAATAAAATAGTTATTGCAATTAAAATAAATTCCTTATATAATAAAAATAAAGGAGGTGAAATAATGAAACGTATATTATGGTTATCAAGACACGAGCCGGACGAGGAACAAGTAGAAGAGTTAGAATTTAAATTTGGTCCTGTAGAAATTATAAGAGAATCAAACTACTACTCTGATTCAGAAGAAGTAATTGACCTTATGGATAAGGTTGATGCTGATGAATTGGTTGTCGTTTTACCTATTGATTATCTGTCAGAGATAGTTGATAGAGGAGTTCAACCTTTGATTGCTATTATGAGAAGATATTATAATAGTAATGATAAGGCTGAGTTTTCTCATGAAAGATTTGTAAGAGTTAACGATTTGGAATTGGAGAATTTAATTAAAAATTAGGAGGTGATCAATATGTTATTAAGTGGTATCAAGGTTTCGGTTAGTGGTTATTCAATGTTTTACCCAGATGTAGAAATATCTGATAAAGACTTGGATAAAATTGCCGACGAATTAGGAGACAGACTTGCTGATAAGATTGCAGATAAAGTAATAGAGAAATTAGATAAATAATCCTAAAAAAATAATTGGAGGAATAAATATGTTTGATACAGTAGAAAGAAATTATGATAGTGAAAAGGAAAAAAGAGTAGTTCAGATGTATGAGTCTGGACGGTATCTTAATGCTATTGAAGAAGAGACCGGTGTTTATTCGAATAAAATATATTCTATACTGGAGAAATACGGAATCAAGAAAAGAAATACTATAGAGGACAAAACAGTGGGTGAGAAGCTTGAAGAATTCAGTGATGAAACGATAGATAAGGTTATAAAATTATATCAAGATGATTCATACACTGTTACTGATATAGTAAACACTATTCCTGGGATTACATTATATAAGATGTATAAAATTATAGATAGTTCAGGAATAGAAAGAAGAGTTAGTTATCCTGGTGATGATAATTATTTAGATAGATATCCAGATTATGTTATAGATATGATTAAAGAAATGTATCCGGATGATAATATTAAAGTTAATGATATTCTAGATATATTAGAAGATATTGATAGAAACCAGTTTTATAAAATAGTTGAGGAACTTGGATTAGAAAAAAGAAGATCTAGAAAAGGGGGTGAAGAAAAATCTTCATCTCAAGTTGGTGGTATAGAGTTAAGTCCTGAAGTTAAAGATAGTAAAGAGGAAACAAAAATTGAAACAGTATCACAGGATGTTAAATCTATCTCAATAAAGAATGGATCTATGAAGTTTAAAAAAGGAGACATTGAAATGGACATTACTGGTGATATAGAAATCAAATTTAATTAAACTAAAAATTATTAGGAGGAGATTAATATGTTAAAGAAAATTACTATTATGTTATTGGTTGCGTTGGTTATGGTCTCAGGAACTGCTGGTGCTGTACTTTTAAATCACAATTCTAATTGGAAGGCAAATATTGTTACTGGTCCTCAATATGGAGGATCAGATTCAGACATCTATGCAATAGATGAACTGGCAGTCATGTACACATATGGTAAAGAGATAACTGGATCACATACTAAGATGCATTGGAATATAACTTATGTTGATAGAGACCAAAATAAAACAACAGAAAACTCCGGTATTAAAACTATTACTGAAGGAGACAGAACACAAAACAATCCTTTCTTAAATGTGAAGTTAGATAAAGAAGGATTATGGATTCTTACTCTAAAATTAAACACAGGAGAAGTTGTTCAGTCTGCATTATATGTGAAACCTGATGATATGCACTATCAAGATTTTAAATATACAAGTTACCACGATAAGGAACCTTTTCTAGAATGGTTAGATGAGTATTACTTTAATTAGATGATATTATAAACAGAGGGATTAAGTTCTCTCTGTTTTTTTTTTTACAGTCATTTCCATATTATTAAAAAACAATTAAATATACATATAAACTAGGATGGTACTTATGGATAATAAAAATTTTATTAAACACGAAATAAGAATTCCTAAAGATATGATTAATAATATTCAAGAGTTATTTGGACCATTAGATGCTAGGACTATAACAGCTGTAAAAATAGACATTGATAAATTAAATGATAATGCGTTAGTAATAGCTGACGATAATAAGAATGTCTTAATATTAATAGGTAATCTAATCAAAGAAAAAGAATTAGATGTATTATTAATCCATGAGTTAATACATGTGACTCAAGATAACTTTTATAAGGAATTAAAACCTCTGGGTTCAGAAGAATTTATAACTGAGTTAAAAACATATATAGACACTGTCTATTATTCTCTAAACTATGATTTAAATTTATTACCAACTGCGTTGATTAAAGGTGTATCTGGAGTTGGTTCATATCTATCTTATTATATTATAGGCGAATAAAAATACCGAGGGATTAACCCTCGGTTTAATTTTTGTCTTAGTATCCACCTATATCTTCATTTGATTCAGCAGAATTTTGTGCATTATATTTATCAATAGTATTTTCAATAAATCTCCAATCAAGATGTGTAGATGTTTCTTTTCTAAACAGCTCAGAAGTTAAGTGTTTAATTAAATCAGGAGAAGCGTCTTGACCCAATCTCATTCTTACAACTGTTTCTACCTTCTCTTGAATAGTTCTAATAACTTCATTTTCTTTGCCATTAGTTAATCCTTTGGGTGTAGGAAGTGTTACTTTAATTTCTACTTCTTCACCTTTTTCAAAGGATACATATTTGGTTAGAAATTCTGAATAACATTTTTCTAATGTTATCTGGAAGGAGATAGAATCCTGTACCTCTCTATTATCCTGACTTAATAGATTAGTTGCATAATCAGTATTTGAATTTATATCAAGTAGAGAATAAGGAGTACCAACTAAAGTAGTTGCAATCTGTTCTAATTCTTTTTTAAAGTCATAGTTATCTTCCTGTGGTTGTCCTTCTAATCTATTTATTTCAAAAGCTTTCTCACCGTTTCTACCAACTGGTACAATAACACGACCAACATCAGCTAGTCTACCATAACTTTCTGTTACATCCATTAACTGTGAAGGTAGTGGATAAATATCTGTTACAGCCTTCAATGCTCTCTTAGCAACAGAAGATATATCTGTAGAGACACCTGTTTTTGTTTCAATCATCATCTTATCTTTTTCATGAAAGAACTTATTCATGGAATTAGAATAATTTAATAAGACCCAAAGATGAGCAATAATTCTTACCTTATGAATCTGACTTCTACCTAAACCCTCGTTATCTTTATTAATAGCAAAAGGTGTTACATAATCTCTAGGTATAAATCTTATCTTCATATCTTCTTTATAATATTCTTCTTCCTTTAATACAGATTGAATAGTATCTAGAATCTTCCTATTCTTTTTAATAAATTTCTTATCTAGATTACGTCTTATAATCCTTCCTACTTTTCTCATAATAGTTTTTCTCTTCATTACATTACCGTCTCTTCTCATTCTATCTCTATCATAAGTGTCCTGTACATTACCAGAACCTGTTACATTAGAAATATTATAAGCTGTATCTGATGCAGAATGAAATTCTTCATTTTCAATATAATAAACACCGATTAATTCTCTATTAATTACTACAGGGATAGTTCTTCTGTTTTCCAATTCATCAACATGACATCCTGTTATATTATAAAAAGGTTTTCTTGCTTCAGAAAATAGTTCAATATCATCATCGGCAAATTTACCTTCATTAAAATCATATTTACTTACTAACTCTTCTTTATAATTATTAATTTGATAGGCAACAGAATCTTTAGCTTCACCTATTAGATAATCATCAGTTAATGTTATCTCTTCAGCTAATTTTTCTTCACTCTCATCGTAAAAGTCAATAGACTCTTTATGTAGAATTCTCTCTTCATCTTCTTGATCAGCAAATACTACATTACCTACTGATTCAGCAAATAATTCTTCTTCCTTTTCTGTCATAAATTCAGTAGCCATATCAGATACTAGATCTGGTGAATTCTTATAGAGACTATTTCTTTTTTCACCATAATCATTTAAAATTTTTCTTGCCATTTCTTTGTATGGAACGGTATAGACATATTTGGTACCAGAGATGAATGCTCGTACAGTTTCTTCTTTAATAAACTCTTCTAGGTCTTCCTTATCTATTAATTTTTCAACCTCAGCTACAGAGACTTCATTCTCACCTTTAATGATATCTATATTTAAAAAGTTTTTTGAATTGCCATCTGGTGATAAGATATTATCTACCTTAGATTTTATAGAATGCATAAGTTGAGGCATCTGAGCACATAGGTAATTGTATTCCTGTTCAAGCATAACCCTTTCTTGAAAGGTTGGATTCATAGATACATGTTTTTTTAGATTTTCTAATGTATCTGTAATAACATCCTTTATATCCATATTGGTTTGAGAGTCTTTACCTGAAATCTCCAGTAAATGTTTTCTTGATGTGTCAAAAGCAACCTGTCCTAAACCTTCTATATTATTTAGAGAAATATCATCTTCAACATCTGTTAGCTTTCTAGTTTCTGTACCAACAGCATAAGTTTTTCTATTTAATTTATCTTTTAACTCATTCATATTCTCATCGAGTTCTTCAGTCTCGTTATCATATCTATCTTTTAAAGACTTCTTTTTAGCCATTATATAAAAACCTCCTTTATTCTTACATATACGGTCTATCTACTATTGTAATTGTTCCTACATTAATAAGTTTAAAAAAACAATAATTTAAGTAGAAAGCCAAGTAATTAAGTGAGGTGAGAATTAAATGGCTAATAATTATGTAAAAAATTTAAAAACTTCTTTTGAATATCTTATTAAAGATACAGTAGATGACTATACTCCTAACATACAAAGAACATCTAAAAACATGAGACAATCTATTAAAACAAATAAAAGAGAGTTTGCAAAAGCAACCTCTTCTATGAATGTTATCAAAAGACAAATGGAAAGATCAAGAATTGTAAAAGAATCTTCAAGACTTACTAAGGATTTATTTGATGGAATAAAATCAGGTAATGTTTATAGTGGTCAGGAAGATTTCGATTCTTTCTCTATGGATTATGATAGTGACTTAACAGGATACTCTGATGTTTATTCAGATGATAGTTCTACTGTTGAAGAAGTTGATAAGAATGCAGGTTTGTCTTTGACTCAGAAAGTACAAAAAGCAAACACTGCAAAAGCAAGTATGACAGATGCCAGAGCTGCAAATGCTTCAATTAATTCTGCACAGGCACTGGCAGAGTCCAATGCTGCTACAGCTAAAACTTTACATGTTGATAAAAAAGTAACTGACTCATATTATTATGGTATGATGAATACACATTTATCAAACATTGAAAAGTCTGTAGGAAACACTATTCAATTTCTAAATGACATTCAAAGGCAGTTTATAGATGAGACTTTAAAATATTATAAAGATAATATGTCTGTCCTAAATGAATTAAAAGAAGTTACAGTATCTTATTATACCCAGGATGAAGAAGAGATGGGTGGTAAGTCTAAAGAAGATACTAGATCTTTTTTAAGAATGATAATGGATGGAGATATAATTAAAGGTGCTAAGAAATTAGGTTCTCAATCCATAGGTGCCTTCATGGGACCTCAAGGACAGATGGCTTTTAATATGTTAAGAAACCAATTACCCACTATGCTCCAGATGATGGACGGTGGGGATATTATGAAAGCCGGATTCCAAAATGTAATGAATGAATATCTTGGATTCGATATAATATCCACAATGGATGATGTAGTTGGTAGTATGGATAAAGTAAGAGCAGACATGTTAGATAAGATGAGTTTATCTGATAATCCAATGGTTTCACAATTGGGTCATGCTCTTCGTGATAGAGAACGAGTAGATAAAAGAGTAAAAACTGGTGGGTATAAAAAAGGTGCTATTCCTTTTGACGGTGTAACTAAAAAAGCAATAGTAGATGTTATACCTACTTATTTAAGAAAAATATATTCAGAACTTTCTGGTCAAAAAGAAATGATCTTTGATTATGAATCAGGAAAGTATAAGACTGCTGATGATATCCAAAGAGAGTTTTATGAATCAAGACCAGATATGGAAATGGAATATGGAAAGATTTCTAGATTGATTGAAAGGAATATAGATTCTAATGTAGCAAAGTCTATTGATTCATCATCTTTAGAAAAGGTAGTAAAGAAATTCTCTACTAAGTTATTATCTAAAGATTACAATATCTCTGATTTAGCTGTTATGGATTATTCTCAATTTAAGGACATAACAGGTATTAGTGATGAAGAAGTTTCAAGAGTTGAGTTTAACTTAATTAAATCTTCTATAATGGAAGCAAAGACTTCTCAAAATGAATTTGATAGACAACAGTATAAAGAGATAATAAATTCCATGGATGAATATTCTTCTGATATGAATGAGTTTTATACTGAAGCTAATAGAAATCCTATGATGACAGGGCTTACGGCACTATCCGATGGATCTCAAAATTTCCAAGCTAGTAGTCTAGATGAAGATGAAAGATATAAATCTCTAAGAGATTACGATCCAGAAGATGATCTTGAAGATAAGACTATAAAACACAGTGGTCTTATAGAAGAAGAATTAACAGCTGCACAAAAACAGAGAATGATGGAAAGATTAGAATCTAGAAACTCTCTAGATTATATGGCTTCTTCTGTTATAGGTGCTAAGGATCATCAAGTATTACAGCGTCTTGGAATCTCTGACTTAGAAGAGATGAAAGATTTGGATAAATACGATATGTATTCTCTAGAGAATGTATTATCTGAATCAGGTGCTAGACCATGGAAGAAAGATGCCATGAATAAAGCAAAAGAGGTAACTAATAAAATAGGATCCATAGACCAAAGATCAGTTAAAGATACTATCAATGATATGGGTGCTAGAATAAATGATATATCTTCCGAGGATACTGAAGAAGCATTTACTTCTCTAATGGATGCAGCAATGCCTGCCATAGGTGGTGGAATAGCCGGTAGTGCTTTTGGACCGATAGGAATAGCAGCAGGTGCAATAGGTGCTGGTATGTTATCTCAGTCTGAAAGAATTAAAGCCAATATCTTTGGAGAAGAAAATAAGAATAAATCATTTACTAAAAACATAGGTGAAACGTTCCTAGGTAAAGAAAGAACCGATAGGATAGCCAATAGTATTGAAGAAGGATTTAATGCCTTTAAACAAAGTGTAGTTTACCCAGCTGCAAAATGGGTATCTTCAGTATTTGGTGGAATCTTTTCTTTCTTTGGAGATATATTTAATCCACAAAGAGATCAATTATCTCAGCCACAAACACCGCAGGATTTAACTGACCAAGAAATGATAGAAAATCAACAGGGTCAATATGGTCAGGGTATAGGTGGAGTGGAACCTGCTGGTTATGTAATAGAAGCTAGAAGAAGGGTTGCTAGTTATAGACCACCATCTAGAAATGGAACATACGGTAGAGGTATTCTAGATAGTAGACCTAAAAAACCTGGAGATAGACCAGACTCCCCTCCAAATAAATTTGGTAAAGGAGTTTACTTTTTCTCACAAACAGATAATGAATATAAAGATCTATCTTTTGCTGACTCATCTGTTAGTGAATCTGGATGTGGATTGATGTCAGCTGCTATGGCTGTATCAAATATCTTAGATAATGAAATATCTCCAAGAGACTTAATGGATATATCTAAAAAATATAAAGTAGAAAAAGACGGTATATCATTTGGATTCTTTAAAGAGGTGGCTTCAAGATTCAATATACCATTTTCCATGTATGAGAAAGGAAACATATCTACAAAAGCATTAGAAAACACAATCGATTCAGGACATATGGTTGTATCATTATATGAAGATAACTCTGGAAGCCTTCATTATATATTAGTAAGAAAAGGTGGAGGAGATTTCTTTTTTGTAGATGATCCAATTCGTGGTAAAGGGATTAGAAAAGCAAAAGAATTAATCTATGCTAAATCTAAAGCCTTTATGGTATTTTATAATGAAGCTGATTCTAAATCTAGAGAAGATGATTCAAATATCCAAAGAATACCTGATGTAGAAGTTCAATCTGATTCTCTTACAGCTCAAGCTATTAAAGATGGTCAGGCTAATGTAGGTTCAGCTCAGACCAATCAAGTTAAAGTAAATAGAAGTTCATCTTCTAAAGTTCAATCTGATGTCTCCTCAACTGTTGTAAATATTGATGATAGTCAATCAAGGAGAATAATAGATGAATTAATTAACATTAGAGAAGATGGATTGAACGGTGTAGCTTGGAATGCAGAAAAGATTAAAAGAATCTTAGTAAGAGAATATGGAGATCTAGATATGGGTGAGAATGCTATCGCCACAAATCGTCTAACTAGATTCTCTGGGTATATATCTCAAAGATTGGACGATATGTTAGATTTAGTTAAACTACCTTTCCAAAAAGTAGGTGAAGCTTTTGGTGATTTAGGAAGATGGTTTATGGAACTTCAACCTGTTCAAAAACTAAGAAGTTTAGTTAACTGGATTGGTGATGGTATTGTAAACTTTAAAGACTTCGTTAAAGAAACTATTCCTATGCTAGCAAGAGAAGGAAAGGAATTACTGTATGAAATAATTGATACTGGTGGTGAGATTGTTAAAGAAGGATTTGAAGCTGCTAAGTATATAACATCTGAGGCTATTGATGTTGCTGAAAGGTTAACTATAGCTGGTATTGATTTAGCTAAAGATATAGGACAAAACATTGGTCCTGCTTTACATGCAGCTATGGAAAAAACTGTTGAACTTACCGGTGATATGATTGAAGGTGGAAAAACAGTTGTAAAGGATTTATATTCTGCAACTAAAACACTGGGTGGTTGGTTAGGTGAAAACCTAATGAATCTCGGTGGGTCTGCTATGGATTTAATTGGTGGAGGTTTCGATGCTTTAACTACGAAGCTTGGAATTAAGAAAGTTCAAAATTCTACTATAATAACAGATATTAAAGACACTGCTATTCAATCTCTAATAGATGCTCAAAAGTTAAGAGAGGTTTATGTAACTGGTGGACATCTAGATACAGTAGGTAAGATTGTAAATAATAATAGTGTTATAAACAGAATCTCAGATAGATTCTCTGGTGGTTCTGATGTTGACAGTGTTTCAGGTGGAGGTCCAGGTTCTTTATTAGGTAGAGCAAAAGAATATGGATCTAGAGCTTTATCAGGTGCTAAAAGAATTGGTAGTGCTGCTTTAAATACTGTAAAATATCCAGCTACATTCTATAATAGATCCATGAGAAGTGATATGGATTTATACAATATAGATCATGTTTCTCAAGATAGTTCTATTTATGATGATACTTATATATCTGGATATGAATTTGATGATATAGGATGTGGACCAGCAGTATTGAAAATGTTATTACAATCTGAAGGTCGTGAAGTTCCTATTTCAAAATTATCAAGACTTGCTGAACCATATACTGACATGAATGGTGTTAGTTTAAAGTATATCATTAACACCTTAAAGAACTATGGTATAGGTGGTAGTGTTATCAGTAATAATATACCAGAGACTATAGAACAAGCACCGATTGGTAAAAAATTTGTACTACATACTAACCCTAGGTTTTCAAGTGGTCATTACATTCTTGCTATTAGAGATAATGCAGGTGTGAAAATATTCGATCCTTTAGATTCTGATCCTAAGATAGTTGGTGTTAAAAATCCACTTATTACAAGAGCATCAGTTGCCTTTATTGTAGAAAGTGCAAGAGCCAATACTGTAGATCAAAAAACTTTAAAAAGACAAAATTCTACAGTATCAAAATTAGTCACTGAAGCTAAAGGTGAAGTATATGGTATGATTAAGGGTTCTGGTCCTGATGGTAAAGCTGAAAAATCCATGAATGACAACTATAAAGAAAATTATGTTTCAAGATCTCTAACTCCAGATATGAGAGCTAATAATAGAACTCTTTCTAGTAATAAATATGATGGATTGACATTACCTATGCAACAGTTATCATATGTTGAAATTATAAAAGACGTTTTATTAGACTGGTATCAACACGGTATCTATATGGTTGGAGATGTTGAACAGAAAGATTATTTAGAACAGATTGCAGCTCAAGATAATGAAGCATCAGATATCCAAAAAGAAACTGCTAAAGCAACCAAAAGAATGTCAGAGAACATGGGTTTATTAAACGAAGGTATTAAAAAGATGGTTGACCAAACTGACTTTGGTATGACACTAAGTACATTTGCACAATCGAAGTTTTTTGAGAAACTATTTCCTAATTACCAAGCATTTAGAAACCAATGGGTCTGGGTTGCTGGTGGTGATTTAGATTCTGTTGATGAGATTGGAACCATAGGGTCTATTGAAACAAAAGAAGAAGGTGGACTGTTTAACAGTATTGGTAATTTAGTAGATACTATTAAATCTACAACTATATCCAAAGCCAGAGAAGCTGGATCTAATTTTATGAGTAATAGATTCGGTGTAGTTGGTGATTGGATTGGTAATAAATTATCAGAGGATGTTAAAAAGACTCAAGAGAAAAAAGTAGGTATGACAGTTGATATAGCTACAGAAAATCAAAAACCCATTCCTGTGGATATTGCTGGAATACGTGAATCAGAACCGATGTATGTTCAGGTTGTAAACGATAGTTTAAACACACATGTTCTGGGTGGAATCTTAGATGGTGTTGGAGTAGTTGGTTCTATTTCAGCTGAAGATTTTGCTGAAGCAGAAGCTGATGCTCAAAGTTATTATGAATCAACATCTGATAGCGATTCATATTCCGGAGTTGGTTTTGATGATTTTACAGATGAAGGAAGAGCACAACATGAACAGGAAACTGAATATGAAAATGAAGCACAACAGACCAGTGAGCTAGTTAAGATATCAGGTTTACTTGCAGCACCAGAAGATAAAAGAGGAACAGAAGGTAAATCATCTGGTGGAATGTTTGATTCAATGAAGTCTACTATATCTAAAGTAGCAAGTTACTTTGGTATGGGAGCAGGTGGAGCTGCCAGTGGTGGTTTATTCTCATCTCTATTTGGTGGCAGTGCTGGTGCAACAGCAGGTGCTACTGGTGGAGGTTTATTAGGGACATTATCTACAGTTGCTACTGCAATAGCTCCTATAGCAGGGGGACTAATGGGTATTGCTGATATGTTCCGTGGTTGGGGCAATGCCGAAGAATGGTTTGAAGGTAGTAATGAAGATGTAGGTTTCTTAGAAAAATTAAACTCAGCTAGGGGTGCTCTATTAGGTGGTGCTGGAGATGGTATGTCTAACATTATCTTTAATGCACTTAAATGGGGTATGATAGCTATGCCGTTTGGATCTATAGTTCCAGTAGGTGGAAACTTAGCTGCCTTTGGAATAGGTTCAGTTATCGGTGGTGGATTAGGTGCAATAGGTGGAGAAAGAATTGCCAATGCACTTAATACAGTATCAGATGCTACGGTGGGTTTAGCTCATCATATTACAGATAATCTAATAGGTGATACTGAAGAAGGTGAAGAAAGAGATCTAGGTAGTCTATTTAAAAGATGGTATAATATGGATGGTATCCGTGGAGCTATGATTGGTGGAATAGCAGGTACTTTAGTAACACCTGGTATCGGTACAGTTTTAGGTGCAGGGTTAGGTGCCTTTGGTCCTAAGAGAATAGTTGATACGTTGATGTCTCCTATTGAGACTATGAAAAAAGCTGGATCTTGGCTTAAAGATAAACTATCATTCTTCATGCCTCAAAAAGCTCATGCAGCAGAATTACCTGAAGGTGTTGATTTAGAAAACTACGATGAATCACAAATGGACTTAGACTCTGATTCAGAAACCAAAGGATTAGTCAAAGGTGCTAGCTTAGGTTATAAAATAGCTGGTGGTTTTGGATCTGTTATTGGTGCTGGACTCGGAGCTGCCAAATCAGGTATCGTTAAATCAGTCAGTTTTGTTGGTGATAAATTAGGTGAAGCTGGTGGATGGTTAAAGGATAAATTTACTGGTATCAAAGATTCTGTTAAGGACAAAGCAGTATCAACCTGGGATAGTTTCAAAAATATATCAGGAGTTGAAGGTGCTATAATGGGCACAATAATGGGACTTCCTTTTTCTCCAGTTGGACCTGTACTTGGTGCAGCTATTGGTGCAATAGGACCAGCTAAAGTATTAGATAAAATATTGAACCCTATTGATACCTTAACTGATGCTGGTGAATATGTATCTAATAAGTTCTCCAACATTAAAGAATATGCCAGTGATAAATATGATTCTGCTAAAAGTGCTTTTATAAATGGCGTTAACAAACTTCCATTTATAGATATAAGTGAGGATGAAGGTATCTCTGAGATTGGAACAGACGATATGAGCTTTACAGAATCATTAAAATCTTATGTTACAGATAAATTCACTGGATTAAAGCAGTACGCTAATGAGAAATATGATAATGTAAAACAATCGATGATTGATAAATTAAATGTTATTCCGTTTGTAGATATTTCAGAAGGTGAGAGTATATCTGAAGCTGGAATAGATGAGGAACCTTTCCATGTATCTATGAAAAATTATGTAGCAGGTATTTTTGAAGGTATAAAACAATACTCAGTTGAACAGTATGAATCAATTAAATCTTCTATGGTTAATAAGTTAAATAAAATACCATTTGTAAACATAGATGGTGAAGGTAATATTATTGAAGAAGATGAAGTTGATAAGAAAGTAGATACCATTAAAAATATTCCTTCTATTATTAATGAAGAGTTTAATAATATAATAGGAGATATCAAAAATACAATAACATCGATACCTGGAATGATTACAGATTTCCTTAAAGAAAAAGTGCAAAGTATGTTACCTGATTTTCCTGATTTGCCAGATATAGATTTATCTCCTGGCAGTATTATTGACAAAGGAAAAGATACGGTGGGTAATATATGGAATAAAGGAATGAACCTTTTTAATAACGATGATGATACAGATGTTGATACCACATCATCAGCCTCATCTTCAGAAGATAAAGGCTCTATGTTAAATCCTTTAAATTGGTTCTCTGGAAACGGTCCTGGAAATAATCATGTCTATCAGGGTGCAAGCGAATATTCCAATATAGATATAAATGGAAGAAGCTTCTCTGATGCAGGTTGTGGTCCAGCTGCTGTTAAGACAGCTTTATCCAATACGGGTATTAATTTACCAACTAGGATGTTAGCTAAAAAGGCAGCTTCTTATTCAACAGGTAGAGGAATAGGATTCTCATTTATAGAAGATGTTATGAATTCTAATAATGTCAATGGTCAAACTGTTGACAGAAATATTCCTCAAGTTGTAAGAAGATTAAACAACGGTGACCAGATGGTATTACTTACTAAAAATAAATCTGGTGGTGGACACTATGTAACTGTATCTAAAGAGAACGGTAATTTATATTTACATGATCCACTTAAAAGAGGACCAGAGAAAATTAGTTATAATCATTCTTCAATTCAAAATGCTACAAGAGGATATTACTTATCTCCTGAAGCAGGCATGGGTTCACAGTCTAATACCACATTAAGAAATATTAAAGATGTGGATATAGATCCTGTAACTGGATTTGATAGAGATACTGTGGTATCAAGAGAAGAGGTTATAGCTAGTAATGACCTACAAAGAATGAGAGAGATTAGAAATAAGATAGATAAGATAGAAACAGTTAAAGAGGAAATAGTTGAATATAGAAAAGCATCTTCTAATATAGATACAGATGAATTACAAGATGTAGTTTCTATGATGATTGAAAATAATAATGCTGGTGTCGAGGATAGACTTGATAGTTTAATCAGTCAGGTTGAATCTCTAACACAAGCAATGGTTACTGTCGGTTCTGTATTAACCTCTGGAATGGAAGACAATGGAACAGCCGGTGGTGATGAAGATACAGAACATGGAAATAGACAGGCTAGAAACAGAATACAAAATCTCTTAAATCAAATAGGAAGATCTAGTGGTGGAGACCCTAGATATAATGATAAATTCCTCAGAGAGATTATGACTATTTCACAAGGGATGGGATAATTCCATCCCCTTTTCTTTTTTAATTTGAAGGAGGTGTAAAGTAGATGGGTCTTTTTTCATTTATAAATAGCTCAATTTCAGATATAGCAAAAGCACAGGATTTTCTAGATTCATGGTATGAAACAATGTCTACACAGATAGATGACAGTGAACAAAAGATAAACCTACAGGGTCTTATAGGTTCACCACCTGTCTTTAGTGATTATGCAGATGCTAAAACAGATAGAGATAATTATGGTAGTGAATATGTAAGACGATTTATTGAAGATGGTAACTTTGTAGCTATAGAAGCAGGTAGACCTAATATACAAATAGATTCTAATGATGCGTCTAAAGCAAATGGTGATAGTGGTGATTCGGCAAATATAGTAAAAAGATTATTAAACACTTTACAGGATAGTGATGGACAACTGTTTACTTTTGAAACCGATATGGGTGCTTACTGGGATGATGTCCAAAAGATAGCAGGTATGACAGCAACCTTACTCGGTATAGAAGATATAGTTGAACAGATGGGTATAACAAGTGCAGGAATAGACAGTGATGATAACGATGGTACTCATGCTTTTAACTGGAGCTATTTTAGATCTCAATATCTAAGAGATTATGCCAGTGACGGTAAAGGTAATTGGAATTTTGTTACCTTTTATAATGATGGTATTATAGAAACAGGTGAGAGTATATCACATACAGTCGGTCCTACTTCTATAGAGAGAAACATCAATAATAATGTGGTTACCAATAACCCTGCTGCCAATGCTGCTGGTGAATTTGCATTACTTACAGGTCAGGATATATATGATTCTTTAGAAGATTTAGGAAGACATACAGAAGATTCTGCAATACAGGATTCAAGTCTATGGGAAACAATGACTAATTTATTTACAGGTGGTATGGCAGGATTAAATATAAAAATGGACCTTCCTGATATATGGCAGGATACACAATATTCAAAAGACTATAATCTTAAATTTAAATTCACAACACCACATGGTGATCCAGTAAGTGTATGGCTTAATGTTATAGTTCCATTAGCACATATACTTCCTTTCGTATCAGCAAGAGAAGTTGGTATTTCAAATACATATCTAGGTGGATATATTTTAAGAATATTCTCTGAAGGTATGGTTAATTTAAATTTAGGTATGGCTACAAATGTAACTATAGAAAGAAATCAAAAAGCTACCAATATAAACGGTATGCCTACCGAGCTTACAGTTACTGTAACAGTAAAGGACTTACAGCCGATGTTTGCTCTTCCTGCTAATATGTCATATGGAAATATAATTAAATCAACTGGTCTTATGAGTTACCTTGGAACACTTTGTGGGTATAACTCAGCATACTTTGATGCGATTGATAGAGTAGGACTGTCAGCTTCAGCGACTATGAGTGATTTAGAATCTGTGTTATCTTTTGCAGGTATCAAAACTAATTTCACTACTAAATCATCTATAGTTTTAGAGAGAGCTACACAAAACATGTTAAACAGGGCGTTCCCTATTTAAATACTTGCATCCTGATAAACAAGCATATAGACAGATATAAGCTATATGTTGTTTTAAAGAGAGGTGTAAATTAAATGGGAAAAAAGAATAAAGAAAAAATCGAGCTATCCAAAATATCAAAAAATGACTTATACTTTAAAGATATATTCGATAAGAAATTAACCATAACTTTATACGGTGAACCAATACCAGCCTCTAGACCGAGAAGAGCAAGAGGGAGATATGGAATGTATGTTCCTCATAAAAAGAAAATGATAAAGAAATTAAAAAGACTTTATGATGAAGATGAACTTTTACAATCTATAACTATTCCATATCCAGTTGGTATTGTTACTAAAGTATATAATAAACCTAAAAAGAAATTTCAAAGAAAAATAGGTGATGAGAGATTAGAAAAGGAAGAAGTTATTTCTTTAAAAAGAAAGGACTTAGATAATTACCTAAAGGCTCATTGGGATGTATTGCAATATGATGAATTTCAGATTTTATTAGAGGATCATCATGTATGTAAAAGTGTTACAGAGAAATTTTATTCCAATGAACCAAGAATAGAAATGAACATATTATTTTCTGATCATTACCAAGAAGACTTCTTTGAAAAGGATGTTAAAAGTAAGGTTAAGTATAATAAGTGGATGTTATCTGAAAAGTATTTAGTTAATCACAATATGGACGAAAAAGAATTTGTTGAACATTTTAAAGATCATATTAAAAACTTCTCATTAAATAAAGAAAGTAATGTTCAAGATTTCTTACATCAGAATTTAACTAAAGAACAGATCGATATTTTAATATCTAATATATGTCCCGAACTATTAACTGAAGAACATGTTATTAATTACAAATCATTTGCTAGCTATATAGTTGAAACCAATGGAAAATTTAATTAAGCGAGGTGTGAGCATACATGAGATCTGAATATAAAGATAATGATGTTATTGAATGTAATAGATTACTACTCATCAACCTTGCTTCTAAAGTAAACCAAAGAATCATTGAAGAAGATATTGAATTAGAGGATTTAGGTAGTGATGAGGTAATTTCATTTATAAATAAAGTATTAGAAAGTGAAGTTATTTTAGATAGACTATTAACTTCTGCCAATAACATATATTCTAAGGGTGATTTAGAAAGAATAATCTATGATGATGAAGCCATTGAATATATAACAGATACAGTAAGAAGTTATTTAATTAGAACGAACAGGTT
>Ga0182238_1000062_pt1 | contig 39681 bp, 28 predicted proteins | sample hydfrates6_PW_90_FD_132439 | JGI IMG/M metagenome (GOLD analysis project Ga0182238, IMG submission 132439) | Subsurface microbial communities from deep shales in Texas, USA - hydraulic fracturing test 6_PW_90 | ecosystem: Environmental > Aquatic > Deep subsurface > Shale gas/oil reservoir >... | reverse complement strand
GATCATTCAATATTGTTTTAATTTTTGGATGATTTTTTGATTTATTTTTGCTCATAATATTTTTATCTTTCTACAAAGTTATCCACATTCCTGCAAAAGCATAGTTTCCTATATAAGAACAAATCGTTTTCTGGATGAGTTGATATCTTCTAAAACCCAGGCACCCATTGTTGGTAATTCTGTATTTGTCTGAACTGGTCCAACTTCCATTTTATTAGTAAAGTACTGTACCCAGTTACCAAAGCCTTCTTCTTCAGCTATTTCTTTTACCTCAGGATTATAATCAGCATGGAACTGCTTTAAATAGTGCTTAGGAGAAAAGAAGAAACTCTGCTGACTTCTCCACCAGGTTAAGGTAGTATCAACAATTGTTGGGTTGGATCTTGGAAATTCAATTCTTAAAGTGTAGTCATCAACAGCTGTAAATTCTGGAGCAACACCGTCCATTTTCCAGTTCCACTGTGTCCAGTGATTAACTTCTTCGTGCATAGCAACATCTTCCCACCAGAAAATAATATCTTCTGTGGTAAAAGGATGGCCATCAGACCATTTAAGTCCTTCACGCAGTTTAATTGTTAGAGTTTTTGCTTCATTTGTTAACTCAAAACTCTTTGCAATATCTGGTACAGCATTTGCCATTGATTTATCCAGTTGGAACATCCAGGGTCGCATAACTGTCCCATCTGATTCAGTACTTGGTCCAATAGCTGTAGAAACAACCTTTCCACCATACTGACCTACTTCTTCAACCGGTTCAAGTACCTGCAGATCTTCTGGTACAGGCAGTCTTTCTTCTACAGGTGGTAGTTCACCGTTCTCAACTCTTTGATCAAGCATTGGAGATTGATTAAATTCGGTGATTCCTGCTTCTGCAGCTGTCTCTGGCTCAGACCAGCTTTCTGGAATTTCTGCAGCACCTGCTGCAACAGTCATTAAGGCAATAATCATAACTACTAGTGAAAAAACAAACTTTTTTGATTTAAACATTATTTTCCTCCCTCATAGTGTTAATATATTACCTATATTTTATAGACTTATATCTTTAAAGATTATTATTATAGATTTTATATTTTTTAAAATTTAAATTTTTTTCTATCAAAATGAATTATAACTTTCTTCACCTCCTGTTTAGGATTTTCATCTGTTATAAAGTTATAATTAAATAAGACAAACTTTATAGAAACCGGTTTTTATAAAGCTAAAAAATTATTAGTACCCGGTTTTTAGTAACTCTAATTATACTAACATGTTAGTGTAAACGATAAAAAATATCAGTTTTACAATTAAAATCTACTCTAAACAAAATAATCTGGATAATCTCTCTTCAATTTTTCCTGGTCAAACTGAATTCGGCTAATATGAGATTCCATTGTCTTTTTTGCCTTTTTGGGATCTCTATTTTCAATTGCATTAATAATTTTCTGATGATCTCCAATAACATCAGATCGGTTAAAGTCAGCTGATAAACTGAGCATTCTCATCCTATTTAAATGGGTACTCAACTGTTCAATTGCTGTCCAGATATTGGCCATATTACAGCCTGCAAAAAGCATTTCGTGAAACTCATTATCGTATTCAAAAAGTTTTTGATAATTATTTTGTTTTAAACTTACCTTTTGAATCTGTAAATTTGCTTCTAAATCAAACATTTTTTCCTCTGGGAAAATATCACAGGCAAGTTCAACTATTTTGATTTCTAGAGCTTCCCGCATAAACTTTGCTTCCTGTACCTTGTCTAAATCTATATATGAGACAAAAGTACCTTTCTGAGGATAAACATCAATTAAACCTTCTTCTTTTAACTTTACAAATGCTTCCCGAATTGGAGTCCGGCTGACTCCAAACTCCTTTGCTATCTCTTTTTTGCGCAGAGGTGTTCCAGGCTTCAAAGAAAGGTTCATAATATTTTCCTTTAAAACATTATAGACATAATCTTTCATATTCAAATTTTTGTATTCATCATGTTTAGCTAAATTCATAAACTCACCGCCAATCAGTATATTAATAATACTAACATACCAGTTTAGAATTGTCAAACAATTAACAAATATTTTTACAGCTTTTCTAAAAAAGTGCCTGCTGGCAAATCAAGCTGATTATATAAATTGGCTTCGCTGGGATTATCCTTCCAGGCATAGCGGAGATATTTAGGGTGCTCTACTTCTTTAGTATCGATAATAACCTGATTATTATTTAATTTTGCTTTTACTGTTTTAAATTTTTCATCTGCTGCTGCCAGTTCAAAGCCCTTTAACTGCTCACCTTTAACTTTTAAGCCTCCAGCAAGATTATTGAATTCCAAAATTAATTGGCTCTCTTTTTTAGTTAACTTTTTTAATTCCGGACCACTGTAGACCACATCTTCTCCATAGGCCAGTTTGCGGGCTGCTAAATAAAATCTGTGAGCCACATCTTTTTTATTTAGAGGATGAAGATCATTCCACTCTCCTAAGTCAAGGTTAACAGTCATTGCGGTATTTTCAAGCTTTAAAGCATCACGCTGTGCATTACGGAAAGCTGCCCAGATTTCTCTTTCATTTTCCTCAGGTGGCTCAAAGTTTGGCAGTTGAGCATAGATAAAGGGAAACTTAGCCTGGTTAAATCTATGGCGCCAGAGTTTGATCATTTTAGTAAATAAGTCTTTATATTCCTCTTCCCGGCCGGTATTCGATTCACCCTGATACCAGCAGACTCCTTTTATCTTATAATTAAGCAGTGGAGCAATCATTGCATTAAATAAACCGGTAGGCTGCCACTGAATAAAAATCTCTTCATTTTTATCTTCTTTAATCACAGCAGCAACTTTATATTTCCATTCGCCCTTCAGATCAATTTCATTTTCTCCGAGGAAGAGCTTATATGGTTTATCAGCTACAAATTCTCCCTGACCGTCATTAACAACAACTCTGACTGCTATTAAATTCTTGCCCGCCTTTAAAATCCCTTTTTTCAGCTTATATTTACGGGGGGGATATTTGTAGGTTACTGCTCCTACTCTTTTACCATTAACATAGGCTGTATCTGCATCTACAATCCTCCCCAGCCAGAGTCGAGCTTCATTTTCTGCCTCAGCTTTAGTCAATTCAATTTCTTTTCTAAACCAGACAACACCATTTTTGTTGGCAAAGTTGAGCCGGTCAAATTTAGTTGGAATCCTAACTGTCTGCCAGTCAGAGTCATTATAAGCTGGGTCAAAATAGTGTGGCTTGTTATTTAAGCCCCGATCATTTTCATAAACTCTTTTTGCCCATTCTTTATTAACTTCAAGATTATGTGCTTCAGCTGCTTTAATCTTTTCCGGCTGAGCAAATTCAGCTGCCACTTTTAAATATTCCGGATATTCTGCCAGTGAGCTTCTGCTCATCCAGGCTTCAACAGGTGAACCACCTACACTTGCATTTAAAATGCCCACAGGAACTTCATATTTTTTATTTAATTTTTTGGCAAAGAAATAAGCTAAAGCTGAAAAATCATTGATAGTGTTCTGAGAAACTTTTTTCCAACTGGCTCCCTTAATATCTTTGTTTTCTTCTTTAAAATTATAGGTGATTGGTAATTTAAACTCTCTAATTTGATCATTTCCTGCCGCTTTTATTTCCTCAGCATAGCGATCTTTAACCCGCTGCATCGGTAGTTCCATATTTGACTGTCCTGAACAGAGCCAGACTTCGCCGATTAAAATATCACTGACGGTAATTTCTTCTGCAGCAGTAATAATTTTCATTTCAAAAGGGCCACCAGCTTTTTGAACCGGTAAAAACAGAGACCATTCCCCCTCAGTATTGGCTGCTGTCAGATATTCTTCTTCCTTAAAAATAACTTTAACTTCCTCTTGAGGCAGAGTCCAGCCCCAGATTTTAATTTCTTTATTATGCTGTAAGACCATACCATCATTAATTAAAGAAGGTAATTTTAAATTTATATTCTGCATCTATTTATACTCCTTAAGTTTATGTATTAAGAGCAGAATAGGAAACTATCCTGCCTGATTCAATCTTTATTAAAATTTTGCTTCAGTCATTGCTCTTAACATATCTTCACTTAATTCAAGTTCCAGGCTGCCTAGAGCTTCTTTAAACTGCTCATCTGTAGTTGCTGCAATCAGGGGAATAGCATTTGGATTTCTATTCATAAGCCAGTAATAGACAAGCTGGTTGCGGGTTGCTCCTATTTCGGCAGCAATTTCATCTAAAACTGCCAGCCTTTTATCTGTATCCGGACCCTGATACTGATCTTTAAATTCTTTATTCGGGTTTGTATAAGCACCCTGAAGCAGGGGAGAATAGGCTACTAAAGAAATACCGGTATTTTCTACAAATTCAAATAAATCCTGGTTTGCTGCCACCTGATCCCCAAAACCCCAGCCGCTTTTGGGCCTTAAATAAGAATAGCGCTGCTGAACTGCACTGTAGCTTTGCCAGTTATTTCTGATGGCAATCTGTCGTGCCCGTTCCAGCCTCCAGGCTTTAAAATTACTGGCACCAATTGCTCTAACTTTACCCTCTGTAATCAATTCATTAAAGGCTTCCAGTGTTTCTTCCATTGGCGTATTAAAATCATCAGTATGAGCATAATATAAGTCAATATAATCAGTACCCAGTCTTTCTAAACTTTTATGAAATTCTTCTTTGATCTGCTTTTTACTGCACCCATATTCGGTGCCGGGATAGGGAAAACCAACTTTAGAAGCAATGATTACCTCAGAACGGTTATTTCTTTCCTTAAGCCATTTACCGATCATTTTTTCACTTTCTCCACCCTGAGTCTGATCACTTATCCAGTGAGAATACATATTGGCGGTGTCCAAAAAGTTTCCTCCAGCAGCAAGATACTGATCCATTCTTCTAAAGGATTTCTCCTTACTGTCTCTGGCACCAAAGTATAAACAGCCTAAACCCATCTGACTGACCTGAAGCCCTGTCTTTCCAAGCTGAACTTTTTTCATGCTGAAACCCCTCCTTTTATATCTATTATATTACATATTTGTACCCGGTCCAAAACGGCCTTTATGGACCGGGTACAAGTGAATTAATGAACATAATCACATTATATTATTTTACAAATTTCAGGTTTCCAAGTCCGGACATATTTCTCCAGCCTTCTCCACTCTGGTCATTCCAGATAGTTACTCCATCTCTGCTGCCATCACCATTTCCATCATCATTTACCTGAAAATCAAAACCGATAATTTGACCCTCTTCGGCAGTAATTTCCACAAAAGGAACAGCAGCCTCAACAATATAGCCGGTTTCAGTTACTCGGGTAGCTGTTTTTAGGCTTTCTCGCTCTGGGTTAAATGACTGCTGATTTAAATAGTTAATTCTATACTGAGTATCATCAGACTGATATTCAGTACTTTTATCATTATTTTCGTCGACAAATATCTCAACAGAATCCTCTTCGTGTACCTGCTCACCAGCCAGGCTGAGCGCTGAATCTTTTACTTCTGCAAAGATGTATAAAGTATTTTCATCCCACATAGTCTTAACTTCAGCAGTAGCTGGATTTTCACCGGAAATTATTTTCTCCGTTTTGATTGTATTGGCCTTCTCCCAGCTCTCATCCATTTCCGCATCAATTTCTGCTTGACCGTAAACTGCTTCTGTAATTACTGGTTCTTCTTTTAAATTTAAAGTCCCATAATTCTCTGCACTTTCAGTCTGCTTTTTAGTAAAGTCATTCCAGATAATAGAGGTTTCAGATTCTGCATCATTAATTTTAAGATCAAATCCAACTTGATCTCCAACCTTTAAATTCCGACTTTCTACCGGTATAACTGCTTCAATCAAATACGAATTATCTTTTTCTACTGCTGCAGTTTTTAAATTGGATTCTCCACTTCTTTTAATCTGGTAATGTTTTATTGCTTCAGAATCAGCAGTTTTTGCATTTGCTTCATCTACAAATATTTCTAGAGCATCTTCAGCATTTTTACTCTCATCTTCAATCTGAGCATAAAGATAAATATTGTTTTCATCCCAGCTCAACTTAACTTCTCCACCAAGATATTCATTTTCTTCTAAATCCAAAGTGTCTCCGCTATTCTGCCAGATCAAATCACTTTCAGCATCAATCTCTGGGCTTCCTTGAGAAATATCGAATTCTTTGGTGATTACAGGTAGTCTATCTGGATTAACAACTCCCCAGAAAGCTGGTTTGGCTTTTAATGACTGGTCAAATAAAAGCGGCCAGTTATTTCTTTCTACCGGGAAACCTGTTAACCAGGTGTGGTCATCTGCAATTCCCCAGAGAGTAACATTAGTAATTGAATCAGAATACTGTTTAAAGAGATTAAAAATCTCACGGTAGCGGTGTCCCTGCTTAACAGCTAGCTCCTCACTAAAGCTGTCATAACTCTGACTATTATTTGTATAGACACTTAGGTCTAGCTCAGTTATCTGGAGATCCACTCCCAGAGAAGCAAATTTGTCTAAAGTCTTCTCCATTGCAGCAATTGAAGGTGATTCAATATTAATGTGGCCCTGCATTCCAATTCCATCAACCGGAATATCTTCTGCCAGCAGCTCTTTAACAACTCTGTACATAATATCTCTTTTAGCCGGATCTGATAAAAGACTGTAATCATTGATATATAGTTTTGCCTCCGGGTCAATTTTATTAGCATGGATGAAGGCTTCTTTAATATAATCAATTCCCGCTATTTGATACCACTTACTATTTCTGAGTCCATTGGTTTCAGTTGAAGCAGGATCAATCGCTTCATTTACAACATCCCAGCTATCGATATCACCCTTATAATGCTCCATTGTTTTTTCAATATGCTTTCTCATTCTATCTAAGAGAACTTCCTTAGAAACTAATTCTCCCTCTTCATCTTCAAAAAACCAGTCGGGAACCTGACTGTGCCAGACTAAGGTATGACCTCGCATTACCATCTCATTTTCTTTAGTAAATTCACGAATCTTATCCCCACCAGTAAAATTAAATTCGCCTTCTTCTGGCTGAACTGTCTCTGGTTTCATTACATTTTCTGCAGTTAGACTGTTAAAATGCTTTTTTAAAATTTTGCCATGTTCTCCTTCTAGCTGATAGGGCTCAATGGCTGCTCCAATCTTAAAATGATCTGCATAAGCCGCTTTTAGAGAAGGAATATCTGCTTCCATTTTCTGCACGATTTCACCTTCCTTTTTAATAACAAGATCGTCAATTAAAAATTCTAATTCGGCATTAGCTGATTCCGCATACAGGGTAATTCTGTCCATACCGGAATTAATAGTATAATTTCCATTCAGTTCAACCCAATCAGAGGCAGAAGCTTCAACACTGGTAACATTATCCCAGGAATTGCTGCCATCCTTATTATTTTCTGTACTTAAAGTAATTGTTGAGTTCTCAGAACCTTCCACAAGTTTAACCATCATTGAAAAATTATATTCTTTGTTTCCTTCAACAAATTCATCAATATTCAGACTGGGTCCATTCCAATTTTGAGATCTGCCTTTAATCAGCAGACTCTGGCTGCCACTGACTGCTGTTGAATCAACAACTTCTAGCTCAACACCCTCACCTCGGGGCTGCCAGTTACCAGCGCCATCTTCAAAATCAGTTTGATAGACTACTTCGGCAGCTACTGAAGCCGAAAAAAATGTAGCAAAAATAACTATTAAAGCTGTTAATAAAATCATGTTTACTGTACTTTTCTTTTGTAAAATCATTATACTCCCCCTATTTAATTAAAATTCTTTCTTAACATAATCTTCGCACTATTTTTATATATAAAAAGAGAAAACTCCTAAAAGATTATTTTTAAAATATCCCTTATAAGCTTTCTCTTAAGTTGTTAAGAAAATATTGAACTTTAAGCAGTTATTACTCTTTGACTCCACCAAGGGTTAAGCCATGAACAAAGTACCGCTGTAGAAATGGATAAACTACGGCTATTGGAACAGTAACAATAATAGTCATGGTAGCTCTAATTGCCCGTGGGGTAATCTGGGCGGCTTGAGCTGAGTTTGATAAAGCCTGCTGCATTGAGCCAGACATTGAATTGGCACTCGCTAATACTTTCATTAACTCATACTGCAGGGTTGAAAGGGCTGGATTGGATGAGTTATAGAGAAAAACATCCCACCAGGCACTCCAGTGATAAACTGCTGTAAAAATTGCAATTGTTGCCAGCACAGGTTTACTTAAAGGCATAATAATTTTTAAGAAAATAGTAAACTCTGAAGCTCCATCAATTTTAGCTGATTCTATTAAACTTTCTGGTAAACCATTGATATATGTTCTAACAATAATTAAGTTAAAGGCTGCTACCAGTCCAGGCAGTACATAAACCCAGAAGTTATTGGTTAATCCAAGGCGCTGGTAAAGGAAGTAAGTTGGTATCAAACCACCTTGAACATACATTGTTAAGACATAAATAAAGGTGATAAATTTCCTTAAGACAAAATCCTTACGACTGATTACATAAGCCAGCATTGCGGTTAAAAAAGTTCCGAAAACTGTTGTCAAAACAGTTCTTGCAATTGAAACTCCTGCTGCATGGAAAATCTGAGGATCAGTCAATAATGATTCATAATTAAAAGTTGTAAATTCACGCGGCCAGAGATAAATCCCACCTTTGATACTGTCTCTACCTTCATTAAGAGAAATTGCAAATGTATTTAAAAACGGATACAGGGTTACAATAATCAAAGCTATCAAAAATGTATAAACAAATATATCTAATAAAATATCATCCCAGCCTCTTTTTTTTGCTCTGAGCATAAGAATCTATTCCTCCTTTTTAAATTAATCTTTCTTCTCCCATCATTTTAGCTATTTGATTGGCACTAAAGACTAAAACAATACTGACTAAACTTCTAAATATACCCGCCGTAGTGGCAAAAGAATATCGCATCATCTTGAGTCCATAATCAAGCTCAAAGATTCTAAAAATCCTCGAATATTCAATTACTCGACCATTACTTAATAGATATATCTGCTCAAAGCCCATATTCATTAATCTACCAACATTAATAATCAATAAAATTATAATAACAGGTTTTAAAGCCGGTAAAGTAATATATCGTATTCTCTGTAATCTACTAGCACCGTCAATAACTGCAGCCTCGTATAAACTGGGACTAATCGAAACTATTGAGGCCAGATATAAAATCGCACCAAACCCAACTGTTTTCCAGACATGAGAGGCCCCAACTATCCACCAGAAAAGTTTAGGGATTCCCATAAACATAATCGGAGAATCTATAATTCCTATACTTAATAAAACATCATTTACAATTCCACCATCAGTTGAAAGGGCATTCATTACCAGGTTAGCTCCTACAACCCAGGAAATAAAGTGAGGCAGATAAGATATTGTCTGAGTGATTTTTTTAAATTTAGCAAAGCGCACTTCATTTAAGGCCAGAGCAAGTAGAATTGAAAAAAACATACCTGATAATAATTTAATAATACTCATGGCGAGAGTATTTCTTAAGACCTCAAAAAATACCGGATCTGATAATAACAGTCTAAAATTTTCTAAACCAACCCAGGTCTGATCAAAAAATGAATTTCCAGGCCAGTAATTTTGAAAAGCCATTAACCAGCCCCACAAGGGAACATATTTAAATATAATAACATAAATTATAAATGGAAGTGACATTAAAACTAAGGCTTTCTGCTTCCAGAGTTTCTGCCAGAAAGTGTCGCCAGTGTTTTTCACAAATATTCCTCCTTTGGAATTTTAAATATTAATACAAAAAATAAGAAAAATTTTATTTAGGAGCAGGAAGCCATGCTTCCCGCCCCTATCAATAATGATAAAAGTGTTAACTGATTTTTACCAGTTTTCCATTCTCCAGTCAATCTGCTTTTGATATGCTTCAATTTGAGCATCCATTAAGCCATTAATCTGTTCAGTATAAGAATCCCAGTTAGCTTCGAACTTCTCTGTTGAATCCATTACCAGAGTAGGAATATGCTGTACTAAAGCATCAGTCATTCTTGTAGACTCGATCTGTGCTTCAGAGTTAGTTGGTAAGGTTATTGTCCAGAGTGGGAAGTATTTTCTGTCTTCAAATGGCTGGTTGTATAAACCTGTAAATGATTTAACACCATAAGCATCCATTACTTCCTTTTCTGCAGCTGAACTATTTGCATAAATAGCACTTGGCTGTCTGCTGGGCATGTAACTGTTACCATTAGAGTCAAGACCGGTTAAACTTGGGAAGGCATTATAGAAATAATGACGACCAAATTCATCTCTAACCCAGGATGGATCCTGGAACATTGCTAACTGTTCTTCTGTACGATAGTACATACCATCTTCATCTACATGGTAGTGCTCACCTTCAATACCCCACTGCAGTAAGTGCTGAGTTTCTTCCTTAACCAGATAATCTAAGTACTTAATTGCTGCTACTGGATCTTCACAGGCAGTTGTAATTCCCATACCCTGAGTAGTTTGAACATATGGCTTATCTCTTACATGTTCTTCAACAATTGGATCATAAGTTACAGGGAAAGGAACCATAATACTGTCAGGGTGCTCATCAATTAGAACTTCCTGAGCCTGCTGCAGCTGCCAGTACTGGTTATGTGTTCCTAAAACTCGGCCAGAGCTTAACTTTTCTAAATACTGGTCAAAGTTAGAAACAAATGCTTCCTGGTCTACAACACCTTTATTGTACATTTCATTTAATTTTTCATAGTAATATTTCTCAGTATTACTTCCATAATATGGTCTTACTACATATTCGCCGCCCTCTTTAACAGGTACAAATCCACCTTCATTTGGATAACCCATTAAGTGCATAGGACCATTGGTAGTTGCGAATCTTCTCCAACCATCAAATAGTGTAGTATATCCGATTGTGCTTTGTCCATTATACTCAGGATTTTCTTTTTGATAGTTCTCAATTAACTCAAAATACTGATCAAATGATTTAATTACAGGGTAATCATTTGCTTCCAGTACTCTTTTGTTAATGAAAAATCCTACTGCTGGATATCTTCTTTCAGCAGGCTCAAAAGGAATAGCTAACTGCGGCAGGTAATAAATATTACCATCATCTTTTTTCAGAGATTCCAGGTGATTTGAATAATATTTTTTGATGTTTGGAGCATGTTCATCAATTAAATCATTCAGGGGAATTAAAGCACCTGCTTCCACAAATTTGTCAGTAAAATGAGCTGCTACCAGCATATCAGGATAATCCTGACTGGCAATCATTAAACCAACTTTCTGCTCTAAATCTCCAACAAGATATTCTCTGTTCAGCTTAACACCAGTTTCTTCCTGAATAATGTCACCAACAATTGAGGAGCCGGAATAATCAGGTAAGGAAACAGAAATGAAAACATCGAATTCCTTTAAATCATCCTGGGCTGCTGTTACTGCTGTAGAAGCTAGAGACAGAACCAACATTAAAATTAAAATACTTAAACCTTTCTTCAAAATAAACCCTCCTTATAATTTTGATGTATATTTGATAAAATTGAATGAATTTTATCCGAAAATTAAGAATCATTTAGACTAATAAATTCTAAAATTGCCGCTTAAAGCCAGTAAAGCAAATAAATAAAGGAAATTGTCATAATAGCGGCGCTCATCTTTTCTCAGCTCGGCTTCCCAAAAATCTTTTAGATATTTTTCTGTATATTCATTTTCTCCAGCCAGCGATGCTGCTGCATTGGCAGCTTTAAGCCCGAGATAATGTAAATAATCAGGTTTTTTTAATTCCTGTCCGTCTATTGAGTATTTTGTATATTCCTTTTTATCAGCAAAAAATTCCTGTAATTTATAAGCTTCTTCCTGCTGCCAGGGATCTTTATTAAACCAGAGTGAATCAACTCCAATATTAAAAGCTACCCGGTAGGCATCACTGTAAAAATCTCCATGTCCCTCTTCAAAACGAGGGCTGCCGTCATATTCAGCATATTCTGCTGATAAACCGGTTTCAGGATGACAGGACTGCTGTAGATATTTGCGGCTTGCCGCTGCAGCTTTAAGCCAAAAATCCTGATCTTTTTCATTTCCCCAGCGGGCAAAGAGTTCATAAAAATGAGGCAGATGATAGGAAGGATCTGAAAACTCAACTTCTGGAACAAATTTAATTAAATAATTGTCGGGGTTCCACATTGGATCCCCAGGAGAATTTTCTCCTTTATGGACAACTTCAGCTAAAATTTCTTTTGCCTGCTTAGAATAATTTAAAGGGTCTTTACCGTCTCCCCATCTTCTGGAAGCTAAAAGTAAAGCCATTGCAAAATATTCTTCTCCATCTGGAGCAGGTCCATCAAAATTTTTATTCCCTTTACGGTCACAGGACCAGGCAAAATAACCTTTATATTTTCCTGCAGGATGATACATATATTTTTTGGTCCAGCGCCAGAGCCTGTCAAAAACTTCTTTTTGATCAAGTTGAACTGCTGCCATCATTCCATAAGACATTCCTTCAGTTCGAACATCATTATTCCCAGTGTCAGTAATATAGGCCATCTGATCTTCAGTTTGATGATAAAACTTTAAGTCCTGGTCGAAAAATAGAGATTCCCAGGTCTTTTCAATTTTTGCTTCTATATCCTTCTCGGAATAACCATATTTTTTCAGCAAATTTTGATACTGATCTGAATAAAAAGCTTCTTTTTCTCCCAAACAATCCCCTCCTTTATAACTTTAGAAACCGGTTTAAAATTTGAAAATTAAAAAAATAAACTTGGTTTTTCTTTAGAAACCGGTTTAAGTTATTATAAAAAATTATTAAATTTCTCTGCAGGTTTCTCCAATAATTAATCTGGTAGGTAAAATAATCGGCGAAAATGATTTCTGATCTATGATATTTAACAGCAGCTTTGATGCTGCCTCACCCAGTCCAATCTGATCCTGAGCAATGGTAGTCAGATGGTAATGTCTTCCCACTTCAATACTATCAAAGCCGATAACTGAATAATCTTCGGGGACATTCAAACCTGCCTCCCGGATTGCTTTAATAGCACCAATTGCAATCAAATCTTCTGCAAATATTGCTGTTGGCTGTTCTTCTAAGCGGAGAATTTTCTTCATTGACTGGTAGCCGGTTTCCATACTATAATCACCGTCAAACATCCACTTGGAATTATAAGGGAGGTTTAGAGCTTTTATAGACTGCTGAAAACCAACAAATCTATCTGTAGAAACTTTAAAACCATTCAGACCTCTGATCATTGCTATCTTTTTGTGCCCTAGTTTTGCTAAATATTCTACAGCTTTGCGGGCTCCACCGGTATTATCAGAAGTCACATAAGAAGTGTTAGATCCAACAAGATCTAAATCAATAAATACTGAAGGTATCTCAGACTTTAAAAGCCTGTCAAACTGAGCTATATTAACCTTTCCATAACCCATCATAATAACTCCATCAACATTTCTGTTTTCACACTTCTCTTTGTAGCTGTAGTCAACCCAGGATTCATCCCACTGCTTATTGGTAAAGTACAGGAGATCATAACCTTTATCTCCCATAACAGCTTCGATTCCTTCAAAAACTTCTCTAAAGAAGAAGTTATTTAAAATTTGAGGACCAAAAATACCAATTGTATAGGATTTTTTGGTTGAAAGACTTCTGGCTACTGAATTAGGCCAGTAGTTATTTTCTTTCATAATTTTTAATACCTTTTCTTTGGTATCATCACCAACACCTGAATAATTATTGATCACTTTAGAAACTGTTGATTTTGATACCTTTGCTTTTTTGGCTATATCATTGATTGTTACCATTTTGTCACTTCCTTCGAAACCGGTTTATTTAATTATACTAAAAATATTGTCTGATTTCAATAGGAAATGATAAATTTTTCTTGTTTTTTTAAATTTTTTGAATCTTGGCTCAAGTTTGTGAAACTTTTTTTATTTGAGTGGGCGATAATTTAACCGCCCACTCAGCTTTTAGCAGGTAAAATTTTATATTTAATTATTTAAAATATACTGATTTAATCTTGCTTCCAGCATTTCCTGATGTCCGGAAGAGTTTTCAACTTCACCAAGCTCCATAGCATATTCTGCTAATTCTTCCAGGCCAACTTCTTTATTGACAATTTTCTTACCAATTCCACTTTCATAGCTTGCATATCTTTCAGCTACAAAATCTTCTAAGACTCTATCTTCTAATAGTTTATTAGCAATCTTTAGACCTTTAGCAAAAGCATCCATTCCTGCAATGTGACCGTAGAATAGATCTTTCATTTTAAAGGACGGACGGCGAACTTTGGCATCGAAGTTTAAGCCACCTTTACCGAGACCATTGTTTTTAAGGATCTCATACATAGCCAGAGTTGTTGTATAAATATTAGTTGGGAACTGATCTGTATCCCAGCCGAGTAATAAATCTCCCTGGTTGGCATCTACACTACCGAGCATATCATTAATTCTGGCGTAGTGAAGCTCATGCTCAAAAGTATGACCGGCTAAGGTTGCGTGATTTGCCTCGAGATTAACTTTAAAGTGATCATCTAAGTTATATTTTCTTAAGAAAGCAATTACATTAGCTGCATCAAAGTCATACTGATGCTTTGTAGGCTCTTTTGGTTTTGGTTCAATTAATAACTGGCCATCAAAACCTATTTTTTCTTTATAATCTACTGCCATTTCTAAGAAGCGAGCCAGGTTATCCTGCTCCAAGGCCATATTTGTATTGAGCAGAGTTTCGTAACCTTCGCGGCCACCCCAGAATACATAGTTTTGTCCGCCAAGTCTTTTAGTTGCTTCCATTGCCTTTTTAACCTGAGCAGCAGCCATAGCAAATACATCTGCATTTGGAGAAGTAGAGGCACCATTCATAAAGCGGGGATTGGTAAACATATTTGCTGTTCCCCAGAGCAGCTTAATTCCAGTCTCATCCATCTTTTCTTCAATTAAATCAACAATAGTATCTAAGTTTTTGTAGCTTTCAGCAACTGTTTTTCCCTCAGGAGCAACATCGCGGTCGTGGAAGCAGAAATAGGGAGCTCCCAGCTTATCCATAAAAGTAAAGGCACCTTCAACTTTAGCCTTTGCTCTTTCTAGTGGGTCACTAATGTCTGCCCAGGGATAAACTCTGGTTCCTGCGCCAAATGGATCTTCACCGGTATCAGCAAAAGTGTGCCAGTAAGCAATTGAAAATCTTAAGTGTTCCTCCATTGTTTTACCGGCAATTTTTTCCTCAGGGTTGTAATACTTAAACGCCATTGGATTATCTGATTCCGGCCCTTCATACTTTACCTTTTTAAAATCTTTAAAAACATTTTTCATAATTTGATTACCTCCGTTTTGTTAGAAATATAAGTTTGAGACATTAAGAGCAATATTAATTCAGGTATTAATTTAAGTGTTAAATTAACTCTCTAATTATATTATTCAAGACTAATTATAAATTTCCTGCTTTTATTTTTATTTTTTTAAAATTAATTATGCTGTTTCTTTATTTTTAGTATAAATATCAACCCAGACAGCTAATATTAAAATTAAACCTTTAATTATTGACTGCCAGAAATTTTCTACATTCATTAAACTCATTCCATTATCCAGACTTGCCATAACTATAGCACCAACTACTGCTCCTCCAACCTTACCAATACCACCTGATAGACTGGCTCCACCGATAACACAGGCTGCAATTGCATCCAGCTCTGCTCCATCACCAGCGGCAACAGAGGCAGCATTTAAACGAGATGTTAAGAAAATTCCTCCAATTGAAGCCATTAATCCATTGATCATAAAAACGACAAGTGTTATTTTTTTAATGTCAATACCTGATAGTTTGGCTGCATCAGCATTACCACCAATTGCATAAATATGACGGCCAAAGGTTGTATTATTTGTTATAAAAATAAAGAAAGCTAAAAATACAGTCAGTATTAAAAGTGGAATCGGTATTCCTCGATAAGCATTTAAAACTAGAATAAATACTACAAGTAAAGAAACGGAAAAGATAATTTTCAAAATTGCCAGATGAAGTGGTAAAACCTCAAAATTATATTTCAATCTATTTTTTCTGCTTCGCCACTGGACAAAAACCAGAAATACCCCAACTACTGCGGCAAAAATTATTCCTACTTCCTGGCTTAAATAGCCCTTACCTAAATAATAGAATAAATCACTCATTGGACCAATCGTAGTACCACGAGTAATACCAACTAAAACACCTCTAAAAATCAGTAATCCACCCAGGGTCACAATAAAGGAAGGAACTTTACGATAGGCAGCCCACCATCCGTTCCAGAGACCGAGAATTAACCCAAGCAGCAGTGTAATTACAATAGATACAATTGGATTCATTCCCTGCCAGACATCCAAAATTGCCACTACCCCCCCAGCCAGTCCAACAATAGAACCCACTGAGAGGTCAATATGGCCCATAATAATAACCATAACCATACCTATGGCTAACATCGAAGTAAATACTGACTGTCTAAAAAGGTTTGAAATATTTCTTGGAGTCAAAAATGAACCATCAGTTGTAAAAGAGAAAATTATCCAGATTGATACTAAGGCAATAATCATCATATATGTTCTAAGATCAAATTTTATTTTTTTGTTATCAGCCATCTATCTTCCCTCCTGTTGCATAAACCATAATTTCTTCCTGACTAATTTCTTTATTTCTATTATCAAATTCTTTTGTTATCTCCCCTTCATGCATAACCAGGATCCTATCGCTCATCCCTAATATTTCAGGAAGTTCAGAAGAAATCATAATTATTCCCATATTATCTTCAGCAAATTGATTCATTAACTCGTATATTTCCTGTTTGGCTCCGACATCAATACCTCTTGTCGGCTCATCTAGAATTAAAACTTTTGGAGTTTCCAATAAATTTTTAGCTAAAATAACCTTCTGCTGATTTCCTCCACTTAAATTGATAATCTTTTCATTCAGGGAAGAAGTTTTTATTCTAAGTTGATCAACTAACTCTGAAGTCTTTACAATTTCCTTATTTTGATCAATAACCAGCTTCTTTTTAAATTTTTCTAAAAAAGAAATTGATATATTTTCTTTGACACTCATGGGAGGAATAATACCAAATCTTTTTCTATCCTCAGATACAAGGGCTATCCCCTGATGAAGAGCTTCTTTAGGAGAACGAATATCAACCTTTTTTTCTTTCAGGTATACCTCTCCTTCTTTTTTCCCCTGTAAGTAACCAAATAAAGTGTTGGCAATTTCAGTTCTACCTGCGCCAATTAGTCCAAATAAACCTAAAATTTCTCCTTCAGCTAAATCAAAAGAAATATTCTTTAGAAGCTGATCGCCCTCGTTATTGGTTAAATTTAAATTGTTAACTTTTAAAATTTCCTTACCTGCTTTTTTTGTTTTCTTAGGATACATTTGCTCAATTGAGCGGCCGACCATCATATTAACTACTTCTCTTTCAGTTAGATTTTCCTTCTGATCACCGCCTATATATTCGCCGTCTCTTAAGACTGAAATATAATCTGCTATCTCAAAAACCTCTTTTAATTTATGAGAAATATAAATACAGGTAACCCCTTCAGCTCTCAAATCTCTTAAAATATCCATTAAGAGCTCAACTTCATTATCTGTAAGAGAGGCAGTTGGCTCGTCAAGAATTAAAAGCTTAGAATTTTTCACCAGTGCTTTAGCAATTTCTATTAACTGCTGTTTTCCCACGCCTAAATCACCAACTTTAGTTGTTGGCCTGACACCTGCTAGTTTTAGTTTTTTTAGCCACTTATTTGTTTCCTGATACATCTCATTCCAGTCTACAAATCCCTTATTAGAAATTTCATTTCCCATAAACATGTTTTCAGCTACACTTAGTTCTTCAAAAAGAGTCAGCTCCTGATGAATTACAGCTATCCCATCTCTTTCAGCCTGATGAATATTTTCAAAACTCTTTTCTTCTCCATTAAAAATTATTTTTCCCTCATAACTTCCGGTGGGATAAACTCCACTTAAGACTTTAATTAAAGTAGATTTACCGGCACCATTTTCTCCACAGAGGGCATGAATATCATTTTCTTTAACCTTAAAAGAAACATTATCTAAAGCCCTAACTCCAGGGAATTCTTTGATTATATCCTTTGCTTCTAAAAGAATTTCTGCCAAATCACTCAACTCCCTTCTTAATGAAAGAAAGGGGCATTTAAGCCCCTTTTTATTCATTTAATTCTTAATTATTGTTCTGGCCATTCTGACTCAGGTACATTTTTGTATACTTCTTCCATCTCATGGAAGCCATCTTCAATTACAGTATCCACCATATTGCCTTTATGAACCTGAATAGGTGTTAATAGAACTGATGGAACATCATATTCACCATTATTAATAGCACCATTTGTCTCTACTTCTTCACCTTTAGCCATTTTAACAGCTATTTCTGCACCACGAGTTGCAAGGTCCTGAATTGGTTTGTAAATTGTCATTGTCTGTGTACCCTCAACTATTCTCTGACAGGCAGCAAGGTCTGCATCCTGACCGGAAACTAATACTTCTCCTGCTAAGCCCTGTTCTTCCAGAGCCTGAATTGCTCCACCGGCAGTACTGTCATTTGAGGCAACAATTACATCAATGTCATTGTTATTGGCTGTTAAAGCATTTTCGATAATACCTAATGCTTCCTGTGGTAACCAGTCTTTTGCCCACTGATCTCCAACAATTTCAATTTCTCCTTCATCAACATAAGGCTGAATAATATTCATTTGACCTTCTCTGAATAATTTAGCATTATTATCTGTTGGTGAACCACCTAATAAGAAATATTTACCTGAAGGCTGCTTATCAACTAAGTATTCTGCCTGCAGTTCTCCAACTCGAACATTATCAAAAGAAAGATAATAATCAACCTCAGCGTCCATTAACATTCTGTCATAAGCAAGTACAGGTACATCATTAGCATGTGCTTCTCTAACAATACTTCCCATTACTTTACCATTATGAGGGACAACAACCAGTACATCAATTCCCTGGGTAATCAAATTTTCTGCCTGTGAAAGCTGAACCATATCATCACCATTGGCTGACTGAACTAATACTTCTGCTCCCATTTCTTCTGCTCTTTCCACAAAAATATCGCGGTCGTGCTGCCATCTCTCTAATCTAAGATTATCCATTGAAAGACCAATAGTAATACCATCCTGAGCCATAACACCAAGAGATCCTAAAAACAAAGCAACTACTAGTAATGTTGAAATAATGATACTTTTTCGCATTAATTTACTCCCCCTTAATTTTTAATAAATTCACACTCAAAATTGAAAGGTTTTATCCCCCCTTTTTAATAAAATTTAGTTTAATTTAAGGTTTAATTTAACTTTTAAATTAACTTCTATATATATAATTAGATACTTTTAAACAAAATCCTGCATCAAAGCACTATTTTTCTGTTTTTTTAACAAATAATCTATCATCAATTTCAAAAATTAATCTTTAGCTAACTTCAACCTCAGTAAAATAACTTCTCTCTGCTGTCAATTCTACCTTATCTCCTTTTAACTCAATTAGATCTTCAAGGCGGATATCAGTGGAAGAACTGCCGAGCATAATCTCAAACTCTCCCGGCTCAACAACAAGATTCATATCCTTATCATAAAATGCCAGCTGTTCAGCTTTTAATTTAAATTCAACAGTTTTGCTCTCTCCTGCCTTGAGCTCAACTCGCTTAAAGCCTTTGAGAGATTTGATTGGTCTGGTTAGAGAAGCAATTTTATCGTGAATATAAAGCTGCACTACCTCTGCTCCAGCAAGCTGGCCAGTATTTTTAATGTCTGCCTTAATTGAAATTGTTTTATTCCCTGCAAATTCTTTGGGGCTGATCTCCAGATTTGAATACTCAAAGTCTGTATAACTTAAGCCGAAACCAAATGGATATAGAGGTCTGTTACCTGTAAATACATAATCACGATAATGTGACATATGGCGTCGGTTATAATGAATAGGAGTCTGACCTACATTTTTAGGGATTGAAACTGGCAGTTTTCCAGCCGGATTATAGTCTCCAAATAGTACATCTGCTACCCCGTTTCCACCTTCTTCTCCCGGTAACCAGGCTTCTAAGATTGCATCTGCATTTTCTGCGGTCCATTCAATTGATAGAGGGCGGCCATTGACAAGCACAACCACAACTGGAGTTCCCGTTTTAACAATTTCCTTGATTAATTCTTTTTGAACTCCCGGCAGATCCAGAGATGTGCGGTCATGGTGTTCTCCAGTAGTATCAGTTGTATTCTGAAGTTCACTTAAGAAGGCTCCACCTTCAAAATCTACCACATCATCATCACTGTTTTCATTTTCTCCCATACCTGAAAGTCCTGATTTACCGCCAACAACAACCAGAGCAACCTCTGATTCTTTAGCAGCCATAACTGCTTCAGCAAAACCTTCCTTACTGCTGTCCATGATGCCACAGCCATAGGCGTAATTTATTTGTGTCTGATCTGAAATCTTAGCTTTGATTCCATCTAGAATGCTGATAACTTCTACTGCATCTTCTTTGCTGTCCACATGAGCACTGTAGGCATAGTCACCAAGCAGATTACGGGTGCTGTCTGCAGAAGGACCAATTACAGCCAGTGAGGAAAGTTCTTTAACTAAAGGCAGTAAATCATTTTCATTTTTAAGCAAAACCATAGATTTTCTGGCTGATTCTCGGGCCAGCTCTCTCTGTTCATCAGTCTCAAAAAGATCGGCAATTTTATCGAGATCAACGTAACGCTGATCAAAAGCATTGACCTTAAATTTGTAGCGGAGATGTCTTCTTACTCCCTGGTCAATAACGGCTTCAGAAATCAGTCCATCATTTACTGCATCAACTAATTCCTGTCCGTAGCATTCAGTTTCCGGCAGCTCGATATCAAGCCCTGCTTCTAGAGCTTTAATTCCTGCTTCCTGCATTGAGCGGGCAACCTTATGTTCATTATGCAGCATCTTAATACTCCAGTAATCAGAAACTACAACCCCGTCAAAACCCCATTCTCCTCGTAAAATATCTGTTAATAATTTTCTGGAAGAAGCACAGGGGATTCCATCGATATCATGGTAGGCATTCATTACTGAACCGGCTCCCGCAGTTTTAATTGCGGCTTCAAAAGGGAATAGGAAGCTTTCTCTAAGTTCTCTTTCCGAAAGATTTACCGGAGCATGGTTGCGACCACCCTCAGAATAGCTGTGGCCGGCAAAATGTTTAAGTGTTGCCACAATACCTTCTGATAGTTTATCTCCCTGCAGGCCTTTAACATAAGAAGTCACCATTTCTGCTGCCAGATAGGGATCTTCACCAAAAGTCTCTTCTACTCTACCCCAGCGTAAATCTCTTGCTACATCTGCAACAGGTGATAGTGCCAGGTGAGCTCCGATTGAGCGCAGCTGTTTTCTGATTACATCAGTCTGTCTTTCCAGTAGTTCCGGTTCCCAGGAACTGGCAACTCCAATTGATTGAGGAAAAGTTGTTCCACCTTTACCCATATAGCCGCTCAAACATTCTTCGTGGACAATTGCTGGAATTCCAAGCCGGGTATTTTCTGCGATATATTTCTGCATCTTATTTGCCGCTTCAGCTGCAGCTTCTGGTTCTAAAGCACTGGCTCCGGCAATTCTTGTGATCTGTCCGATACCATTTTTTAGGTATTTAGCCGCCTTTGCCTCTGAAAACTTTCCGTTTTCTAAAATTTTGTCAGGTCCAATTGATCCCAGCTGCGCTACTTTTTCTTCTAAAGTCATTTCTGCTAATAATTTATCTACTTTTTCTTCTAATGAATAATTATCTAAATTTAATTCCGTCATTAATTATCTCTCCTTCTTCTTGAATTAGTATTTATACTTTTATCCCTTTAAGGCTCCAGCTGTCATTCCTTTAATAATATGCTCCTGCAGGAATACATAGAGCAAAATCAGTGGTAAAACTGAAAGAAATAAAGCAGTTAGGGTTAAGGGAATATTGATTCCGTGCTGGCCCTGGAATTCAAATAAGCCGAGGGTCAAAATCCTTTTACTCGGACTTGAGGTTAAAACTAAGGCATAGGCAAACTGGTTCCAGAGCAAAGTTAAATTGTAAATAGCAACTGTAGCAATTGCCGGTTTAACAAGTGGTAAAATAATATCTCTAAAAATTCTAAACCTGCTGGCTCCATCTATAATTGCCGCTTCTTCCAGCTCATAAGGAATATCATTGATAAATCCTGTCAGAATAAAAACTGAAATCGGAAGGCTGAAGGCAACATAGGGGCCAATTAAAGCTGAGAGTCTGTCATATAATCCCATCGAAAGTGTTAATTTATAGATAGGAATCAAAGTTGAATGAATTGGGATCATCATCCCGGCCAGAAATAAGATATAGACAATTTTATTAAACTTAAAGTCTATTCTAGAAATCGCATAACTTGCCAGGGCAGAAACAATAATGATAATTGCAACTGAGATGAAACAGACAATAATACTGTTAATAAAATACATATAAAAACCTGATTCCATTACCTCAATGTAATTTTGAAAAGTAAAGCTTTCCGGTAAAGACCAGACTGGATTTCTAAAAAACTCCATTCTGATTTTAAAACTATTCTGAACCAAAAAGACCAGCGGATAGCCAGTTATCAGCAGCCAAATCAATAAAAATAAATAAATAACCAACTGTTTTAATTTATTAATCATCATCTCTCACCTAATTCCTGACATCTTTTTTGCTGAAATTCAAAAATACAACTGATACTATAAGTGCAACTAAAAATAGTGCCACAGAGATTGTACTTCCATAGCCCATATTCATTTCTGTAAACGATTTTGTGTAAAGATAAGTGGCCATTAATTCGGAGGCATGATTTGGTCCCCCACCTGTTAGAGCAAAGATCATAGCAAAATATTTAAGTGAACCAACTATTATTAAAACCGAAGCATTAACAACTGTTGAGCGCAGCATCGGCAGAGTAACATAGAAAAATGACTGCCAGTTATTAGCTCCATCAATCTCTGCTGCTTCATAAAGCTGTTTAGGAATATTAGAAATAGCGGCCATAAAAATAATCATATATAGTGGAATAAATCGCCACTGAATCGGGGCTGAAGCTGAATAAAAAGCTATATTGGAATCTCCAAGCCAGCTTCTGGTCAGCTGTTCTAAGCCGACTAAATTTAAAAAGCCATTAATTAAACCAAAAGTTGGGTCATACATATAGCGCCAGAGAAAGGCTACAGCAATTGATGATAACAACATAGGAACAAAAAATATTGTTTTGAAAAAATTAGCTCCTTTAATTTTTCTGGTCAAAAGTACTGCTAAAAATAATGCAATCGGAATCTGAACTACCAGAGAAATCAGCACTAACTTAAAGTTATTTGCCATCGAAGACCAGAATATTGGATCACTCAATAATTTTGACCAGTTTTCAAGGCCTAAAAATTCCATTGCTCCTATACCATCCCACTTAAAAAAGGAATAATAAGTTGAGAGTGGAATCGGAATAATTAAGTAAACTAAAGAAAAAATAACTGCCGGCAGTAAAAACAAAGCTGCAATAAAATATTTATTATTCATTAATTCTTTTTTATTCATCATTTCAACACCTCTTAAATTAGAGCAGAGAGGATTAAATCCCCTCTGCCTATTAAATTACTTATTTTATTCACCATAATATTCTTGAGCTGCTTCTTCCATCTGATTAGCTGCTTCTTCTGGTGTCATCTCCATACCAAATAAAGCCTGAGTTGTATTTAAATGAACCTGGGCAATTTCCAGCGGCAGTGTCTGATCATACCAGAGCTGAATATGATTTGCTTCCTGACTGGAGTTATAAATTTTCTCCATGATTGGATCGTCAATCTTTTCTGATATACCTGTAAATGGAGGAATATTACCGATATTAATTAATTCTTCACCCATTTTAGCATCAGTTAAATACTTTAAGAACTCAACAGCAACCTCTTTGTTTCCTGCTTTTGTAGAAACTGAATAATAGTTATCTCCCGGTGTACCAACTAAGTTAGAAGGATCGCCTTTTCCAGATTCAACTTCAGGAAAGTTAAAGAAACTAAACTGATCTAACATATCAGGAGCTTCATTTTTAAAGGAAGAATAAGCCCAGCTTCCCATTAGATACATTGCTGCCCGGTCAGTATATAATAATGTTCTGGACTGACCTGCATCTTCATCCAAACCATTAACACCATCAGGGAAGGCACCCATTTCTACTAATTCCTGAATTCTTCTACCTGCTTCAATAAATGCTTCATCATTAAATGAACCTTCTCTGCTGATTGCCTGCTGCAGAGCTTCTGGTCCACCAATTCTATCTGCTAGATACATAAAGTACATTGAACCTGTCCATTTGTTTTTATTAGCTAAAGCAAAAGGTGTAATTCCATTGTCGGTAAATGTTTTGACAACATTTTTCAAGTCTTCATATGTTTCTGGGACTTCAAGACCGTATTCTTCAAATAAGTCAGTTCTGTACCAGACAAGTGCAGGAGAAACATTTGTTACTGGAACACCATACATCTCTCCATCTACTCGGCCTAAGTCCATAGCTGCTGGCATAAAGTTGCTTTCCCAGTCTTCAGTCATATGTGATTCTAAAGAATAAACCTTATCTGCATCAACATATCTTTCCAGGCTGGCACTACCCCAGGTCATAAATAGATCTGGTGCATTATCAGCTGACATGGCTGTTCTCAGCTTAGTTTTGTAATTATCATTTTGAGTTGGAACATGCTCAATATTTACATTTGGATTATCAGCTTCAAATCTTTCGATAGCATTCTCTAAAGCTGGAGTAACCTGGTCAGAAGCAGTACGAATATCCCATAAAGTTAAATTAACCTCATCCTGAGCCATAACTGTAACTGAAAATAAAGAAATGACCATTAATAAAGCAAGTGATAAAATTGAAAATTTCTTCATAAAATTATTCCTCCCTTTTAATTTTAAATCAAGACTTTTCAACCTAACTTGAAATTTCAAACAAAGAAAGTACTTTTTGCTGATCCCTCCTTTTTAATTATTTTAAACAAAAGACAAAATTTTCATTAATTTAAGCATTAATTTAAGAAGTAAATTAACTCTCTATAATTATTATTCAACACTCGGTCAAAAATTCCTGCAAGAAATTTCAGATTTTTTGTGGTTTTTTTAACTAAAAAAGAAAAAACCACCTTTTTTCTGGTGGTTTTTTCTATAAATAGATTATTTTATATTTATTTAACTTTTTCTAGTACTTTTTTAATATTCATTATCTGTTCATCTGTCAGCAGACCAACCGGCTCTTTGCAGACAGCATTTAAATTGCTGCCGCTGATAGAAACTGCCTTTTTAATCGCCGGGAAAAAGGGATCAGAAATACTGTAAATATCCATCATTAGATTGATTTTATTGACTAATTCCTTTATTTTATTAAAATCTCCTTTTTGATAAGAGCTGTAAAAATCTGCAAATAGTCCAGGAGCTAAATTAGATAATCCACCGATTAAACCATCTCCTCCATTCAATAAATTAGGCAGAAAATATTCATCAAATCCGGAATAGACAGCAAAATCTTTTTCCAGTGGCTTTTTCACTTGTTGAATTAATTCTCTGGTGTGGCTGATTGTATCCATTGTATCTTTAATTCCCACAATATTATCATAATCCCGGGCCAGTTCAAAAACTGTTTCCGGAGAAATATTGACTCCACTCCGGGCCGGAAAATTATAAATATAGAGATCCAGATCTGTATTCTGAGCAATGTGGCTGTAGTAATTATAGAGAGTCTGCTGATTAAACTGAAAGAAATAGGGAGTAATTACAGCTGCCCCATCTGCTCCTTCAGCACCAGCAAAATTAGTTAATTCTATTACATCCTCTGCAGCTGTTCCTCCAGTACCAACTAAAACCGGCACTCGCTTGTTAACAGTTTTTACAGCAAAAGAAATCAGCTTCTTCTTTTCTGCTGAAGTCATGGCAAAAAACTCTCCAATACTGCCTAAAAATAAAATACCATTTACTCCGCCTTTGATTAGATTTTCTATATGTTCTTCTGTAGCCTTAAAATCGATCTTCTGATCCTGATCAAAGACTGTAATCGTTGGGGTAATTATTCCTTTAATCAATTTTATCCTCCTCAGATTTTCAAATTTCTATTTTATACTATTATTTATTAATTCAGTTAAATATTCTGTATCAATATAGGCACCCTTCATGGGGGAGGCTGCAAGCTGGCTGAAAATACCCAGGGCACCATTTAGAAAGTTTGGTTCTGGTTTTTCCCACTCTTTAGAACGCTCTTTTAAAATCTGCTCAATTTCTTCTTCACTCTTTTCTTTACCATCAACACCAACTATGTTTAGACCTCTTTTTTCTATATTAATTTCTATTAAGTCGTTTTCTTTTACAAGTGCTATCGGACCTCCTGAGGCAGCTTCTGGTGAAACATGGCCTATTGCTGGTCCGCGGGTAGCACCGGAAAATCTGCCGTCAGTTATTAGAGCGGTAGTTTTATTTAGTTTTGGGTCAGAAGCGATAGCCTCTGTTGTATAATACATCTCCGGCATTCCACTGCCTTTGGGACCTTCATAACGGATGATTACAGCATCACCGGAAACTATATCTCCATTTAATACAGCTTCCATTGCTTCTTCTTCCCTGTCAAAGACTCGGGCTCGCCCAACAAAGTTCTTCATTTCCTCAGGTAGAGCTGAATGCTTGACCACTGAACCTTCTGGAACCAGATTACCTTTTAGAATTGCAATCGCTCCCTGAGCATTAATTGGAGAATCAACCGGGAAAATCACTTTTTCTTCTGCTGGCATAAGATCCGGTTTAGCTTCCATTCCCTTAAGGTAAGAGAAGTCTTCCAATTCACTTAAATTTTCGCCAAGAGTTTTTCCGGTAATTGTTAAAACATCAAGGTGAAGCTGATCTTTAATTCTTTTCATGATTTCCGGCACCGCACCTGCATACCAGAAATACTGAGTTGGATAATCTCCACTCGGAATTGTATTCACCAAAAATGGAACTTTACGGTTAATCTCATCAAATAAGTTGCCGTCAATTTCTATTCCCAGTTCATGAGCAAAAGCCGGCAGATGCAGCAGTGCATTGCTCGAGCCGCCTATGGCAGCATGAACTGTAATTGCATTTTCAATTGACTCTTTAGTTACTATATCTTTAACTTTAAGATCATTTTTTACAGCTGCAGTTAAATATGAAGAGGCCAGCCCAGTCATTTCTTTTAAGTAGGGACCATTGGCAGGGATTAAAGCCGCCCCGGGTAGTGCTAGGCCAAGCGCCTCAGCCATAACCTGCATTGTAGAAGCGGTACCCATAAACTGACAGGCTCCACAGGAGGGACAGGCCAGCTTTTGGGTTTCTAAATACTTTTCTTTGCTGATTTCTCCTCTTTTATATTTCGCATAATCACTGGCAGTCATATCGACAGTAGTATTTTTCTTACCCAGAGCCATTGAGCCACCTGGTACATGTACAGTCGGTAGATTTAACCTGGCGGCTGCCAGTAAATGAGCTGGAATCGCCTTATCACAGGCTGAGATCATCAGCATACCGTCATAAGGGGCCGCTTTGGCCTGAACTTCTACCATATTTGCAATCATTTCTCTGGAAACCAGAGAATAATTCATTCCATCATGCCCCTGGGCAATCCCATCACAGATGTCACTGACTATCATTGAAGCCCCTTTTGCTCCCTCATTTTTTAAACTCTGCAGGCCCTGCTCAACCAGTTGATCAAGGTGAAAACTACCTGGATGACCGTAACCATAAGTACTGCTGACTAAAATTTGAGCCTTAGCTAAATCATCTTCTTCCCAGTCCATCCCCATTTTTAAAGCGTCAAGTTCAGGACTACTTTTGCGTATTTTTTGACTTTTAAGCATAATTATCTCTCCTGGATATATATTCTTTAATAATGATTGTTATTATTTCAATGCATTTTTTAAAACTTCAATTAAATATTCTCTTTTTTCAAGGTTTTCAAATTTAAAAGCCTGCTCGTGCATATCTTTAATTTCTTTTTCACTCAGATCAATAAACTGAGCTGCATAAATTGAAGAAAGCATCGTAGATACTGTACCACAAATAGAGCGCTGGCCCAATTTTTTAAACCATTCACCACTGTAATCCAAACTTAAGTCATTCAAATTTGTAGCAACTGAATTTGCCACAATTTTTAATATTTTACTGGTTTCAGCCTGTAAAAAGCCATGATTGCGCGCTGTCCAGGCATCAAGTCCAAGTTCTCGTTTAATTTTATCTAAGCCAGCAATTCTTTTTAGATATTCTGATTCTTTTTTAGGAACAACCAGCCCCTGAACCCCAATATCTTTATATGTCCAGATAGTCCAGTGTTGATCATACTTATTAAAAATATCCAGCTGGTCTTTTAATGCCTTTAGCCTCTGACCGTCAGCAGGAGTAGGATTGTTTACCTCTCCATCAAATAAAGCTCCGAATTCTCCAATCCAGGAAGGTCGCTGATGTTTAAATATCCAATCATTCCTTTCTAACAATGATTCTTCAAGCCACTTTTTATCAGCGTAAACCGAGCCAGTAGCTCTATCCATTTCTACCACTGGTCCAGGATATCTCCTCGCACTGTGAGTTGCCGGAGTATAATTATGGGAACTATAAGCTAAATTGTCGTCAAAAGGATCTGCCAGACCTTCAAAATCTTTAGAATGATGATTTCCTTCTAGAAAAATTATATGTTTTTGATCTACTTCTCTAATTGCTTTTACTACTTTTTTATAAAATTTATTTAACTTTTCCATATTGGGTGAATCAGGTTCATTAATCAAATCATAGCCGGCAATAAATGCTTCATCTTTATATCTTAAAGCAATATGCTGCCAGAGATTTGCCACCCGATCCTGATAATCTTTGTTATCCCACAAAAGAGATATATTTTTAGGATTATCAGAGTGCCAGCCTGCATTCTGCCATCCCTGAGCTGCATGTAAGTCTAAAATAATATAAATCCCATATTTTTTGCCCAGTTCTACCACTTTATCTAAATATTTAAAAATATCATCTTTATATTCACCAGGATTCATATCATCTTCAATATGCCTGTAATTAAAAGGTACTCTAACTACAGTAGAACCAATTTCTGCTAAAAATTTAAAATCAGATTCTGTAATAAATGAATCAAGCAGACTCTCAAAAAAAGCTTTATATCTCTCTTCTCCTAATTCCTCTTTAATTGCTTTTCTGACTGAAGATTCGGCACCAGGGTAGCCCGTAATAAAGTTCTCCATGTTTAACCAGCCGCCAAAACTAACCCCTCTTAAATATATTTTTTCATTATTTTCTTTTATAATATCTTTCCCTTTGACTTTTAAAAAACTCATCTGATTTCTCCTTTCAAAACTATTTTATGCATAAAATCAACCTTTTACTGCCCCAGCTGTCATACCTTTGATTACTTTTTCTTGAAGGAAGATATAGAATAACAGAAGTGGTAAAACTGAGAGCATAACCCCGGTCATAACCATCGGCACATTGGTTCCATACTGTCCCTGGAAATTCCATAAGCCTAAGGTTAAATTCCATTTATCTGGATTTGAGATTAAAACAAGAGCATAAATAAATTCATTCCATAAGAGAACTAAATTATAAATTGCAACTGTAGAAACTGCAGGTTTAATTAAAGGAAAAATAATTTTAGTAAAAATCTGAAAAATATTTGCCCCATCAATATAGGCTGCTTCTTCTAGTTCTCTTGGGATTTCTGCAATAAATCCTGTTAAAATAAAAATTGAAATAGGTAAGCTAAATGCTACATAAGGACCAATTAGCCCTGATAATTTGTCATATAACCCCATAGTTTGAGTCATTCTATAAACCGGAATTAAAGTAATATGAATTGGAATCATCATTCCAGCCAGAAAAAATGAAAAAACAGAGTTGCTTAACTTGAAATCTATTTTAGCAATCATGTAAGCTGCCATAGAAGCAGAAATGATAATAATTACAAGTGAAGTAATAGTTACAAATAAACTGTTTAAATAAAATCTTATAAACCCTGAATTCATTGCTGTTATATAATTATTTAAACTAATATTTTCTGGAAATGCCCAGACTGAACTAGTAAAGTACTCCATATTAGTTTTCATACTTGTCTGCAGCATAAATATAAAGGGATAAAGTGTTATCAAAAGCCAGATACCTGCCAGTAAAACGACTATTAATTTTGCGCTTTTTGACATTATTTATCACCCTTTCTAGTTAATTTCATAAATGTAATTGAAAATGTAAAAGCAATAATAAATAAGGCAAGAGCAATAGCACTACCATAACCCATCCTTAAACTATTAAAGGCATTTTTATACATATATGTTGCCATTAGTTCTGAGGCATTGTTGGGACCTCCACCTGTTAAAACATAGACTATATCAAAAAACTTTAGGGAACCTACAAGAGAAAGCACACTGGCATTAATAATTGTAGGTCTTAATAACGGTAATGTAATATAACGAAAATTTTCCCACTTTGAAGCTCCATCAACTCTTGAGGCTTCATAAAGCTCATCAGGAATATTTTTTATAGCCGCTAAAAATAAAATCATATAAAAAGGAATAAAACGCCAGTTGATTGCTACTATAACTGAATATAATGCCAGTTTAGGATTACCCAGATAATCTATAAATAAATTTTCAAATCCAATTGTCTGTAAAAACATATTCAACAAGCCAAAATTTGGATCATAAATATTACTCCATAAAGTTGCAACAGCAACTGAGGACATTAACAGCGGAACAAAATAAATAGTTTTTAAAATATCAGTAGTCTTTGTTTTTTTAGCCAGCAAAATAGCCAGCGCTAATGCAATTGGTAACTGTCCAAATAAAGATAAAAATACTAACTTAAAATTATTAAATAATGCCTTATGAAATATGCCATCTCCAATTAACTCCACCCAATTATTTAAACCAACAAAAACCCTTTCCCCAAACCCTTTCCACCTAAAAAAGGAATAAAATGCAGAAAGAGGTATTGGTGCTACCATATAAAGTGAAAAAATCAATAATGCTGGCAGTAAAAATAGAAATATAGTTAGTTTACTAACCTTTTGCATGCTTTATATACCTCCAATTCTTTATAGTTAAATAATCACCCTGCATTTAAAAACAGGGTGATTATTCTAGTTATAATCTATTTTTCATCAAAATATTTCTGTGCTTCTTCTTCAACCTTCTCAGCCGCTTCCTCAGGAGTAATTGTCTTTCCAAATAAACCCTGAATTGTGTCTAAATGGGCCTGAGCTATTTGAGGAGGCAAATACTGATCATAATATAATTGAACATAATTAGCATTATTCAATGCATTGTATATATCAACCATAAACGGATCATCTAAATATTCTTCTACACCTCTAAAAGGAGCAAGATTACCAAGTTCTACTAACTGTTTTGCTGCGGTTTCATCTGATAAATATTTAAGAAACTCAATAGCTGCTTCCTGATGCTCACTACTTTTGGCAACACTGTACATATTTCCACCTGGTGAACCAACTAAATTAGTTGGATCTCCTTTTCCATCTTCAAAAACTGGGAATCTAAAGAAACTAAAATTCTCTAACATAGCTGGATTTTCATTTCTAATTAATCCATATGCCCAGTCTCCCATCAAATACATCGCAGCCCGATCAGCATACAGCAGCTGTCTTGATTGTCCCTGATCTTCATCAAGTCCATTTACACCTGGAGGAAATGCTCCAAGATCAACAAGTTCCTGAATAACTTCTCCCGCTCTAACAAAAGCTTCACTTGCAAATGATCCACCATCTCTACTAGCCGCATTAAGAAAAGCTTCTTTTCCACCTAAGCGATCAACTAAATACATATAGTACATTGATCCTGTCCATCTATTTTTGTTTGCCAGAGAAAGTGGAATATAACCAGCATCTTTTAGCTGAACAATTACATCTTTAAATTCTTCATAGGTTTCTGGAATTTCTACTCCTGCTTTTTCAAAAATATCAGTTCTGTAAAACATTAAAACTGCTCTCATACCGGTAATTGGCACAGCATAATAATTTTCATCAAAGCGGGCAATTTCTAAACCTGCTGGCACAAATCTTTCAATCCAGTCATCCTGTTTTAAGGCTTCGGTCATATCCATTACTTTATCTGCATCAACATATTCTTTTAATGGGCCTCCACCCCAGGACATAAAAATATCTGGTTCATTGTTTGCACCCATTGCTACCTGCAATTTTGTTTTATAATCATCATTACTTGTCGGTACATGTCTAACTGTATAGTCAGGATTATCTGCTTCGAATCTTGCAATTGCATCCTGAATTACTGGTAATTCACTCTCAGCTTCAGTAGTTATATCCCATAAAACAATTTCTTCTTGAGCAATAACAGAAACACTTAATAAAATTATTAAAAACATAGATACTGACAGAATTAAAGATAATGATTTTTTCATTTTTTAATAACCTCCCTGTTTGATTAAATAAAACCTAAAACAAAAACAATTCCCTCCTTTCTCAAGCTTAATATATGAATAGAATTTAATTTAAACCTTAATTTAACAAGTAAATTAACTTCTAATTATATATTTCGACATAATAATACAAATTCCTGCAAAATAATTTTAATTTTTTTAATATTAATCTTTTTCTCAACAATAATCTCTTTATTTAGTCCAGATTTTAACTCTATTAGCACCTTTTTGCAGAATAGATAAAGGTCCAACAGTCCCTTTTTGAGATTTGCCTAAATAATCTCTATCAAAAATTATTTCTTCTCCTTGAGGGTCATCAAAATCTGCATCAGCAATCCTAACTTTACCGAGACTTTTGGTGCTTTGAACTTCTGCTGCAAGGTCTTTAAACTCTGCTGTTAACTTACACTCCAAATAGACAGCATTTTCAGACTCTATAATTTTTAATTCTGGATCAAAATTATCTAGAACCACATTGTTTTCTTCTCCTGCAAAAGGAAATGCTCCATTAAAATAAGCATTATTATTAATATAAACAGGCTGCTTTGTATCCATAAATATCTCTACATCTCCGGGTTTTTGATGTACTTTTTCAAAATATTCTTCTAAGGAAGTTGGAGAATTGTCAAAATGAGCTGTTCCTACTCCTTCTTTAGAATCATTTTCTCCGGTAATGATGCCATCATTATCATCCAGACCTATAAATAGATTGTTATAAAAACGATCATCTCCACCCAGAATTACAGTAAATCCTTTAATTTTAGTACTGTGGGGCTGATGATAAGGTGTTGAGCGCTTTAAGACTTTCCGCTGGGCCATCTTACCCGCTATTAAGTTATTAATATAGGCCCCTCCCTGAGAGAAGTTATCCAGAGCATAATCAGAAGCCAGAATATTATTATCAACTATATAAGGTCCGTGGCTGACTTCAATAAATAAATCGCGGTTGTTATTATAATAAAGATTGCTGCTGATTCTGGTTCCCTGAGTCTGCCAGTCCATCCAGGTACCTAATGAGCAGTCATGAATCCGGTTATCATGAATTTCTACATCAATAGGAGCATGGAGTTTGATTCCAGCAATTTCATGACCATAAAATTCTCTTTTTAAAGCAATATTATAGATATGATTGTTGTAGATTTCACTGAAGATACAGCCTAAATGACCAACTACTCCATTCTGACCGCTATCATGAATGGTATTATTTCGGATAATATGAGATCCTATATTATCTTTGTTCCAGCCGTAATCTTCTGCTTCAAAAACTGATTCAATCTGATATTTATAACCTGGTTTATCCTGTCTTTTACTGCGGAAATTATCACCAGTTGCTGCAGTTTTACCAATACTAACTGCACTGCATTTTGCATCGTGGATATCATTATCTTCAATAATCCAACCTTTACTCCAGTTAGGACCAATTAAACCTGGTTGATCTGCTGTTGGAGGTGTCCAGGGAGTAGCTGCCTGGGCCATCTCAAAGCCTTTAACAGTAATATAATCAATTCCAGTAGTTTCTGGATAAAAGCAGGCTTTGCGGACATTTACCTCAACTAGCTCCTCAGTTGGATCTGCCTGATGAAAGTTAGCATAAATAGTTGTTTTTTCTTGATCAACCTCTACATACCAGAGATATTTTGTCTGCTCCGTATTTTTTACTTTACCTATTTTCCCAGTCCAGTCATCTTTAATTTCAGTTTTAACTTCTGGATCAACTAATTTATCATATGAGTCGACTTCGTAAAAAGACAATCCATTTAGGTAAACATCTCCTAAGTGTTTAGTTTCCTGACCACCAGTATGGATCAGCCAGTCACCAAAAATTTCTTCCTGATAGGGATTATAGTCACCAAAAATTTGATTATCTATTTCTGTTTTCCAGATTGAAGCTTCAACATTCTCCCAGTCTTTTATTCTTTCCGAACCTTTAATCACAACTTTCTCATTTTCGGCCGCCTGATAGGTAATTCGTCTTCGATTACTTAAACCTCTATTTTGTGGTTTAACCCATTCTCTGTATGTACCCTCGTGAACAACAACAGTATCTCCAGCCTGAGCGACCGCTGCAGCTTTGTTAATTGTTAAAAATGGTGAATCAATACTGCCCTTATTTAAATCAGAACCTCTTTTTGAAACATGGTATTCAAAACTCATTTATTATCCCCCTATTAAAATAATTTAAAAAAAATTAGTAAATATAAGATAAAATTTAAACATTCCATAGCATTAATTTAAGTCTTAAATTAATGCTGTACTTATATTATTCTCCACCTATCAGCTGATTCCTGCAAGAACTTTCAGACTTTTTTGATTAAAAAAGAAATACCGCTACATAGATAGCGGTACGAATCTTATATTTTCCTGTTACAATTAAAACTTTTTTAGTTTCCTGGCAGCAGAGTAAACGAAGCTAAACTCGCACTTCCTTCCCCTCTATAGCTAAAATATAAAGGCTTAACTCCATCTGGGATTTCAATATCTGTTGAATATTCCTGCCAGATATTCGAAAATCCAACCGGTATTTCTGCTAAAACTTCACCATCCCAGGCTGTCTTAATTTCAAATCTGCCGTTGCAATAACCACGAACTTTAATTTTAACTTGATTGATATTATTAAACTCAAAATATTTAAAACCAGCTGTTGCAGAATCTTTCATATTCTGAATATAACCTATCTCTTTATCTCCATCTTTACCGTCCTGAGTTATTTTAGGAAACTGTTTATCCATCCAGGCTCCAGTAAAATCTGTATAAACTGATTCTTCATCAGTAAATAAATTACAGGCAAGATAGGCTGGATATTCTCCCACCCCAATTAACGGATTATCCTTTGAACCAGTAGAAGTCATCTCTACCTGGGGAATATTTCCCTGCTTTGAAAATTCAATTTTTTCCAGACAGGCCTGACGGCTGAAATTAGTCCCGTTGGTATGTCGGTGATAAAAGATATACCACTGATCATTTATTTCAACAATGCTGCCGTGATTATTTCCGCCATAATACATTGGTTTATCAGCTGCTTTATAACTGCCAATACCAATATCAGCATTGCTGACTATAGTTCCCTGATATTCAAAACCTTCGGTTGGCTTCTTGCTCGTAGCATAGCATAATTCATGCATTAAAATTGAAGAATAAATTAAATAATATGTATCTCCTCTTTTTCTAATCGAGGGCGCTTCAAAAAATTCATGACCTTCAAAGCCTGTTCCTTCACTATAAGGTTCACTTGGGATTACAAAATTAGGTTCTTCAATTATTGTCAGCATATCCGAATCTAAAACTGTGGCCATCGCCCCATTTCTTGATTTATCACCTTTCTGACAGAAGCCAGTATACAAATATGTTTTCTCCCCTTCAGTAATTACACCAGGATCAAACTGCGGCTGGTCTCCTTCTCTTTCACCAAGGCGAGTCCCATCCTGATAATGGACATAACCATAAAACTCATATTCACCTGCTGGTGTATCAGAAACAGCCACTGAAACTATAGAAAGTTTATCAAGAACATAATAAAGGTAATAGCGACCATCAGGTCCAACAGTCACATCCGGAGCATACAAACACATGCTGGCATCTGGATTAAGAGGATCTTCTATTTTTTTATAAATTATTCCTTCATAGCGCCAGTCCGAAAGATCATCAACAGGTGCTGACCAGCAGACATAATCATTTAAACAGTAAGCGTGGCCGTTAAAACGGTCATGAGAACCGTAGATATAAACTCGATCATTAAAAACATAGGGTTCAGCATCAGGAATATACTCCCATGATGGTAAATAAGGGTTAACTTGTTGTTTTTTCATAAATCAATTCCTTCCTATTATTTTTTCAAAGTTAATAAAACCACAGAACTAGAAGGGATTTTTCCTTTTAACTTCTGATCTTTAAGACTAAATTCATCAAATACTTCTGGTTTAACTTTATCAGGATTTTCAAATGTATTATGATCATTTAAATTATCTGAAGTTAGTATTTTACCTTCAACTTTATTGGCTTCAACAGCATTAATAACTGTTTCAATTTCAGCAGAATTTTCTGGATCCAGATTACAAATAGTTATGTTAAGCTCATCCTGATCATTCTTAGAAGCAGAAACACTCAGTTTTGGAATCTCTTTATATTTTTCAGTTTCTAAATGAATAGGGATTTGAAGTGCATCCTGATGTACCTTAAACATTTTAAAGACATAATAGGATGGAGTTACTATCATTTCTTCTTCATCAGTTAAAACCATTGCCTGTAGAACATTTGCAGTTTGGGCTATGTTGGCCATTTTTACTCTGTCTGCATGTTGATTGAAAATATTTAAATGTATCCCAGCTACAAGCGCATCTCTTAAAGTATTCTGCTGATATAAAAAGCCAGGATTTGTTCCGGGTTCAACATCAAACCAGGTTCCCCATTCATCAATAATTAAAGCTACCTTTTTTTCTGGGTCATACTTATCCATTATTGTGCTGTGCTTTGTTATTAGTTCATCCATGTACATCGCTTTTTTTAAAGTAACATACCATTCATCTTGATCAAAGTCAGTTGCTGAACCTTTATTTTCCCATTCATCACCAGGAACAGTATAATAATGTAGACTTAACCCATCCATCTTATCAGCGGCTTCTTCCATTAGAACTTCAGTCCAGTTATAATTACTGTCATGAGAGCCACAGGCGATTTTAAAAATTTTATTGTCTCCATGGTCATTAATATAAGTTTGGTAGTTTTTATATTTATCTGCATAATACTCGGGCCGCATGTTACCGCCACAGCCCCAGTTTTCATTACCCACACCAAAATATTTTAGATCCCAGGGCTCTTCACGACCATTTTCTTTCCGCCAATCTGACATTGGAGATTCTCCATCATGAGTCATATAATCGACCCATTCCTGCATTTCTCTGATGGTTCCACTACCCAGGTTACCAGATATATAAGGCTCGGTATCTAAAAGATCACAAAGATCCATAAACTCGTGTGTACCAAAATGATTATTCTCAGTTACACCGCCCCAGTGGTTATTAACAATAGTAGCTCTTTCTTCCCGGGGACCTACACCATCTTTCCAGTGATATTCATCTGCAAAACAGCCACCGGGCCATCTTAAAACTGGGATATCAATCTCTTTTAAAACTTCTATAACGTCATTTCTAATGCCCCTCGTATTGGGGATCTCAGAATCTTCTCCAACCCAAAATCCTTCATAAATACATCTTCCCAGGTGTTCAGCGAAATGTCCATAAATATTTTTATTGATTTTCTGTTCCGCCTGATTTACATTTAAAATTAACTTGTTCACTATTTTATCCTCCTTATTTATTCTGCTACTCATAATTAAATTCTCTTAACTTCAGTGTTAATATTTGTTATATTTTCTTCTGATAGTGAAAATAATCAAAGTCAACATAACCACCAGATTCTAAACCTGCATAATTAAACAGGCCAATCCGGCAGCCCATAAAGTGCTTCATTGTCCATTCCAATTTTACTTGATTCCCAACCTGAAACCATTCTTCACCATTAATTGAATAATAGAATCTGGCAAGATCAACATTATTCACAAAGTCAAAATTTATCCTTAAATAAATCAGACTGCCTTTGAATAACTTTTCTTCAACAACCTTTTCACCACCATTGCCAACATTTACAGATAATGTAAGATAATTTTTACTATTTTGTCCAGCTTTAACACCTACAGCAGCAAATTTATCCTGCAGTGCAATCATACCGGCATAGTCCCCAGCTTTCATATTGGAAATATCCATCAACGTACTGGCTGTACAATCAGGACCTTCTGTTCTCTGTGTTATTGTATTTCTAGCAAGTAAAACACTATTGGTCAGACTTCCGGTTTTTAGTCTTAAATATCCTGGTCGTTCTTTCAAAGACCATAGTTTATTATCTGGATTATGATTCCACTGCCAGTTCAAATCCAGTTTATCTTCCTGATAATCAAATTCATCACTACTTACATAGGGCTTTGTTGGAACTGCTGTCAATGGTACTTCAACTTTAAATGGTACCTTCCCCTTAACCCCTAATATAGGCCATCCATCTGTCCACTTTACAGGCATTAAAATTGGAATCCTACCAACAGCTCCATGATCCTGCATCATTATTGCAAACCACTCACCATTAGTAGTATCCACTATCGCTCCCTGAGCTACTCCCTGATTATAATAGTCCATATCATCATCAAGTATCACTTTTCGTTGATAAGAACCCAAAAGTTTATCTGAGCGATAGCATATCTGTCTCCGACGCTGATGGCCATCTTCCGGCCATTCAATGAATAATAAATAATACTGACCGTTTATTTTATAAGCATGGCAGCCTTCACACCTTAAGGCCATATTTTCCTTTTTGCTTTCCAGTAATAATTGATTAATTCCTCCAGGTTTAATCCCTGCTAAATCTTTTGTTAATTCAATTATACGAATATCTCCACAACCATATATAATATATGGTTTACCTTCATCAAATATTAAAGCAGGGTCATGGAGAAACTCTTCAATCACTGTACGTTCCCATGTACCGTTTTCGATATCCTGGGTTTGATAAATATAGAATCGATCCATATCATTACAGTTAAAACAGACATAAAATGTACCCTTATGATAGCGTAGACTGGCAGCCCAGGATCCCTGACCATAGATTCCCTGACCATCCATTAGATTATGTGCATCATTATCTTCAAATCTATCATATACATAGTTCACCATTTCCCAGTTAACAAGGTCTAAGGACTTCATAATCGGGCAGCCAGGCATTGTATGCATACTGGTACTGACCATATAATATACCTCTCCAACCCTTATCAGATCAGGGTCTGGAAAATCAGACCAGATAAGAGGATTAGTTGCTGTAGTTTTATTCATTGATTTCCTCCTTTGGATTTAAAGTAAAGGACTTTAAACTGGCGCTTCCTTCACCTCTATAGGTTAAATATATGGACTGTACTCCATCTGGAATTTCAATATCTGTTGAATATTCCTGCCAGATATTTGAAGAATGAACAGGAATCTCCGCTAGGACCTCTCCATCCCAGGCTGTCTTAACTTCAAACCTGCCGCTGCAGTAGCCTCGAACTTTAATTTTAACTTTATTTATATTATTAAACTCAAAATATTTAAAACCAGCTGTTGCAGAGTCTTTCATATTCTGAATATAACCTGCCTCTTTATCTCCATCTTTACCGTCCTGAGTTATTTTAGGAAACTGTTTATCCATCCAGGCTCCGGTAAAATCTGTATAAACTGATTCTTCATCAGTAAATAAATTACAGGCAAGATAGGCTGGATATTCTCCCACCCCAATTAACGGATTATC
>Ga0182238_1000058_pt1 | contig 41000 bp, 16 predicted proteins | sample hydfrates6_PW_90_FD_132439 | JGI IMG/M metagenome (GOLD analysis project Ga0182238, IMG submission 132439) | Subsurface microbial communities from deep shales in Texas, USA - hydraulic fracturing test 6_PW_90 | ecosystem: Environmental > Aquatic > Deep subsurface > Shale gas/oil reservoir >... | reverse complement strand
GATGAGTACCTCGAATGGCGAGAGGCCCGGCAAGAGATCGAAGGCGAGGGAAAGGTGGCCAGAATCTATTAGGCAGAGGGCGACGGGCGGAGAAAGAATTTACAGCACATTTTGGACTTGATCAGACGAGAATGAACGTAAAAAGCTTTCTTCCGGCCATGAGCCGGTTTTTCTTTTATGCGGCGCTGTGTTGCGCCGTTCTCCTGAGCCTTCCCGCCACGGGCGCGGCCGAACCGCGCGACGTGAAGCTGGAAAAGTACGGAGAGGACCTCGCTCCCGAGATCAACGCCGGGCTCGCCCATCTTTTTCAGGTGCTGAACGACCCCGCCGTGAAGCTCGACGAGGCCAAGGTCGCGCCGCTTGCCCAGTATGTCCTGGACTGCGACGAGGACCCGCGGGCCTACGAACCCGACGAGCGCACGGGGCAGGGGATCGTCTACAAGACTGATCTCAGGCAGCCCATGGAAAAGGTCATCCGCTACCTGTACGACCCGAACATCCCGAACTACGTGATGGTCCCGAGCGTGCTGCGCGTCTCCGGGTGGTATCCCGACAGCGAGATTTTCGACCTTCGGGAAGGCGTCTGGAGCCGTCTCGACAGCGACGAGCCGTTCATGGTGCGCGGGCGCGAATTCGAGGAATGCACGCCCGACTCCTTTGCCGGCGCCTATTACCGTTATGATCTCAAGCGAATGATCGTGGTGTTCCCGTACAACGGGCGACGGGTGCTGTTTTCCGTGTCGGAACAGGACGGCAAGTCCGCTCCCGGCAAGAAGGGAGCCATCATCGACGACTCCCAGTGGCGCTATTTCTATTCCGGCATCGAGGGCATCGACAAGGGCCTCATGAGCTGGATGGATACCTACATGTACGGCTCTTCCTCGATTCAGGCCTTTGCCGACCTGCCTGACGGCGGCACGCGCAACGTCCTGTTCAAGTGGCTCGACGCTGGCTGGAGCGGCATCAACGTGGTTCGCCGCACGCACATCTTCGAGGGCAGCATGCGTTTTTCCGAGGCGTTTCAGCGGGTGATGGAGGCCGAGAGCCTGCCGGATTCCGAGACGCTTGCCGGATTCGTCCGTGATGTTCACGAGATGCCCGAAACCCGCATGGATTCTCTGATGGCCGAGTATGCCGTCAATTTCGAAAAGGCCTGCGCCGACCATGAAAAGATGGATGGCGGCGACTTCGAGGACATCATCAGCAACGGAACCTATACCGAGGTGCTGGACCGCGAGGCCCGGATAGGTATACTGGTCTTGGAGAAGCTCAAGTCCGCGCTCGGTATGGAAACGCTTGTGGACATGGGCAAAACGCCGTCTGCGGCGGATGCGCAGGACGAAGGCGAGGGCTCCGAGCCTGTTGCGGTTCTGCCGGAGGTCGTGCCGGAAGGATAGCGTCCCTGTCGGACGAATTTTGACGGCGGCGCGGACTCCATGCGGGGAACGCGCCGCTTTTTTCAAGAAAGGGGGAATCCATGCTGTTGCCGGAAAGCGAAGCCAAATTCAAGTTTTGTCCGCTGCTGAAGACCAGTGACGACAAACTCAAGATGTGCATGGGCTCCCAGTGCATGATGTGGCGCTGGGGCGATAACGACAGGCAGAGCGGATACTGTGGTGTGTCGGGAAAGCCCGTGGCCGTGGCCGGGAGCTAGCGCCCCATGGCAAAGAAATTTTCCTTCAGGCTGGAGCGGGTGCTTGACCTGCGGGCGCAGCTTGAAGATCAGGCCCGCATGGCCCTTGCCAACGCGCAGGCCGACTACGACGAAGGGCAGCGCAATCTGGAAACGTTGCAGGAGCGCCTTTCGGAGCACATGGCCAAGCAGGCGGAATCACGCAAATCCAGCGGCGACATGTGGCTGTGGGAGAACTACCGCCGCGCGCTTGAGAACGATGTGGCCGAGGCCCGCGTGAGGATGAAAAGCTTGGCCCGCGCCTTGCAAAAGGCCCGGCAGGATGTGGTGGATCGCTCCCGCGACAAGAAGCTGCTCGAAAAACTCAAGGAAACACAGGCCAGGAAACATGATGAAGAAGAAAGTAGCCGAGAACAAAAAGAAAACGAAGAAATGTCAACGCTTCGGTTCCAACCTTCGGATCTCGAAAATTCTTCTTAGCCTGATCTTTCTGGCACTGATCAAGCTGGCCGTGTTTGGGGTAATGGGCGTCGATTCTCTGACGGCCCGCGTCACCGAGGCCGTCATTCCTTCGCCGGCACCCACCGAGGCCATGGCCGCCGAAGATGAAGGCAATGGCGATCAGGAGCAGCCCGCCGACATGAGCGTCACCGACTGGAAGACCCTGAAGCGCAAGGAAGAGGAGCTTGCCAACCGCGAGCGCGAACTGCGCGAGCTGGAAGCCGGAATCAAGGCCCAGATGGCCGAACTCAAGGAACTGCGCCAGCAGATCGGCGACATGCTCGACGAGGCCAAGAATCTCAAAAACAAGAAAGTCCGTCAGCTTGTGGACATGATCTCCAACACCAAGGCCAAAAAGGCCGCCAAGATTCTTGAGAACATGGAAGAAGACCTCGCGGTCAAGGTGCTCTCCGGCATGCGCGGGCGGCAGGCGGGTGAAATCCTGTCCTATGTGGAGACCGAGAAGGCCGCCACGCTCTCGGAGCGGCTGACCAATCTCCAGATTCCGTTCGAGGACAACTAGCGGTGACGAGGATCCGTCTGGTCGTGGCCTACGACGGCGGCGGCTTCTGCGGCTGGCAGCTTCAGCCCGAGGACCGTACCGTTCAGGGCGAGTTGGAGGAAGCCTTGGCCCGCATGGTTGGCGAGCCGGTGCGTCTGCACGCTTCCGGCCGCACCGACAGCGGCGTGCATGCCACGGCGCAAGTGGTGCACTTCGACGTCCCGGATGCACGGGCGGATCTGCCGTGGACCCGCGCCCTCAACAGCCTCACCGCCGATGACGTGGCCGTGCTGCGTCACGATATGGTCTCCGCGGATTTTCATGCGCGTTTCGGCGCGATCTCCAAGACGTATGAATATATCCTGTGGCACGAGCGGCGTTTTCTGCTGCCCCAGCGCCGCCGCTTTGTCTGGGACTGCGGCCCACTGGATTTCAACGCCCTCGGCATGGCCGCCGAGGTCCTTCAGGGCCGGCACGACTTCAGCGCCTTCCAGAACGTGGGCACGCCGGTCAAAGACACGGTGCGCACCCTTGAACCGCTGGAGATGCTTCCCGGCATCACCCCGCACGAAACCGTGCTCCGGTTTACTGCCGACGGCTTCCTGAAGCAGATGGTCCGCAACCTCGTGGGCTGTCTGGTGGAGGCGGGCAGGGGTAAACTTTCCCCGCAGAATGTCCGATCAGTCCTGTACGAAGGGGACAGAAAGACGGCCCCGGCAACGGCCCCGGCGCAGGGGTTGTCGCTGGTGCGCGTTCTCTATCCCGGATTCGACAGCGGGGAGGCGGCAGGTGTCGGAAACGACCATCATATGGGGCCCGGCGAAGCCCATCGATCAGGACCGGTTCGGCACTAACCGGCTGCGTCCGACCACGCCCTCGTCCGAAGCCTTCGACACCTACCAGCAGGCGGAGTTCGCCTCCCGCTACGAGCGCCTTTCCCCGGTGCTTGGCAAAAGCCTGACCAACCGGCTGCTCGCCTTCCGCGACGCCATCGACGCCTTTGCCTACCCCAAGGATGACATGCCCCTGTTCAAGGGACGCCTCGCCGTGCGTGGCGATGACGTTCAGGACAAATATTCGGTGGACCTGCCCAAGGACGGCGAAGCGCTCTCCTATTACAAATATCTTTCGTGGGGACTGGACAAGAACGCCGCCACCGATCTCGCTGCGGGCGAATATCAGGTGGACCTGAAACTCGGTGACGAAGAACAGCGCCTGCGCTTCAATGTGGGCGAGGACTGGACCAACGCGGATCTGGCACAGGCCTTCGCTGACGGGGTCAACGGCTCCACACTGGGCGTCCGCGCGCATTTGCTGGATCAGTCTTATCCCGGACAGGAAGTGCCGGGACAACTCGCCACCGGGCTTTCCGTTGCGTTGTCGGTCAATGCCGCAAGGCAGGATCAGGACGTATCCCTTGCCAACGTCAAGGGGCTCATGCTGCAGGAGTTCGACTTCCGCGCCGTGAATGATCCCGTGGGACCGGCGGATTTGGGGCGGTATCAGCTCTCGGAGGCCACTCCCGGACGTGAATCGGTCTTCCGCACCGCCGTATTCGACCCCGGTGCGGACAACACCATGAATCCGGGCGAATATTCCTTCGACTGGTCGCTGGGTGAAGAGTCCGGCACATTCTCCGTGGCAGTCTCGGATGAGGATACGTGGCAGGACGTCCTTGACAGGCTCGTGTCCGAAGTCAACGGCTCGCAGGAACAGTTCAGGGCAGAAAAGAAGAGCGTGGACGCTCCGGTGTATCAGGACGGGCGGACCCTGAGCCGTGAAGAGCAACTCGTGCAATTCACCGCGCTGGACCCCAAGGTGGGCGAGCGACTTTCCATCAGCGGCGGAGGGCATCTTCTCGACGGCGAATTTTCGGTATCTGAAACCTTCGAGGGCGGGTACGCGGCCACGGTAAGCGAGGACCAGTACAATGCATACAATACCGGCACACGTCTTCGGGTCTCCTCTTCAGACACGCTGCCGGGTGGGCTCTCGGCCGGCACCGACTATTACGCAGTGCGGCTGGACCCGGACCAGTACGGATTTCGCATCGGCTTTGCCGCCAGCCTTGCCGACGCAGAGGCCGGGAATACCATCAGCCTGACTTCGGATGGAGCGGGTGACCTGAGCATCGAAACGCAGGGAACGGGCACCGATATCTTCGACATTGCCACGGCGTGGCCCGGGACCGACACGCGCATTCGCGCAGAGGGCACCGAGCGGACACTTGAGGCGGGCGGCCTGTTGTCGTTGGACAATGGGCGCGTCACCGTGGATGTTGCGGATTCATTCCCCGGCACCCTGCCGTTTTCCGTGGTGGAGCCCATGGAACGCATGGAGCGCACGCTGGGGGATGCGGTCTCGGAGTACAACAACCTGCGTTCGTTCATCCTCTCCAATCAGGATCTTTTCCGCGACACGCTGGCTGAACAGTGGCGCGGCCCGTTGCAGTCCCGCATGGACGTGCTCCAGTATGCCGGATTCTCGGAGCTCGGGGAGCGTAAATTGCTTCAGGTGGCGTTCGATGATCTTTTCGCCCGCATCACGGCCGACCCCCAGCAGATGCGGGAGACGCTGGTTGGCGAGGACGGACTCTTGCCCGCGTGGCGGACCGAAGTGGAGTCGGTGTTGCAGGATCCGGATTCGTGGCTCGTGCCCGAGACCTCGGTCACGGATGACCTCTATCCGCCGCCGGAACCGCTGACGGAGATCGCGCTGGAGACCAAGAGCCGTCTGGTGGACACGCTGGATGACCTTGGCACCGAGCCCATTTCGCCGTTCGGAAACGGGCTGGTGAACATGAAAGGATAGCTACTTGAAGGCCAGTGGGATGGAGGCGCCCTCTAAGGCGTCGAGAATGCGCTCCAACAGTTCGTTTTCGCTGTCGCGCCGCGAGCGCGGCTTGCAGAGGTACCGCAGGGTCAGCTCGTAGCCCGCGTCGGTGAGCTTCAGGTAGACCTTGGGGGTGAGCCGCCGGAAGATCACGAATTCGTCATCACCCACCGGATCGGGCGGTTCGGGCTGTTCGAAGTTCGATGCGTAGTCCTCGGCCGTGCGGGTCATCACGTCGCGGGCACGCTTCCAGTCGCCCCCCGGCGCCACGGTGAGCGTCAGCTCGTTCCAGATGAAGCGAAAGCCCTTGGAGTAGTTGAGTACCGGCGTGGTCAGCACCAGCGCGTTGGGAATCCTCGCCATGCGGCCGGTGCTCTGGTCCGCCTTGACCCAGTTGCCCACTTCCACCACGGAAAAATACAGGATGCCCTTTCTGGTGACGTCGCCCACCACATCGCCAACCTGCACCCTGTCGCCGATGCTGAAAAGCTCGCGCCAGATGATGACCCAGAAGGCCACGAAGTTGAGGATGAGTTCCTTGCTGACGATGGTCAGGCCAACGGCGATGATACCGAGGAAGGTCAGGAAGTTGTGCAGCCCCTCGAACCAGATGCGGATGACGGCGATGCCGATGATGAGATAGGCGAAAAGGCCCATCCATCCCGCCAGCACCGTGAGCCTTTGGTGGTTTTTCAGCAGGCGCGCCGCCACGGCCAGCATGATGCGCTTGAGGCCGATGACCATGACCACCGCCAGCGCCGTGGCCGCGAGTTTGGCCATGGAGCCCGGGAGGGTGCTGCCGTGTACACCGAGGTTCAGCTGCAGCTGATGGAAGAACTGGTTCAGGTCCATGCAGGGACCATACTACTCAAGGCCGCTAATATCCACCTGCTCGATGTGCTCGCCGAGCTCGCGGACTTCGCCTATCTGCCATGCGTCCGCGCCGATCTCGCCAAGGCGGTCCAGAACCGCGTCGGCCTGGCTTTCGGGCACCACGAAGATGTAACCGATGCCGCAGTTGAAGATCTGCAGCATCTCGGGCCACGAGAGGCCGCCTTCCTTGCGGAGCCAGTCGAAGACCGGGAGCATGGGCCAGGAGCCGAACTCGATGACCGCGCGGGTCTTTTCCGGCAGGACGCGGGGGACGTTGTCGTAAAATCCGCCGCCGGTGACGTGTACCATGCCCTTGACGTCGGCCATGCCGAGTACTTCGAGCACTGCGGAGGTGTAGATGCGGGTGGGCTCCAGAAGCACCTCGGCTACGGTCCGTTCGCTGCCGGGGAAGGTGTCTTCGGGGGTGAGGTCGGATGCCTCGAAGAGCTTGCGCACGAGGGAGAAGCCGTTGGAATGCACGCCGCTGGAGGCGAGGCCGATAAGCACGTCGCCAGATTCGATGCGCTCGCCGGTGACAAGCTTGGGCTGGTCCACCATGCCCACGGCAAAGCCGGAGAGGTCATATTCGCCGTCGGGGTAGAAACCGGGCATCTCGGCGGTTTCGCCACCGAGCAGGGCGCAGCTGGACTGCTTGCAGCCCTCGGCCACGCCTTCAACCACTTTTTCGGCCACGCCGGAATCGAGCTTGCCGGTGGCGAAGTAGTCGAGGAAGAACAGCGGGGTTGCGCCCTGAACCAGCACGTCGTTGACGCTCATGGCCACCAGGTCGATGCCCACGGTGTCGTGCTTGTCAAAGTCGAAGGCCAGCTTGAGCTTGGTGCCCACGCCGTCCGCGCCGGAGACGAGGATGGGGGCTTCCATGCCGGCGATGTCCGGACGGAACAGGCCGCCGAAGCCGCCGATGCCCGTCAGCACGCCGGGAGTGTGCGTCGCGGCGACAAGGTCCTTGATGCGTTTGACGAATCGGTTTCCCTCTTCGATGTCCACCCCTGCTGCGGTGTAGGCTTCGCTGCGTTTGGCGCTGTCGCTCATTGCTTGTGCTCTCCGGTTGCTGATTGTTGGCGTTGCCGAGGGTTATAGGGATTTGCGGCCCGCTTCGCAAGGGTCGGGAACGGATCGTGCAATGATTTTCCCGGGCGTCGGAAATCCGTCCGGGTTGTCTCGCGCCGCAAAAGGCGTATCATGGAGCAAACCAAGGCAAGGCATGCTGTCCGGGAGGAATCATGCACAGGTTCATTTTGGCGTGTATCGTTATCCTGAGTGTCGCGGCCACCGCGTTTGCGCAGGGCAAGTTCCCCAATAAGGATACGGCGAAGGACCGCCGGGATCACACGTGGGGAACGAGCAAGAGCCATACGGGTTCCACCATCGGCTTCGGCAAGGATGATCAGGGCGACGACACCACCGTGCTCGACTCCGGCCCGAAAAAGGAGCCTGTGGACTGGTATGACAAGATCATCATCACGGTGAATCCCGATACCAAGTGGCCGCAGAACGGTACGGAAAGCTCCACGACCACCACCTATGACAACTCCACGGACACCGAAACCACCACAACCACGACAAAAAGCTGGTAGGTGCCAGATGACGGAAGCCAGATTGTGGAAAGCATTGGACGACGGGCGGGTGCAGTGCCGACTGTGTTCGCATTTCTGTCTCATCGAAGACGGCAGCCGCGGCCTCTGCGGGGTGCGCGCCAATATGGGAGGGCGGCTCGAAACCCTTGTCTATGACCATGTGGCCGCGCTTGGTGTGGATCCGGTGGAGAAAAAGCCCCTGTATCACTACAAACCCGGCACCACCACGCTGTCTTTTGCCACGCAGGGATGCAACTTCGCCTGCACTTTCTGCCAGAACGCCACGCTGTCGCAGGCTCCCAAGTCCGGAGCCGAGCCGCGTGGCGAGCGAGCCACACCGGAGCAGCTGGTCCAGGCCGCGTTGGACAACGGCTGTGAGAGCATTTCGTACACGTACTCCGAGCCGACGATCTTTTTTGAACTCATGCAGGACACCGCGCGGCTGGCACATGAAAAGGGGCTCGGGAACATCATGGTCTCCAACGGGTTCCAGAGTCCGGAATGTCTCGATGAACTCGACGGCCTTATTGATGCTGCCAATATCGACCTCAAGGCGTTTTCGGAATCGTTCTACCGGGACATCGTGGGCGCCAAGCTGAAGCCGGTGCTCAAGAACGCCAAGCGCATCAAGGAGATGGGCTGGTGGCTCGAAGTAACCACGTTGCTCATTCCGGGCAAGAACGACGATGAAGAAGAGCTTAAGGGACTTGCCCGCTACATCGCCAACGACCTTGGCACGGATACGCCGTGGCACCTGTCGCGGTTCCATCCGGATTATCATATGCGCGACGTGGCTCCCACTTCGGTGCCGAGTCTGGAAAAGGCGTGGAGTTTCGGGCGCGACGCCGGGTTGAAGTACATCTACATCGGCAATGTTCCGGGGCACGACTATGCCAAGACCCGGTGTCCGGGCTGCGGCGAAGTGGTGCTGAACCGTGCGGGCTTCTCGCTCTCGTTCAGCGCAGTGAGCGATAGCCGTTGCAGCGCCTGCGGCGAGCGAATAGCGGGCGTGGACCTGCCTTGACGCTTGCGCTTCCTGCCGCTTTAGCGTAGGAAATCCACCGCTCGGGGCGTGGCGCAGTTTGGTAGCGCGCCAGTTTTGGGAACTGGATGCCGGGAGTTCAAATCTCTCCGCCCCGACCATGAAGATAAATAGCCTTTGATCTTAGCAATATGCTGAGTTCAAAGGCTTTCTTTTTGGCTTTAGTACAGACTGTTGGTGCAGAAAGGCACACTTTGTTGGACAGGCTCAATGCGATCCTGCTCTGGTCAATGGATAGGCAGAACTCATGCTCTATATGTCGAAGGTCGCTTAGTGATTAGTATGGATTGAAATGATGACCTGAATCGGGAGAGGGGAGAGAAAGACCCCAATGGGAAAGCCAGTCCAGATGAATAACGTACATGACCCCTCAGATTTTTCCGTCAAGAAGTTAAGGAGATACGTCCGAATATGGCGGCTTTAATCTATATAGGACATGAACTCTCACCTCTTAGCCAAGCCGTCTCGCACTCCTTGAACTCAGCATACTTGTCGTTGTATTTGTTGAGTAAATCAAGAGTATAGTGGCCAACATCAAGACGATATTCCATCAAATTGTATGCAGCCCTAAGTTCACTGGCTAAAATCCAAGCACGAAACCCTTGAGCACCACAGATTAAACTTGAAGTGTCCTTCCCATCATCTGGGCAAGCATTGGGTTCACTGGCATAAAAACCGATCTGTTGATTTCCCATCATAACCTCATTGGGGAACGATAGGCTCTTGGCTACCAACTTCGGCTGAAGAGACTTCCAGTCAATATCCTCAGGGTAGCTGGCTAATTGAGGTAGACTGATGTTCGATTTGCTTTCCTGATAGAACCAGCTGTCGTAGTCGTTGTTCTCGTCTATTTTGTTGGCACAGGCTAAAGCAAATGATTCCAAGATGCTGGCAACCCGTAAGGCAGCATAATTCGCAACACGCTTTCTTTCAGCATGAGTCTGTACCCACTCCTTGATGCCGATTACAATCTGAGTGGAAGTGCCCAGAATCATCCCACCAATGAGGCCTGTGACCCAAGATCCTGTCAGTTCAAACTCCATTTAAACCTCCCTATGGGGAGTTAATAACGAATGTTTGAATTCATGAAAACTAAAAGAACAGAGGGTGAGGCACAAGCTCTTGAACCCCACTCAAGCCTTGCCTAACTGGTACGGAAGACAGTCCTTGAAACTGGTACAGAGAGGTGGTACATTGAGTTCAGAAATTCAAAGGCTAAGTGGTTGATGTTGCAGATGATATGAATGAGTATTTTCAAATCTCTCCGCCCCGACCATATTTTGCAAGCGACTTCAGGATATTCCTGAGGTCGCTTTTTCTTTTGTGCAGAAAACTCGCAATATTTCGGGGTGCTGGGTGAATGAAGGGCAGCCTGTTTGGATGTTCTGGCGAATGTTCTTGGGGAAAGGGCCCGTTTAACTCTTGCAGCCAAAAGAAAAGCCTCCGAGCAAGGGGATGCTCGGAGGCTTTTTATTGGATTCGGTGCCGGGTTAGTCGCCGATGAACATCAGCGAGATTTCCGGAATGTAGGTGACGGCCATGAGGACGAGGATCAGCAGGCCGAGGATGGGCAGTATCTGCTTGGACACGTCTTCAAGCTTCACTCTGCCGACGCTGCTGGCCACGAAGAGGTTGACCCCCACTGGCGGCGTCACAAAGCCAATGGCGAGGTTCACCACCATGATGATACCGAAGTGAACCGGATCGACGCCCACCTTGGTCACGATGGGCAGCAGGATCGGCACGAGGATGACGATGGCCGCCAGCGCTTCCATGAAGGTGCCGATGACCAGCAGCAGGGCGTTGATCAGCAGCAGGATCAGGATTTTGCTTTCGGTCATGCCGAGGATGAACTCGGCGATCTTGGATGGCACCTGCTCGACGGTCATGACGTAACCGAAGATGGTGGCCATGGCCATAAGGATGATGACGATGGCGGACGTGGAGCAGACGTTGATGAACGTGGGTACGATGTTGTCCTTGTTCAGTCCTTTGTAGACGAACAGGCCCACGATGAGGCCGTAGAATGCGGCCACGGCTGCGGCTTCCGTCGGGGTCATGAGGCCGCCGTAGATGCCGCCGAGGACGATCACCGGGACCATCAGGGCGAGCTTGGCGTCCCAGAAGGCCTTGCCGATGGACTTGAGGGAGCGTTCCTTCTGTTCGCCCATCCAGCCGTTTTTCTTGGAAACCCAGTAGCTGAAGGCCATGAGCACGAGGCCGGTGAGCAGGCCCGGAAGCACGCCCGCGATGAAGAGCTTGCCGATGGAACTCTGGGCGGCCACGCCGTAGATGACGAACGGGTTGCTGGGCGGGATCATGACACCGATGGCACCCGCCGCCGCGACGATGGCGCAGGCGAAGTACTTGTCATAGCCGCGCTCGATCATGGCGGGGATGGTCAGCGAGCCGATGGCCGCAACCGTTGCCGGACCGGAGCCGGAGATGGCGGCGAAGAACATGCACGTGGCGATGGTGGCCAGAGCCATCCCGCCGGGCAGCGGCCCGAGCAGTTCGTCGGCCAGATTCAGCAGCCGGGTGGAGAGTCCGCCGGAGCCCATGAAGATGCCCGCTGCGATGAAGAACGGGATGGCCATGATCGGGAAGGAGTCGATCGAGGTGAACGAGACCTGCGCGATGTAGTCCACGGGCAGGGTGCCGGACCCGATGAGCGTGACCAGCGAGGCCAGCCCGAGGCTGATGCCGATGGGCACGCCGATGATCAGGAACAGGATGAAGTAGCCGAAGAGGATGGTGGTGGAGGCCAGATTCACGCCGAGCAGCACCGGGGTGAAAATGGCCACGGTGATGGCGAATGCGGTGAGCGTTCCGACGGTGCCGGCCACCTTTGCTTCCTTCCATGTATCCTGCACGAGGCGGATGCACATGAGGCCGAAGCCGATGGGCAGGATCAGGTAGGGGATGTAGTAGGGGATCTGAAGCGCCGGGGCGATCTGCGGGTAGCGCATCTGGAACTGGACCAGATCGGTGCCCATGACCAGAACCACGGCTCCCAGCAGCAGGAAGCACAGGTTGTTGACGATCCAGAATATCTGCTGCCACTTCTCGGGCAGACGGTCGTACACGAAGTCCACGCGGATGTTTTCGCGCTTTTTGATGGCCACCGAGGCGGCAAGGTACGATATCCAGATGAAGATGAACCGGGCCAACTCCTCGGTCCACACGGCGGAGCCCGCTCCGTCGGTGAACTGGGTGATGACGTAGCGGTACAGGGTTTGGAACGTGATTATGAGTATGATGGAGAGCAGCCCGGCGAACAGCAGGGGCTTCTCGAAGTTTTCATCAAGCCAGTGCAGCAGGCCCGTCTTGGGCTCGCCGGGGTGCGTGGCGGTTGCGACGTTTTCCATGTGACTATTCCTTATGCGTATCGAAGCGGCAGACTACTGCTGCACTTCCTTGACCATGGTGAACAATTCCGAGGGAATCTTGTCGGCGAACAGGTCCCAGACCGGACGGGTCTTGGCCTTGTATTCGGCCAGTTCCTCAGGCGTGAGCTTGTGCACCTTGATGCCCTGTTCGATGAACTTCTGCTCGGCTTTCTTTTCCAGCTTGGACGTGATGGAACGCTGGTAGTCGAGAGCTTCCCTGGCGGACTCCGTGATGATGGCCTGCACGTCGGCGGGCAGCTCATCCCAGAAGTCCTTGTTCATCATGAGGATGTGCATGGAATAGTTGTGGCGCGAGTCCACGGCGTAGCGGATGACTTCGTCGTGCTTGGCGTCGCACAGCAGGGAGAAGGTGTTGCCTTCGCCGTCCACGGTGCCCTGCTGCATGGCGGTGTAGGTCTCGCCCCAGGCGATGGGGGTGGGGCTCATGTCCAGCGCCTTGGCGACTTCGATCTCAACCGGGGAGGCGGTGACGCGGACCTTGAGTTTCTTCAGGGTGTCGGCCGTGGAGATGGGCTGACCCGTGGTGACGAAGTTGCGGTAGCCGTACTCGCTGAACATGATCGGCTTGAGGTTGATCTCGTTGGCGAGACGATCGAAGAAGTCGCCGAGTTTGCCCTCGTCGAGCGATTCGTAGATCTTGTCCTGATACTTGATGTCGGTAATGTACGGCAGGTCGAAGATCATGAAGTACGGCGAAAAGTTTGCCATGTTCGGCGAAGAGCTGGATGCCATTTCCAGCGAACCGCGCTGAACGGATTCCATGGCGACGCGGTCGCTGCCGAGCATGCAGCTGCCGTAGACTTCCACCTGAACCTTGCCGTCGGATTTCTTTTCGACGAGTTCCTCGAACTTTTCGTAACCCAGCGTCACGTTGTTGCCCGGGGCCATCGGATGCGCCAGCCGCAGCTTGATGATCCCGTCGTCATCGCTTCTGCCGAGCTTGCATCCGCCAACCAGCAACAGCATGCAGGATAGCAGGATACCCAACCTAATGGTCTTGAAGTTAAGCACCGTTCCCCCTCTAGTTGTCTAAGTTTCTAAGAATAGTGAAAAAATCCATTGTCTGCCCCTGAAAAAGCAAATGGTATGCCACCTCTTGTGCGAGATTGAACAAGCGGATTTTTTTTCAGGCGCATAATGCTCGCAGGAGTCGAAACGGTGCTCTTCTGCTGAAAAAGTCTTTAGTTTTAAATGCTTGCGGTGGCGCCGGGCAAGGTCGAGCCCGGAGGGGCGCCGGGGTGAGTTGCCTTTATCAGTTGCCGTGCTGTGTTGCAAATCTGCATTGTCGCCTGCCGGGGTGCGCCATTATTCACATAACAGGCTGATATGACGGCCCTGTTCCGATTGGATGCACAAATGCATCGTGTTGCATGTTTGCATCGTTTCGAATAGAAGCGCGTATGCGTTTTCGGGGCGCAGGGCGTAAAAAAAACCTTGGCCGGGAGTGCCGACCAAGGTTTGAAGCAGTCTTTAAGATGTTCTTGTTTATGTATTAAACACCGAGTATTCCGGCTGCGTTTTCGTACATCACCTTTGCGTAAACGGATTCTTCAAAGGCCAGCTTTGCGTACTTGTCGAGCTGTTCCCTGTAGTCGATGAACGGATGGGCGCTGGCAAAGAGAAGTTTGTCGCCGATGATGGTGTTGGCTGCCTCCACGTAGGCATCGGCCATGGGCCAGAGTTCGTATTCGGATATTTCCATGAACACGTTCTTGTTGCGCTGGGCCACGATGATGGCTTCGTTGACCCACGGGTAGCCGCCGTGGCTGATCACTATCTTGAGTTCCGGGAAGTCGCGGGCGACGAAATCGATGTAGCGGGGGGCGACGTGGTCGATGACCGCACCGGGCACGAAGCTGGCGGTGCCGGTGGTGAAGATCATGGGAATGCCCAGCTCGCAGCACTTGGAGTAGATCGGATAGTACTTGGCGTCGTTGGGATAGATCTTGGCGAGATACGGGTCGATGGCCGCGCCGTTGATGGTTTCGTTTTCCGTGACGGCCTTTTCGAGGTCGCGCACGGCATCCATGCCCTTGTGCGGGTCAACGCCCCAGAAGCCGACAAACTTTTCGGGGGCCTTGGTACAGAAGTCGAGGACCGCGCCGTTGCCGTTTGCCATGGAGGCGTAGGTGGTCTCGCAGTCGCGGCCGGTAATCACCGCCTTCACCACGTTGTTCTGCTCCAGACCTTCGATGATCTGCCCGAACGGCTCCGGTTTTTGTTTATGGAAATCAATCGCTTCGCACAGGTCCTTGAACATGACGCTGTTGGCGATGCCGTTGATGACCTCGGGGGTGTTGGGACGGAACCTGAAATCGATGACGTTCATTATGTTTGCTCCTTTGTGTGTGATTGTCCGACTGACTCAGGCCGGTGAGCAAGCTCCGTACCAGCGGAGGGTGAGCGCTCTGTCCCTCTGTTGGAGGCATTTCAATGGATCAGAAGGATGGCAGGCAAATTGCTTGAGCAAGGCATGTTGGAAATAGCACTTTTCTGCGGGGCATGGTTTGTGGCCGGTGTGGTCAACAACCTTGCGGGCTTCGGGGCCGCCATGGTCGCCATGCCGTTGGTGGCGTTCGCAATACCGCTTGAGGTGGCCGTTCCCAGCTCCACGCTGATCGTGCTGACGCTCAATCTCCAGCTCGGGTGGGCCTACCGGCGGCACGTGGACTGGCTTGCCATGCGCTTTCTCATTCCGGGCGGGATAGCGGGCGTCGCCGTCGGACTGCTCATCATGCGGGATGTCTCAAACGAGGAACTCAAGCTCGCCATGGGGCTTTTGCTGATAGCTTACGGGCTGGTTTCGCTGTTGCGTCCCGGAAGTTTTCAGGGCAGTGGCGTCGGCAGGGTCTGGGGGCTTGCCGCCGGATTCTGTTCCACGCTGCTGGGGGTGCTGTTCGGATTCAACGGGCCGCCGCTTGCGGTGTTCACTTCCATGGGCGGATGGAGTCAGCAGGCGGCCAAGGGCATACTGGGCGCTTGCTTTATCGTGACCGGCATCACTATAGTGGCGGGCCAGACGCTGGCGGGCGTGCAGACCGCCCGGACACTGGCCTACTACGCCGCGGGGTGTCCCGCGGTACTCCTCGGCGGCGGCGTGGGCATACTGGCTTCCCGGTTCGTGACACAGAACGTCTACCGGAAGCTGGTGCTGCTGCTCATTCTGGCCGCGGGCGTGGCGGTCACGTATTCCAGCATTTAATCAAAGGTATTTACGGGCATGAAAGGAAATAGCATGAGCCAGGAAGCGCCGCGCAAGCCGCGTCGGATTCTTCCCAGGCAGAAATATCTCATATCCAGTTATCTCTGCCACGTGTTCGACACCATGAGTGACGGGCTTTACATCACGAACAAGGAAGGGGAGACCCTCTCCGTGAACGTCATGTACGAGAACCTCACCGGCCTCAAGGGCGAGGATCTCATCGGGAAGAATGTTAACGATCTCGTGGATAAAGGTGTCTTCGACCTTGCGCTGAACTCCAAGGTCGTCAAGACCAAGAGCTCTGCCACGGCGGTGCAGATGACGGAGAAGGGCCGCAAGGTCGTGCTCATGGCCCACCCCATCTTCGACTACGACGAGGACGTGGAGCTCGTAGTCACCTTCGTCCGCGATATCGCCCTCATTTCCCAGCTCAAGGATCAGGTGGCCTCCCAGAAGCAGCTCATTGAACAGTACAAACAGGAGATTCACCAGAAAAGCGAGTCGCTGTACCTCGAACCTTCCAGTCAGGTCATGATCAACCTGTTCAGCCAGATAGAGCAGGTGGCCAAGACCGACGCCACCATCCTTTTCCTCGGTGAAACCGGCGTGGGCAAGGACATCATGGCGCGCGAGGTTCACGAAAAAAGCCCCCGCAAAGGCCAGCCGTTCTTCAAGGTGGACTGCACCTGTATTCCGGAAAACCTCATCGAGTCCGAGCTGTTCGGCTATGCGCCCGGCGCCTTCTCCGGTGCGGATTCCAGAGGCAAGATCGGCATGTTCGAGATGGCGGACAAAGGGACCCTGTTTCTTGACGAGATAGGCGAGCTGCCGCTGAGTATGCAGAGCAAGCTGCTGCGCGCCCTGCAAAACAGCGAGATTCAGCGCGTGGGGGCCACCAAGGCCAAGAAGATCGACGTACGCATCATCGCCGCCACCAACCGCGATCTGGAGGAAGAGGTCCGCGAAGGCCGCTTCAGAAGCGACCTTTTCTACCGGCTTCAGGTGGCGGTCATCCAGATCCCACCCCTCAGGGACCGGGGCGAGGACATCCCGGCCATGCTGCATTTCTTCCGCAAGCGCTTCAATACCAAATACAAGCGGAACCTTCAGATTTCCGCAAAGGCCGAAGAGGTCATGCTCTCCTACCGCTGGGACGGCAACATCCGCGAAATGGAGAACCTGATGCACAGCCTCGCCGTCACCAACAAGGACGAGCGCGTGGAACTGAAGCACCTGCCGAATCGGATGCTCAATTTCAGCCCGGTCCGGTGCGAACCGGCCCAGCTCGACTTCGGCGTGGAGCAGGAAGAGGGCAAGGACCTCAAGACCATCATGGCGGAGATCGAGGCCAAATATCTCCAGCACGCCATTGAGCGGTACGGTTCCATCACCAAGGCTGCCGAGGTCCTTCAGGTCAACAGGACGACCATTTTCAGGAAGCTCAAAAAAATCGGAATCACCAAGGAAGATTTGGGAGAGTAGGCGATTCGTCTGTCGTAGCTGCCGATGTCCCTCAGGGCCGTGCCGGAATCCGGTACGGCCCTTTTTGTTGCTGCATATCGGAACGCTGCAAACCTGCATCGCGATGCATATTTGCATCGTTTTCATATGTCATTAAAATACATGAAAATTTTTCACAGGGCGTTTGTGCGGTGCATTTCTGCATCGTTTCTGGGTCGGCCTTATGGATCGTTGTTTTCCCTTAGAGGGGGTGGGTGTGAAAGATGCTCTTTTTTTCCAGGTGTTTATCAGCAGAGTGGTCCTGTTTGTCCCATCTGGCACAAGGATTGCCAAAGAAAGGGCAAGCGCGACGACGCGCACCGAAGATGGAGAGCTTTCCCAGATCGAAAGCGACGATATAGAACCCAGCCAAGGAGTATGAATCCATGTTTAATGTCCATTGCTGCGATGCCGTGACACCTCATGAACAGCGCCTTCAGGACCGTATCGAAGGCAAGGAGGACGTGTTCCGCAAGAATCACGCCCGTGTCTTCAAGATCCTCGACACCATTGAGAACCAGAAGCCGCAGATTGATGTGGAGCGCGCCCTGTACTTCACCCAGTCCATGCAGCAGACCGAAGGCGAGCCGCTGGTCCTGCGCTGGGCCAAGGCCATGGAACATGTCGCCGCGAACATGACGGTCTACATTGATGACGACCAGCTGCTGGCCGGACGTGCAGGCTATCAGGGCCGTTACGGCATCCTGTACCCCGAACTGGACGGCGACTTCCTCGACATGGCCGTGGAAGAGCTGCCCAAGCGTGAAGGCTCTCCGTTCTCCATCACCGAGGAAGACGCCCGGATCGTGGTCGAGGAGATCGCTCCCTTCTGGAAGGGCAAGACCTACCATGAAGCCCTGAACGTGGCTCTCCCCGAGGAAATCCACAAGCTCACCTACGATGACCCCGAGGGACTGAACTCCCGCTTCATCGTCAACGAGACCTCTTCCTTCCGCTCCTCCCTGCAGTGGGTCCACGACTACGAGAAGATCCTCAAGCGCGGCTTCGGCGGAATCCGTCAGGAAGCACAGGAAAAGCTGGACGCCCTCGATCCGTTCTCCCCGCGGGACAACGCCGAGAAGAAGCCTTTCTACGAAGCAATCGTCCGTGTCTGCAACGCCGTTATCCACTGGGCCAATCGCCACGCCGACCTGGCCGAGAAGATGGCCGCCGAGGAATCCGACGCCACCCGCAAGGCGGAGCTGGAGACCATCGCCGCCAACTGCCGCCGCGTGCCCGAGCATCCGGCCCGCAACTTCCACGAGGCCGTGCAGTCCCAGTGGTTCACCCAGATGTTCTCCCGCATCGAGCAGAAGACCGGCACCATCATCTCCAACGGCCGCATGGACCAGTACTTCTACCCGTACTACCGCCAGGACGTTGAAGCCGGCATCCTCACCGACGATCAGGCCATTGAGCTCATCGAGTGCATGTACGTTGGCATGGCTCAGTTCATCGACCTCTACATCTCCCCGCAGGGCGGCGCCTTCAACGAAGGATACGCTCACTGGGAAGCCGTGACCGTCGGCGGCCAGAACAAGGAAGGACTCGATGCCACCAACGAGCTGACCTACCTCTTCCTGCGCTCCAAGCGCGAGTTCCCGCATCACTACCCGGACCTCGCCGCGCGCATTCACGCCCGCTCCCCCGAGCGCTTCCTCGCCGAAGTGGCCGAGACCATCAAGGAAGGCTCCGGCTTCCCGAAGCTCATCAACGATGAGGAAGTGATCCCCCTGCACCTCTCCAAGGGCGCAAAGTTCGAGGAAATCTACGACTACGCCGTCTCCGGCTGCGCGGAAATCCGCATGCCGAACCGCGACACCTACACCTCCGGCAACGCCTACATCAACTTTGCCGCAGCACTCGAAATGGCCATGTACAACGGCCGGATGCTCAAGCACGGCGACGAACTGCTCTCCTTCGAATCCGGCGACCCGCTCAGCTTCGAAACCTGGGACGAGTTCTTCGAGGCCTACAAGGCACAGCAGATTCACTTCCTGAAGACGGCCTTCACCCAGCAGTACCACGTCATCAACAACCGCAAGAACCACTTCGCCACGCCGTTCGGTTCCGCCATGCACGACCTCTGCATGGAACACGCGGTTGACCTGCACCAGCCCGACGTGCCCGGCGGCATCGACCTCGGCTACTTCGAGTTCATGGGCGTGGGTACCGTGGTGGACTCCCTGTCCGCCATCAAGAAGCTGGTCTTCGAAGAGAAGAAGCTGACCATGGAAGAAGTGCTCGACGCCTGCCGCAGCAACTTCGAGGGCCGCGAAGACATCCGTGCCATGCTCCAGAACGTTCCCTGCTACGGCAACAACGATCCGTATCCGGACTCCATTGCCAAGGAACTGGACCGCATCTGCGTGGACTTTGCCAACAAGTACCAGCAGGAACTCGGCGTTCACCTCGACGTGCGCTACGTGCCCTTCACCTCGCACGTCCCGTTCGGCAAGGTCGTTTCCGCCACTCCGAACGGTCGTCAGGCATGGACCCCGCTCTCCGACGGTTCCTCCGCATCCCACGGCGCCGACCGCAACGGCCCCACCGCGGTGATGCTGTCCAACTACACCACCAAGAACTTCAACTACCGCGAGCGCGCAGCGCGCCTCGTGAACATCAAGTTCACCCCCAAGTGCGTGGAAGGACAGGAAGGCACCAAGAAGCTCGTGGACTTCATCCGCACCTTCTGCGACCTGCGCCTGTGGCACATCCAGTTCAACGTCATTAACGCCGAGACGTTGAAGGCCGCCCAGAAGGAACCGGAAAAGTACCGCAACCTGATCGTGCGCATCGCCGGATACTCCGCGTACTTCTGCGACCTGTCCAAGGACCTGCAGGACGACCTGATCCGCAGGACCGCGCACGAGACCATCTAGAAATAGCGCACAAAGCACGGCAATACCGGCATGGGGCGGCCTTCGGGCCGCCCCGGCCATGAATACTCCCAAGCCTGCAATGACCAGAGGTTCATCATGAGTTCCCTTCTCGACCAGAAAGTCGCCGGCAACGTCTTCTCCATCCAGAAATATTCCGTTCACGACGGACCCGGCATCCGCACCCTCGTCTTTCTCAAGGGCTGCCCGCTGCGCTGCATGTGGTGCAGCAACCCGGAATCCCAGCTTCCGAACCCGGAGCTGGCGTACAACCGGAACAAGTGCCTCGGGCTGGACAAGTGCGTGCGCTGCAGCGAAGTGTGCACCGCCGGAGCCATCACGGAAGGCGAGGACGGCAAGATCGACATCGACAGGGACATCTGCAACGACTGCCTGCAGTGTGCCGAGGCCTGTCCTGCGCAGGCGCTCATCATTTATGGTGAGAAAACCACGGTCGATGCCGCGCTCAGGCGGGTCGAGGAAGACGAAATGTTCTACGCCCGCTCCGGCGGCGGCCTGTCGCTTTCCGGAAAGCGACAGGCCGCCGCCGGAGCGGGCGTAGAACATTTCGTCTTCCTCGACCCGCCTGAGCGCGGCATCGACCGTGGTTTTCTCACCATAAATGATGAGCGCCTGCGCAGGACAGGCCTCGGCACACTGCAGGCAGTCGTTGCAGATGTCCCTGTCGATGTCGATCTTGCCGTCCTCGCCTTCCGTGATGGCTCCGGCGGTGCACACTTCGCTGCAGCGCACGCACTTGTCCAGCCCGAGGCACTTGTTCCGGTTGTACGCCAGCTCCGGGTTCGGAAGCTGGGATTCCGGGTTGCTGCACCACATGCAGCGCAGCGGGCAGCCCTTGAGAAAGACGAGGGTGCGGATGCCGGGTCCGTCGTGAACGGAATATTTCTGGATGGAGAAGACGTTGCCGGCGACTTTCTGGTCGAGAAGGGAACTCATGATGAACCTCTGGTCATTGCAGGCTTGGGAGTATTCATGGCCGGGGCGGCCCGAAGGCCGCCCCATGCCGGTATTGCCGTGCTTTGTGCGCTATTTCTAGATGGTCTCGTGCGCGGTCCTGCGGATCAGGTCGTCCTGCAGGTCCTTGGACAGGTCGCAGAAGTACGCGGAGTATCCGGCGATGCGCACGATCAGGTTGCGGTACTTTTCCGGTTCCTTCTGGGCGGCCTTCAACGTCTCGGCGTTAATGACGTTGAACTGGATGTGCCACAGGCGCAGGTCGCAGAAGGTGCGGATGAAGTCCACGAGCTTCTTGGTGCCTTCCTGTCCTTCCACGCACTTGGGGGTGAACTTGATGTTCACGAGGCGCGCTGCGCGCTCGCGGTAGTTGAAGTTCTTGGTGGTGTAGTTGGACAGCATCACCGCGGTGGGGCCGTTGCGGTCGGCGCCGTGGGATGCGGAGGAACCGTCGGAGAGCGGGGTCCATGCCTGACGACCGTTCGGAGTGGCGGAAACGACCTTGCCGAACGGGACGTGCGAGGTGAAGGGCACGTAGCGCACGTCGAGGTGAACGCCGAGTTCCTGCTGGTACTTGTTGGCAAAGTCCACGCAGATGCGGTCCAGTTCCTTGGCAATGGAGTCCGGATACGGATCGTTGTTGCCGTAGCAGGGAACGTTCTGGAGCATGGCACGGATGTCTTCGCGGCCCTCGAAGTTGCTGCGGCAGGCGTCGAGCACTTCTTCCATGGTCAGCTTCTTCTCTTCGAAGACCAGCTTCTTGATGGCGGACAGGGAGTCCACCACGGTACCCACGCCCATGAACTCGAAGTAGCCGAGGTCGATGCCGCCGGGCACGTCGGGCTGGTGCAGGTCAACCGCGTGTTCCATGCAGAGGTCGTGCATGGCGGAACCGAACGGCGTGGCGAAGTGGTTCTTGCGGTTGTTGATGACGTGGTACTGCTGGGTGAAGGCCGTCTTCAGGAAGTGAATCTGCTGTGCCTTGTAGGCCTCGAAGAACTCGTCCCAGGTTTCGAAGCTGAGCGGGTCGCCGGATTCGAAGGAGAGCAGTTCGTCGCCGTGCTTGAGCATCCGGCCGTTGTACATGGCCATTTCGAGTGCTGCGGCAAAGTTGATGTAGGCGTTGCCGGAGGTGTAGGTGTCGCGGTTCGGCATGCGGATTTCCGCGCAGCCGGAGACGGCGTAGTCGTAGATTTCCTCGAACTTTGCGCCCTTGGAGAGGTGCAGGGGGATCACTTCCTCATCGTTGATGAGCTTCGGGAAGCCGGAGCCTTCCTTGATGGTCTCGGCCACTTCGGCGAGGAAGCGCTCGGGGGAGCGGGCGTGAATGCGCGCGGCGAGGTCCGGGTAGTGATGCGGGAACTCGCGCTTGGAGCGCAGGAAGAGGTAGGTCAGCTCGTTGGTGGCATCGAGTCCTTCCTTGTTCTGGCCGCCGACGGTCACGGCTTCCCAGTGAGCGTATCCTTCGTTGAAGGCGCCGCCCTGCGGGGAGATGTAGAGGTCGATGAACTGAGCCATGCCAACGTACATGCACTCGATGAGCTCAATGGCCTGATCGTCGGTGAGGATGCCGGCTTCAACGTCCTGGCGGTAGTACGGGTAGAAGTACTGGTCCATGCGGCCGTTGGAGATGATGGTGCCGGTCTTCTGCTCGATGCGGGAGAACATCTGGGTGAACCACTGGGACTGCACGGCCTCGTGGAAGTTGCGGGCCGGATGCTCGGGCACGCGGCGGCAGTTGGCGGCGATGGTCTCCAGCTCCGCCTTGCGGGTGGCGTCGGATTCCTCGGCGGCCATCTTCTCGGCCAGGTCGGCGTGGCGATTGGCCCAGTGGATAACGGCGTTGCAGACACGGACGATTGCTTCGTAGAAAGGCTTCTTCTCGGCGTTGTCCCGCGGGGAGAACGGATCGAGGGCGTCCAGCTTTTCCTGTGCTTCCTGACGGATTCCGCCGAAGCCGCGCTTGAGGATCTTCTCGTAGTCGTGGACCCACTGCAGGGAGGAGCGGAAGGAAGAGGTCTCGTTGACGATGAAGCGGGAGTTCAGTCCCTCGGGGTCATCGTAGGTGAGCTTGTGGATTTCCTCGGGGAGAGCCACGTTCAGGGCTTCATGGTAGGTCTTGCCCTTCCAGAAGGGAGCGATCTCCTCGACCACGATCCGGGCGTCTTCCTCGGTGATGGAGAACGGAGAGCCTTCACGCTTGGGCAGCTCTTCCACGGCCATGTCGAGGAAGTCGCCGTCCAGTTCGGGGTACAGGATGCCGTAACGGCCCTGATAGCCTGCACGTCCGGCCAGCAGCTGGTCGTCATCAATGTAGACCGTCATGTTCGCGGCGACATGTTCCATGGCCTTGGCCCAGCGCAGGACCAGCGGCTCGCCTTCGGTCTGCTGCATGGACTGGGTGAAGTACAGGGCGCGCTCCACATCAATCTGCGGCTTCTGGTTCTCAATGGTGTCGAGGATCTTGAAGACACGGGCGTGATTCTTGCGGAACACGTCCTCCTTGCCTTCGATACGGTCCTGAAGGCGCTGTTCATGAGGTGTCACGGCATCGCAGCAATGGACATTAAACATGGATTCATACTCCTTGGCTGGGTTCTATATCGTCGCTTTCGATCTGGGAAAGCTCTCCATCTTCGGTGCGCGTCGTCGCGCTTGCCCTTTCTTTGGCAATCCTTGTGCCAGATGGGACAAACAGGACCACTCTGCTGATAAACACCTGGAAAAAAAGAGCATCTTTCACACCCACCCCCTCTAAGGGAAAACAACGATCCATAAGGCCGACCCAGAAACGATGCAGAAATGCACCGCACAAACGCCCTGTGAAAAATTTTCATGTATTTTAATGACATATGAAAACGATGCAAATATGCATCGCGATGCAGGTTTGCAGCGTTCCGATATGCAGCAACAAAAAGGGCCGTACCGGATTCCGGCACGGCCCTGAGGGACATCGGCAGCTACGACAGACGAATCGCCTACTCTCCCAAATCTTCCTTGGTGATTCCGATTTTTTTGAGCTTCCTGAAAATGGTCGTCCTGTTGACCTGAAGGACCTCGGCAGCCTTGGTGATGGAACCGTACCGCTCAATGGCGTGCTGGAGATATTTGGCCTCGATCTCCGCCATGATGGTCTTGAGGTCCTTGCCCTCTTCCTGCTCCACGCCGAAGTCGAGCTGGGCCGGTTCGCACCGGACCGGGCTGAAATTGAGCATCCGATTCGGCAGGTGCTTCAGTTCCACGCGCTCGTCCTTGTTGGTGACGGCGAGGCTGTGCATCAGGTTCTCCATTTCGCGGATGTTGCCGTCCCAGCGGTAGGAGAGCATGACCTCTTCGGCCTTTGCGGAAATCTGAAGGTTCCGCTTGTATTTGGTATTGAAGCGCTTGCGGAAGAAATGCAGCATGGCCGGGATGTCCTCGCCCCGGTCCCTGAGGGGTGGGATCTGGATGACCGCCACCTGAAGCCGGTAGAAAAGGTCGCTTCTGAAGCGGCCTTCGCGGACCTCTTCCTCCAGATCGCGGTTGGTGGCGGCGATGATGCGTACGTCGATCTTCTTGGCCTTGGTGGCCCCCACGCGCTGAATCTCGCTGTTTTGCAGGGCGCGCAGCAGCTTGCTCTGCATACTCAGCGGCAGCTCGCCTATCTCGTCAAGAAACAGGGTCCCTTTGTCCGCCATCTCGAACATGCCGATCTTGCCTCTGGAATCCGCACCGGAGAAGGCGCCGGGCGCATAGCCGAACAGCTCGGACTCGATGAGGTTTTCCGGAATACAGGTGCAGTCCACCTTGAAGAACGGCTGGCCTTTGCGGGGGCTTTTTTCGTGAACCTCGCGCGCCATGATGTCCTTGCCCACGCCGGTTTCACCGAGGAAAAGGATGGTGGCGTCGGTCTTGGCCACCTGCTCTATCTGGCTGAACAGGTTGATCATGACCTGACTGGAAGGTTCGAGGTACAGCGACTCGCTTTTCTGGTGAATCTCCTGTTTGTACTGTTCAATGAGCTGCTTCTGGGAGGCCACCTGATCCTTGAGCTGGGAAATGAGGGCGATATCGCGGACGAAGGTGACTACGAGCTCCACGTCCTCGTCGTAGTCGAAGATGGGGTGGGCCATGAGCACGACCTTGCGGCCCTTCTCCGTCATCTGCACCGCCGTGGCAGAGCTCTTGGTCTTGACGACCTTGGAGTTCAGCGCAAGGTCGAAGACACCTTTATCCACGAGATCGTTAACATTCTTCCCGATGAGATCCTCGCCCTTGAGGCCGGTGAGGTTCTCGTACATGACGTTCACGGAGAGGGTCTCCCCTTCCTTGTTCGTGATGTAAAGCCCGTCACTCATGGTGTCGAACACGTGGCAGAGATAACTGGATATGAGATATTTCTGCCTGGGAAGAATCCGACGCGGCTTGCGCGGCGCTTCCTGGCTCATGCTATTTCCTTTCATGCCCGTAAATACCTTTGATTAAATGCTGGAATACGTGACCGCCACGCCCGCGGCCAGAATGAGCAGCAGCACCAGCTTCCGGTAGACGTTCTGTGTCACGAACCGGGAAGCCAGTATGCCCACGCCGCCGCCGAGGAGTACCGCGGGACACCCCGCGGCGTAGTAGGCCAGTGTCCGGGCGGTCTGCACGCCCGCCAGCGTCTGGCCCGCCACTATAGTGATGCCGGTCACGATAAAGCAAGCGCCCAGTATGCCCTTGGCCGCCTGCTGACTCCATCCGCCCATGGAAGTGAACACCGCAAGCGGCGGCCCGTTGAATCCGAACAGCACCCCCAGCAGCGTGGAACAGAATCCGGCGGCAAGCCCCCAGACCCTGCCGACGCCACTGCCCTGAAAACTTCCGGGACGCAACAGCGAAACCAGCCCGTAAGCTATCAGCAAAAGCCCCATGGCGAGCTTGAGTTCCTCGTTTGAGACATCCCGCATGATGAGCAGTCCGACGGCGACGCCCGCTATCCCGCCCGGAATGAGAAAGCGCATGGCAAGCCAGTCCACGTGCCGCCGGTAGGCCCACCCGAGCTGGAGATTGAGCGTCAGCACGATCAGCGTGGAGCTGGGAACGGCCACCTCAAGCGGTATTGCGAACGCCACCAACGGCATGGCGACCATGGCGGCCCCGAAGCCCGCAAGGTTGTTGACCACACCGGCCACAAACCATGCCCCGCAGAAAAGTGCTATTTCCAACATGCCTTGCTCAAGCAATTTGCCTGCCATCCTTCTGATCCATTGAAATGCCTCCAACAGAGGGACAGAGCGCTCACCCTCCGCTGGTACGGAGCTTGCTCACCGGCCTGAGTCAGTCGGACAATCACACACAAAGGAGCAAACATAATGAACGTCATCGATTTCAGGTTCCGTCCCAACACCCCCGAGGTCATCAACGGCATCGCCAACAGCGTCATGTTCAAGGACCTGTGCGAAGCGATTGATTTCCATAAACAAAAACCGGAGCCGTTCGGGCAGATCATCGAAGGTCTGGAGCAGAACAACGTGGTGAAGGCGGTGATTACCGGCCGCGACTGCGAGACCACCTACGCCTCCATGGCAAACGGCAACGGCGCGGTCCTCGACTTCTGTACCAAGGCCCCCGAAAAGTTTGTCGGCTTCTGGGGCGTTGACCCGCACAAGGGCATGGATGCCGTGCGCGACCTCGAAAAGGCCGTCACGGAAAACGAAACCATCAACGGCGCGGCCATCGACCCGTATCTCGCCAAGATCTATCCCAACGACGCCAAGTACTATCCGATCTACTCCAAGTGCTGCGAGCTGGGCATTCCCATGATCTTCACCACCGGCACCGCCAGCTTCGTGCCCGGTGCGGTCATCGACCACGTCGCCCCCCGCTACATCGATTTCGTCGCCCGCGACTTCCCGGAACTCAAGATAGTGATCAGCCACGGCGGCTACCCGTGGGTCAACGAAGCCATCATCGTGGCCCAGCGCAACAAGAACGTGTTCATGGAAATATCCGAATACGAACTCTGGCCCATGGCCGATGCCTACGTGGAGGCAGCCAACACCATCATCGGCGACAAACTTCTCTTTGCCAGCGCCCATCCGTTCATCGACTACAGGGAACAGCTCGACAAGTACGCAAAGCTGGCCTTTGAAGAATCCGTTTACGCAAAGGTGATGTACGAAAACGCAGCCGGAATACTCGGTGTTTAATACATAAACAAGAACATCTTAAAGACTGCTTCAAACCTTGGTCGGCACTCCCGGCCAAGGTTTTTTTTACGCCCTGCGCCCCGAAAACGCATACGCGCTTCTATTCGAAACGATGCAAACATGCAACACGATGCATTTGTGCATCCAATCGGAACAGGGCCGTCATATCAGCCTGTTATGTGAATAATGGCGCACCCCGGCAGGCGACAATGCAGATTTGCAACACAGCACGGCAACTGATAAAGGCAACTCACCCCGGCGCCCCTCCGGGCTCGACCTTGCCCGGCGCCACCGCAAGCATTTAAAACTAAAGACTTTTTCAGCAGAAGAGCACCGTTTCGACTCCTGCGAGCATTATGCGCCTGAAAAAAAATCCGCTTGTTCAATCTCGCACAAGAGGTGGCATACCATTTGCTTTTTCAGGGGCAGACAATGGATTTTTTCACTATTCTTAGAAACTTAGACAACTAGAGGGGGAACGGTGCTTAACTTCAAGACCATTAGGTTGGGTATCCTGCTATCCTGCATGCTGTTGCTGGTTGGCGGATGCAAGCTCGGCAGAAGCGATGACGACGGGATCATCAAGCTGCGGCTGGCGCATCCGATGGCCCCGGGCAACAACGTGACGCTGGGTTACGAAAAGTTCGAGGAACTCGTCGAAAAGAAATCCGACGGCAAGGTTCAGGTGGAAGTCTACGGCAGCTGCATGCTCGGCAGCGACCGCGTCGCCATGGAATCCGTTCAGCGCGGTTCGCTGGAAATGGCATCCAGCTCTTCGCCGAACATGGCAAACTTTTCGCCGTACTTCATGATCTTCGACCTGCCGTACATTACCGACATCAAGTATCAGGACAAGATCTACGAATCGCTCGACGAGGGCAAACTCGGCGACTTCTTCGATCGTCTCGCCAACGAGATCAACCTCAAGCCGATCATGTTCAGCGAGTACGGCTACCGCAACTTCGTCACCACGGGTCAGCCCATCTCCACGGCCGACACCCTGAAGAAACTCAAGGTCCGCGTCACCGCCTCCCCGGTTGAGATCGAAGTCGCCAAGGCGCTGGACATGAGCCCCACCCCCATCGCCTGGGGCGAGACCTACACCGCCATGCAGCAGGGCACCGTGGACGGCGAAGGCAACACCTTCTCCCTGCTGTGCGACGCCAAGCACGACGAAGTCATCCGCTACGCCGTGGACTCGCGCCACAACTATTCCATGCACATCCTCATGATGAACAAGGACTTCTGGGATGAGCTGCCCGCCGACGTGCAGGCCATCATCACGGAGTCCGCCAGGGAAGCTCTCGACTACCAGCGTTCCATCACGTCCAAGCTGGAAAAGAAAGCCGAGCAGAAGTTCATCGAACAGGGCATCAAGGTGCACAAGCTCACGCCTGAGGAACTGGCCGAATACAAGGCCAAGACCCGTCCGGTCTGGGACCTGTTCGCCGACAAGATTCCCTCGGAATTGTTCACCATGGTCAAGGAAGTGCAGCAGTAGTCTGCCGCTTCGATACGCATAAGGAATAGTCACATGGAAAACGTCGCAACCGCCACGCACCCCGGCGAGCCCAAGACGGGCCTGCTGCACTGGCTTGATGAAAACTTCGAGAAGCCCCTGCTGTTCGCCGGGCTGCTCTCCATCATACTCATAATCACGTTCCAAACCCTGTACCGCTACGTCATCACCCAGTTCACCGACGGAGCGGGCTCCGCCGTGTGGACCGAGGAGTTGGCCCGGTTCATCTTCATCTGGATATCGTACCTTGCCGCCTCGGTGGCCATCAAAAAGCGCGAAAACATCCGCGTGGACTTCGTGTACGACCGTCTGCCCGAGAAGTGGCAGCAGATATTCTGGATCGTCAACAACCTGTGCTTCCTGCTGCTGGGAGCCGTGGTTCTGGTCATGGGCACCGATCTGGTCCAGTTCCAGATGCGCTACCCGCAGATCGCCCCGGCGCTTCAGATCCCCTACTACATCCCCTACCTGATCCTGCCCATCGGCTTCGGCCTCATGTGCATCCGCCTCGTGCAGGATACATGGAAGGAAGCAAAGGTGGCCGGCACCGTCGGAACGCTCACCGCATTCGCCATCACCGTGGCCATTTTCACCCCGGTGCTGCTCGGCGTGAATCTGGCCTCCACCACCATCCTCTTCGGCTACTTCATCCTGTTCCTGATCATCGGCGTGCCCATCGGCATCAGCCTCGGGCTGGCCTCGCTGGTCACGCTCATCGGGTCCGGCACCCTGCCCGTGGACTACATCGCGCAGGTCTCGTTCACCTCGATCGACTCCTTCCCGATCATGGCCATCCCGTTCTTCATCGCAGCGGGCATCTTCATGGGCTCCGGCGGACTCTCCACCCGGCTGCTGAATCTGGCCGACGAACTGCTCGGGCCGCTGCCCGGCGGGATGGCTCTGGCCACCATCGCCACGTGCATGTTCTTCGCCGCCATCTCCGGCTCCGGTCCGGCAACGGTTGCGGCCATCGGCTCGCTGACCATCCCCGCCATGATCGAGCGCGGCTATGACAAGTACTTCGCCTGCGCCATCGTCGCGGCGGCGGGTGCCATCGGTGTCATGATCCCGCCCAGCAACCCGTTCGTCATCTACGGCGTGGCCGCCCAGAGTTCCATCGGCAAGCTCTTCATCGCGGGCGTGCTTCCGGGCCTGCTCACCGGCCTCGTGCTCATGGCCTTCAGCTACTGGGTTTCCAAGAAAAACGGCTGGATGGGCGAACAGAAGGAACGCTCCCTCAAGTCCATCGGCAAGGCCTTCTGGGACGCCAAGCTCGCCCTGATGGTCCCGGTGATCGTCCTCGGCGGCATCTACGGCGGCCTCATGACCCCGACGGAAGCCGCAGCCGTGGCCGCATTCTACGGCCTCATCGTGGGCCTGTTCGTCTACAAAGGACTGAACAAGGACAACATCGTACCCACGTTCATCAACGTCTGCTCCACGTCCGCCATCGTCATCATCCTTATGGCCATGGCCACCATCTTCGGTTACGTCATGACCGTCGAGCAGGTGCCATCCAAGATCGCCGAGTTCATCCTCGGCATGACCGAAAGCAAAATCCTGATCCTGCTGCTGATCAACGCCCTGCTGCTGGTCATCGGCACCTTCATGGAAGCGCTGGCGGCCATCGTCATCCTCGTGCCGATCCTGCTGCCCATCGTGACCAAGGTGGGCGTCGATCCGGTTCACTTCGGTATCATCATGGTGGTGAACCTCGCCATTGGCTTTGTGACGCCGCCAGTGGGGGTCAACCTCTTCGTGGCCAGCAGCGTCGGCAGAGTGAAGCTTGAAGACGTGTCCAAGCAGATACTGCCCATCCTCGGCCTGCTGATCCTCGTCCTCATGGCCGTCACCTACATTCCGGAAATCTCGCTGATGTTCATCGGCGACTAACCCGGCACCGAATCCAATAAAAAGCCTCCGAGCATCCCCTTGCTCGGAGGCTTTTCTTTTGGCTGCAAGAGTTAAACGGGCCCTTTCCCCAAGAACATTCGCCAGAACATCCAAACAGGCTGCCCTTCATTCACCCAGCACCCCGAAATATTGCGAGTTTTCTGCACAAAAGAAAAAGCGACCTCAGGAATATCCTGAAGTCGCTTGCAAAATATGGTCGGGGCGGAGAGATTTGAAAATACTCATTCATATCATCTGCAACATCAACCACTTAGCCTTTGAATTTCTGAACTCAATGTACCACCTCTCTGTACCAGTTTCAAGGACTGTCTTCCGTACCAGTTAGGCAAGGCTTGAGTGGGGTTCAAGAGCTTGTGCCTCACCCTCTGTTCTTTTAGTTTTCATGAATTCAAACATTCGTTATTAACTCCCCATAGGGAGGTTTAAATGGAGTTTGAACTGACAGGATCTTGGGTCACAGGCCTCATTGGTGGGATGATTCTGGGCACTTCCACTCAGATTGTAATCGGCATCAAGGAGTGGGTACAGACTCATGCTGAAAGAAAGCGTGTTGCGAATTATGCTGCCTTACGGGTTGCCAGCATCTTGGAATCATTTGCTTTAGCCTGTGCCAACAAAATAGACGAGAACAACGACTACGACAGCTGGTTCTATCAGGAAAGCAAATCGAACATCAGTCTACCTCAATTAGCCAGCTACCCTGAGGATATTGACTGGAAGTCTCTTCAGCCGAAGTTGGTAGCCAAGAGCCTATCGTTCCCCAATGAGGTTATGATGGGAAATCAACAGATCGGTTTTTATGCCAGTGAACCCAATGCTTGCCCAGATGATGGGAAGGACACTTCAAGTTTAATCTGTGGTGCTCAAGGGTTTCGTGCTTGGATTTTAGCCAGTGAACTTAGGGCTGCATACAATTTGATGGAATATCGTCTTGATGTTGGCCACTATACTCTTGATTTACTCAACAAATACAACGACAAGTATGCTGAGTTCAAGGAGTGCGAGACGGCTTGGCTAAGAGGTGAGAGTTCATGTCCTATATAGATTAAAGCCGCCATATTCGGACGTATCTCCTTAACTTCTTGACGGAAAAATCTGAGGGGTCATGTACGTTATTCATCTGGACTGGCTTTCCCATTGGGGTCTTTCTCTCCCCTCTCCCGATTCAGGTCATCATTTCAATCCATACTAATCACTAAGCGACCTTCGACATATAGAGCATGAGTTCTGCCTATCCATTGACCAGAGCAGGATCGCATTGAGCCTGTCCAACAAAGTGTGCCTTTCTGCACCAACAGTCTGTACTAAAGCCAAAAAGAAAGCCTTTGAACTCAGCATATTGCTAAGATCAAAGGCTATTTATCTTCATGGTCGGGGCGGAGAGATTTGAACTCCCGGCATCCAGTTCCCAAAACTGGCGCGCTACCAAACTGCGCCACGCCCCGAGCGGTGGATTTCCTACGCTAAAGCGGCAGGAAGCGCAAGCGTCAAGGCAGGTCCACGCCCGCTATTCGCTCGCCGCAGGCGCTGCAACGGCTATCGCTCACTGCGCTGAACGAGAGCGAGAAGCCCGCACGGTTCAGCACCACTTCGCCGCAGCCCGGACACCGGGTCTTGGCATAGTCGTGCCCCGGAACATTGCCGATGTAGATGTACTTCAACCCGGCGTCGCGCCCGAAACTCCACGCCTTTTCCAGACTCGGCACCGAAGTGGGAGCCACGTCGCGCATATGATAATCCGGATGGAACCGCGACAGGTGCCACGGCGTATCCGTGCCAAGGTCGTTGGCGATGTAGCGGGCAAGTCCCTTAAGCTCTTCTTCATCGTCGTTCTTGCCCGGAATGAGCAACGTGGTTACTTCGAGCCACCAGCCCATCTCCTTGATGCGCTTGGCGTTCTTGAGCACCGGCTTCAGCTTGGCGCCCACGATGTCCCGGTAGAACGATTCCGAAAACGCCTTGAGGTCGATATTGGCAGCATCAATAAGGCCGTCGAGTTCATCGAGACATTCCGGACTCTGGAACCCGTTGGAGACCATGATGTTCCCGAGCCCCTTTTCATGTGCCAGCCGCGCGGTGTCCTGCATGAGTTCAAAAAAGATCGTCGGCTCGGAGTACGTGTACGAAATGCTCTCACAGCCGTTGTCCAACGCGGCCTGGACCAGCTGCTCCGGTGTGGCTCGCTCGCCACGCGGCTCGGCTCCGGACTTGGGAGCCTGCGACAGCGTGGCGTTCTGGCAGAAAGTGCAGGCGAAGTTGCATCCCTGCGTGGCAAAAGACAGCGTGGTGGTGCCGGGTTTGTAGTGATACAGGGGCTTTTTCTCCACCGGATCCACACCAAGCGCGGCCACATGGTCATAGACAAGGGTTTCGAGCCGCCCTCCCATATTGGCGCGCACCCCGCAGAGGCCGCGGCTGCCGTCTTCGATGAGACAGAAATGCGAACACAGTCGGCACTGCACCCGCCCGTCGTCCAATGCTTTCCACAATCTGGCTTCCGTCATCTGGCACCTACCAGCTTTTTGTCGTGGTTGTGGTGGTTTCGGTGTCCGTGGAGTTGTCATAGGTGGTGGTCGTGGAGCTTTCCGTACCGTTCTGCGGCCACTTGGTATCGGGATTCACCGTGATGATGATCTTGTCATACCAGTCCACAGGCTCCTTTTTCGGGCCGGAGTCGAGCACGGTGGTGTCGTCGCCCTGATCATCCTTGCCGAAGCCGATGGTGGAACCCGTATGGCTCTTGCTCGTTCCCCACGTGTGATCCCGGCGGTCCTTCGCCGTATCCTTATTGGGGAACTTGCCCTGCGCAAACGCGGTGGCCGCGACACTCAGGATAACGATACACGCCAAAATGAACCTGTGCATGATTCCTCCCGGACAGCATGCCTTGCCTTGGTTTGCTCCATGATACGCCTTTTGCGGCGCGAGACAACCCGGACGGATTTCCGACGCCCGGGAAAATCATTGCACGATCCGTTCCCGACCCTTGCGAAGCGGGCCGCAAATCCCTATAACCCTCGGCAACGCCAACAATCAGCAACCGGAGAGCACAAGCAATGAGCGACAGCGCCAAACGCAGCGAAGCCTACACCGCAGCAGGGGTGGACATCGAAGAGGGAAACCGATTCGTCAAACGCATCAAGGACCTTGTCGCCGCGACGCACACTCCCGGCGTGCTGACGGGCATCGGCGGCTTCGGCGGCCTGTTCCGTCCGGACATCGCCGGCATGGAAGCCCCCATCCTCGTCTCCGGCGCGGACGGCGTGGGCACCAAGCTCAAGCTGGCCTTCGACTTTGACAAGCACGACACCGTGGGCATCGACCTGGTGGCCATGAGCGTCAACGACGTGCTGGTTCAGGGCGCAACCCCGCTGTTCTTCCTCGACTACTTCGCCACCGGCAAGCTCGATTCCGGCGTGGCCGAAAAAGTGGTTGAAGGCGTGGCCGAGGGCTGCAAGCAGTCCAGCTGCGCCCTGCTCGGTGGCGAAACCGCCGAGATGCCCGGTTTCTACCCCGACGGCGAATATGACCTCTCCGGCTTTGCCGTGGGCATGGTGGACCAGCCCAAGCTTGTCACCGGCGAGCGCATCGAATCTGGCGACGTGCTTATCGGCCTCGCCTCCAGCGGCGTGCATTCCAACGGCTTCTCCCTCGTGCGCAAGCTCTTCGAGGCATCCGACCTCACCCCCGAAGACACCTTCCCCGGCAGCGAACGGACCGTAGCCGAGGTGCTTCTGGAGCCCACCCGCATCTACACCTCCGCAGTGCTCGAAGTACTCGGCATGGCCGACGTCAAGGGCATGGTACACGTCACCGGCGGCGGATTTTACGACAACGTCCCCCGCGTCCTGCCGGAAAAGACCCGCGCGGTCATCGAGTTCGGCTCCTGGCCCATGCTCCCGGTCTTCGACTGGCTCCGCAAGGAAGGCGGCCTCTCGTGGCCCGAGATGCTGCAGATCTTCAACTGCGGCATCGGTTACATCTTCGTGGTGCCCGAAAGCCAGGCCGACGCGGTTCTGGACCGCCTTGGCGAGATCGGCGCGGACGCATGGCAGATAGGCGAAGTCCGCGAGCTCGGCGAGCACATCGAGCAGGTGGATATTAGCGGCCTTGAGTAGTATGGTCCCTGCATGGACCTGAACCAGTTCTTCCATCAGCTGCAGCTGAACCTCGGTGTACACGGCAGCACCCTCCCGGGCTCCATGGCCAAACTCGCGGCCACGGCGCTGGCGGTGGTCATGGTCATCGGCCTCAAGCGCATCATGCTGGCCGTGGCGGCGCGCCTGCTGAAAAACCACCAAAGGCTCACGGTGCTGGCGGGATGGATGGGCCTTTTCGCCTATCTCATCATCGGCATCGCCGTCATCCGCATCTGGTTCGAGGGGCTGCACAACTTCCTGACCTTCCTCGGTATCATCGCCGTTGGCCTGACCATCGTCAGCAAGGAACTCATCCTCAACTTCGTGGCCTTCTGGGTCATCATCTGGCGCGAGCTTTTCAGCATCGGCGACAGGGTGCAGGTTGGCGATGTGGTGGGCGACGTCACCAGAAAGGGCATCCTGTATTTTTCCGTGGTGGAAGTGGGCAACTGGGTCAAGGCGGACCAGAGCACCGGCCGCATGGCGAGGATTCCCAACGCGCTGGTGCTGACCACGCCGGTACTCAACTACTCCAAGGGCTTTCGCTTCATCTGGAACGAGCTGACGCTCACCGTGGCGCCGGGGGGCGACTGGAAGCGTGCCCGCGACGTGATGACCCGCACGGCCGAGGACTACGCATCGAACTTCGAACAGCCCGAACCGCCCGATCCGGTGGGTGATGACGAATTCGTGATCTTCCGGCGGCTCACCCCCAAGGTCTACCTGAAGCTCACCGACGCGGGCTACGAGCTGACCCTGCGGTACCTCTGCAAGCCGCGCTCGCGGCGCGACAGCGAAAACGAACTGTTGGAGCGCATTCTCGACGCCTTAGAGGGCGCCTCCATCCCACTGGCCTTCAAGTAGCTATCCTTTCATGTTCACCAGCCCGTTTCCGAACGGCGAAATGGGCTCGGTGCCAAGGTCATCCAGCGTGTCCACCAGACGGCTCTTGGTCTCCAGCGCGATCTCCGTCAGCGGTTCCGGCGGCGGATAGAGGTCATCCGTGACCGAGGTCTCGGGCACGAGCCACGAATCCGGATCCTGCAACACCGACTCCACTTCGGTCCGCCACGCGGGCAAGAGTCCGTCCTCGCCAACCAGCGTCTCCCGCATCTGCTGGGGGTCGGCCGTGATGCGGGCGAAAAGATCATCGAACGCCACCTGAAGCAATTTACGCTCCCCGAGCTCCGAGAATCCGGCATACTGGAGCACGTCCATGCGGGACTGCAACGGGCCGCGCCACTGTTCAGCCAGCGTGTCGCGGAAAAGATCCTGATTGGAGAGGATGAACGAACGCAGGTTGTTGTACTCCGAGACCGCATCCCCCAGCGTGCGCTCCATGCGTTCCATGGGCTCCACCACGGAAAACGGCAGGGTGCCGGGGAATGAATCCGCAACATCCACGGTGACGCGCCCATTGTCCAACGACAACAGGCCGCCCGCCTCAAGTGTCCGCTCGGTGCCCTCTGCGCGAATGCGCGTGTCGGTCCCGGGCCACGCCGTGGCAATGTCGAAGATATCGGTGCCCGTTCCCTGCGTTTCGATGCTCAGGTCACCCGCTCCATCCGAAGTCAGGCTGATGGTATTCCCGGCCTCTGCGTCGGCAAGGCTGGCGGCAAAGCCGATGCGAAATCCGTACTGGTCCGGGTCCAGCCGCACTGCGTAATAGTCGGTGCCGGCCGAGAGCCCACCCGGCAGCGTGTCTGAAGAGGAGACCCGAAGACGTGTGCCGGTATTGTATGCATTGTACTGGTCCTCGCTTACCGTGGCCGCGTACCCGCCCTCGAAGGTTTCAGATACCGAAAATTCGCCGTCGAGAAGATGCCCTCCGCCGCTGATGGAAAGTCGCTCGCCCACCTTGGGGTCCAGCGCGGTGAATTGCACGAGTTGCTCTTCACGGCTCAGGGTCCGCCCGTCCTGATACACCGGAGCGTCCACGCTCTTCTTTTCTGCCCTGAACTGTTCCTGCGAGCCGTTGACTTCGGACACGAGCCTGTCAAGGACGTCCTGCCACGTATCCTCATCCGAGACTGCCACGGAGAATGTGCCGGACTCTTCACCCAGCGACCAGTCGAAGGAATATTCGCCCGGATTCATGGTGTTGTCCGCACCGGGGTCGAATACGGCGGTGCGGAAGACCGATTCACGTCCGGGAGTGGCCTCCGAGAGCTGATACCGCCCCAAATCCGCCGGTCCCACGGGATCATTCACGGCGCGGAAGTCGAACTCCTGCAGCATGAGCCCCTTGACGTTGGCAAGGGATACGTCCTGATCCTGCCTTGCGGCATTGACCGACAACGCAACGGAAAGCCCGGTGGCGAGTTGTCCCGGCACTTCCTGTCCGGGATAAGACTGATCCAGCAAATGCGCGCGGACGCCCAGTGTGGAGCCGTTGACCCCGTCAGCGAAGGCCTGTGCCAGATCCGCGTTGGTCCAGTCCTCGCCCACATTGAAGCGCAGGCGCTGTTCTTCGTCACCGAGTTTCAGGTCCACCTGATATTCGCCCGCAGCGAGATCGGTGGCGGCGTTCTTGTCCAGTCCCCACGAAAGATATTTGTAATAGGAGAGCGCTTCGCCGTCCTTGGGCAGGTCCACCGAATATTTGTCCTGAACGTCATCGCCACGCACGGCGAGGCGTCCCTTGAACAGGGGCATGTCATCCTTGGGGTAGGCAAAGGCGTCGATGGCGTCGCGGAAGGCGAGCAGCCGGTTGGTCAGGCTTTTGCCAAGCACCGGGGAAAGGCGCTCGTAGCGGGAGGCGAACTCCGCCTGCTGGTAGGTGTCGAAGGCTTCGGACGAGGGCGTGGTCGGACGCAGCCGGTTAGTGCCGAACCGGTCCTGATCGATGGGCTTCGCCGGGCCCCATATGATGGTCGTTTCCGACACCTGCCGCCTCCCCGCTGTCGAATCCGGGATAGAGAACGCGCACCAGCGACAACCCCTGCGCCGGGGCCGTTGCCGGGGCCGTCTTTCTGTCCCCTTCGTACAGGACTGATCGGACATTCTGCGGGGAAAGTTTACCCCTGCCCGCCTCCACCAGACAGCCCACGAGGTTGCGGACCATCTGCTTCAGGAAGCCGTCGGCAGTAAACCGGAGCACGGTTTCGTGCGGGGTGATGCCGGGAAGCATCTCCAGCGGTTCAAGGGTGCGCACCGTGTCTTTGACCGGCGTGCCCACGTTCTGGAAGGCGCTGAAGTCGTGCCGGCCCTGAAGGACCTCGGCGGCCATGCCGAGGGCGTTGAAATCCAGTGGGCCGCAGTCCCAGACAAAGCGGCGGCGCTGGGGCAGCAGAAAACGCCGCTCGTGCCACAGGATATATTCATACGTCTTGGAGATCGCGCCGAAACGCGCATGAAAATCCGCGGAGACCATATCGTGACGCAGCACGGCCACGTCATCGGCGGTGAGGCTGTTGAGGGCGCGGGTCCACGGCAGATCCGCCCGTGCATCCGGGACGTCGAAGTGCACCACTTGCGCCGTGGCATGCACGCCGCTGTCGGTGCGGCCGGAAGCGTGCAGACGCACCGGCTCGCCAACCATGCGGGCCAAGGCTTCCTCCAACTCGCCCTGAACGGTACGGTCCTCGGGCTGAAGCTGCCAGCCGCAGAAGCCGCCGCCGTCGTAGGCCACGACCAGACGGATCCTCGTCACCGCTAGTTGTCCTCGAACGGAATCTGGAGATTGGTCAGCCGCTCCGAGAGCGTGGCGGCCTTCTCGGTCTCCACATAGGACAGGATTTCACCCGCCTGCCGCCCGCGCATGCCGGAGAGCACCTTGACCGCGAGGTCTTCTTCCATGTTCTCAAGAATCTTGGCGGCCTTTTTGGCCTTGGTGTTGGAGATCATGTCCACAAGCTGACGGACTTTCTTGTTTTTGAGATTCTTGGCCTCGTCGAGCATGTCGCCGATCTGCTGGCGCAGTTCCTTGAGTTCGGCCATCTGGGCCTTGATTCCGGCTTCCAGCTCGCGCAGTTCGCGCTCGCGGTTGGCAAGCTCCTCTTCCTTGCGCTTCAGGGTCTTCCAGTCGGTGACGCTCATGTCGGCGGGCTGCTCCTGATCGCCATTGCCTTCATCTTCGGCGGCCATGGCCTCGGTGGGTGCCGGCGAAGGAATGACGGCCTCGGTGACGCGGGCCGTCAGAGAATCGACGCCCATTACCCCAAACACGGCCAGCTTGATCAGTGCCAGAAAGATCAGGCTAAGAAGAATTTTCGAGATCCGAAGGTTGGAACCGAAGCGTTGACATTTCTTCGTTTTCTTTTTGTTCTCGGCTACTTTCTTCTTCATCATGTTTCCTGGCCTGTGTTTCCTTGAGTTTTTCGAGCAGCTTCTTGTCGCGGGAGCGATCCACCACATCCTGCCGGGCCTTTTGCAAGGCGCGGGCCAAGCTTTTCATCCTCACGCGGGCCTCGGCCACATCGTTCTCAAGCGCGCGGCGGTAGTTCTCCCACAGCCACATGTCGCCGCTGGATTTGCGTGATTCCGCCTGCTTGGCCATGTGCTCCGAAAGGCGCTCCTGCAACGTTTCCAGATTGCGCTGCCCTTCGTCGTAGTCGGCCTGCGCGTTGGCAAGGGCCATGCGGGCCTGATCTTCAAGCTGCGCCCGCAGGTCAAGCACCCGCTCCAGCCTGAAGGAAAATTTCTTTGCCATGGGGCGCTAGCTCCCGGCCACGGCCACGGGCTTTCCCGACACACCACAGTATCCGCTCTGCCTGTCGTTATCGCCCCAGCGCCACATCATGCACTGGGAGCCCATGCACATCTTGAGTTTGTCGTCACTGGTCTTCAGCAGCGGACAAAACTTGAATTTGGCTTCGCTTTCCGGCAACAGCATGGATTCCCCCTTTCTTGAAAAAAGCGGCGCGTTCCCCGCATGGAGTCCGCGCCGCCGTCAAAATTCGTCCGACAGGGACGCTATCCTTCCGGCACGACCTCCGGCAGAACCGCAACAGGCTCGGAGCCCTCGCCTTCGTCCTGCGCATCCGCCGCAGACGGCGTTTTGCCCATGTCCACAAGCGTTTCCATACCGAGCGCGGACTTGAGCTTCTCCAAGACCAGTATACCTATCCGGGCCTCGCGGTCCAGCACCTCGGTATAGGTTCCGTTGCTGATGATGTCCTCGAAGTCGCCGCCATCCATCTTTTCATGGTCGGCGCAGGCCTTTTCGAAATTGACGGCATACTCGGCCATCAGAGAATCCATGCGGGTTTCGGGCATCTCGTGAACATCACGGACGAATCCGGCAAGCGTCTCGGAATCCGGCAGGCTCTCGGCCTCCATCACCCGCTGAAACGCCTCGGAAAAACGCATGCTGCCCTCGAAGATGTGCGTGCGGCGAACCACGTTGATGCCGCTCCAGCCAGCGTCGAGCCACTTGAACAGGACGTTGCGCGTGCCGCCGTCAGGCAGGTCGGCAAAGGCCTGAATCGAGGAAGAGCCGTACATGTAGGTATCCATCCAGCTCATGAGGCCCTTGTCGATGCCCTCGATGCCGGAATAGAAATAGCGCCACTGGGAGTCGTCGATGATGGCTCCCTTCTTGCCGGGAGCGGACTTGCCGTCCTGTTCCGACACGGAAAACAGCACCCGTCGCCCGTTGTACGGGAACACCACGATCATTCGCTTGAGATCATAACGGTAATAGGCGCCGGCAAAGGAGTCGGGCGTGCATTCCTCGAATTCGCGCCCGCGCACCATGAACGGCTCGTCGCTGTCGAGACGGCTCCAGACGCCTTCCCGAAGGTCGAAAATCTCGCTGTCGGGATACCACCCGGAGACGCGCAGCACGCTCGGGACCATCACGTAGTTCGGGATGTTCGGGTCGTACAGGTAGCGGATGACCTTTTCCATGGGCTGCCTGAGATCAGTCTTGTAGACGATCCCCTGCCCCGTGCGCTCGTCGGGTTCGTAGGCCCGCGGGTCCTCGTCGCAGTCCAGGACATACTGGGCAAGCGGCGCGACCTTGGCCTCGTCGAGCTTCACGGCGGGGTCGTTCAGCACCTGAAAAAGATGGGCGAGCCCGGCGTTGATCTCGGGAGCGAGGTCCTCTCCGTACTTTTCCAGCTTCACGTCGCGCGGTTCGGCCGCGCCCGTGGCGGGAAGGCTCAGGAGAACGGCGCAACACAGCGCCGCATAAAAGAAAAACCGGCTCATGGCCGGAAGAAAGCTTTTTACGTTCATTCTCGTCTGATCAAGTCCAAAATGTGCTGTAAATTCTTTCTCCGCCCGTCGCCCTCTGCCTAATAGATTCTGGCCACCTTTCCCTCGCCTTCGATCTCTTGCCGGGCCTCTCGCCATTCGAGGTACTCATC
>Ga0182238_1000057_pt1 | contig 41465 bp, 41 predicted proteins | sample hydfrates6_PW_90_FD_132439 | JGI IMG/M metagenome (GOLD analysis project Ga0182238, IMG submission 132439) | Subsurface microbial communities from deep shales in Texas, USA - hydraulic fracturing test 6_PW_90 | ecosystem: Environmental > Aquatic > Deep subsurface > Shale gas/oil reservoir >... | reverse complement strand
CCGCAAGACAAATAGTAGATCTCGCGCACGCGCGTAGCACCGCTCATGCCAAACAAAAGAATGGGCCACTTCGACTTTCTCAAGTTAAGTGGCCCATTTTCTCAACTTACATGTCCGCTTACATACGGCATGACCGGCACGGACGGCACCCCGTCGGAAGCGGCGGACACATAGCGGACATATTCCTGAAATCCGCCACAAGGCACGAAAAAAGGGTTCCAAGTATTTACTTGAAACCCTTAACTTTATCTTGGTGGAGCTGGAGGGAATTGAACCCACGACCTCTTGAATGCCATTCAAGCGCTCTCCCAACTGAGCTACAGCCCCACTGCGTTGGGAGAAATGTGTTTAGCGAAACACGGTATCGCTGTCAACACATTCGCGGGAGAAAAATGAAAATCGTTGAAAAGACTACCGAAGTCGCGTGGCAAGCCAGTCCAGTACGAGTGAAGGATTGACCGGCACCTGAGTATTCAGGGCGTCCTGAGCTTCGCCAAGGGCGAGATCCAGACGTCGCAGACCGGCAGGTCCGAGCTTTGCCGCCATTTTGGCACCAAGATCATCCTCTGCGCCGCTCATGGCATTGCGAAGATGCCGCTGCATGCCGAGCAAGATCTGAAAGGCCAGATCAGCATCCACTTTTCCCTTGGTGGATGTGCGAGAGAACCAGCCTCGGCCCGACTGCCAGAAGCTGACCATGGCCGCGCACCATTCATCAATATCCGAATCATTTGCCGCGACCTCGGGCCAAGCCAAGGTCACCACGAAACTACGGGAAACCAAGGTCTCCAGAAGCCTCTCGCGCTGCGGAGTGCACAGGACAAACACATTGCCTGGACGGGGTTCCTCAAGAGACTTGAGAAGCGCGTTGGCCGACTCGGTCATGAGCCGCTGGGCCTCGGCAAGGATGGTGACGCGATAGCCGTCGCCGTGAGGCGGCTGGCCCCATATGGGACGAGCCTCACGGATGGGTTCAACCTTGATGAGATCCTCTCGCCCGTCGAACACCATGAGGTCCGAAAAGGCCTGATCCGATATCTGGCGGCAGGGGGCGCATCCGGCACAGGGCTTGTCCGGAGCGGTGCAGTTCAGGCGCATGGCCCACCACTGGGCGGCGGCGAACCGTTCGTCCGCGTTGCCGCCTTCGATGACCACGCTCTGAGGCGGATTGGACGCCAGGGCGCCCAGCCGAAGAATCGCGTTCTGCTGTCCCGAAAGGACGGTGAGCGGATCAGTGCGGCCGGACGCCATGGCTTGTATTCCTAAAAGGTCTGTTCACGGTCGGGGCCGACGGACACCAGTCCCACGGTCACACCGGTGAGTTCCTGAATGCGCTCCAGGTACTTCTTGGCGTTCAGCGGCAGGTCGTCCCAGCTCTTGGCCTTGGTGATGTCTTCATCCCAACCGGGCAGGATTTCGTAGACAGGTTCCACGTTGGCCATGCCGTTCTGCTCCTGCGGCGGATAATTAACGATCTCGTCGTTGTACTTGTACCCGGTGCAGATCTTGAGTTCCTTGAGCCCGGAAAGCACGTCCAGCTTGGTGATGGCCAGCTCGGTGGGACCGTTGAGACGCACGGATTCACGCAGCACCACCAGATCGAGCCAACCACAGCGACGGCGACGGCCGGTGGTGGCGCCGTATTCGCCGCCCTGCTCCTGCATGAAGTTGCCCACTTCATCAAAAAGTTCGGTGGGGAACGGTCCGCCGCCGACACGCGTGGTGTACGCTTTGACAATGGCAATAATGCGGTCGAGATCACGCGGGGAGCTTCCCGAACCCGTGGCCGCGTTGGCGGTCACGGTGTTGCTGGAGGTCACGAACGGATAGGTGCCGTGATCGATGTCCAGATGCGTGCCCTGTGCGCCTTCGTAAAGGACCCGGCCGCCTTTTTCGTTTATCTTCTGGATGGCGGTGGAGACATCGCCCAGATACGGAACGAGACGTTCGGCGTACGGCAGGATGTCTTCGTAAATATCATCCGCATCAAGCGGCTCAACCCCGTAAAGGTGCTGGAGAAGAACGTTCTTTTCTTCGAGTCCGCGCTTGATCTTTTCACGCAGCAGCACCTTGTCCTGAAAATCAGCGGCACGGATGCCGCAGCGATGCATCTTGTCCTCGTAGCAGGGACCGATGCCGCGCCCGGTGGTGCCGATCTTTTTGCTGTCGGATTTGGTGGATTCGCGAGCCGCGTCCATGACGCAATGATACGGCATGATCACATGCGTCTTCTTGGAAATCATCATACGCGAGGGAGAGACATCCAGACCGCGTGCGGCGAGTTTGTCGATTTCCTCGCAAAAAACCTTGGGATCCAGCACGACGCCGTTACCGATGAGGCATTTCTTGCCCGGATGCAGCACGCCGGAAGGGATAAGGTGCAGGATGCACTTCTCGCCGCCGACCACCAGCGTGTGTCCGGCGTTGTTGCCGCCCTGGAAGCGGACGATCGCGGAAGCCTTCTCCGCGAGCATGTCCACGATCTTCCCCTTGCCCTCGTCCCCCCACTGGGAGCCGAAAACCACTACGTTAGCCATTGTTCAACGCTCCTTGACGCGGGCCGAGGCAAAGCTGCAACCCGTAAATTGACCACAAAACGGTAATCTTGCGTAATGAATACGTGAAGATGTGTCAACTGCAGCTACTTGTCTCGCGGGGTAAAGCGCAGCACCTTGCCGCGGGGAGTCGAATCATCGCCGTTTTCGGCGGGATCGCCCTCTTCCGGGGCCTGCTCGCCCTTCACTCTGCCCTGAGGCGCGGTAAGCGCAGTCAAATCAATCCCGCCGTCATGCGGTTCGGGATTTCGGGATTCGCTCCAGCGGTGATTGAAAAGCTGGTTCTTCAAGCGCACGGACTGCAGGAGGCAAAAGACGAGCACGTCATCCTCCCAGCGTTTGGTTGGCTCGAATTCACGCACACGCTCGGCGTATTTTTCCCATACGCTCATGAGAGAGGCCTCGTCATAGGCGTTGAGCTGACGCGCCATCTTGACCAGCGCTTTTTCCAGATACGATTCTGCCATGGTGGTTTCTATCTCTCCTTGATTGGCAATGCCGTGGCTTGCATAGCAGATTCCCCGCCGGCAGCCAATGACTAATGACCAAACAGAAAGGCCGCCCCCGACCGTCGGAGGCGGCCTCCCCTCAGGAGGTTATGCACGTCGAGTATCAAAAGCGTTCGAACTCGTCGTCATCCAGATTGATCATGGCTCCGGAGTCGGTGCTGCCACCGCCCCCGCCACCGTTGGAATCCTTGGGCTTCTTCTTGGGAGTATTCCCGGAAGAAGGCAGCGGCTTTGCCTTGCCTGCGGACTTTGCCTGCGGCTTCTTCTTGGCCTGCTTCTTTGCAGGCTTTGCGTAACGACTCTGCTCCTTGCTGCCGCTGGCAACCTTGAAAAAGCCTATGCTTTCCTGCAGCTGTTCGGCCTGACTCGAAAGCTCCTCGGCGGTGGAGGCAACTTCCTGAGAAGCAGAAGCATTCTGCTGCACGACCTTGTTCAGTTCCTGAATGCCGGAGTTGACCTGCTCGGCCCCTGAAGTCTGCTCATCGCTGGCAGTGGATATCTCCTGAATGAGTTCCGAGGTCCGCTGAATGTCCGGCACGATCTTCGAGAGCAGGTCGCCGGCTTCCTCTGCCACGGCAACGCTTGAAGTGGAGAGTTCGCTGATTTCGGCAGCCGCCTGCCCGGAACGTTCGGCGAGCTTTCGGACTTCCGCCGCAACCACGGCGAACCCCTTGCCATGCTCACCAGCTCTGGCTGCTTCGATGGCCGCATTGAGAGCAAGCAGGTTGGTCTGTCGAGCTATTTCCTCGACTATGAGAATTTTTTCCGCGATCTGGTTCATGGCCTCGACGGTCTTCCGGACGGCCTCGCCGCCCTTTTCGGTATCAGAGGCCGCCTTCACTGCAATGGAGTCCGTCTCCCGAGCGTTCTCGGCGTTCTGGCTGATACTGGAAGTCATCTGCTCCATGGACGAGGAAACCTGCTCCACGGCGGAAGCCTGCGTGTTCGCCCCCTGTGACAGTTCCATAGATGCCGATGCGAGCTCTTCGTTGCCCGCGGTCATGTTCTCACTGGCTTCCTGAACCGAGGCCACGACATCACGAAGCTCGCTGACCATGCCACGCATTGCATCGGCCAGTTGCCCCGATTCATCACGACACCCCTTGGGGATTTCGACGGTGAGATCACCTTTTGCGAGCCGGCGGGCGGCTGCAACCGCGGACTGGAGGGGGCCGACCATGCCTCTGACGACCATGACCACGATCAAAAGGACCAACGCGATCACGACGATCGAAGGGATGATGATCTTCAGACGCAATCCGTTCATCTGCTCCTCGACATCATCCACGTAAATCCCGGAGCCTACGATCCAGCCCCATGGCTGGTAATTCTTCACGAAAGAAACCTTGGGAACAGGCTGCTTCTTGCCGGGCTTGGGCCAGACGTAATCGACAAAGCCGGAGCCTTCGCTCTTGGCAACCTCAACCATTTCCCTGAAGAACGACTTGCCGTTTTCGTCCTTGAGACTGATAACCTGCGTCCCATCGAGATCCGGCTTGATGGGGTGCATGATCATCTTTCCGTCCATACCCTGAATCCAAAAATATTCATTCCCGGAATACCGAAGCGAGCGTACGGAATTCATGGCTGCCTGCTTGGCTTCCTGTTCGGTTATCTCCCCGGAGGAAGCCATGTTGGCGTACCCTTCAATGAGGGTGTAAGCCACATCCACCACACTTCTGGTTGCAATGCGCTTTTCCTGCATGAGAGCGTTGCCGGTTACAGGCAGGAAGTAACCGAGGAGCCCGGCAAGGATTATCACTGCCGTTCCGCCAAAGATAGCAAGAATCTTCGTTTGCATCTTCCAGTCGCAAAATCGTTTCATTCCGCCCTCCGGTAGTCGAAACACAAGATGGTCATTTACTCTGGATTCCTGATTAAACAGTACACAAACAGAGAGAAACCGCACCATTTTTTTCCAGAAAATAACGCCGCTAACAGCCCGTTGCCCGGCGGTTGGTCCTGTGATATGAGACCTCACCCCACAAACCGGAGGAGTCATGAGCGATCTCAAGAAAATGTACCGGACCCTTCAGCAGGACCCGTTTCCCGAAGAAATGACCATTGAGCTCGGAGGGCAGAGAATGGCCTTCCGCAAGCGCACGTGGGAGATCGACGGTGAGACCAAGGGCCTGCGCTATGGAGAAAACCCCGACCAGCCCGCCGCTCTTTTCGAGCCGGTCGAAGGCGAACTGGAAATCGGCGGCGTCAAGCTGCGCGGCCCCGGACAGGGCCTTGTCTGCGCCCTGACCGAGCAGCACATGCTTCAGGCAGGAAAGCATCCCGGCAAAATCAATCTGACCGACGTGGATAACGGCCTGAACATTCTTCAGTATCTTTCCGCAAAGCCCGCAGCGGTCATCCTCAAGCACAACAACCCGTGCGGCGCCGCATGGACCGATGAAGGTCTCGCCACCGCGCTGGACCGCGCCTTCAAGGCCGACCGCATTGCGGCATTCGGCGGGGCCATCGTCGTGAACCGCAAGCTGGACAAGGCCACCGCAGAGATTGTCAACTCCGCCTATTTCGAAGTTGTCGCCGCCCCGGCCTACGATGCCGATGCCCTCGAACTGCTCAAGAGCAAAAAGAACCTGCGCATTCTTCAGATTCCGGGAATCGAAGAACTTGAAAAGCTCGCAGGCCAGCCCTTCCTCGACATCAAGTCCCTTATGGACGGCGGCATGGTGCTTCAGTTCTCGTTCTGTAACCGCATCCTCGCCAAGGAAGACTTCATTTCCGCCAGCGCAGAGAAGGACGGCAACGCCTTCACCGCTCGCACTCCGGATGCCCGCGAGGCAGATGACCTGCTCTTCGCATGGGCAGTGGAAGCCGGCGTGACCTCCAACTCCGTGCTGTTCGTCAAGGACGGCGCCACGGTGGCGGTCGGGACCGGAGAACAGGACCGTGTCGGCTGCGTCCTCCTCGCCATTGGCAAAGCGTACACCAAGCACTCCGACCTGCTCGCCTTCGAAAAGACCGGCAAAAGCCTTTTCGAGCTCAAACTGGCAGCCAAGGAAGACGACTCCCTTGCCGCCACCCTGAAACAGATCGAAAAACAGACCGAGGAAGAACGCGGCGGCCTCCCCGGCTCCGTGGCTGTTTCCGACGGCTTCTTCCCCTTCCGCGATGGCGTGGACCTGTGCATTGAGCAGGGCGTCAGCGCCATCGCCCAGCCCGGCGGCTCCATCCGCGACCACGAGATCATTCAGGCCGTCAACGAGGCCACCCCGCAGGTTGCCATGGTCTTCACCGGCCAGCGAAGCTTCAAGCACTAGCAACCGCCTAGTATTACATTGAAAAGGCCTTTCCACACAGGAAAGGCCTTTTTTTGGACGACTTGCCCCGCATCAGGATTTGACATCCAACGCCGGAACACCTATCGTCAATCGACGATTAACGATGGATGGAATCATGAAAGAACACGAAATTGAACGTCTGGCCGGATACTGCAAGGCACTGGGCCACCCCACGCGGGTGCTCATCCTTCGCAAGCTCATCGAAATCAATCGCTGCACCTGTGGCAGTATCGTGGATGAACTGCCGCTGGCCCAGTCCACCGTAAGCGCGCACTTAAAGGTCCTGCGAGAATCCGGACTGATCCACGGCGAAATCGAAGGCCCCAAGACCTGCTACTGCGTCAACCCCGAAGCCATTTCCGATATGGGGACCCTGATGCAAGCGCTCGGAGAACGATAATGAATGATCTCAAAGAACTGAACGACGTCATGTTCAATCAGCCTATGATGGCTCCCTCGTCGCAAACGGAAGAAATCTGCTGAGGCCCTCAGCCCGACCCCGAGGCCGGGGTCTACGAACGTCCCGGATACGACATATGCGGTTTTGTCGAAGAGTTCATGGAAACTCCCGCAGGAACCGTTCCACGCATTTCCTCGAAAATCCGTTTCAAGGACCACTTTGGAACGTTCCTTGTCCGCACGGGCTTTATACGCACCAACTACCGCGTCACGCCGGGCGTCCACGCCGTGGGCAACCCAGGCCCGGACTCTCCGGTGATTGTCACGGCCAATTACAAACTGACCTTCGACGTCGTCCGGCGCGATCTCGCCGGTACCGATGTCTGGCTGTTGGTCATCGACACACGCGGCATCAATGTCTGGTGCGCGGCGGGCAAATCCCTGTTCTCCACGGATGAGGTCATCCGCAAGATACGCTCTTCGGGCCTTGAAAAACTCGTCGGCCACCGTTCGGTCATTCTGCCCCAGCTCGGAGCTCCGGGCGTTGCCGCTCATGAAGTGAGAAAAGCCACCGGCTTCAAGGTGAAATACGGCCCCGTCCGATCTTCGGACCTCAAAGCGTTCATCGAAAACGGCCTGAAGACCACGGACGACATGCGCGCCGTATCCTTTACGCTCAAGGAGCGCGCTGAACTGATACCCATTGAAATCGTCATGGCCTGGCGTTGGATTTTGCTTGCCCTGCTCCTCTTTGTGCTGCTGGGCGGAATAGGGCCGTGGGGGTATGACATTCATGCCGCGTGGTCCCGAGGCTGGGATGCGTTTCTGACCGGCCTAGCGGGATTCCTGGGCGGCACGGCGCTGGCCCCCCTGCTCATGTCCCGGCTGCCCGGACGCATGTTCTGGCTTCATGGCGCGCTCCTGGGGGCAATCGCTGCAGCGTGCACGGCGTTCATGGTGGCTTCGGGGCCGGGACCGGTGTTGATCGGTACGGCTGCCGGTTCATTCATGATGATGAATTTCACCGGCTCAACGCCGTTCACCTCGCCCACAGGGGTTGAACATGAAATGAAACGGGGCATCCCCTTCCAGCTCGGCGCCGCGCTGCTCGGACTCGCGCTCTGGATCGCCATGCCCTTTATCACGGGAGGTGCCTGATGAAGGATTTTCGCTACCTTGAAGGAATGGCCACACTCAGTCTCGACACGCAAAAATGCGTCGGGTGCGGCATGTGCCTCGCCGTGTGTCCCCATGAGGTTTTCCGGCTGAAAGACGGCAAGGCCGTGCTGGCTGACCACGGAGCGTGCATGGAGTGCGGCGCCTGCGCACTGAACTGCCCGGTGGATGCGGTTTCCGTCACTCCCGGCGTGGGGTGTGCGTCGCTGATCATCAAGCGGTGGCTCGGCATCCGCAGCAGCGGCGGTTGCTGCTGATAGATAATCCCTATGATTCGCCCATACGGCCATGCCGACAAACGATTTGCCTTCGCACTCCGCTATCGGGGTACACTCCCGGACATTGATGAAACCAATAGGAGGGTTGACCAATGTCCGAGTCCGCGTATCGCGAAATGTGGGAGAAACTGGACCTCGATCTTGCCGCGCATGACGGCCTGCTTGAAGTCCTCGGCAAATTTTACGGCGACATATACCTATCGCAGAAAGGCCGCCTGAACGGCGCAGAATATCTCGACTTCGTCCTTTCAGAAGTCCACGGCCTGCGCATCAAGGAGCTTCAGGATGCCAAGGCGCAGGGAAAGAAGGTCATCGGCACCTTTTGCGTATTCGTACCCGAGGAACTGAGCCTTGCGGCCGACGCGGTGCAGGTCGGCCTGTGTTCCGGCGCGGACGCGGGCAAGGAGCTGGCGGAAGAGATCGTCCCGCGCAACACCTGTGCGCTCATCAAGTCCTTCATCGGCTTCAAGCTCGCCAAGCTCTGCCCCTTCACCGAATCCTGCGACATGATCGTGGGCGAGACCACCTGCGACGGCAAGAAAAAAGCCTACGAGACCTTCGGCGAGCACGTGGACAACATGTACGTCATGGAGGTTCCGCAGCGCAAGGAAGCCTCGGACCGCGAGCTTTGGAAATCCGAAGTGCTGCGCTTCAAGGACTCCCTCGAAGAACTGACCGGCGTCGAAATCACCGCTGAACGGCTCAAGAAAGGCATTCGCATCGTCAATGAAAAGCGGCGCGCCCTGCAGCGGCTGAACGCCCTGCGCGCGGCGGTACCCACCCCGATTTCCGGCCGCGACGTGCTTCTGGTCAACCAGATCAGCTTCTATGACGACCCTGTCCGTTTCACCGAAAACATCAACAAACTCTGCGACGAAATTGAGGAACGCATTGCCGCATCCGAGGGTGTGGTCCCCGAGGGAACCCCGCGCGTCATGCTTTCCGGCTGTCCCATGGCCGTGCCCAACTGGAAGCTTCCCTGGCTCATCGAAAGCTCGGGCGCGGTCATCGTGGGCGAGGAATCCTGCATCGGCACCCGCAACTCTCGCGATCTGGTGGACGAATCCGGTGAAACGCTGGAGGAAATGCTCGACAATATCGCGGACCGTTACATGAAGATCGACTGCGCCTGTTTCACCCCCAACGACGAACGCCCGCAGAACGTGGAATCCATGGCGCGCGAACTCGACGTTGACGGAGTCATTCAGTACGCGCTCATGTTCTGCCAGCCCTACACGCACGAATCCATCAAACTGGACCGGCGCCTCTCCGAAGCGGAAATCCCGGTGCTTGGCATCGAGACCGACTACTCCATGGAAGACGCGGAACAGCTCAAGACACGCGTGGAAGCGTTTCTGGAGATGATGTAGATGATCGCAGGCATCGACATCGGTTCCAGATCCATGGAACTGGTTCTGCTGGACGACGGCAACATAGTGTCGCAACGCACGCTGCCCACCACCTTCGATCCTGTGGCGCAGCTACGAAAATTGCTGGACGACGTCGCTCCGGAGCGATGCATGGCAACCGGATACGGAAGGGAGCTCGTGCGCGAGGCCGGGCTCCCGTGCCCGGTGGATACCATCACCGAAATCAAAGCTCACGCCACCGGGGCCCATGCGTTACACCCTGAGGCCGTGACGGTTCTCGACATTGGCGGACAGGACACCAAGGCCATGTCCCTGAGCAAGGCCGGAAAGGTGCTCAAGTTCGAAATGAACGACCGGTGCGCCGCCGGAACCGGTAAGTTTCTGGAATACACGGCCGCGGTCTTCCAGATTCCGGTGGAGGAATTCGGGGAGTATGCCCTCAGGGGAGAGAACGCCCCGGTCATCAACAGCATGTGCACGGTCTTTGCGGAGACGGAGGCCACGTCCCTTATGGCGCGCGGCACCCGGCCCGAGGACATCGCCCTGGGACTGCACATGTCCATTGCGCGCCGCACCGTGAACATGCTGCGTCGCGTCGGTGGCAAGCTCCCCGTGGCCTTTGTCGGCGGCGTGGCGAGAAATCCCTGTATGACATCGCTTCTGCGCCAGCTTCTGGAAGCTGACGGCTCCGACATTCTCACGCCCGAGGCTCCGGAGATGACCGGCGCGCTCGGCGCCGCAATGCTGGCCTGATTGGCATAGAAGGACCGTAGCCTCGCCATGCCCGGCGAAGCTACGGTCCATTTCCTGCCGAATATCATCCATTACCCTCGATTCAAAGAGATTATTCCTGCACACAGTCCGAAAAATGCGGACTCTCTTTTTCAATCCTTCATTTTTTTTCAAACGTAAGGTATTGCTTTCCCCAAGTACCAATTACAAATGGTGGCCTCCCGACATGCCGGAAGTCTGCCTCACCCTAGGAGCCGGTTGGCATGACCAGATTCATTGTGTGCATCCTGCTGACACTCATGATGGCGACCCCGGTCATGGCCGAAGGTCAGCCGGAGCTGTTGGTGGCCACCGAGGGCGCCTACCCTCCGTTCAATTACATTGACGAAGAAGGACAGCCTGCCGGGTTTGACGTGGATATCGCACGGGCCATATGCGACATTATGAACCGCGACTGCCGTATCGTCACCGCCCCGTGGGAACAGCTGCTGCCGCGACTGGCTGATGATGAATTCGACATGGTCGTGGCAAGCGTCGCCAAGACCGAGGAGCGAGACCGGATCGTGGACTTCACCATTCCGTACTACCGCTCCCGCAGCAATTTCGTCGCCCGAACAGGACGCTTTCCCGACGCTTCACGAAAGACGTTTTCCGGCAAAATAATTGTGGCTCAGCGAGGTACCGTTCAGGCCGAGTACGTCCGCAAGAACTACCCCGAAAGCGAGTTGGTGACCGCTGACAGCACCAAAGCGGCCTTCAAGATGCTGGTGGACGGAAAGGCCGACGTCATGCTCAGCGACAGCCTCACCATTTACGACTTTCTCCAAACGCCCGAAGGTCGGGACTTCGACTACACCGGGGCCGCCCTGCCCGCAGACAACGTCTCCAGCCATTCGCACATCGCCGTGAACGAAGGAGACGACAAACTTCGTAAAGAGATCAACCGCGCCATCCGACTGCTCAAGGCAGAGGGACTTTACGACAGAATCAACAAACGCTATTTTCCTTTCAGCATCTACTAGCCCCGCAACGGCATGAGCGAACAGACACAGGATCAGACTTTCAAACGCGCACGGCACGGGCTCATGCCCATAGCCATGCGCTACCTCTCCCTCATCTGCCTGCTGATGATCCTCACCGGTCTGCTGATCGGACACGCCCTTTTCTCCATCCACACACTCTCCGAAGACACGCGGGACAACGTACTCAAATCGGTATCGGATAATCTGCGCACCGCAGTCAACCTGGAACGCCTGTCACGATTCGCCCAGATACTTTACCGCAGCAACGATCCCGAGGAACGGCGCAGGTACATGCTCGCGGCTCATGTCCTTTCACAGGACGCCACCTTCGACGGCACGCCTTCCATGGCTTCCATAGCCCATTCGGTCGCCACAAGGATGCGCACCATCCATGCCCTGCGTGGCGAACAACACGAGCTCATGACCCATGCAGCTGATAGTTTTGAGGAATTTGCACGCATGTCGGGCAGACGCGATCGCACCCCGGCCCTCAAGTTGGGCCTCAAGGCGCTGCGCACACAGGACTCCGAAGACCTCGCCATAATTGCTGAAAAGCTCATGCTTCACACGGAGTCAGGCAACCCCGGGCTCGATCGGAAACGGGCCACCCCACTTCGCACCATGGTGAAGCATCTTCGGGAGAGTGCCGCTCTGGGTGGCCGCATAGACGAGATGTGGACCGAAATTTCTTCCACTCTGGACACCAATGTCGGGAAAATATCCACCCGCACGGTCAGCACGGCCTCGGACCGGTTCACGGTCATTGCTGAAAAATCAAAACAGACCTTGGCCATAGGAGCCGCGTGTTTTCTGATTATTCTCGCCGGACTCGGCATGGTCGTCCTGCTTGTACGGCGGGACATTCTGCGTCCCATCCTCAATTCTGTGAGCATTCTCGATCAGGTCCAGCGAGGCGACATCCCGGAGCGTTTTCCGGGTGCCCGTCTGAGGGAACTGGATGACATAGGCTCTTCCGTGGAACGCTCCGCAAGGCTGGTCAGACAGATCGCTGAACGCACCGACGAGCTTGAGCGCACCAATGCGGCCCTGGTCCGGGAGATTTCCGAACACCGAAAGACCGAGGCGCAGTTGCAAAAAGCCATGGCCAAAGCCGAGGCGGCCGGACGCGCCAAAAGCGATTTTCTTGCGGGCATGAGCCACGAGATTCGCACCCCCATGAACACCATCCTGGGCATGGCCGACCTGATGCTCGAAACCGATCTCACGGACCGCCAACTCAAGTACATTACCACCTTCAAGACTTCCGGCCATCTGTTGATGGGCATCCTTAACGACATCCTCGACTTTTCCAAAATCGAGTCCGGGCAGCTTGAACTTGAAAGACATGCGTTCGAGCCGGACAGGCGGATATGGGAACTCACGCGCGGCATCGCCCAGAAGGCCGAAGCCAAAGGCGTGGATTTCCGTTTGAACATCGCAGATGGCGTGCCCGAAGTCGTCATCGGCGACAGTGGCAGGACCAGCCAGATACTCATCAACCTGCTCGACAACGCGGTGAAGTTCACAGAAGAAGGCTACGTTTCCCTCACGGTGGAAGCCCGCCCGGGCCGGGACGCGGACGGGGTGAATCTGTGCTTCACTATCAGCGATACGGGCATCGGCATTTCCGAGGAAAAACAGGAACTCATCTTCGGCAGGTTCACACAGGCGGACGCCTCGACAACCCGTAAATACGGCGGCTCCGGGCTGGGACTGAGCATATCCCGCGCCCTGACGGAATTGATGGGTGGCAGTATGAGCGTGCTTTCTACTGAAGGTGAAGGAACAACCTTCCAGTTCACGGTTCCCTATGTGAAAGGCAGTCGAAAGGACATCCCCGACGAACGCCAAAAGGACCGGACCCAGAAACTGGAAAAGGTGCTGCAACAGCGCGACCTAAGCATGCTCATTGCCGAAGACTCAGACAACAACCGCGCGCTCATTGAGCTTTTCCTGCAAAACAGCGTGAAACGGATCGACTTCGCCGAAAACGGTGCCGACGCCGTGGCCCTGTTCCGCACCGGGAAATACGACGCGGTGCTCATGGACATTCAGATGCCCGAACTTGACGGGTACGGTGCAACACGCATGATCCGCGCACTCGAAGACGACGAGGGCCGATCGCGGACTCCCATCATCGCGCTGACAGCCAACGCCATGGATCAGGACCGGCTGCGCTGCCTCGAAGTAGGCTGCGACCACTACCTCTCCAAGCCGGTGCGCAAAGCCGCTCTGCTGGAAGCCATCATTGACGCCCTCGACTAGAGCGCGTTCTCCAGAATCTTCCTGAGTTCATCGCGGGTAAGATCCACAGGATTGCCGCGCATACTGCTGGCTGCCGCAGCGGCCTCCACCATCGGCTCGATATCCTGCTTTCCCATTCCGTAGGCGGAAAGGCCCGGAATCTCCAATTCCCCGCACAGCTCGGCCACCGCGCTCACACCGTCGTCCACGGTGGCGTCGGCCGTTCGGCAAAGCAGCCAGGCGGCTCCGGCATAGGCGGCAAGCCTGTCCGAGCCTGAATCGCGCTCTCGAAGCGCCTCGATATTGGTCCTCATGACATGCGGCAGAAGCGCGGCGCACACGGCACCGTGCGGCGCTTCGAAGCGTCCACCGATCGGCGCGGCAAATCCGTGCACCGCTCCGAGTCCGGCGTTAGCCAACGCGATGCCGGAAAGCATGGCCGCATACGCCATATCCTCCCGGGCCTCCATGTCATCGGGATCATGCCATGCATCGGGCAACGCCGCGGCCACCCGCGCAAGACCGTCGCGGCAAAGGGCGTCGGTCATGGGGGTCGCCTTGCGAGACACGAGCGCCTCAAGCAACTGCGTCAGCGCGTCCATTCCGGTGGAAGCCGTGACTCCGGGGGGCATTTCCACGGCCAGCTCCGGATCCACCAGCGCCACCTCGGGAATCATCATGGGCGAACGCAGGCTGACCTTCACCCCGTGTTCCCGCGAAAGCAGAACGGCGTTGGCGGTAACCTCTGCCCCGGTGCCGGACGTTGTAGGAATGGCGATGAGCGGAAGCGGCTTCCTTGTAATCGGCTCCCCCTTCCCGACCACTTCGAGATGCTCGAACATATCACCGGGGTTGGCAGCCAGCGCGGACACTGCCTTGGCAGCGTCAATAACGCTGCCGCCACCGATGCCAACCAGTGCCTGAGCCCCGAACTCCCGGACCTTCTCACACAATGCGGCAACCGCATCCGTATCCGGCTCTCCCTGCGTCGGCTGAACCAATACCTGCGCGCCTGACTCCATCAACGCATTCGTCAGGTCATCGTGCCGTTGGGGTGAGGATCCCGTCACCACACAGACACGCTTGCCAAATGAGGAGACTATGGACGGCAGTTCCGATGCGGTCCCGGCTCCGAAGAGAATTCTGCCCGGTGTTCGAAAGTTGAAATGCATATTCTATACTCCACCGTATTTGCTGTTTTCATTCATTCTTATTGCGTCGTGACGCATGTGGTGTATGTTGGTCGATAACCGTGTTCATTGTGTACGCAAGCCTTAACCAATGGGCAAGCCCCCGAACGGAAAAGGAGAAACCATGTCCAACAAGACCGAACGATACATGACCCGCGAAAAGTTCCCTGAACTGCTGCGCGAACTGGCCGACATCCTTGAAGGCAAAACTCCCGAAGACCTCGAATGTCCCTCCGACTTTCGCAAATTCAAGCTGAAAGCCAAGGAGTGCTACGGACGGCTGGAAGTCAAGCTGAAGGTCAACGACGACATGGAAGCCTGCACCCTTCGTGAAGAGGGTGAGGCTCCGACCGAATCAGTTCCAGCCGCATCCGACGAGGAATCCGGGAAAACGAAGAAGCCTTCTTACGAAAAGCTCAAGGAGCGTATGAAGCGCAGCTTCAGGATGATCTTCCGCATGATCCACGACGACGAGATTCCCCCCCGCGCTGCAGTGGAGGAATTCCTGCGCGATTCTGCGTTGATGGTCACCTATCCCGGCTACGGGGATGAGTACTACGAGGAATACAGCCGCGTCTGCAGCGCATTTTCCGAAGCCTTCGAGGCGCAGGACCTGGCCGCATTGCACGAGACCGTGGACCAGCTTCAGGATCTCAAGAGCCACTGCCACGCCAGATACGACTAAAAGAAAATGGGTGCCCTTTCAGGGCACCCATTTTCAACCACAGTCATATTATTACAGAAAGTTATAGCGCTATAAAATTAATCCACGTCAGCGAACGGAAGGCGGATATGAACTTCCTGTATCCCAATCCACGCAGCCGTCATCCCGCGGCGTACCGCTGCCGTTGAACGCTATTCCAATGCGCGTATAGCCATTGTCGCCACCTTCCATGCTCCTGATTTCTCCGGAGCACCAATACGGAATGAATTCCTTTTCGCGGAAATTGAACAGAAAAATGTTCATCACCACTGGCACGCCGCTGATGCAGGTGGGCGGAAGGTTCTGGTTCCGCACCGACAGCGCCATGCCGCCGTTGGAGATGTTGATCACCGTATTGGCTTCATGGCCGGAGTCGTCCTGCGCATAGGAATTCACGCCCACGTCGGGTTGCGCATCCTGAAACGGAAAATCGGAATCCCTGTTGGAAACCCAGAGCCGCACGCGGATAAACTGCTGGTCCATGACACGTTTGCGCACGTGCTCGCGCCGCTTGACGTATCCGAATGAGTGAGGCGCCTCCAGCACGAGCCTGTCGGAATCGCTTTTGCTCACGGTGGCGCTGAATGAGTTGGTCTTGCTGCCGCCAGCGGTGGCGGGGGCAAAGAGAAGCGTCGCGGCCTCCCCTTCCTGCGGCGTGCTGCCACTGCTTTCCACGATGTCGCACTGGAGCTTGCGTCGTCCGGCGCGGGTAATCACGCAGCGCACGGCCACGTCGCGTCCCGCGGCGTCCAGCATGTCCAGCACCGCCCCCTTGCTGCTCAAACGCGAAGGGATATCCTCGACACGCCCGCCGTTCCTGCGTCTGCCCGGCCGCATCAAAAGCCACGCGAGCAGAAGCAGCGCCAGCGCGACGGCCGCCAACGCACCGGCCAGCAACACCCGGGCCTGTGCGGGATCTTCAAGCCCGAACATGGAAGTCAGCATCTCGGCCAGAGGGCCGTCAACGTATCGCTGGAGGTCGGCAAGTAAGGTTTCCATTATCTGAAATTGACGAATTCCTTTTTGGCCGCCATCACTTTCTGGAGATAGCGGCGCGTTTCCGCGTGGGGGTGATCGTTCACCAGCCTGCGGTAGACCGTTCCGGGCTTCAAGCCGTTGATTCTGTTATACGCGTTTTCGCGGTTGCTGTCGAAAGTACGCAACACATTGCCCGCGCCGCCGTTATAACCGGCAATGACACAGTATTCCCGCGTGACGGGATCGGCAATCCGGGAAAGATAGCGCGTCTGCAGCAGGTGCAGATAGCAGGTACCGTAAGTAATGTTAAGCGGCGCGCGATAGAGCTGCTGCATGGTGGGCTGTCCCTTGCTGCCATTGAGATAACGGTAAACGTCGCTCCCGGCGGTGGCGGGTACCACCTGCATCAGCCCAACGGCCATGGCGTGGCTCACGGCAAACGGGTTGAAGTCTGACTCCACCTTCATGATGGCGTATACGAGGTTGCGGCTCACGCCGAACCGTTCGGCATTCGCCCGAACCAATTCCCGGTACTTGCGCGCCCGGACCTTGAGGTGGTCGGAGACCATTTTGAATTCCACATAACGGACCTGCTTGCCGTCCGCACTCCGGGTCCTGAGGGCTGTATCCAGAAGATGGTCCGCATACCGACCCGCGCGCCATTCCCAGCGGATGGGTTTGCCGTCGTGGTCCAGCACTTCGTTGTACAGAAAAGGAACTCCGCCGAGCCGCACCTCTCCCGCGTCGTACAAATCCACGGCCCTCGGGTCATCCGGAGTCAGCAGTGTGGTCACCACGGCCTGCCGCAGACTCTTTCGGGGCGATTCGGCATCGACGGTCTCTACCCGTACGAACCCGGCGTCGAAATCCACGATGGCTCTGGATTTGAACGCCTGCGTGTATTTGACATAGACCTTGGGCTGCGGTTCACGGACATCCTCACCCCACTCGCCGGACACCGCTTTCCTGAACGCTTCGAGCAATTCCCCGAAACGCTTCAAGTCCCCGACAAGCGCCGTAGGATTCACGGCGTAGGAGACGGCCTTGGATCGCGCAAAACCTTCCGCCGCGGCAGCCACATTGCCCGATGCCGCCGCCGTGGCCAATCGGATGGCGTCACCACGGGAACAGGAGGTGCACAGCAGCGCGAGCAGAACCACCAAACAACACGCTCCGGTGCCAAACCTTTGTAAAGGTAAATTTTTTGTCATTTTTCACCAAAAGGAAATAATATTTCGTTTTTATTTTTTATTCCTAACAGGCTACGCCTCGAAAAATACGATAAAAGGTCCCCGAATGAAAGTCACGGAACAGGTCAGCGAAGAATTGCGTCCTCTTATAGACCGTTTCATGCACAATTCGCGCACTGATCTTGATGAATTGCGCCGGGCCATGAGCGAGGGAGACCTCGAAACCGTGGAACGGCTGGGCCACAATGCCAAAGGTGCCGGATACGGATACGGTTTCGATGGCCTCGGGGAAATCGGCAAGCGGATCGAGCAGGCGGCCAAGGATCGACGACTTGAAGAAATTTCAAAAGAAATTGAGAAGCTTGACGAATACCTGAACGAGGTGACGATCTCGTTCGTGCCGGAATAACAAAAGCGGGTGCATGCACCCGCTTTTTGTTCCCGGTCTGCCGTGGGCGTCGGGGCCGGAACTCTTGGATATACGTTCCTTTCGATGCTGTTAGTTCCCGACCGCATCCGGCCTCACCTGCTTTCCAGGACGTTTCCTGCTGAAAAGCAACATGCGGGCCAAAAAGTCAGAGACAGAAAAAGCATCAACCTCGTCAACCAGTTAGGCTGACGAGGTCTTTTTGACTGTTGAACCATATGGTGCCGGAGTCGGTTTTCCGACGCTTGCGGAAAGCCTCATGCACCGAAAGCTCCCTCGGGAAAAGCGCTACACCAGCGCGGTGCACTTCACTTCCACTTCTCCCCCAAGAGGCAGCCCGGCAACCTGCACGGCGGCGCGAGCGGGCTTGTGCTCGGAGAAGTAGCGCGCATAAATATCATTGAATTCCTTGAAGCGGCCCATGTCGGTCAGAAAGATCTCCACCACGGTCACCTTGTCCAGCCCGGAACCGGCGGCGTCCAGGATGGCCTGCAGGTTATCCATGGCCTGCACGGCCTGGGCCTCAAAGCCTTCCGCCAGCTTACCTTTGCCCGGGATGAGCCCAAGCTGACCACTGACAAAGAGCAGGTTACCGGCCTTGGTGGCCTGAGAATACGGTCCCACTGCGGCGGGAGCATTATCGGTATGAACGGTTTCGATGGTCATGGTTGATCTCCTTTATGCCTGTATTATGCAGGGTTTCCCCACAGATATTTGTCACAAAAACGGCTTGAGAGGCGTCGCGTCACCTGCACCAGCAGTGCGGTGAGCAACAGCGCGAAGGCGAACCGGGCCCAGAGCGCGCCGGAAATGTGCGCTCCCATCAGCAGGATCAGGAACGTATCCTCGATGAGGGCGTGGGCGATGCCCATGAGCGTGAGCGAGTAAAAGACATCCTCCTTGGGCAGCGCGCCGCTCTTGGCCTCACGGATGATCAGGCCCGAGCCGTAGGTGATGCCCAGCGTCAGACCGATGACCGTGATGGCCGAGGCCTTGGAGCCGATGCCGATGAGCCGCAAAAGAGGCCGCAGCAACCTGTTGAGCAACTCCACTACGCCAATGGCGTTCAGCAGGCGCATCATGGTCATGAGCGCGGTGATGATTAGGAAAATGTAGCCGAGGTTCTTGAGTTCGCCCAGCGCCCACATAGCGAGTCCCGGCTCGGGCCCGGCCTTGGGTTCCAGCATCATGACGGCGGGCTGCGAAAGCAGGTCGCCCGAGGAATAGATGCCGTGCAGAATCATCCCCAGCACAAGCGCCCCGGCGATGCGCACCGCGCCCTGAAAAATGAACTTGGGGCCGGACTTCTTCGCAATGGCCGCTTCAAGCGGAACGGCGTGAGCCACCAGCATCATGACTCCCAGCACCGTGGCCTGCGCCTGTGTCAGGTTCAGGTCCGACCACAGGGACATGATGACGATGAGCCCGGTGTAGATATTGTTCACCAGCGCGAATGCCCAGACCAGCCCGGCTTCCGCAGGCAGCCCCACCAGCGCCATGAGCGGTTTGAGCGGCAACGCCACGTAGCGGATCAGGTCAAACGTCTGCAGCAGCTTGACCCCGATGATGATGGGTACCATGACCTTGTAGAGGTCGATGGCGGTCATCACGGAGTCCTTGAGTATATTGCGAAAGAATTCCAAAACCTTGGATGCGATTCCCATGAGTACCTCGTTGTTGCGCGGCAAACTCTAGGAAATATCGCCCCAAAAGGGAAGTCGCGGCGCAAAAGAAAACGAGGCGCACCGGTGTTCCGGTACGCCTCGATAAAGTCGGTGTTGCCCCCGAGGTTCCTAACCGCGCTTGTGGTAGAGTCCCCTGTTGCCCTGAGGAATACCCGCGCCCATGCTGTAGCCCTTGAACTGCTTGCCGGTGTTGCGGACCTTGCCGAGGTCGGCCTGAAGCGAACTCTTCAGCTTGCGGCCCTCGGCCATGATGGCGTCGAGCTGTTCGTGCAGTTCCCGCAGCTGGTCGGCGCAGCTGTTGCGCGTGCTGTCATCCAGCACGTCAAAGGCTCTTTGCATCAGTTCCTGCCGTTGTCCGGCAAGATCGGAAGCGCTGTCCACATCCCCCTTCTTCAGGAAATCAAGTTCCTGATTACCGAGATTGCGGGCCTCTTCCAGAAGACGGCGAGGATCGGTCATGGTTACCCCTTGGTCCTGCGGATGTCCTCGCGCAGGTTTGCGATGACCTTCTTCCACTTCTCCACTGCGGGCAGGAAGTCGTATTCGAGAAGGTCGGCGAGGAGGATCCAGTCCTCGTTTTCGAGCACATCGCTCATCTCGGTGAACAGCTCGCTCATGAGCTCGGATGCGCCGTTGTACTCGGGGTTTTCCTTGAGGGAGTATTCGTCACGAAGCATGGAGACCATGTTCAGGAAATGACGGGTCACGTCCAGCAGGTCCTGATAACTCTCCAGAGCCTCGGCATCGTCGGCACGGCGGAAGAGGTCGGAAACACCCTCCGCGCCCTTGGCCATGATATTCACGACCTTGTACAGCTCGCGGGTGATCTCCACGGCCATGGTGTCGAACGGAACGGTCTTGATCTCGATGGACTGCACTTCGGACAGCTCAATGTCTTCCGACTGGTTCGGATAGATTTCGCTGAACGGTTCTTCGTTCAGGTACACGTCGGTGACGACGCGGTCATCGAGTCTGCCTTCTTCAACCACTTTGGTGAATACCTGTTCCAGGTTGTCCATGTTGTGATTGCCGAGATCGTATTTCTGTCCGTCGATAACGAGCATGATGTCTTCCTCCTCAATAATTGGGGGCTGAAATTTTTACCGGGGCACCGGCGTTACGGAGTCATATTCAAATTCGGTGCCAAAGATCATATGCATTGCGAGAAAGCCTGAAGCAGCGCGTGATAACGGGCTATGAGACGCGAAAGCGCGGCGAGGTCCCCACCGTATTGATGGGACTCGAAATTCCACAGTTCGCCAACCACACCGAGCCTCGCATCCGACTGCAATACATGGTGAAAGCGTTCCCATCCTGCAAGAAACTTCGACTTGAGCGCCTGCCTCGGGTCATGGGCCAGCAGCTCGGCCTGACGGGCCAGCAGAAAGAGCAGGTCGGTTCCGCTGGCAATGGAACGCAAAAGGCTTTCCCGGTCACTTTCCTCCAGCCTCGCACACCGGTCCCGAGCCCCGTCAAGGGGGTCTCCGTCAAGAAACCGACGATACAGTTCGCGCTGAATGCATATCCATCTGGACCGAAAGGCATCCTCGTGTCCGGACAGCGATTCCAACCGCATGAAGCCGTCCTCATCGAACAGGGTGCGCCATGCGCGGGCCCCGGGATACTTTCCCCCTTCCCTGCCCATGGCGGCCAGCAACGCGGACTCGGCGGCTTGCACGCTCACTGCGTTCCGGCACTCGCCGTCCTTGTGGCAAACCTCGCCGAAGCGGCACGGATGGCACTCCATGTCCGGCTCAAGGCATACCGAGCCCGCGCGGTACGGGCCTGTATCCCACGGCTGCGCGGTGGCGAGAAAGATCGAGGCCACGGGGGTTCCCATGCCAGCGGCAAGGTGCATGGTCCCCGTGTCGTTGCTCACGATGCCGTCACACCGGGAAAGCACTGCGGCCAATACGGGAAGGGACGTCTTGCCCTGAAGGGAAACACCCGGAAATGCACCGCTTTCGAGGATGCGCTTTCCCAGTTCCGCTTCACCGCCGGTGCCGAGGATGACAGGCACCAGCCGGTGCTTTTCCCAGAGTTTCTTGCCGAGTTCCCGGAACCGCGCGACAGGCCAGCGACGACGATCCTCGCTGGCGCCGGGCTGGAAGGCCACGAATCCGGTCATGCCGTCCGCACGGGCCTGCGCCAACAGTTCGTCCGCCTCGCTCAAGGCCGAAGGGCCGGGATCCGCCAGTTTCAGGTCGCGGCCCGAATCCGTCAAACCGGCGGTGCGGCGGAACAGGTCGCACATGTTGAACGGGCTTGCACCGCGATTGCCCCCCGCCACCTGAAGAAATTCCGCCCAAGGGGACGAGTCGGCATTGAACCCCTGCGCGTCGATGCCGAAGCCCTGAACGGGTGCCCCGCCGGACAACCTGCGCGCCAATAGACGCGACGAGACCGACGGCGTGAGATTAACCACGAGGTCCGGCGCGAATTCACGGGCCTTGGCCGCGAGCTTTTCTGAAATATCCACGGCCTCGCGCCAGTTGGCGTCCAGCGCGGCAAGGATTCTGGCCCCGGAAAAGGAAAAAACGTCGTCCACATCCCGCAGCAGTCCGGCGGCGGAAGCGAAATTCTCCACGCAAACAAGACCTACGCTGGCGCCCTGAGCACGGAACCCGCTGATGACCGGCTGCGTCTGAAGCAGGTCCCCGAAACGGGTGAGATTGATGATGAGTACGTTCACGGTGCTGACTCCCTTTGCATCCCGTCGGAATGACGACGGTTCCGGAGAGTCATTGCACGAACGGGGCCAAGTCTACAACGAGGAACCTGCCTGAACAAGACGCACGAGCTTTTCGGCTGCCCGGATGGCATCCTTGAGCGTGGACCGCTCATCGCCCGAAAGAGCGCCTGGATCAATGCGCGAATGGGGCTGTGTTCCGGCTTCTTCCAGTTCAAGCCCGAGGGTGATGCGTTTGCGCTGAAGGTATTCCCAGCCGGCCAGCAGGGCCATGCCGTGGCGCGAGGAAACATGGCCGTCCGCCTGAAGCGCGCGCAGCCGGTCGCAGGTGTTGCTCTCGGGCATCCCGTGCTTGAGGGAGAGGATTCGGGCGGCATTGGTGATGTGGGCCTGAACCGAGTGCTTGAGATCCAGCGTTCCCGCATGGGGGCCGCTTTTTTCAGTAATCAACGACCCGAACATGGTGATCGGCAGTCGATAATCCGTCAGCTCGTCGGCAAGCCGTGCCACCACCATGGGCCTTGTGCGCACAAACTCCCTGAGACGCCCGAGCAGCGCCAGCGCCTCGCCGCCGGGACCGAAAACCGGCAGGAAGTCGAGGATCAGACCGGATTGCCACGGCCCCTTTTCCGCCGGATTGGCAAGCCACCCGGAGAGCCTGTCCAACCACTCGTCGGGCGTGCCGCGCCACTGCGGATTGCTGACCATGACCTCACCGGGACACAGCGGAATGCCCGCCCCGTCAAGGGCCACCACGATATCCTGACAGGCTTCTTCCAGCTCGTCCTGATCCGGATTGCCGCGCACGATGAGTCCGTTGTCCTGATCCGAGCCGGGCACATGTTCATCGCGGCCGCCGGAGCCGAACTCCAAAAACGTGCACTCCTCCAGCCATGGATATTCGCGCACGTGCGCGCGAAGCACCGCAAGAACCACGGACCGGTTGAACGCGGTGAGCCTGCGGCTGACGGTCTCCGCCGTGACGGATTCGGTGAGCCATTCGCCCACAAGATCGCGGCGCACGGCGCGCAAACCCTTGAGCCGCCCGGTGGAAGCCATCTCGAAAAGCTCCCCCGGCGGGAAGAAAGACTGATTTTCCGATTGCAAACCGTTCACGGAACCTCCGATACCGTCCGCGGCAGTCCGTCCGTCGCTCCATCGGATATCCCCGGAGCGAAAAAGCTTCCGTTCACCTGCGCATATTTCCCGTTCACCGGGAGCGGTCCGGTGCCTTCCCGTTTTACCGGGGGATTCGTGCCGTTCACCACATAAGCGATGCCCTGCCCCTTTCCATACCGTAAAAAACAGATATCGCGAAACCCGAACAAGGGGGAAAAAATGACTCCAACTCAGGAAAGCACCAGGAAAGCCGAAAATCGCATCCACGCAATTCGCAGGCGTCAGCTCTCGCTGGCGCTGGGCGTAGGCATTCCCTACTTCACGGCCATCATCTGCATGTTCCTCGCGGTCTATCTCATAGGCGCGCAGGTGGCGTCGGTGAAGCTGCTCGGGTTCCCGCTGCACTACTGGCTCGTGGCCGTTGCGGTCTACCCCGTAACATGGGGCATCTTCATCTGGTACGTGGGCAAGGCCAACCGGATGGAAGACGAAATCGAAGAGGAGGTCATGTAGCATGCAGCCCGGATACGAAACCCCGATCACCGCATTGGTCCTCATCGGGCTGATGCTGGCTTTCACCGTGGTCACCACATGGATGTTCCGCATCCAGAAGACCTCGGCCGACTATTACCTCGCCGGAAGAAAGGTCAACAGCTTCATCAACGCCTCGGCCATTTCCAGCGACTATCTTTCAGCTGCATCGTTCCTCGGCGTGTCCGGCGTAGCCTTCCTGTACGGCTTCGACGGCATCATCTACGCACTCGGATTCTTCACGGGCTACATCGCCCTGCTGCTCTTTCTTGCCAGCCCGCTTCGCAAGTTCGGGCGCTACACCGTCCCGGACTTCGTCTCCGAGCGGTTCCATTCCAAGACCGCGCGCATCCTCGGCGTCATCGGCGTCCTGTTCGTCTCGCTGTTCTACATGGCTCCGCAGATGCTCGGCGCGGGAAAAGTCATGGGCCTGCTGCTGGGCATGGAATACCGCACGGCCATCGTTGCCATCACCATCATCATCACCCTGTACGTGGCCGTCGGCGGCATGAAGGGGACCACGGTGAACCAGCTCGTGCAGTTCTGGATTCTCTTCATCGCCATGTTCCTGCTTGCCTTCATTCCGTTCGTTATCAAGGGCTATACGTACACCGACGTGGTGGAGTTCATCGGCACCTTCAAGAATACGGTGGAGTCCGGCAATGAATTCAACGGCGCGGCCTACACCGCCCCCGCCTACTGGCTGACCAACCTCAAGGACACCATGAGCCTCTTGCTCGCGCTCATGTTCGGCACCGCTGGCCTGCCGCACATCCTCGTGCGTTTCTATACCGCCCCCGACGGCAAGGCCGCCCGCCGCACCGTCATCTACGTGCTGCTGCTCATCGGCGCCTTTTATATTCTCAGCCCGTACGTGGGTCACGTGGTCCGCTTTGCCTACCTTCAGGGCACCGAACTCGGCGTGAGCCCGCATCTCATGGACTGGCTGGCCGAAAACGGCAAGAACCTCGCGGTTCCGGTGGCCGGATCATACTTCGGTGGACAAATCCTGCTCGGCATCGTGGTTGCCGGGGCCTTTGCCGCAGTGCTCTCCACGGTGGCAGGCCTGATCATCGCCTGCGCCGGAGCCATCGGCCACGACCTCGTCGTCAACGTCTTCAACCCGAACATGCCCGAACGCACCCGCGTGAACATTGCCCGCATCGCATCGCTCGGCATCGGCCTGCTCGGCATCCCGCTGGGTTTCCTCGTCGAGAACATGCAGATCGCGGTTCTCGTGGGACTGGCCTTCGCCATTGCGGCCTCGACCTTCTTCCCGGTGCTGGTCATGGGCGTATGGTGGCCCAAGATGACGCGCGGCGGCGCCATCGCCGGGCTCCTTACCGGCATCGTCGGCTCCTTCGCCATGATCCTCGGCAAGGGAATGCTCCCGACGGTCCTGCAGTTCAAGAACCCCGGCGGATTCGTCATGCTGCTGACCTTCGCAGCCATCTACATTGTCTCCAAGGTAGAGGTTTCCTCAAAGGGTGAAGCGGCACTGCCCCACGACATCGAGGAAGTCATGACCATCCTTCACGGACCTGAAAAGGCATAACCGCCCGCCAAACAAAAATCAGAGCCCTCGGCATCCGTGCCGGGGGCTCTGATTTCAATCGACACATCACGTTCCTTTGAACGAACGCACTCAGCTTTCACAGTTTCAAGCGGCTCTTTTGACACTTCCGGGTTCCTGCCGTACCTTCCCGCCACGCAACAATCCGAAGGACACCCGTCATGTTATTCGAATACACGCTCGTTCACTGGGCCACTTTTTTCACCGCCGCCCTGCTCCTGAACATCTCGCCGGGGCCGGACATGGCCTTCATACTGGGCCAGACCGCACGCGGCGGGGCCCGCACAGGCTTCTCCGCCATGTTCGGCATCTGGAGCGGAGCCTTCATGCACGTACTCTGCGCCGCGCTGGGTCTGTCCGCCATCATTGCGGCCTCGGCCACGGCATTTGCCGCGGTCAAATGGGCCGGGGCAGCCTATCTCGTCTGGCTGGGCATCCAGTCACTGCGCTCCAGAGGCGGTTCCTGCGCCGCCGAGGCCGAGGAAGGCCCCATCTGTTTGAAGAGCGTGTACCGGCAGGGAGTTTTCGTGTCCCTGCTGAACCCCAAAGTTGCCGTCTTCTTTCTGGCTTTTCTGCCGCAATTCGTGGAGCCCGCTGCAGGCCCGGCCGGGCCGCAGCTGTTTCTGCATGGCCTACTGATAATCGCCGTGGCCGGACTCGTGGAGCCACCGCTGATCCTGCTCGGCGGCAGGCTGACCGAAAAGCTCAAAAGCAGCCCGACCGTGAGCCGCTGGATGGATCGCAGCCTCGGCGCGCTTTTCATCGGGCTTGGCATCAAGCTGGCCCTGAGCGACCGAACCTGACCCGATTTTCCAGCCCGGGCACAGCGGGGGGGGGGACGCACCCGCTTGACACCCCGCGCCCCAATACATACTTAATGGGCCGACCAAGAAACACTCAAGGAGAGTTCAATGGCTTACGAAATCAAACTCGCCAAGCTCGTGACCGGCGAGACCGTTATCGGCAAGAACGAAGAGGGAAAGATCAAGGAACCCGCAATCATCCAGACCGTTCCCGGTCAGCAGGGCGTGCAGATCATGCTGGTGCCCTACGGCTACCCGTTCGAGTCCGAGATGGGCGGCGAGATCTCCGCGGAGCACATCATCTATACCTATGAAAAGTGCCCGCAGGAACTGGAAAACAAATACGTGGAAGCCGCGTCCAACCTGACCATGGCTTCCGCTTCCGCGCTGAACGACCTCGACAACATGGGTGGCGGCGGTTCCGGCGCCGGCGGCTCCGGCCTCATCCTGTAGCAGCCCCGCCACATCGAAGACCATCACAGGGGGCGGTTTCCGCGAGAAACCGCCTCCGTTTTTTCAAGGGAACAATCAATGAAGGAACTCCTGCCCGTCCTGCCCCGCCCGACGCGCTACCTCGGCTCCGAATGGGGTGTGGCCGTCAAAGACCCCGAAAAGGTGCGCGTGCGCATCGCCGTCGGCTTCCCCGATCTTTACGAAGTGGGCATGTCCTACCTCGGTCAGCGCATCCTGATGGAGCAGGTCAACGCGCATGAGCAGTTCCACGCCGAACGCGTCTACTCCCCCTGCGAGGAGGCCGCCGCCATCATCACCGAGCACGGCGCGCCGCTGGCCACCCTTGAGACCGACACCCCGCTGAAGGACATGGACGCGGTCTCCTTCAGCCTGACCCACGAGCTGTGCTACACCAACGTGCTCTGGATGCTCGATCTGGCCTGCATTCCCCGCCGCACCGAGGACCGCGACGAGTCGCATCCGCTGGTGATCGCCGGGGGCGGGGCGTGTTTCAATGCCGAACCGCTGGCTCCGTTCATGGACGTCATGATGATCGGCGATGGCGAAAAAGCCATCGTCACCCTCATGGAAGTGCTGGACCGAGCCAAGGCCGAGAGCATGTCCCGCAACGACCTGCTCATGGAGTTGACCCGGCATCCCGGTTTCTACATTCCTTCCTTTTTCGAGGCTCAGGGCCCCGGCGAACCGCTCAAGCCGCTGGTGGAAGGATACGAGACCGTGGAAAAGGCCGTGGTGGAAAACCTCGACGAGATTCCGTTCCCCACGCAACAGCCCGTGCCCTTCGGTCAGGCCGTGCACGACCGGCTTACCGTTGAGATCGCAAGAGGCTGCACACGCGGCTGCCGGTTCTGCCAGGCCGGGATGATCTACCGCCCGGTGCGCGAACGCAGCCTGGACGAACTCAACCGCCTCATCTTCGAAGGACTTGAAAAAACGGGCTTCGAAGAGACGAGTTTCCTTTCGCTCTCCACCGGGGACTTTTCCGCGCTGGACTCACTGTTCAGCCGTTCTTTTGACCGCTGCGCCGCCGAGCAGATTTCCATTTCCATGCCCTCCCTGCGCGTGGGGTCGCTCTCCGAACCGATCATGGAGCGCATCTCCACCATCCGTCGCACCGGCGCGACCATCGCCCCCGAGGCGGGCAGCCAGCGCCTTCGCGATGCAATCAACAAGGGCGTGGACGAGGATGGATTGATTGCGCACGTGCGTCACCTCTTCGAGCACGGCTGGCAGTCGGTGAAGCTCTATTTCATGATCGGCCTGCCCACCGAGACCGACGAAGACCTCGACGCCATCCTCGACCTTTGCCTCAAGGTGCGTGACGCCGCGGGCAAACACATCAAGCGGCTTCAGGTCACGGCGGCCATCTCACCCTTCGTGCCCAAGCCGCAGACGCCGTTCCAGTGGGAACCGCAGATTCCGCTGGACGAGATCGAACGGCGCATCAACCGCCTGCGAGACATTTTCCGCCCCCACAAACGGGTGAAGCTCAAGTTCCACATCCCGCGCATGACCTTTCTTGAAGGCATTTTCTCAAGAGGAGACCGCCGCCTCGCTGACGTGCTGGACAAAGCCACGGATGCCGGAGCGCTCTTTTCCAGCTGGAAGGACAAGCTCGATCTCCAACCGTATCTGGACGCCATGGACGAGCTGGGGTTGGACCCGCTAGAATATACCGGCGCTCGCGCCCCGGAAAAAGCCCTGCCGTGGGACCATCTCAACGCAGGCCTCACCAAGCGGTTCCTGCTCAAGGAACGTGAACGCGCGCTCGGCGGCAAAGTCACTGAAGACTGCCGCTACGCCCCGTGCCGCAACTGCGGCGTTTGCAACCACGACAACCGCAAGAGCATTCTGGACGTTCAGGCGCCCGAGATGGAAATCCGGCCCCGGACCATCAACGAATCGCGAGATCAGGACGCGGAGCAGCCACCGTATACCGTCGAAAAGCCGGACCTCACGGTCAAGGGCGGCCACTACCGCCTCTGGTTCACCAAGACCGGGCCTGCCGCGTACCTGAGCCAGCTTGAACTGCAAAGCGTGTTCGAACGCGCCATGCGCCGGGCAAACCTGCCCCTTTCCTTCTCGGCGGGATTCCACCCCATGCCGCGCATTTCCTTCGGCAAGGCGCTGCCCGTCAGCGTGCACAGCCGATGCGAATGGCTGAACCTGTTCCTGCGCGAAGACTGGGAGCCCACCCGCCTGATTCGCGAACTCGCCCCGCAGATGCCCGAAGGACTCGACATGCTCAAGGCCGACAGGCTCGGCATGGGCAAGAAGCAGCCGCAACAGGTGGAAGAGGTCTTCGAAATCGCATTCAACGAACGGGCCGAAGAATTGGCAGAGCAGTGGCGCGCCTACGCCGCGTCGGAAAGCCTGTTCATGGAAAAGCTCACCAAGCGCGGCAACGTGAAGCGCGTTGACCTTCGGGCCATGCTGGTGGAGATGGAAGAAATCGAAAACGGGGTGCGGGTCACCTTCGACTGGCGCGACGCCTACATGAGTCCGCTGCGGCTGGCGCAGGAAGTGATGCCGGGCGTGAAGGAAACGGAATTCACCATGACCAAGACCGCCCAGCGGTTCGACGCCCGCGGATAATACTACTCCACGGTCACGGGCTGGCGCTGGTATTCCTCCGGCGTCTGCCCGGGCCGTTCTATCTTGATCACCACATCGGTCTCGCCGCCCCGCAGGGCGCGAAAGATGAAATGTCTCGCCCCGAAATCACCGAGCATACCGGTTTCGGGGTCTTCGTCGTAGACCTTGATCAGGTCAAGCACTTTCGGATCGAAAACGGTTCCGCTGAACACGTACCCGCCGTCGCCGGGATCGCGCACCACGAGTCTCAGGGTTTCTCCCGGCTCAAGCGTCACTCTGGCCGGTTCGTCGCCGTAACCCAGCTGCTCGACCACGTCGCCGGGACCGCCGAGGCCGAACATGCCGCAACCATTGCAAAAGAGCATTGCGAGCACCAAAAGCGTCAAAAAGCGGACCCGAAAAAGAAAAGAAGCATTCTGCATGTGTCGAACCGTCACGAATTTGTTGTTAAACATCCACTTAAAGTGTATGTAGGAAGGCGCTTTCGCAAAGGGCCGCATTGAAAAGCGGAGACTTCCCGGGGGAATTTCCCGCCGTGGGCCGAATGCGGAGGCATCCCTCATGGGTGGAGGGTATTTTGTTCGCCGACGTCGGCGATTGTCAACCGCAACACGGAGGTTCTTTCATGAAACGTTTCCACAGCGGGATCAGGTATCTGGTCCTGTTGGCTCTCGTCTTCGCCGCGCTCGTCGTTTCCGGCTGCGCCGACTCGAAGAAAGAAGAGACCAAATCCGAAGCCGAAAAGGCCGAGCCCCAGCAGCAGGCTGAGACCACCACATCGCTGACCGTCGCCATGGACGCCATCCCGGTTTCCCTGGACCCGCACGTGCAGCTTTCCGGCGGCATGCTCCAGTACTCCCACCTGGTCTTCGACCCGCTGGTGCGCTGGACTCAGGACATGGAAATCGAACCGCGTCTGGCCGAGAGCTGGGAGCAGATCGATCCGACCACCCTGCGCTTCAAGCTGCGCAAGGGCGTCAAGTTCCATTCCGGCAACGAATTTACTGCTGAAGACGTGGTCTACACCCTCGAACGCCTCAAGAAGTCCGATGACTTCAAGGGCCTGTTCGAGCCGTTCGAAAAGGCCGTGGCCGTGGACTCCCACACCGTGGACCTGATCACCAAGAAGCCCTACGGCCTGACTCTGGCCATGTCCACCTACATCTTCCCGCTGGACAAGAAGTTCTACGAAGGCAAGGACGAGATCGTTAAGTCCGGTCCCTCCTTCGCCAACGAAAACGAGTCCGGCACCGGCCCCTACGTGGTGACCAAGTACGTTCCGGGCGAACAGCTCGTGCTCAACGAGTATGACGGCTACTGGACCGAACGCGGCAACGTCGAGGAACTGGTCGTCAAGGCCATCCCCAACGCTCCGGCACGCGTGGCCGCCCTGTTGTCCAAGGACGTGGACTTCATCATGCCCGTCCCGCCGACCGACATGAAGCGCATTGAAGAAACCGAAGGCCTCAAGCTGACCACCCTGCCCGGTTCGCGCATCATCACCCTGCAGCTCAACCAGGAGCGTCGCCCCGAGTTCCAGAACCAGAAGGTTCGTCAGGCCATCGTGTACGCCATCGACAACGTTGGCATCGTCAAGAAGATCATGAAGGGCTTCGGTACCCCCGCCGCCCAGCAGGGTCCGAAGGGCTACGCAGGCTACCTCGAAGAACTTCAGCCGCGCTACGACCTGGAAAAAGCCAAGCAGCTCATGAAGGACGCCGGTTACGAGAACGGCTTCGAGTGCACCATGATCGCTCCGAACAACCGTTACGTGAACGACGCCAAGATCGCGGAAGCCGTGGTTTCCATGCTTTCCAAGATCGGCATCAAGGTGAACCTGAAGACCATGCCCAAGGCCCAGTACTGGGATCAGTTCGACGCCCGCTCCGCCGACATCCAGATGATCGGCTGGCACTCCGACACCGAGGACTCCGCGAACTTCTCCGAATTCCTGGTCATGTGCCCCAGCAAGGAAACCGGCTACGGACAGTACAACTCCGGCGAGTACTGCAACCCCAAGGTTGACGAACTCGTCATCGCCTCCCAGTCCGAGACCGACATGGCCAAGCGCGCAGAAATGCTGCAGGAAGTTGAGCGCCTGCTCTTTGAAGACGCAGCGTTCGTTCCCCTGCACTGGCAGAACCTCGCCTGGGCATCCAAGGACAACATGAACACCGAAGTCATCGTCAACACCATGAACTTCCCGTACTTCGGCGACCTCGTGGTCGAATAAGGGAAGCACCCAGAAGACGCCATCAAAAGGGGAACCTCTGCTCGGAGGTTCCCCTTTCACAACAAAACATACTGGATTAGACGCACATGTTCGCCTTTATCGTAAAGCGTGTCGCGCAAGCCCTTTTGGTCATGATGATCATCGGCTTCATCGGCTTCGCTATCAAACACAACTTCGGCGACCCCGTCCGCGACCTCGTGGGACAGCGGGTCACCCCCGAAGAGCGGGCGGAGATTCGAGAGCGCCTAGGACTGAACGATCCCTTCTTCGTACAGTACGGCCGCTTTCTGAAAAACGCCGTTCAGGGGGATCTGGGCCGGAGCTTCTTCTTCAAGAAGCCCGCCATGGACATCATCATGCAGAAGGCTCCGGCCACTCTGGAGCTCGTATTCGCCAGCGCCTGCATCATAGTATTTCTCTCCGTTCCGCTGGGGATATTCTGCGCAATACGACCACGACACTGGTTTTCGAGATTCACGATGGGGGGGTCCATCGTCGGGGTTTCGATGCCGGTCTTTCTGACGGCCATCCTTCTCATCTATGTATTCTCAGTCGAACTCGGCTGGCTGCCGTCATATGGTCGCGGTGAAACCGTCACCCTTTTCGGATGGTGGAAGAGCGGTCTCCTTACTGCCGACGGGCTTGAACATCTCATCATGCCGTCCATCGCGCTTTCCTCCATCATGCTCCCGCTGTTCATCAGGCTCATACGCTCGGAAATGATGGAAGTACTGGAGTCCGAATACGTCAAATACGCGTGGGCCAAGGGCATCAAGCCCAGCCGCGTCTGGATCGTGCACGCCTTCAAGAACACCCTGCTGCCGGTCATCACCGTGGGCGGCGTCCAGCTCGGCATCATGGTGGCATTCACCATCCTCACCGAGACCGTGTTCAACTGGCAGGGCATGGGAGCCATGTTCATCGAATCCGTGGAACGCGCCGACACCTCGCTCATGGTCGCGTACCTCGTCTTCGTCGGCTTCATCTTCGTTTTGGTAAACACCTTGGTTGATATCATCTACGGACTGATCAACCCCATGGTCAGGGTTGCGGGGCGGAAATAATGAGATCCAAATGGCAACGTTTCAAGGAATCCTACTTCCTCTACAGTTTCCTCCGGGACCCCATCGCCTACATCAGCTTCGGCATTCTCCTGGTCCTGGTGGTATCGGCCTTCGGCGCACCCATTATCGCGCCGCACGACCCGTACAATCCAACCACCATCGACATCATGGACGCGGAGATGCCCCCGGCATGGTATGACGGCGGCAGCACCGAGTTCCTGCTCGGCACCGACGCGCAGGGACGCGACATGCTCTCCACCATGCTCTACGGCATGCGCGTGTCCATCATCATCGGGCTCGGCGCCGTGGCCCTTCAGGCGGTCATCGGTATCGTGGTGGGTCTGCTCTCCGGCTACGTGCGCAAACTGGACAACATCCTCATGCGCATCGCAGACGTGCAGCTCTCGTTCTCGACGTACATGGTGGCAATATTCATCGGGGCCATCTTCCAGACGGTCTTTGGCGTGGGCAACTACGCCAAGGTCGCCATTCCGCTGCTGATCATCATCATCGGCCTTGCTGAGTGGCCCCAGTACGCCCGGACCATCCGCGCCAACGTACTTGCCGAACGCAAGAAGGAATACGTCGAAGCCGCGCGCATCATCGGGCTGTCCAAAAAACGCATCATGTGGCGTCACATTCTGCCAAACACCCTTTCGCCCATTCTGGTCATCTCCACCGTACAGGTGGCGAACGCCATCATGAGCGAGGCCGCCCTCTCGTTCCTCGGGCTGGGCATGCCGGTCACGCGCCCCTCTCTCGGTTCACTCATCACCGCGGGCTTCGAGTACATCTTCTCGGGAGCATGGTGGATCACCATCTTCCCCGGCATCATCCTCGTGGCGCTGATTCTGGTCATCAACCTTCTGGGCGACTGGCTCAGGGATTACCTGAACCCCAAACTGTACAAGGGGTAGACAGTGGAACATCTGCTAGACATAAAAAACCTCAGCGTGGAGTTTGCCCTGCGAAGCGGCAACGTCCGCGCGGTGAGGGACGTAAGCCTCTCGCTGGGCAAAGGCGAACGCCTCGGCCTGGTGGGCGAGTCCGGCGCGGGAAAATCCGTGCTCGGCTTCTCCATAATCAACCTCATCTCCAAGCCGGGCTTCATCTCCGGCGGCGAAGTCATCTTCCAGGGCGATGACATCTCCAAGTATCCCTACGAGAAGATGCGCCGCATCCGGGGCAACAGGATCTCCATGATCTTCCAGGACCCCATGATGACCCTCAACCCCGTGCTGACCGTGGGCACCCAGATGAAGGAAACCCTTCGCGCCCACATGAACATATCGGACAAGGAAGCCACGGCGATCTGTATCGACAAGCTCAAGAAGGTTTACATTCCTTCTCCCGAAAAGCGTCTCGAACAGTATCCCCATGAGTTCTCCGGCGGTATGCGCCAGCGCATCGTGGTCGCCATCTCCTTGCTGACCAACCCGAACCTGATCATCGCGGACGAACCCACCACGGCGCTCGACGTGACCATTCAGGCCGAGATCATGGATCTGCTGCTGGAACTGTGCGAAACCGAAAACATGGGCCTGATGCTCATCACCCACGACCTCGCGGTGGTCTCCGAAGTAACCCAGCGCATCGCGGTGCTTTACGCCGGACGCGTGGTCGAGGTCGGCCCCACGAGACGGATCATCGAAAATCCGCAGCATCCCTATACGCAGGGGCTCATCAAGGCCCTGCCGCAAAGCGCGCACGGCAATCGCCTGAACCAGATTCCGGGCATGATGCCCTCGCTTCAGGACATGCCCGAAGGCTGCCCCTTCTGTCCGCGCTGCGAGCACCGCAAGGACCGCTGCGCCACCCAGACACCGCCGCTGCGTCCGACCGAGGCAGGCGGCTTCGTGGCCTGCTTCATGGAGGGGGCCTGCAATGAGTAAGCTCCTCGAAGTCAAAAACGTCGACAGGCACTTCGACATATCCGGCTCCATCGTGGACCAGCTGTCCTTCAAAGGCGGCAAAATCACGCGGGAGAAAACCCTCGTCAAGGCCGTGAACAACGTCAGCCTCGACATCCGCAAGGGCGAAACCCTCTCGGTTGTCGGCGAGTCCGGCTGCGGCAAGTCCACGCTGGCACGGACGGTCATGGGCCTTTATCAGCCCAACGCCGGAGAGATCCATTACGACGGGACGCGCATCGACACCCTCACGGGCCGTCGCCGCCGCCCCTACCGTACGCGCATGCAGATGGTCTTTCAGGACCCATACGCGTCCCTGAACCCGCGCATGACCGTCAAACAGATCCTCGAAGAACCGGTCAGGTTCCACAACCCGAACCTGAACCGCAAGGAAGTGCGCGACATCATCCTGACCACCATGGATCAGGTGGGCGTCAACACAGCGTGGATCGACAACTTCGCCCACGAATTCTCCGGCGGCCAGCGCCAGCGCATCAGCCTCGCGCGCGCCCTCGTGCTCGACCCGGAATTCGTGGCAGCGGACGAACCCATCGCCGCGCTCGACGTATCCATTCAGGCGCAGATCCTGAACTTGATGATGGACGCGCAGGAACAGCGCGGCCTGACATACCTGTTCATCAGTCACGACCTGTCGGTGGTCGAGCACATCTCCACTCGTGTGGCCGTGATGTACCTCGGCTGCCTGTGCGAACTGGCCGACGTAAAGGAACTCTTCGGCAATCCGCAGCATCCGTATTCCCGTGCCCTGCTCTCGGCCATTCCGAGGCTCGGCGGTCAGGCGGGCGGACACATCCGCCTCTCAGGCGACGTGCCCACGCCCATCAACCTGCCCAGCGGCTGCGTCTTCCACGGACGCTGCCCGCACGCGGACGAACGCTGCCGCACCGAGGTTCCCGAACTGCTCACGCTCGAATCCGGAACCAGTGTCGCCTGTCATGGCATTGAGGAAGGCCGGGTGTAACCCCCCTCCGCCCCAATAAAGATGAAGGCCGCCTCCAAGGGCGGCCTTTTTTTACGTCTGAAGAACCAAGCGGCCAGCGGGCCGGATGAATGAGAATGCTATCAGATCAGCGTCAGCTGATCATCCCCGTCCTCAAGGCGCATCCGCAGATGTTTGTAGGCCTTGGGCGTGGCAACCCGGCCGCGCGGGGTGCGTTTGAGAAAGCCGCATTGGATGAGAAACGGCTCGTAAATGTCCTCAATGGTGCGCACCTCTTCGGCGCAGGCGGCGGCAAGGGTCTTCACGCCCACCGGGCCGCCGCCGAAATGCTCGATCATCAGCGTCAGGATGCGACGGTCCATATGATCCAGGCCGTAGGGGTCCACATCGAGCCGATCCAACGCCATTTCCGCCAGTTCACGGTCGATGTTGCCGTCGCCGTGCACCGAGGCGAAGTCCTTCACACGGCGAAGCAGCCTGTTGGCGATGCGCGGCGTACCGCGGGAGCGTTTCCCGATGGTCAGCGCACCCTCGTCGGAAACTTTCACGTCGATAATGGTCGAAGCGCGCTTGACGATGGCGGCCAGCTCCTCCGGCGAATAGAAGTCGATACGGAAAATGCAACCGAAGCGATCGCGAAGCGGTGAAGTCAGCAGGCCGATGCGAGTGGTGGCACCCACAAGGGTGAACGGCTCAAGGTCGAGCTTCACGGTGCGTGCGCCGGGACCGGAACCGATCACGAGGTCGATCTGGAAATCCTCCATGGCCGGGTACAGCACTTCCTCGACCGTGGCGGGCATACGGTGAATCTCGTCAATGAAAAGAATGTCGCCGCGTTCAAGGTTGGTCAGGATGGCGGCGAGGTCGCCAGAACGCTCCATGACCGGGCCGGAGGTGGAAACCATGTTCACGCCAAGCTCCGAGGAGATGATCCGTGCCAGCGTGGTCTTGCCGAGGCCGGGGTTGCCGTAGAACAGCGTATGGTCCATGGCGGTTCCGGCGTTCTGTGCGGCCTTGATGAAGACTTCCAGATTCCCGCGCAGGTCGTTCTGGCCGATGAAGTCTCCGAGTTTGCGTGGACGAATGGTGTCGTCCGGCATGGTGCACTTGCTCATGAACGGTCCTTGGCGATCTGTTTGAGCGTGGCCCGGATGGCGCCGGCCGCGTCGAGGTCGGGCTCGTCTTCAAAGACGGCCTTGAGCATGGGCCTGACTTCCTCCTCGGAATACCCGAGGTTCTTCAGGGCTGTCAGCGCGTCGAAATATTGCCCCTGAGGGCCTGCGGGCGCGGCGTCGCGGGTCGGGATGGTCGTGCCCTTGCCGCTGGAGGCAAGCTTGTCCACCTTGTCCTTGAGGAACCACAGGATCTGCTTGGCAGACTTGGGGCCGATGCCGGGCACCGTGGCCATGGTGTCCACGTCCTCGCGAAAGGCTATCTCGCGCAGGTGATCGGCGTCAAATTTCGATAGAATCGCCAGCGCCTTCTTGGGACCGAGCTTGTCTATGGAAATAAGCGTGCGGAACAACCGCAGATCGTCGGCGGAGCCAAAGCCGTAGAGATCGATGGCCTTTTCAGCGACGGCGGTATGGATATGCAACTGCACCTCTCCGCCCTTCTGCGGCAGACGGGAGAGCACCGTTGTCGGCGCCAGAATCTCGTAGCCAACACCACCGGGCGTCAAAAGTACCAGCGACGTGTCGTCGAATCCGAGCAGTCGTCCTTCAAGATATGCAATCATGATTTCTCCGGCGGCGCGGTCTTTTCCGCCCGCTGACGAGGCACTTTATACCATTAGGGCCAGACATTCAAAGGAAAGGGACGATGCAGGTCGGCAATGAAAATGGCCGCCCGGAGCGAGCGGCCATTTCGAAATTGTTCGGTCAGCTGCCGGTGAGCCTGCGCATCCGCCGCTCATTCAGGTGGCAGATGGCAATGGCCAGCGCATCCGAGGCATCCTCGGCCCAGTCCGGCTTTTTCACGCCAAGCGTCTGGGCCACCATGAAGGCGACCTGATCCTTGGGTGCGTTGCCTACCCCCACAAGGTTTTTCTTTACCTTGGACGGCTCGTATTCCGCCACGGACAGACCGGCCACGGCACATGCGGCCATGGCGGCTCCCCGAGCCTGCCCCAGCTTGAGGGCGGAGGTAGCGCTCTTGGAGACGAATACGCTCTCTATGGCGGCCTCAACCGGACAGTGGCTGCCGATGAGTTCCGCAATGCGGGAATGAATCACCCCCAGCCGCGTGGACATCTGCTTCTTGACCGGTGTCCGAATGGTTCCGGTTTCCACAAGGCTGACTTGACCGGACAGCTCCCGGATGATGCCGTAGCCCGTCACCCGCGAGCCGGGGTCGAGACCGATGACCACGAGGCCGCAGGCGTCATCCATGCGTTATTCCATGCCTTCCATCAGGTCGTCGGGGAAGTCGGCGTTGACGTAGATGTTCTGCACGTCGTCGTTGTCTTCGATGAAATCCATGAGCTTGACGACTTTCTGTCCGGTTTCCTTGTCCACGGGGACGAGGTTCTCGGGCACCTGCTGCATCTCGGAGGATTCGTAGGTCATACCCGCTTCGTCAAACGCCTGCTGCACGGCAACATATTCGGAGGGAGCGCAATGCACGGAAAGCATTTCGCCCTCGTCGATAATATCTTCGGCACCGGCTTCAAGGCCCACTTCCATGAGGTCGTCCTCGGAGTAGGATTCCTTCTTGAAAGTGATGACGCCTTTCTTGTTGAACATCCAGGCCACGGAACCGGCCTCGCCCATGTTGCCGCCGTGCTTGGTCAACAGGTGGCGGATTTCGGCGACGGTGCGGTTCTTGTTGTCGGTGGCAGCCTCGATGAGCATGGCAACGCCGCCGGGAGCATACCCTTCGTAGACGACCTCGTTGATGTCGCCGCCGGCGATCTCGCCCGTGCCCTTTTTGATGGCGTTTTCAATGCGGTCCTTGGGCAGGTTGACCTGCTTGGCCTTCTGGATGGCCAGCCGCAATGCGGAGTTGTCCTCGGGGTTGCCACCGCCGGCCTTGGCGGCGAGGATGATATCCTTGGCCGCTTTAGTGAAAAATTTCGCCTTCTTGGCGTCCTGACGGCCCTTGCGGTGCTGAATATTGGCCCATTTACTGTGTCCAGCCATGTATTTCCTCCTGAGAATCGTGTCCTGAATGTTGTAGCGCGGGCATATTACCCGGCATCGCCCTTGAAGCCAAGTCCGACGATGAAGACTTCCTTGCTTTCCGCGCGGCTGCTCTTGGGCTTGAAGGTCTTGACCTTACCGAAGCTCGGACGGATACCGTCAATGTATCCCTTGGTATCGGGGCCCTCGAAGTTCTTGACCACGAAATGGCCGCCCTTCTTGAGATGCTTCAGAGCGATTTCAAACGCTTTTTCGCACAGTTCCAGACTGTTTGCCTGATCCGCGAACTTGACGCCGGTGGTTTTGGGTGCCATGTCGCTTATGACGAGGTCGAATGGGAGAAGCGGCTCCATGGCGGCCAGCAGTTCCGGCGAGTCGGAAAAGACGTCCTCCTGCAGAAAGGTGACGTTTTCCGGAAAAGGGGTATCCGTGGACTGGATGTCCACGCCGAGTACGCGACCGCCCTTGGCGACCTTCTTGGCGGCCCAGAGCGTCCACGAGCCGGGGGCCGCGCCGAGGTCGATGACCGTCTTCGCGCCCTTGAATATCTGAAACCGCTTGTCGATTTCCTGCAGTTTGTAGACGGACCGGGCTGGATAGTTGTCCTGCTTGGCCCGCTTGAAATAGTGGTCCTTGTATTGTTTCACGGCATATGCCTCCATCTGCGGCGTGGAGCTTCTTTAGCCGAATCCGCCGCACAAGCCAAGTTTTCCAATGAGCAACCGTCCCGAGCGCCTGCGCATCATCAACGAACTGGGCCGAAAACAGACCATGCCCGCCGAGAAGGAACACTTCGAAGTCTTTGGCTCCGGCGTGGAGACCGTGTTTCTCGGCCTCGGCCCGGAACCGGAACGGCTCCCTGAGCTGTTTCCCGAATATCGGGCTCCGCTCTACATCGAATGTCCGGACTTCGAACAGCAGGTCGCGGACTTCGCATCACGGGTTCCGGGCTCATTCTGGCGCATCGAACCCGAGATGTTCACTTCGGACTTCGCCGGACAGGTGCGCGTCGTCCGCTACCGGCCCAACCTCAAGGCATTCCCGTCGTTCTGGGGTCCGCTTGCGGGACGGCTGGCCGCAACGGGCTCCAGAGCGCGCAGCGCCAAGCGCCGGGTCTGGCTCCCCTACCAGACCGAAGACCTGCTGGGCAAGGAACTGTCCCGCGCTTTTCAGGACGGGGACATAGCCGTCTCCGTGCCGGACGCCGAGGCTTTGGAGCGTTCGCCCGGCACCGAACTGCCAAAAATGCTTGAACAGGAGAAGCCCGAGCTGCTCCTCTCGGTCAACTTCAAGGGGCTGGATCCGTTCGGACTGGGCTTCAACCTGCTGCGCGAAGCAGGCGTGCGGGTGGCGGTCTGGATGGTGGACAATCCATTCAACCTGCTGCCATGGATGAAATCGCCGTTCTGGAAGGAAGCAGACCTGTTCGTAACAGACGCCAGTTTCATCCCGGTGCTTGAATCGCAGGGCGCGAAGAGTGTGCATCATCTTCCGCTGGCAGCCAGCCCCGAGACCTTCCGGGAGGGCGGCCAGCTACCGAAACACGCAAGGGACATATCCGAACACCCGATCTTTGTCGGCCGCTCCGAATTTCCCAAAAAGGATGCCTTCTACGCAGGGCTTTCCCTGCCCGACGACGCCATGCGCGAGGCCGAAGCCATGCTGCTTCGCGGCGAGCGCCCGGACTGGTTCTGGTGGCGGAAACGGCTTGGCATCCATGCGCTCTGGCCCGACAACGCTGTCCGCAAGCCGTCGCTTGGCGCCGAGGAATCCGGCAGACGCTGGCGCAGCATGTGCCTGCGAGCCGTGGATAATCTGACCGTATTCGGCGACGACGGCTGGAAGGACGAGGGGCTCTCCGACGTGCGGCCGGTTCTGGACTATTACGCACACCTGCCCGCCGTGTACCGCGCTGCCCCCTTCACGCTGAACATGACCAGCCCCCTGCTCCCGGCCGGGCTGACCCAGCGGCACTTCGACGTTTGGTGCGCGGGCGGTTTTCTGCTCACGGACGAAACACCGGGACTGGACATCTTTCCGCACGACCTCGTCCGGGCGATCAGCTTCAGGACACCGAACGACATCTCCGGGCTCATGGACGAGTTCTCCGCCAACGAGGGATTTCGGCGTGAAATGCGCGCCGCCTGGGAGTCGCTTATACTGCTGGAACACACCTACGAGAACCGCGTCACCACTCTTTTGAAAAAGCTTGAACTGGACTGACGAACATTTTTCCTGCCGGATCGGACACATGACGAAAAAATGCTTGCTGCCACGGCCCTTTTGGGGCTAAAAATTCTTCCACCAACGGGGACGTAGCTCAGCTGGGAGAGCACTGCCTTCGCAAGGCAGGGGTCGAGAGTTCAAATCTCTTCGTCTCCACCAAGAAAATCAAACGGTTGCATGCATTACTGCATGCGGCCGTTTTTTTTTGCTCCCCTGTAGCTCCCCACTGAGCGAAGGCCCTTCCTTTTGCCCGGAACCGCATTCGATCGCTGTAAGCGGACATGTAAGTTGAGAAAATGGGCCACTTAACTTGAGAAAGTCGAAGTGGCCCATTCTTTTGTTTGGCATGAGCGGTGCTACGCGCGTGCGCGAGATCTACTATTTGTCTTGCGG
>Ga0182238_1000055_pt1 | contig 41569 bp, 34 predicted proteins | sample hydfrates6_PW_90_FD_132439 | JGI IMG/M metagenome (GOLD analysis project Ga0182238, IMG submission 132439) | Subsurface microbial communities from deep shales in Texas, USA - hydraulic fracturing test 6_PW_90 | ecosystem: Environmental > Aquatic > Deep subsurface > Shale gas/oil reservoir >... | reverse complement strand
GCTCCGGCTAACCGCTCGATATATTTGGAAAGAACAAGTCGCTCTGTTTGGCCCGTGTGGGCTGCCCCGTCGCGACGAAGAGAGGTTCTACGGAAACACCCTTCACAGGTCAAGCGCTTTTTTCGAAAAAATGAACCTTTCTTTCACTTCTTTTGCAATATGCTGTTTTTATTGATATATTTTTAGACCCTTTTTGGGGCCTCACGCTTGGCCCCGGCATCCGCCGCCAACTCACCCTGCGATACTCGCAGGCCTTCGCCCTATATTCTTCGCTTTCCGCATTTTCAAACAGTCCATTTTCGCGATGCGAACGCCGATTCAGTAGATCAACGGCAGCACGAATCCGAGCCAGGAGGCCATCAGGATCGCACCAATGACATTGAGTACGGCCCCCAGAAGCAGCATCCGGCCAAGCGACGCGCCGCGCATTTCTCCGAAGGCCAGCGCATTGGCCGGTGTTGCAACCGGCGTCATGAACGCACAGGTGGATGCCACTGATACTGCCAGCATGACCGGCAGCGGATCGAAGCCTTGTCCCTGCGCCGCCATGTGGACCACGGTGAAGAAGCCCGCCACCACGACCGTGTTGCTCAGGATCTCGGTCATGAATATCACCCCGAGCACCGCAAGGAACATGAACCACCACGGCGAAAGCGGAAGCACCAGCCCCTGCCCCAGCCATTCCGAGACCTTCCCGTCGAGTCCGGTCATTCTCGCCACGGCAAAGACCGCCGCCAACAGGACTAGAAAGGCAATCCCCCGGCGCGGAACGCCGCTGGTCATGTCGAGCGCGCGCAAAAGCGGTCGCCCCTCGCTCTTATATATGAATATGAGATACGCATATGCCGCCGAGAAGCCGAGCGCCAGATATGGTGCATACCTCCCGAAGCCCTGTACGAGCTGCCCGGCCACCGCCTCCAGCATCCAGAACAGAAGGAATACCCCAAAGGCCTTCACGCCAAAACGCTGCCTTGGCGTCAACGCGCCCGGTGCGGAACAGCCCATGGCTATTCTCCCGGAACGCAGCTTTCGGTCCAGCCCCAGCCCTGCCGCCACAAACCACGCTGCCAGGCAGAATACCGCCACGAGCGGCACGGACCACAGGAACCAGTTGAAGAACGTCACCGACTCACGGCCCGGGACAGAGAGCAGATCAAGCGCGACAAGCAGCACCGCATTGGCCGGCGTGCCTATCATGGAACCCATCCCGCCGATCCCGGCACCATAGATTGCGGCCAGCATCAGCGGGGTGGTCATGGTCTCCACGCCCGCCTGGCGAAAGTCCTCGTCCAACGTCTTGAGTATGGGAATGAGCGTCAGCACAGTCACGGCGTTGGGGATGAACGCGGACAGAATCGCGGACGCAACCACTATATATAGTATTAGGCGCGAGGCCCGCCCACCGCTTCTGACAACGGCGGCTCGGACGAACGCTTCGGTAAGACCGTTCACCGCAAGCATCCGGTAGACAACGTACGCGCCGCCGAAAAGCAGCATCAGCGGCAGTCGTTCCCATATGGCGATGAGCGGTTCGTTCATTACTATATATCCCGATGCGAAATATCCGGACGCAATCGCCCGATGGTTCGAGGCTCAAGAACCTTAGCCGCAAAAGCCATGCGATGACAACACGATGTCTCCACGAGAGCCCGCGGACGCGGCCCCCGGTCCGCACACCCTGCCCGCTTCCGTATCCAGACCTTTTCGGATACACTGCCGCTTCCGCAAACAAAGCCTTCAGGGAGCGAAGCATATACATGGCCGAATTCGTCCATCTTCACGTCCATACGGAGTTCAGTCTCCTCGACGGAGCCATCCGCATCAACGACCTTTGCCAGCAGGCCAAGGACTTCGGCATGCCCGCCGTGGCCATCACGGACCACGGCTCCATGTTCGGTGCCGTCACCTTTTATACCACAGCGCTGGACATGGGGCTCAAGCCCATCATCGGTTGCGAGGTTTACGTGGCCCCCGGCGACGTGGACGACGCCGAAGCCCACAACCGCAAGGACAAGCCCGGCGGCTACCATCTGGTGCTGCTTGCCAAGAACAACAAGGGCTACAAGAACCTCATCAAGCTCGTTTCCTGGGGCTACCTGCACGGATTCCATTACAAGCCGCGCGTCACCAAGCACTGGCTGAACCAGCACTCCGAAGGACTCATCGCCCTGTCCGCCTGCCTCGCGGGCGAAGTTCCGCGTAAGCTCATGAACGAGGGGCTCGAAGCGGGCGCGGCCATGGCCAAAGAATACGAGGCCATTTTCCCGGGAAACTTCTACCTTGAATTGCAGGACAACGGCATCGGCGACCAGACGCGGCTGAACGACCTGCTCATTCAGTGCAGCGAGAAGACCGGCCTGCCGCTGGTGGCCACCAATGACTGCCACTACCTCACCGCCGAGGACTACGAGGCGCACGACACTCTGCTGTGCATCCAGACCCAGAAAACCGTGGACGACGAGAAGCGGTTCCGGATGGACACCAACCAGCTGTATTTCAAGTCTCCCGAGGAGATGGAGCGCGCCTTCGCCCACGTGCCCGAGGCCATCAAGAACTCCCAGCGCATCGCGGAACGCTGCAACCTGACCATCGAGCTGGGCAACTACTCCTTTCCGGTCTACGAGCTGCCCGAGGGCGTCTCCATTGACGAAGAGTTTGTGCGCCTGTGCCGCGAGGGTCTGCAAAAACGCATCGAGGTGGCCCCGTACGAGGTGGACGAAAAGGTCTACTGGGACCGGCTCGAATACGAGCTGGGCGTCATCCGGGAGATGGAGTTTCCGGCCTACTTCCTCATCGTGCAGGACTTCATCAACTGGGCCAAGGACAACAAGATCCCCGTCGGCCCTGGACGCGGTTCCGCCGCAGGTTCCATCGTGGCCTGGGCGCTGCGCATCACCAACATCGACCCCATCCCGTACGATCTGCTTTTCGAACGCTTCCTGAACGTGGAGCGCGTGTCCATGCCGGATATCGACGTGGACTTCTGCGAACGCCGCCGTCTGGAGGTGGTGCGTTACACCGCCGAGAAGTACGGCGAGGACCACGTGGCGCAGATTACCACCTACGGGACCATGAAGGCCAAGGCGGTCATCAAGGACGTGGGCCGCGCGCTAGGCCTGAGCTTTGCCGAGACCGACCGCATCGCCAAGCTGATCCCGGAAGACCCCGGTGTCATGGCTCAGCTGCTGGGGGTCCCCAAGGCCAAGATCACCGTGGAAAACGCGGCCAAGGGCGTACCGGAGCTGCGGGAAATGACCCGCGACGACTCCAAGGTCGCCAAACTCATCGACATTTCCAAGCGTCTTGAAGGCATGGCGCGCCACGCCTCCACCCACGCGGCGGGCGTGGTCATCTCGGAAAAGCCCATGACCGAGTACCTTCCCCTGTATACCGGGAAGAAGGGCGAAGTCGTGACCCAGTACGACATGAAGAAGGTGGAGAAGGTCGGCCTCATCAAGTTCGACTTCCTCGGCCTGCGCACCATGACCGTCATCGAGGACTGCCTCGACATCATCCGCGAGCAGGGACGTGAGGCCCCGGATCTGGACACCCTGCCGCTGGATGACGCCAAGACTTACGAGATTTACAGCACCGGCGACACGGACGGCGTATTTCAGGTGGAATCCTCGGGCATGCGCAAATACCTGCGCCTGCTCAGGCCCAACTGTTTCGAGGACGTCATCGCAATGCTCGCGCTCTACCGTCCCGGCCCGCTCGGCTCCGGCATGGTTGACGAGTTCATCAAGCGCAAGCACGGCGAGGTGGATGTCACCTACCTGCACCCCTCCCTCGAAGAAACGCTGGCCCCTACCTACGGCGTCATCGTATATCAGGAGCAGGTCATGGCCTGCGCCATGATCATCGGCCGCTACTCGCTCGGACAGGGCGACCTGCTGCGCCGCGCCATGGGTAAGAAGATTCCCGAGGAAATGGCCAAGCACCGCGAGAGCTTCCTTGAAGGGGCCGAGGTAAACGGCATCCCCAAGAAGACGGCCAACGACATCTTCGACCTCATGGAGCAGTTTGCGGCCTACGGCTTCAACAAGTCGCACTCGGCGGCGTACGCGCTGGTCTCCTACTACACGGCGTATCTCAAGGCCCATTTCCCGGTGGAATTCATGGCGGCGATCATGAGCTCGGAAATGAGCAACACCGACAAGATCATCATGTACGTCAACGCCTGCCGCGACATGAACATCAAAGTGAATCCGCCCAACGTCAACTCCGGCATGGCCAGGTTCTCGGTGAAGGACGGTGAGATTCTCTACGCCATGGCCGCCATCAAGAACGTTGGCGAGGAAGCCATCAATGAAATCACCGCCGAGCGCGAGCAAAACGGCAAGTTCAAGAACATTTTCGACTTCTGCGAACGCATCAACCTCAAGCGTGTCACCAAGCGCGTGCTGGAGTCGCTGAACAAGGCCGGCGCGTTCGAATGCTTCGGCTGCACCCGGGCCTCCATTGCCGAGGATCTGGAACGCGCCGTGGCGCTGGGCCAGAAAAAGGCCAAGGAAAAGGATTCCGGCATGTTGAACATGCTGGACATGCTGGGCGGCCAGAAGGAAGGCGAAGCCATGGCCGGTCCCGAACCGAGCGACGTCCCCGAATGGGAAGAGCGCGACATGCTCACCATGGAGAAGGAGGTCATCGGGTTTTTCCTCACCGGCCATCCGCTGCTGGCCTACCGTCACGAGATGAAGCGGCTGCGCATGAACACGCTGGAGGAATGCAAGACGCTCTCGAAAGGCATGGAGGTCAAGGTTCCGGTCATCATCACCGACCACAAGGTGCACATCACCAAGAAGGGCGACAAGATGGCCTTCTGCAATGCGGAAGACCTCACCTGCACCGGCGAAGTGACCATGCTGCCCAATGTTTATGCCGAGGCCGCGGAGCTGCTCCTTGAGGATCAGCCGCTGATGGTCGAAGGCAAGGTGGACTCGCGCGACGACGAGGGCGAAGGCCCCAAGTCCGCCAAGATTCTGGCTGAAAAAGTGTCGCTGTTGGCCAAGTACGTCACCGGCAGCGACAAGCCCGTGCCCATCGAACTCAGGCAGGATCAGGTCACGGACGACGCGCTTGATTCACTGCAGGAACTCATCAAAAAACACCGGGGCGAGACATCGGTCGTCTTACGTATGAAAACCGAGGATTCCATTGTGTCCATGCGCCTCGGCAACGGCTGGAAGGTCTTTCCTTCGCCCGATTTCTGGAAGGACGCAGACGCATGGAAAAAACCGCTGGAGACATCATGAGCGCACCCGTCGAACTGATCTATTTCTCGGCCACCGGCACCACCCGCCGCATCCTCGAAGCCGTCGCCCGCACCCTCGGCCCTGACGAGGTGATCCGCACGGACCTCACTTCGCCCGGGGAGCTGGAAACCATCAGCAGCCCGGAACAGGGACTGGCGGTGATCGGCGTGCCCGTCTACGCGGGCCGTGTGGCCCCGCCCGCTGCCGAGCGGCTGCGCAAGCACGTCTATGGAGACGGACGTCCGGCAGCCCTCGTGGTGCTCTACGGCAACCGCGACTATGAAGACGCGCTGCTGGAACTCAAGGACATCGCCGAAGACCTCGGCTTCATTCCCGTGGCCGGGGCCGCCTTCATCGGCGAGCACTCCTACTCCACGCCGGAAAAGCCCGTGGCCGAAGGCAGGCCGGACCTCGACGACGAAAAGCTCGCCGAGGAATACGGCCGCAGGATTCGCGAAAAGCTCTCGCGCGGCAGGCCGTCCTCGCTTCCGGACCTTGAACTGCCGGGCAACCGCCCGCACCGCGAGGGAACCCAGCCCAACGAGGTTGCCCCGGAGACCGCCCCTCAGCGTTGCGTGCTGTGCGGCGAATGTGCCCGCTCCTGCCCCATGGGGGCCATCACCGTCACTGACGAGGTGGTTACCGAGGCGCTGAAATGCGTCATGTGCTGCGCCTGCACCCGCATCTGTCCTTTTGACGCACGTTCGCTGACGCATGAGCGCGTCGAAGGATTCCGGGACATGCTCACCACCAAGTTCTCCTCCCGTAACGAACCGGAGTTCTTTGTATAATCGCCTCGCGGCAGCCACTGCATCAGGCCTGCGGATTCTTGTGCTGGGAATGAATCGCGGTTTTCGATTTGACCGGGCCTTCATGCGTGCTTACCTCTGTATGGAACCCCAAAGGAGGACACATGATCAAATTGACCGACATCGCGGCTGAAAAGATCCGCGAACATTTTGGCGACAACGAACCCCAGCCCATCCGCGTCTACCTCGGCGGCGGCGGATGCGCAGGCCCGCAGCTCATGCTGGCCATCGACGAAAAAAACGAAGAGGACTCCGCGTTCTCCTTCGACAACATCACCCTGCTGGCGCAGAAGGAACTGCTCGACGCGACCGGCACCGTCACCGTGGACGCCAACGACTACGGTTTTCAGGTGGCCTCGGAGAATCCCATCTCCGCAGGCGGCGGATGCGATTGCAGCTCCGGCTGCGGCTCCGGATGCGGCTGCTAGATTCCAGCCATCAGACAAAGGCCCGGCATCGTCATGACGATGCCGGGCCTTTTTTATGCGCCGTCACCTGAAAACACTTTCCCCGCCGTCCGCTCTTTCGCTTGAATCCGCTTCCGGTTATGGTGGCTGCATGACGAAAATCCATGGCATCATCGGCTGGCCGCTCGGACACTCCCTGAGCCCGGCCCTTCACAATTTCGGTTTCGAGACCATCGGCCTCGACGCCCGTTACGAGGCGTGGCCCACCCCGCCCGAGGACCTCGGCGACTTCATGGACCGCTTCCGCTCCGAAAACATCCGGGGCGCCAGCGTGACCATCCCGCACAAACGCACCGTCATGCAGTACGTGGACGAGATGACGTTTCGCGCCAAGTCGGTGGGTGCTGTCAACACGCTCTTCTGGAAAGACGGCAATATCTGGGGAGAGAATACGGACGTGATCGGCCTTGCCGAACCGTTGCGGCAGCTCGACGAACTGCCCGGTTCCGCCATGATTCTTGGCGCGGGCGGCGCGGCGCGGGCGGCTGCGGCAGCCCTTCGCGAGCTTGATGTGGAAAATGTCACCGTGGCCAACCGCACCCGGAGCAAGGCCGAGATCATCGCCCACGACTTCGTGCTGCGGGCCGTGGACTGGCAGGCGCGTATGGACGAGCGACCGGAGCTGATCATCAACACCACACCCCTTGGCATGTCGGGCGATCTGGAAGCCCTCAGTCCGTGGGACGCGGACCGCTTCCCCGAGGGCTGCGTGGTCTACGACATCGTCTATAATCCCCTCAGGACCAGACTGCTGCGCGAGGCACAAGCAGCCGGCTGCCGGACCATCGAGGGGCTGGAGATGTTCCTGCATCAGGGGCTGGCCCAGTTCCGGCTCTGGACCGGGAAGAATCTGGACGAGCAGGCGGCGCGGGAGCTGCTGCTGGAGCAACTCGGCACAAAAGGCTAGTCCTCCAGCGGCACGCCGTCGCAGACGAAGGAGATCCCCTGCTGCGAGGCCGCGCCGATCATCACCGCCTGAATGATGGGTTCGGTGATCCTGTGCGCCGCCTCCCAGTCCACGATGAAGTTGGCCCCGGAGCCGCCGTCCGTGTTCTTTTCGGGAATCTTGACCTCGAAGGTCTCCAGCGGCTGGAGCACGATCGGCTCTTCAAGGAAATCGCGGACCTTGTTGCCGTGGTCGTCATAGTACTCCACGAGCGAGATGGTGATGGGCGTGCTGCGGTCCACGTTGCGGATGCTCAGCAGGATGGCCAGATCGAATATGCGGCTCTTGGGGCCCTGATACACGTGCGAGTAGGCCGGGACGTAGACGGACTGCTCCACTCGCGGAGCCTCCTCGGCCGATGCCGGAATGGCCGCGGCGATCCAGAGCACGGGAAGCAGCATTGCTGCGCGCAAAATCTTCATTGCTAGACTCCTCAAAGGGTTTCGGGAGCCTTTCAGCCTACGGGCAAACCCCTTCTCATGCAAGACGTTCCGGCTTTGCTTGCCCCGCGATATCTGCTAGACGTTTGCTGTCATTGTCGGAAAACCCTTACCCGGAAACCGCCCATGAAAAAGATACTGCTTCTTGCGGCCGTGCTGGCCCTTGCCGCATGTTCCGCCGTCAAGCCCTCGCAAAAGGCAGCCCAGGTCCCGCAGGACATCCCGCCCACCGAGAAATCCATCGCCATATTCCGTATGCAGGAAGGCGACTGGATCATCCGCAACGGCCCTCGCGCCGAAAAGGCTTTTCTGCCGGCGTCCACGTTCAAGATTCTACACACCCTCATCGCGCTCCAGTCCGGCGTTGTGAAGCCTGACGAAGTCTTCGAATGGGACGGCAAGGACCGCGGCTTCGAGCCGTGGAACCGCGACCTGACGCTGGAGCAGGCGTTTCGCTGGTCCGCCATCTGGGTCTACCAGAAGATCGCACGACGTATCGGCCCGGAACGCATGCGTAATTACGTGGAACTCATCAACTACGGCAACGCGGACATCGGCGGCGCCATCGACTCCTTCTGGCTCGACGGCAAGCTTCGCATCACCTCCAGACAGCAGATAGACTTTCTGCGACGATTGCACGCAAACAAACTGCCGTTCAACCGCGAACACATGGACTTCGTCAGGAAGATCATGGTCCGCGACTCCGGCGAAGGTTGGCTGATGCGAGCCAAGAGCGGCTGGGCACAGCGCATCGCGCCGCAGCACGGATGGATGGTCGGCTGGATCGAGCGTGGTCCCGAGACCACCTTCTTTGCCACCAACGTGCAGATCACCGAACGCGCCCACGCCCAACTGCGCATGGTCTATACCAAGAGCGTCCTGCGTGAAATCGGCGTCATCGGACCGGAACCGAAATAAGAGAACAACGACCGCAACCCCGACACGGGAGCAACCATATGACATTCATACCCAAGGGATTCCACTTCGCCACGGCTGCGGCCGGATTCAAGCACGAGGGCCGGGACGACCTGGCCCTCATCGCCAGCGACCGCCCCGCCGCCGTTGCCGGGGTCTTTACCCGCAACCTGTTTCAGGCCGCCCCGGTGCTCCAGTGCAAGGCCATGCTCGGCCGCATCGACCGGGCCAGCGCATTTCTGGTCAACTCCGGACAGGCCAACGCCAGCACCGGCGAGGAAGGACTCAAGCGGTGCCGCGAGACCCTGAACATGGTCAGTCACGCCACCGGATACCCGGCGGACGAAATTCTTCCGGCCTCCACGGGCGTCATCGGCCCGCAGCTCATCATGGAAAAATGGGAGCAGGCCGTGCCCGCGCTGGCGGACAACCTCGGCAAAGCCACTCCGGAAGAGGCCGCCCGGGCCATCATGACCACCGACACCATCCCCAAGCTGGCTTCCGCGGAAGTTGCGCTTTCCGGCGGCAAGGTCACTATTATGGGCATGTGCAAGGGCGCAGGCATGATCTGCCCGGACATGGCCACCATGCTGGGCTTCATCTGCTGCGACGCGGACGTGGCCCCCTCGGCATGGCGCGACATGCTGGCCCCGGCCGCCATGAAGACCTTCAACCACATCACCATCGACGGCGACACCAGCACCAACGACTGCGTCATGGGCCTCGCCAACGGCGCAACCGGCGTGAAGGCCGAGAGTGATAACGATCTGTACCTGCTCTACCACTCACTGCTGCACGTTTGTCAGGATCTGGCCTACAGTATTGTCCACGACGCCGAAGGCGGCACCAAGGTGGCGCATATCACCGTGGACGGCGGCAAGAACGACGAGGAAGCGGAACTGGTGGCACGGGCCGTGGGACATTCTCCGCTGGTCAAGACCGCCCTGTTCGGCTGCGATCCCAACTGGGGGCGCATCACCGCCGCTGCCGGACGCTCCGGAGCCATGTTCAATCCCGAAAACCTCGTACTGAGCATCGGCGGCATCACCGTCTACGAGAACGGCGGTCCGGTGGAAGGCGACATGGATGCCCTGCTCAAGCCCGTCATGGCCGAGACGGACATCAAGATAGGCATCAGCCTCGGCGCGGGACAGGGCGAATACACCCTGCTGGCCTCGGACCTGTCCAAGGAATACGTTTCCATCAACGCGGACTACCGTTCTTAAGGGGGAGCTATGCCGATTCTCAGGCTCGAAACATGGGAAGGACTCGACAAGGAGACCAAGCGTGATTTCGTGGAGTCCACCACGCGCGAGACCTGCCGGATTCTGGGCTGTCCTCCCGAAGCCGTGACCGTGATCATCGACGAGATTTCCAAGGAGAACTGGGGCGCGGCCGGTGAGCTGTGCACCGAGCGGTTCCCTGACAAATAGAAATCATTGCGAAAGTATGGTTTTCCGGCATTATCGTAATCTCAAGACCCTTTGGAGGCGAAGCATGACCCGACACCGTTCCATTCTGCCCCTTTGCGCACTGCTTTTGACCGCCTTCGCCCTTAGCGGCTGTGGCAAGGACTGGGTGAATCCCAACATCTCCAACCCGCGCAAGGAGGACGCCATCTTCGAGCAGGACAGCAAGATCTGTCACCGTTTCGCCGAAGAACAGCATCCGCAGATGAACGAGGTGGGCCAGCGCGAGCCACAGTACGACGACGAGATGCAACGCGACGAAGTGGACTTCGTCGAGCACGAGAAGTCCTATTCCGCGTGGGAAAAGTGCATGCGCGAACGCGGCTGGATAACCCGCAAGGAATACCTGGGGGAATAGTGTGAGCGAAACCAAGGACGCACCGCCGGTTCTGGTGCTCGGCGCCACCGGCTACGTGGGCGGCAGGCTTGTGCCCATGCTGCTTGCCAGAGGCTGGAAGGTTCGCGCGGCAGGGCGCAGCACCGCCAAGATCACCGCGCGCTCGTGGGGCGACCATAAGAACCTCGAAGCGGTAGAAGCCGACCTCTTTGACGAGGAAAGCCTGCGCAAAGCCATGCAGGGGTGCGAAACAGCGTACTATCTGGTCCATTCCATGTCCGCAAAGCACGACTTTGCCGAAGCGGACCGTGAAGCCGCCTACAACGCGGTGGAAGCGGCCAACGAGGCGGGACTGAAGCGGTTCATCTACCTCGGGGGCCTCGGCGAAGAATCGCAGGACGGCCCGGAACTGAGCCATCACCTGCGCTCGCGTGCCGAAGTAGGCCGCATCCTCAAGCTCGGCTGCGCCGACACCACCATCCTGCGCGCTGCCATGATCCTCGGCTCCGGCTCCGCGTCCTTCGAGATAATGCGCTACCTGTGCGACCGGCTGCCCGTGATGGTCACCCCGCGCTGGGTCAACACCAAGGCGCAGCCCATCAGCATCCGCAACGTACTCGGCTACCTCGCGGGCTGCCTCGACACCCCGGAGACCATCGGCCAGACGCTGGACATCGGCGGGCCGGACATTCTTTCCTATGCCGAACTGTTTCAGATCTACACGCAGGAAGCGGGGCTTGGCCGCCAGCGGCTGATCTCCCTGCCCGTCATGACACCCAGACTTTCCTCGTACTGGATCAACCTCGTGACCCCGGTGCCCATGGGGCTGGCCCGGCCGCTGGCGGAAGGGCTTGCCAACGAGGTCATCTGCCGCGACAACCGCATCCGCGACATGATCCCGCAGGACCTCGTCTCCTGCCGCGACGCCATCAAGTTCGCCATCGCCCGCACCAATCAGATGCAGGTGGACACCCACTGCTTCGACACCGGCGACGCCTGCGTTCCCGAATGGTCCGCCGAGGGCGACGCCTCCTACGCGGGCGGCACGGTCTTCCGCGACAAATACGTGGCCCGGCTTCAGGGCGACGTGGATAAGGTCTGGGATGTCATCGAGCACATCGGCGGCGAAGCGGGCTGGTATTTCGGTGATCCGCTGTGGCGGTTCCGGGGATTTCTGGACCGGCTGCTGGGCGGCCCGGGACTGCGGCGCGGCAGGACCGACCCGGACTCCGTACGCATCGGCGACGCCCTCGACTTCTGGCGCGTGGTGGATGTACGAGACAAGAAGCGGCTGCTTCTCAAGGCGGAGATGCGCCTTCCCGGCGAAGCGCTGCTTGAATTTCGCATCGAACCGCTCTGGGAAAAGGCTGTCGAGCTGCGCATGAACGCCAGCTTCATGCCGCGCGGCCTGTTTGGGCTGCTTTACTGGTACGCGGTCTACCCGTTCCATACGCTGATCTTCGGCAACATGATCGAGAACATCGCACGGCTGGCGAGCGTGCACATGTACGAACCGCCCAAGAAGGTCAAATAAGGACCATCCATACATGACCGCACTGCGCACCGGCATCACCACCGGCACCTGCGCCTCGGCCGCGGCAAAAGCCGCGGCTGTCCTGCTGCTGTCCGGCAATCGGCCGGAATCCGTGGACGTCCCCCTGCCCGGCGGCGGGCGCATCGAAGTGCCGCTGCACGACTGCCGCATGGAAGGCCCCGCCGTGCGCGCCGTGGTGATCAAGGATTCGGGCGACGATCCCGATGTCACCGACGGCCAAGAAATTCACGCCGTGGTCTCGTTTGCCGATACGGGTCAAGCTGATGTCATCATAAGGGGTGGAACGGGCGTGGGCACCGTGACGCTTCCGGGCCTGCCCGTGGCTGTCGGCAACCCCGCCATCAACCCGGTCCCGCACGAACAGATTCTGGCCTCGGTCCGGGAAGTTCTTGCCGAGCAGGAAACGCAAGGCCTTGCGATCACCATTGAAGTGCCCGAGGGCGAACGGCTGGCCAAGGCCACCATGAACCCGAGGCTCGGCATAACCGGCGGCATCTCCATCCTCGGCACGCAGGGCATCGTCAAGCCATATTCCCACGACTCGTGGAAGGCCTCGATCTGCGAAGCGCTGGACGTGGCCCGCGCCACCGGCGTGCTGGTTCCGGTCTTCACCACCGGTCGCCGTTCTGAGAAATATCACCTGATGCATCATCCCGACACCTCGGAACAGGCTCTGGTACAGGCTGCCGACTTCTTCGCCTTTTCCATGCAGGAAGCGGCCTTGCGGTCATTTCAGGAAGTATGGTGGGCGGTGTTTCCGGGTAAACTGGTCAAGCAGGCACAGGGGCTGGAGTACACTCACGCCAAGACGCATCCCGTGGACTTCGGCCTTCTTGCCGACCATTGCAGGGAAGCGGGCGTCCCGGCGGACATGCTCGGTGCCATCGAAGGGGCGAACACCGCCCGTCAGGTCTTCGACATGCTCAAGGGCAGCGACGCGTTCCCCGCCCTGCTGGAGAGCCTTGCCCGACGCGCGACGGATAATGCCCGTCGGTTCGCCGGGAGTGCGATCCGGGTCCGCTACGCCGTGTACGACTTTGACGCGTCTCTTCTTCTGAGCCGCTGACGCGGCACCCCGGTCGGATCCCACAAAAAAACGGAAGCCGAAGGGCGCTTCCTGCGCCACTTCGGCTTCCGATTTCCCCTCGTCTGTCGCTAGCGGTATTACCCGCCGATGAGCTGCATGGCCATCTGAGGCAGCGAGTTTGCCTGAGCCAGCATGGCGACTGCCGACTGGGTCAGAATCTGGTTGCGGACGAACTGCGTCATTTCGTTCGCCACATCGACGTCGGAAATGCGGGACTCCGCAGCCTGAAGGTTTTCAGCCTGAATCTGCAGGTTGGTGATGGTATTTTCCAGCCTGTTCTGCAGGGAACCGAGACCGGCGCGGATCTTGTCCTTGGAAATGATCGCGTCGTTGATGGCATCCATGGCCTGCTGCGCGAGTTCCTGCGTGGACACGGTCTTGCCCGCATTGGGGTTGGTGGCCTTGTCTGCGGCAGAGTGACCGAGACCGAGCGCAGAGGCACTCGCACCATTGATCTTGATGTAGTAGTAGTCTTCCGCCGAGTCGTTACTGGTACCGAAGTGGACCTTGAGCGGACCCGTGGCGCTCAGACCGGAACCGTCGTGCTGGGATTCCAGACCGGACAGGTTTCCGTTGAGCAGGTAAATTCCGTTGAAGTCGGTGGCGTTGGCGATACGGGTGATTTCCGAAGACATGGCCTGATACTCGGAGTCGATGATCAGACGCTGGTCGGAGTTGTACGTACCGGTGGACGCCTGCATGGCCAGTTCCTTCATCCGGATGAGCTTTTCGTCGATGACCTGCAGCGCTCCGTCTGCGGTCTGGATCATCGAGATGGCGTCGTTCGCGTTTCGCACACCCTGGTTGATGGAGTTGATTTCCGAGCGCATCAGCTCGCGAATGGCCAGCCCCGCGGCGTCGTCGGCAGCGGTTCCGACGCGCAGACCCGAAGACAGCCTGCGAGTGGACGTGGACAAGTTGCCGTAAGCGTCCGAAAGGTTTCTGGCCGCGTTCATGGCCATCAGGTTGTTGTTAATAACGAGAGACATCGGTAACCTCCTTGTTGTTACGCAAATCCATTTGGCTCTCTTTAAGCATCTCGCGTGCCAACAGGGGTTTGTTCAATATTTTCAAGCCACTAACCCTGTAAACAAAGTCTAGAAAAGACAGTTATTCCGGCCGGATGGCAAAATCGGCCGCCTTTGCGTCAGTGTTTCGGCGGCCTGTGACGGGAAGAAAATTCCGATCGGAAAGCGCCGTGACCCGGCAGCTTTAGACGCTCACCAGCGCCCCTGCGGCAAGGACGTTTCGGGGAGGTGCAAAAGGGTAGAAAAGGGGTGCGCACGAATGCCCCGCATGGCACAAAAATGCAGGCCTTCCGGTTGGGGAATCCGGAAGGCCCGCTTTCTATCAGCCCCCGCGGGGAGACGGAGGCGGCATCGGAGAAGGAGTCCGTCGTTTACGGCTTCTTCGTCATGGGTCTGTTTAGCGCTTCATGGCGATGACTTCACTGAGCATGGAGTCCGCGGAGGTGATGACCTTCGTGTTGGCCTGGAAGCCCCTCTGGGTGGAGATCATACGGACGAACTCGTTTGCCATGTCCACGTTGGATATTTCGAGCGAGTTGCCGTCCACGGTGCCCTTGCCCGCAGCGCCTGCCTGTCCCGTGAGCGCCGGACCGGAGTCGCGCGTTTCGGAGAACAGGTTGCCGCCCTCGCGGCGCAGGGACCACTTGTTGGAGAAGGTCGCCAGCGTCACGGCGTACAGCTCGATGACCTGCCCGTTGGAGTAGCGTCCGGAGAGGACACCGTCGCGGGAGACGGACATGTTCTGGAGCACGCCTGCGGCGTAGCCGTCCTGACTCTGGAAGATGGTGGACGAGCCGCCGGTATCGAAGCTCTGCGTTGCCAGCGCCGATATTTCCACGTTGTTCATGTTGGGCAGGCGACCGGTGTTGCTGATGCTCGTGGTCATGGCTGCCGCGTTGGAAGGCAGGCTGCCGATCTGGGTATCCCAGCCGAGGCTGTGCGGGATGCCGCCGTTGCTCGAAAGGTTCTTGGCGCGCAGGCCGAAGTTCATCTCGATGGGGTTGGCGTCCGGCCGGTTGGTGGCACTGGCGTTGGAGATGCCGAGGAAGTTGGCGGTGAACAGCGGGTAGCCGTTGACGGACATGTCGGCCAGCGACCAGTCGTCCAGCGACTTGGGGTCGGAACCGCCGTTACTCTTGAGCGTGAAGGCGCTCTGCCCCACCAGCTGGCCCTGACGGAAGGTCATGGTGCCTGCCATGAGCAGCCCTGCGGCAGAAGTGTTCGCCATCTGGGTACTCAGCCCGTTCTGGCCGGAAAGAATGCGGCCGTCCTCATTTGGCTGGCAGGTCACGATGTATTCCCAAACCGTGTCGCCACCCGCATTGGAGAGAGTGACCTGGTCGAAATACGCGGTGACGTTGTGCGGCGCGCCCACTTCGTCAAAGACCTTGATGGTGGAGCTGTACCCGTAACCGCCCGTGGCAAGGGGCGGCTCGTTCTGGCCGTTCCATGCATTCTGCAGCGCGAAGTAGGGGCTCTCGCCCGGGTTGGTGCCGCCGGTGGTCCTGTCGCCCGCAGTGGGGTCGAGGTTACTGACCATGTTGATGTTGGTGGTCACCTGCGGCGGGGACTGGAAATTCTCGATGCGCACATCGGTGGGCGTTCCCACGATGCGCGTGGACGCGGTCTGCGCCAGGTTGGACACGGACGCGCTCGCCACCGATGCGGTGGACCGCTCCACTTCCCATCCCTGCACCACGTAACCGTGCGGGTCCACGAGATATCCGTCCTTGTCGAAGCGGAACGCTCCGGCGCGGGTGTACAGATCCTCGTCCGTGGTTTTCGGCGAGACCATGAAAAAGCCTTCGCCCGAGATGGCCATGTCCGTGGTTTCGGAAGTGGACTCGAAAGCGCCCTGTCCGAAGTCGGAATATACTGCCGCCACGCGAACTCCGCGACCCACCTGACCGAAGCCGTTGGCCGTGGAAACGTCCTGGCTCATGAGGTCCTCGAAATGCATCCGGGACGCCTTGAAGCCTGTGGTGTTCACGTTGGCAAGGTTGTTGCCGATGACCGTCATCCGTTCCCCGTTGACGTTGAGGCCCGTAATGCCGGAATACAGCGATGCGGTAAGACCCATGGTAAACCTCCTGAGGTTCTCCGATTATGCCTTTTGTTCGATCTGCCTACGCGTCCGCGGAAGCATCCCCGTCGCTTCCGTTTTCTCCGTCGCTTCCGGTACTACCGTCGCCTCCGTCGGCGGAATCATCGACCTTTGCGGGGTCAACGACTTCCTTGACGTTGGCGAAGTTGATGTACCGTCCGTCTTCGAGACGCAGGAAGACCTGTCCCTGCTCGTTGACGACGCCGGACACCTTGCCCGCGATCTCGGTCTGCATCATGACCGGTTCGCCGTTGGTATCTTCGGCAAGGATGCCGACGGAATAGATGCCGTCGGGGACTTCCTCGCCCGCGTCGTTGCGGCCGTCCCATTCATATTCGTAGGAACCTGCCTGCTTGCTGCCCATCTCGACGGTGCGCACGATGGCGCCGTCCTGGTCGTAGATGTTCAGCTTGATCTTGGAGACGGCTTCGCCGGCTCCATAGAAAATCTTGGCGACTTCACCCTCGCCCTTGCTCACCTTGTAGCCCTGGGCGGTCACGTCCTTGCCCATGTAGCCGACCGCGTCGAACATGTCGTTCTTGGTCTGGGAGGCGATCATGGACTCGATGCCGGTGTTGATGTTCGTCAGCTGTTCGAGCTGGGAAAACTCGGAAAGCTGCGAGGTCATATCCGTGTCCTTCATCGGGTTCATCGGATCCTGATGCGTCAACTGCGCAACCAGAATCGTCAGGAAATCATCTTTTCTGATGTCCGATTCCTTCTGAGGAGTGTTGGCTTCCGCCAGACGGCGCTCCTGAGAACCGAGAATATGACCGGTATCAACGTACGACATGATTTCTTCCTCCTGAAATCAGGCAACCACGTGCAGACCCTGTTGGGTAAGATTTGCCCGTTGCTCAGGATTGTTCACATCCCGTGCCAAAGCTTCGGCATCGCCGCGCATCATGCGCATCCGATCGCGCAGTCTTGCAGCTTCTTCCTGATTTTTCGCCATATTGTGACCCTGCTCACCAAACCAGTTCATGCCATCCTGACTTCCGCCAAGCCCGGTCTGAACTTCCAGCCGGGAAACCTTGACCCCCTGCTCCTGCAACGAGTTGCGAATACTCTCCAGCTGGTCGGTGAGCATGCGGGCGGTTTCGGGGTTGTCGGCACGGATTACGGCACGGACTTCGTCGCCACGGCTCTGGAGCACCACGTGCAGCTTGCCCAGATTTTCGGGATTCAGCTGGACCGTGAGCTGCTTGTTGCCCTGCCCCAGATTCTTGATGAAGGCGTTCTCCACCTGCTTGGCCATGCGCGGGGCGGCGGTGCGCTCGGTCATGGTCTGGGCGGTGTCGCTCTTGGCAGATGCGCTGTTCTGCGCCGCAGCGAACTCGTTGGAGGTCTTCACCGCGTTGCGCAGGCGGCTCTGGCCGCCGCCGGTGGGATCTTCGCGAAGCCTTGAAAAAAAGGACTTCCAAGAGGAAAAATCATCCCCTTCGCTCTCGCCCTCGCCGGACTGCTGCATGAAGGACTCCATGGCCGCGTCGCGGCTGTCCTTCTGTCCGGTATTGGCGTTCATGCCGCCGTTGTTGCCGCGCTCGTTCATGGCCAGACGCTGGCGCATGTCCACGTCGGCGCCGAGATGCTTGGCGGCGTGGCCCTGATTTTTCCCTTCGTCAGTGGCATCCTTCAGGGCGTCGCTCACGGCCCGGACCAGCTTGCCGTCCTTGGCGTCCATGCGGTCGAGCTCGTCGCGGAGTCCGGCAAACGCTTCGCGCAAGTCCTTGGGAGCCTGAGCCTTGCCCATGAGTTCGCGCAATTTGGCCGAAGCCTCCTTGGAAAGACTCATGGCGGAAACGAATGCTTCGATCTCGCTCTTGTCGAGCTTGAAGTTGGCATCGTCGCCCATGGCGGCCAGCTTCTGCTGAATGGCATCAAGGGCCTTCTCGGTGTCGCCGTTGCGGAGCATGTTCAGGATCTTTTCGGCGCCCTTGGCGTCGAAGCCGAGCTTGTTCAGGAAGGAGTTGAGCCCCTTGACCTGTTCATCGCTCAGGGAAACGCCCTTCATGCCCTGCATCTTCTGGGAGAGAAAACCGACGAACTGGCCCCATGTCAGACCTTCCTCACTGGCGGCCTGCTCTTCAAGGTCGCGGATTTCCTCTTCGGACAGCCCGTATTCCTTGAGGTCTTCCTCAAGATTGCGGACATCCTCTTCGGTCATGCGCTCCTCGGCGGCCTTTTTGGGCGGCACCTCGTCCTGACGGTTTTCCGCGCGCTCCTTTTCGGCCGCTTCAACGGCAGATTCGCCCACTTCATGCTCGCGCGAATCCTCGGCCCTGTCGTCAACCGCCTTTGAAGCGGTCTCGGCCATCTGGTCGTTGGCGGCCACGGTGGCGGTGGCGGTGGCGCAATCCTCATTGACCACTTCGGCCTGCTTCAGAAGCAGTTCGTCAAACAGATTGCCGCCAATGTCGGCATTGACGTTCTTCACCGCTTCGGACTGCCACTTGGTGGCCGCATTCTTGTGCTGCTCGCTGATGGGAACATTCTGCATCTCGGACTCCTTTGCCTCGGATGCAATCAAGTACCGTGCCAAAATTTTGATACAACATTACAGACGTTTACAAACACACATACGGAGGCAGCTTTTTCCTCCTGTCGGTTTTACGCCCAGCCTATGGACATATAGAGCCTGCGGGGGTACACCTCGAATCATGAATTACCCGGAAGGATACAACCCGCCGAAGTTGCCTGAAAATCCGCCCAGAATCCTGCTTATGACCAGCCAGTACTTTCTGCTCGGAGAGGTGCTGGCAGCCCTGAACAGGCTGGAAGTGCCGTGCAAGCTGCTGGATTTCGGGACCAAGGAGATGGACCTCGACACCTTCGTGACCACGGTCCGCGACACCCTGAACGATTTCAAACCCGACTTCGTGCTCACGGTGAACCACCTCGGCGTGGACCACGAGGGCGTGCTGGCGCAGCTGCTGGACGAAGCGGATATTCCACTTGCCTCATGGTTCGTGGACAGCCCCTTTCTCATTCTGGACACCTACCGAAACCTTACCGGCTGCCGCACAGCCCTGTTCACATGGGACGTGGATACGGTGGCCCCGCTGGCGGATTTCGGCTTCGACACCGTCCATCATCTGCCTCTGGGCTGCGACGCCACACGCTTCGTGCCCGGCGACCGTTCCGTTCCCGACGAATGGCGGGCGCGCGTGTCCTTTGTGGGCAATTCCATGAAGACCAAGACTGAACGCCGCTTCGTGGCGGCGCAACCTTCCTTCTCACTGGTGGAGGCGAGCTTCGATCTGGCCGAGGAATTCGTGGAGGCCAAGGAGCGCACGGCAAGGGCGTTCATCGCCCGCGTCCGGCCCGACCTGAGCGCCGAGCTGAATGCCATCGAGCCCGGCCGCAAGCTGGCCTACGAGACCTACATCACGTGGCTGGCCACCTGCCTGTACCGACGCGACTGCATCGCGCGGACCATGCCCTTCAACCCGCTACTCGTGGGCGACAAGGGCTGGACCGAACTGTTCAAGCACGTGAAGGGGTGGCGGTATCACAAGGAACTGAGCTACTACGACGACCTCCCCTCATTCTACCCTGTCAGCGAGATCAACTTCAACTGCACCAGCCGCCAGATGAAGGGAGCCGTGAACCAGCGCGTGTTCGACGTGCCCTGCTGCGGCGCGTTTCTGCTCACCGACGACCGCATGGGGCTGGAAGACCTCTTCGAGCCCGGCACGGAAGTGATCGCCTATCGCACCAAGGACGAAATTCCCGAACTGCTGGAACGCTACCTCGCGGATCCGCAGGCCCGGCAACGGATCGCGGACGCAGGGCGCAGGCGGGTTCTGGCAGAGCATACCTACGACCACCGCATGGCTTCGCTCATCGAACATATGCGGGCTACCTTCGGATAGACGGAGACGCGCCGCATGGACAAACCCGTCCTCGTGCTCCAGATGCAGCGCATGGGCGACCTGATTCTGTCGTTCCCGCTTTTTCTCTGGCTTAGCCGCGAATATCCGGGCCGCGAGATTCTCGTGGCGGCCGAGGAATCCTTTTTCCGCCCCCTGATGCCCGTCTCGCCGAAGGTCACGTACATCCCGTGGAGCGGTGTGGACGTGCTCAAAAAACGGCAGTACCGCGCCGTGATCAATTTGAGCATTCAGGAAAAGGCCGCATGCCTGTGCCACGACCTTGCAACCGAGGAACGATTCGGCCCGTCCATGGATGCGCAGGGCGTGCGCCACGTGCATGGCAACTGGCAAATGTATCGTAGCTCGCTCGTACGCAACAACCGCTACAACCGCTTTCACTGGGCCGACCTGAACGCGCTGGACTGCATCCCGCTGCGGCGCATGGCCGAGACGCGTTTCGACGGTCCCCGCACCCTGCCGGACGATGTGACACGGGTTGGACTCTTTCTGGGAGCCAGCGAACCGGCAAAACGCCCCTCCGCACGCTTCTGGGCCGGACTGGTGCTCGCCCTGCTCAATCGGGGACTTCGTCCGGTGCTCTTCGGCGGACCGGCCGAAATTGAACTGGGCAGGGAAGTAGAGCGACTGGCCAAGGCCCCGGCACTCAACCTTTGCGGCAAGCTCGGCCTTGACGAATTCGGCGCGGTGGGCCAGACGCTGGCTCTGTTTATCACACCGGACACCGGCCCCATGCATCTGGCGGCGTGGACCGGTCTCAAATGCCTGAACCTGAGCATGGGCAACGTGAATCCATGGGAGACCGGACCGTTCCAGCCCGGACATTACGTGCTGCGCTCGGATCTGGACTGCGCCAAGGGGTGCTGGGTCTGCGTCAAGGACAGCCTCGAATGCCGCGCCCCGTTCGACCCCAAGCGAATCGCCGCCCTCGCCCACCGCATGGCCCGCGGTGCACGAGCCGACCAGCTTGCCCGGATGCGCCTGCCCGGACTGGAACTGTTCCGCACCGCGCGCAACGGGCACGGCCTGTATCATCTGGAGCCCCTGTGCGAGACTGAATGCCGCCCCGACGAGGACCGGCTGCTTTCGGGATTCTGGCAGAGCTTTTTCGGCCATCATTTCGGATTATGGTCGCAAGACCATCCTGAAAAAGCACTGAGACGGGCACGGGACTTGGCCCCGGAAGAAACCACACGCCTGCTCTCCCACCTGTCCGAAACCGGCAGGCAGTTCCGCAATGGCGTGGCGAAAGGCGAACTGCTGAACGAGTCCTTCTGGTCCGAGAGTCCCAGAGAAATGCGTCCGTTCAACGGACTCGCCCACATGATGCTGGAAAACGGCGACTTCCGCCCGCAGGCATGGCGCTCGGTGCTGACCATGCTGGAACGGCTGGTGGCGGTGGCGTCCGCCTAGTCGAAGGGTTCCCCGAGCGCTTCAAGGGCGCGGCTGGCCGCGTGCTGCTCCGCGCGCCTCACGCCGGAGCCGGAGCCGTCGAAGGTCCGTCCGTCGGGGATGGTCACCTCCACGTCGAAAATCTTCTGATGCTCGGGACCGCGCGTTCCGGTCAATACGTAAAGGGGACGGTCCTGAAACAGCCGCTGCGTCACTTCCTGAAGGCGACTCTTGTAGTCCTTGCGGACCGGCAGCATAGGCTTTTTCGGCCAGCGGGTTTCGAACATGGCAAGGATGACCTCGCGCGCCCGATTGAAGCCCGCGTCGAGGAAAATTGCGCCGAACAGGGCCTCCAGCGCGTCGGCCAGCAACGCGTCGCGGTCTCGCCCGCCTTGGCGCTCCTCACCCTTGCCCAAAAGGATATACTCGTGCAGGGAAATGCCTCTGGCTATGACCGCAAGGCTTTCCTCCTTGACAAGGTCCGAGCGGATGCGCGTAAGAATGCCCTCCGGAGCGTCGGGATAACGCTTGAATCCCTCTTCGGAAATGCACAGCTCCAGCACAGCATCTCCAAGATACTCAAGTCGTTCGTTATGGTCGCCCCCGCCGGACTCGTTGGCGTAGGAACTGTGTGTCAGCGCGGTTTCCGCGTGCTTGACTTGGCTGAAACGATAGTGGATAGATGCCTCAAGACATGATATATTCACAAGAGATCCTAAATTTATGATGATTTCCGTCGACAGGTCCAAAGCTCTTTTCCACCCGGACTCCGTGGCCGTGGTGGGTGCATCGCGCAGTTCCTCGAAACTGGGGAACCTCGTGGTCGCCAACCTGCAGGCCGCAGGATACAAGGGGAAAATCTTTCCAGTCAATCCCGCAGGCGGAACCATCCGCGATCTGCCCGTCTTCACCTCCTGTGCCGACCTGCCCCGGCCGCCCGACCTCGGCGTCATATGCCTGCCGCGCGACAAGGTGCTCGACGCCATGCGCGAGCTGGCCGATGCCCACGTGGGCGCCATAGCCGTGCTCTCCGCCGGGTTCCGCGAGACAGGTCGCGACGGGTTGGCACTGGAACTGAAAATGGCGGAGATGGCCGCGCGGTACAATTTCACACTGCTCGGCCCCAACAGCCTCGGCATCATCGACGCGTCCTCCGGGCTCAACGCCTCCATCGCGCAGGACGCGCCCATGCCCGGCAACATCGGCTTCTTCTCCCAGTCCGGCGCCCTCTGCGCATCCGTGCTCGACTGGTCGCTGGAGAACGGCATCGGCTTTTCCCGCTTCCTGAGCCTCGGCAACAAGGCCGGCATCACCGAGGCCGACGCCCTTGAGACCCTCGGAGACGACCCCGCCACCTCGGTCATCATCGGCTACCTCGAATCCCTCGACAACGGCCGCGACTTCATGAACGCCGCCGCCCGCGTCACCGGGCACAAGCCCGTCATCATGATCAAGGCAGGCGTCACGCAGGCAGGCGCCCGCGCCGTGTCCAGTCACACCGGCGCCGTGGCCGGATCCGAAGCCGCCTGCACCGCCGCGTTCAAACAGTCCGGCATCATCGTGGCCGACGGGCTCGACTCGCTTTTCGATCTCGCCCGCGCCTTCTCCACCCAGCCGCTGCCCAAAGGTCCGAACCTGACCGTGGTCACCAACTCCGGCGGTCCCGGCATCCTCGCCGCTGACGCCTGCGAAAACTCGGACCTCGAACTGCCGCGACCCTCCGACGCCACACTGGAGAAACTGCGCGAAGCCCTGCCGTCCTACGCGGCCCTCTACAATCCCATCGACATCATCGGTGACGCAGGCGCAGACCGCTACAAGGCCGCTTTGGAAGCCGTGGCCGAAGACCCGGCCACCCACAGCGTCCTCGCGCTGCTCACGCCTACGGCATCCGCGGAGATCATGGAGACCGCACAGATCATCGCCGAGGTCTCCAAAAACTCCGACAAACCATTTTTCGCCTGTCTCATGGGCGACGAAAAAGTCGGCCCGGGCCGCGACTTCCTGCTCGAGTCCGGCATTCCCTGCTACGCTTATCCCGAGCCCGCCGTTGCCGCCGCAGACGCCATGTACACCCAGTGGCGCTGGCAGACCCGGCAGTACCCGGTGGAAATATGCTTCCGCCGCGACCGGGGCAAGGCCGAGAAAGTCTTCAAATCCATGCGCGACATCGGCCTGAGCGAAATCTCCGGTCCGCAGGCCTTTGACGTAGCCTACGCCTACGAACTGCCCGTGCCCGAAACCAAGCTGGCACGCACCGCCGATCAGGCCGTGAAACACGCCAAGAAAATCGGCTATCCCGTGGTCCTCAAGCTCGTGGCCGAAGGCGTGGGCGACATCAGCGAATTCGGCGGCGTCAGGCTCGCCCTGCACACCCCCGACGATGTGCGGCAGGCCTTTTTCGACATTACCTCCGCCACCACCCGCAACCGACCGGACGCGCACGTCTCCGGCTGTTTCGTTCAATCCATGGGCCCCGAAAACGCCCCGGAATGCACCGTGCGCATCAAGCAGGACCCACAGTTCGGCCCGCTGCTCGAATTCGGCATGTCCGGCCCGTCAGCGGAATTTCTCGGCGACAGAGCCTACCGCATCGCCCCGCTCACCGTACAGGAAGCACAGGCCGTGATCCGCGAAATCCGTCTGTTCCCCCTGCTGCAGGGCGCACGAGGCAAGAAGGCCGCCGATCTCAAGGCCCTTGAAGACATCGTCCTGACCATGTCCCAGTTCGCAAACGACTTCCCCGAAGTGCTCGAAGCCGAACTCGACCCCGTCATAGCCGGTCCCGAAGGGGCACTCGTCACCGGAATACGCGTCGTGCTCGGCGAGCCTTGCCAACCGCGCGACTGATGCGCTACATGCTTGAAAGAATGGAAAGCGCCACGCACTGATCCGGCGCCAACCGAAACAACAAAGGATGCACGCAATGCCCGGTCTCTACATAGGTTCCACCAGCGGTTACTCAGGCAAGAACATGATCGTCATGGGCATCGGCCAAAAGCTCCTCAAGGACGGGCTGAACATCGGCTACATGAAGCCCGTCGGCGCCATGCCCGTGGAATCCGACGGCAAACTCGGCGACGAGGACGCCCTCTTCGTGCAGGACATCCTCGGCCTCGAACAGGATCCCGAAATGGTCACCCCCGTCGTGGTCACCCAAGACTTCAAGGTCAAAGCCTTCACCGGCAAGATCGACGGCCTCTCCGACCGCATCGCCGACTGCTACCAGAACATTTCCAAGGACCGCGACCTGACCCTCGTGGCAGGCTCCGGCTCCATGTACTCCGGCAAATACTGCGACACCGACGCCGTCACCATCATCAAGAAGCTCGGCATCAAGGCAGTCATCATCGACCGCTTCGAAAAAGAGTTCAAATACGACTACCTCGCCATGATGAAGGAACACCTCGGCGACCAGCTCGCAGGCGTCATCCTCAACGACGTGCCCCCGCACTTCATGGAAGAAGTCAACCAGCTGCTCGCACCCTTCTTCGAACGGCGCGGCATCAAGGTCCTCGGCGTCATCCCCAGAGACCCCCTCATGGGCGCCATCAAGGTAGGCGACCTCGCAGACCGCCTCGGCGGCAAGATCATCTCCGCACACAACAAGGCGGATCGCGTCGTCGAAAGCTTCCTTATCGGCACCATGCAGGTCGAAAACTTCATGACCCACTTCCGCAAAAAGAAGAACTCCGCCATCATCGTCGGCGGCGACCGCTCCGACGTGCAGCTCGTGGCCCTTGAAGGCGACTGCCCCTGCCTCGTGCTCACAGGAAACCTCTACCCCAACGATATCATCCTCACCCGCTCCGAAGTGCTCGAAACACCCATCATCATGGTGCGCGAAGATACCTACTCCGTCGCCAAGAAAATGGACTCCATACTCTCTCGCCACAAACTGCGCGACGCCATCAAAATCAAACAGGGCGCCGACCTCGTGGCAGAAAATATCGACTTCCAGTACCTCAAGAACGAACTCGGCATTTAGGAAGCACCATCTTTTCAGAAAAAGGGGCGCGGTTTTACCGCGCCCCTTTTTGGTGTGCCTCCGGCGGGCAGGGGCGCGTAAAAGGAACTGGAAGGCCGCTTATTTACGTGATTTTAAGCTGTTGTACGCCGCACTATTCGCGCGCAAGCCGTGTTTAACACGGCTGAAGACACGGGGTGGACACGAAATTAGCTGGTAGACGCGACCTTTGTCTTTGGAGCAAGACTACAGTTTCTAAGTCTCCCAAATAATTTAATCCAACGTAAATTCTTTTCCAGAGACACCCATCAAACGCAATCTGGGCCTTTCAGAACCCTTCATGCCGGAATGGTACCGCGGATTTATTGGTTGTTGAAATTTCAAATTGATTGCCCTTCCCTGGGTACAGACAGACCTCATGCGCGATGATTGATGGTCGACTAGCAAATTCTTTTTCTGTATCAATCATGGTTGTAGAGGGGTACCAATGGAAGATTTCTGCAGCAGACCTAAATCATTGAGCTTGGGCACCAAGCTACGAATTCTGCTTTTCATTCTCACCACGGTTACAATTATCGGGGGAGGATATACCTTCTGGTATATTACTGAAACGCAACAGCTGTTCAAGCGTATTGAAAACCGGGATATTGCAGCCCTCATTGCCGCTCAGGGACTGGAAAGCGAGCTGGTCGTGCAAAAGGGATTCGTTACCTATTACTTCCTGACTGGCGACGATTCCTGGCTTTCAGAGCTCGGAGAGCATGTGGCAGCATTTGAAGGCTGGTTGACAAAAGCTCGTGACCTGGCGACCGTTCCGGGCAGTAGAGAGTTGCTCAATCGAATTGAGTCCAGCTACCTCCGCTTCTCTTCTTCCCGGAATCAGGTAGTTGAACTTTATCGCACGGATAAGCGAGAGCAGGGAGAACAGCTGCACTGGGAAGTACGCAAGCGCTTCATGGAGATCTATGAACTCTGCGAAACATACAAGCGCATTCATGAAGCGAACCTCAGGGAAAGCGGGGAGTCGTACAGACAAAAGGCACAAATCCTGGCGGGCCTGTCACTTTTCGCCATTCCTGTATCGGTGCTGGTAGCCTTTTGGCTCGGCTTCTTGCTTTTCAAAAGGGTGCTGGAGCCAATCAGAAGACTGGCTCATGGGGAAACGGCAACCATGAAAGGGCTTACCGGCGAAATCGGGGTGCTTTCAGAGCGTGTCAACGGACTGCTTGAAGATGTTGACCAAGCCCATGTCATGCTGCAGCAGAGCCGGGAGCAGATTGTGCAGGCCGAAAAAATGGCTATGGTTGGAAAGCTTGCGGCCGGCGTCGCCCACTCCGTTCGCAACCCGCTTACCTCGGTCAAGATGCGGCTTTTCTCTCTTGAACGCAGTCTCGGCCTTTCTGCCATCCAGCAGGAAGACTTTGAAGTCATATCCGAAGAGATCCGGCACCTCGATACCATCATTCACAATTTTCTCGAATTTTCCCGGCCACCAAAGCTCAAGGTTCAGAACGTTTCCCCTTCCGAATTGGTGGACAATACTCTGCAGTTGCTGCGACACAAACTCGAATCATGTGGGGTGGAAGTCAAGGTCCTTCGCAAAAGCCCACTCCCCGAGGTAGTCGCCGATCCGGAACAACTCAAGGAAGTTTTGGTCAACCTGATCATGAACGCATGTGATGCAATGGTCGACGGAGGGCGGATCATGATTACAGAAGATGTCGGGATCTTTGGCGACAAAGGCTCCATGGTTGTAATTACGATTGCTGACGACGGCCCAGGCATCCCCGCTTCGCAGCGTGATCACATATTCAAGCCATTTTATTCCACCAAGGAGGAAGGGACCGGGCTTGGCCTTTCCATCGCCAACAGGATCATTGCCGAACATGGCGGGTGGCTTCACCTTCGTCCCAGCAATCGTGGTGCTTCATTCGTTATTGCTCTTCCCGTAAAGGAGACCCGTGAATGGCTTCGATCCTGATCGTCGATGATGACTCTCAGTTGCGCAACAGCTTCGGGCGGCTGCTCGACCAGGAAGGTCATACGGTTCGCACTGCCTCCTCTGGGGAAGGCGGCGTGCAAATGGCCCGTGAAGAGATGCCCGACCTTGTCATAATGGATGTGCGCATGCCGGGAATGGACGGTCTGGAGGCCTTCAGGCTCATCCGGCAGCATGACCAACGCGTGCCGGTCATCATCATGACGGCCTACGGCACCACGGAAACGGCGATCAAGGCGACGAAGATGGGTGCCTTCGACTACATCCTCAAGCCTTTCGACATTCCTGAGATGCTGGCGCTCATAGAGCAGGCTCTTGAAGTCGGCAGGCTGGCACGGGAGCACGTCGAGATGGGAGGAAAGCCGGCAGAAGCCCCGGCAGGCTCGTTGATCGGCAACAGCCGGGCCATGAATCGTGTTTACAAGGCGATTGGTCGCTCGGCCCCGACGGATGCACTGGTGCTGATTCGCGGAGAATCCGGCACCGGCAAGGAGCTGGTGGCTCGAGCCGTGTATCAGCACAGCGAAAGAAGTAAAAAACCATTTGTGATAATAAACTGCGTGGCCATCCCCGATACCCTGTTGGAGTCTGAATTGTTCGGATTTGAACGTGGGGCATTCACGGGAGCCAGTTCCCGTCGGGTTGGGAAAATCGAGCAGGCTGACGGCGGGACCATTTTTCTGGATGAAATTGGCGACATGCCTCTGAGTGTGCAAGCCAAGATTCTGCGTCTGCTGCAGGAGAAAAAGGTTGAAAGACTGGGGGGCGGTAAGCCGATTGATGTAGACGTGCGAATCATTGCCGCCACCAATCGTGATCTTGAGAGTGCGGTAAGGGATGGCCGGTTCCGGGAAGATTTGTATTATCGTCTGAAAGTCGTGACGATTGAGCTGCCCCCCTTGCGCGACAGGACGGAAGATGTCGCCCCTCTTGCAGATTATTTTCTCAGCCGTATTTCAGCGGAAATGGACCTTCCCAATCCGGGGATAGCCGAGGACGGATATACCTTTCTTCAAACGTACCGCTGGCCGGGAAATGTCCGGGAACTCTCGAATGTGCTCCAAAAAACCCTTATCTTCAACCGCGGAACGGCACTGAGCCATGAAGAACTGACTCTCGCTGTGGGATCTGGTCTGCAGGAAAGAGATGACGACGAAACGGAAGATGTTGAGCAGTCGTTGCGACAGAGCATCCGCTACGCCCTGAGTAAAAATGCAGGAAAGAACGTTTTCGAAACGCTGATGAACAGAACCGGCCGCATGATCGTCAGCGAGGCTCTCGAAATCGCGGAAGGGAATCGAACCCGTGCGGCCAAGCTTCTTGGTATGACTCGGCCGACGCTTGTTGCAAGAATTGAGAAATACGGGCTGAAGACCTCAACCAAGATTGAATGAAACCCGGTGTCAGCTATTTTTACGGTTGCTAAAAATTGCTGACACTTGTTCCTCCCCCGTCCACCTCACCCTCCCCTCTCTCTTTAAGATATCAAGAAATAACAGTGCATTGAGGAAGCAGTCCTGCTTTGTCCTTTTGGCATGTCTCTTGCCAAGTGTTGGTCAGGAGCAGGGCTTATGCAGGTATCGACAAAACGGATTCTGATAATCGAGCGCAATCCACATGTGCGTGATTTTCTTCGACGCGAACTGGTCAAAAGGGATTACCTGGTTCGCGGCAGTCGTCACGCTGACGAGGCGCTTGCTGTCGTAAGTTCCCCCGAGCCCCCGGATCTTATTGTCTTCGCGGCGGACACTCCCGATATCGACACCGCAGGTGAGTTGCAGCGACTTTCCTGGAGCTGCCCGCGCACTCCGATCATCCTCCATACGTACCACGAGGATTCTGTGGATGAATCCATAGCCCCATTTGTCACTGCAGTCGTGGAAAAAAGCGGAAACCCGGAGCGGCTGCTTCAAATCGTTGATGATCTCCTTTGTCGCAAGACGAATCGCGATGATCCAAACGGTCGTGAGGGAAGGTGATACCTATGGATAGCCACTACTATCACTCCCTCTACCGCAGCATGATCGGAACCGTGGTGTTTGTCTCGCTGCTTCCGCTTCTCGTCATAACGCTTTTGGCCGGATACCAGTTTGCTACTGCCTACAAGGGGAAGGTGCTCGATCACCTGCGGGAGATCGTCCAGAAGCACGAGCAGGTAATCAACAATTATCTGGACGAAAAGGTCGCTGAAGTCCGGGTGCTTACCGATACGCTCGAAGCGCCGCGCTTCATGGAAGAGAACAGGCTTCGACAGTTGCACGAAGCGCTCGTCCGCCGTCATGGGGGCGATTTCGTGGATCTCGGGCTTGTGAGCACTCAGGGACGTCTCGTCGCTTATTCCGGCCCTTTCCGCCTCGGAAAGGCTGACTACTCGTCCTCAGGGTGGTTCCGGGAGGTTATGGAGCGCAAAGTCTATATTTCAGATGTCTTTCTCGGGTTAAGAGGCGTTCCGCATTTCATCATAGCCGTACGCTTTGCGTCCGAGGGAAAGGACTGGATCCTCAGGACAACCTTGGACTTCGTGAGCTTCAACCAGCTTGTGGAAGACATACGCTTAGGCAAGACCGGTCAGGCTTTCATCGTCAACCAGAAGGGTGATTTCCAAACCACGCCGAAATCCGACTTGAAGACCGAATTGCCGATTGTTCGGGATATTCTGGAAGATGCGGCCCCCGCCAACGCGCTCTCGAGCACGCCGCGCGTGCGCACCACCATTACGGAGCGTCCGTCCACGGGACGGGATACGATTTTTGTCACAAGCCCGCTGAAGAACGGAGAATGGACTCTGATCTACCAGCAGGATGCCGCCGATGCGTTTTCCGAACTCTACACCATCCGCTGGGTCGGGTTGCTTGTGCTTTCTCTTGGCGCAATAGGCATAACCATCATGGCTTTCATTCTCTCCAGACGCATGGTCACCCGTATCCGGCAGGCGGACATGTCCAAGGAGATGATGAACGAGCAGGTCATAGAGGCGGGCAAGCTTGCAAGCGTTGGCGAACTGGCCGCGGGGATAGCTCACGAAATCAACAATCCGGTGGCCATCATGATGGAAGAAGCCGGATGGATTCAAGACCTGATGGGTGAAGGGCTGGAGGTGGACGACAACATGGATGAAGCCCGCCGTGCACTGTTGCAGATAAAAACACAGGGCGCCCGTTGCCGGGATATCACACACAAACTCCTGTCCTTCGCTCGTAAGATCGACCCGACCGTCAAGTGCGTCAACATGAATGAATTGGTGGAAGAAATTGCATCGCTTTCCGAACAGCGCGCCAAGTACGCCAATGTGCATATCGGTGTCGTTCTTGGGGAGAACATACCGGACATCCCGGCGAGTCCTTCGGAAATGCAGCAGGTGGTTCTGAATCTAGTCAACAACTCCATCGACGCGATGGCGGGGAAGGGAGGGGACCTGACCATGAGCACCCGAAATGCAAACGGGGTGGTGGAACTGGTGATAAGCGATACCGGCATGGGAATTCCACGAGCGAATCTCAACCGCATCTTCGACCCTTTCTTCACTACGAAGCCCGTCGGAAAGGGAACGGGGCTCGGGCTCTCCATCGTCTACGGCATCATCAATAAGATGGGGGGAGACATCAAGGTCACCAGCAGCATCGACCTGGGCACTTCCTTCACCATCAAGCTTCCGGTGCCTGACAAGGCTGCCGGGGCGACGGACCATGCAGAAGAATAACGTGAAGATCCATGGCGTTGAAAACGAAAACAAGGGAGGCCCCATGAGCGCGAACGTACTTCTCGTCGATGACGAACAGGCTTTCGTGGACACCATGACCAAGCGACTTTCCAAGCGAGGACTCGAAGTGCGCACGGCGAACTCTGGCGCGGAAGCGCTTACGGCGCTGGAAGGCTGGAAGTATGTCGACGTGGTTGTGCTGGACGTCAAGATGCCCGGCATGGATGGAATTGATGTCCTCAAGCAGGTCAAGGCGGGCTGGCCGCTTGTGGAGGTGGTGATGCTGACCGGCCATGCAACCGTCGAGAGCGCCATAGAGGGTATGAAGCTTGGTGCGTTCGACTACCTGCTCAAGCCGTGCGAAATCGACGATCTTATGGCCAAGATTCGTGATGCTCACGAGAAGAAGTCGCTTCACGAGGACAAGATTCTGCAATCCCGTGCGGAAAGCATTGTTTCCCGCAGAGGTGATTAGGGGAGAGCGAAATGCATGACGAACCCGTCAGAGTCCTTCTGGTAGACGATGAAGCAGGCTTTACCGATGTGCTGACCAAGCGCATGGGCAGGCGCGGATTTGCAGTCGTATCCGCCGACAGCGGCACGAAAGCCATACAGATTCTGCGAAAGGAAGATTTCGACGTGGTCGTGCTCGACCTCAAGATGGAGGAAATGGACGGCATAGAGATTCTCCAGGTCATACGCAAGATGATTCCCGGACTTCCCGTCATCATGCTGACGGGACATGGGTCGGAGACAGCCGCTCGCGACGGCTTGCGCTACGGAGCCTATGATTACCTCCTCAAACCCTGCGATCTGGAGGAACTTGTGCACAAATTGCGTAAAGCCGCCGCGAGCTCAATGCAGGAAAAAACCAATAGGACGGATTGACCACCGGTGCGGAGGCGCCGGGAGGACATAGGCCCGTTTGCCGAAAGCTGGAAAACGGGTGGAGGCTGGAACTTGATAAATACGCCGTAGGGCAAAAACAATCAGAGGTAAGAGTCTATGCGAATTTTAAGACAAGCGTACGAGTCGCTTCAGTGGGCGGCCAGAGCGCATGCCAAATGGGACCTGGAGGTGTCAACGAATATTGTCTCCAGCCGCAAGAAGCTGGTGATTCTGGCACTTCTGGCCATGCCGATTCTTCTGGTTTCCGTTGGAGTGGCGGCCGACATGCAGCTGCCGGACATTCTGGGTGGCAAGAAAGCCTATAGCCCGGCATTTTATACTACTGAAATATTCCTTGTCTCCATCGCGATCGGGGTGTGCGCTGGGCTCATCACGGGATGCATCGGAGCCGGAGGCGGCTTCATTATCACCCCGGCACTCATGAGTGCCGGAATCAAAGGCATTCTGGCGGTCGGAACGGACCTTTTTCACATCTTCGCCAAAGCCATCATGGGAACTGCCGTCCACAAGAAGCTGGGTAACGTTTCCGTGGCGTTGGCCGTAGCCTTTCTTGTGGGTTCAGGTGCCGGGGTTCTCGGCGGTGGGGTTCTCAACCGGCTAATCTACGAAGCCAACCCCGTTGCCTCGGACACGTTCATCTCGGTGATCTACGTGGTCCTTCTGGGTTTTCTGGGTACCTACGCGCTCATCGACTTCCTGCGACTGCGGAAGATGGGAAGCGGAGTGGACGCGCACGGCGGAGGCGGCTCCGGTGGCGGCGGCCTGCCCGCCAAGCTCCAGAAGGCATCCATTCCGCCGATGATATCCTTTGACGAAGATCTGGTCCCCGGCGGAAAGAAGATCTCGGGATGGTTCGTGGCGGTGTGTGGCGCGATCGTCGGATTCATGGCTGCCATCATGGGCGTAGGCGGGGGTTTTCTGACCTTCCCCATGTTCGTATACATCCTCGGCGTCAGCTCGTTCACTACCGTGGGAACAGACATCCTGCAGATCATCTTTACTGCGGGATTCGCCTCTATCAGCCAGTATGCCATCTACGGTTTCATTTTCTACACGCTGGCCATGGGAATGCTTCTCGGCTCGCTGATAGGCATTCAGATCGGGGCGCTGACGACCAAGCTGGTCCCCGGAATCTACATTCGCGGGTTTTACGCCCTGGCCATCCTGGCGGGTTTTGTGAACCGCCTTTTCGCGCTGCCCGGAAAGCTTGGCGACATGAAACTCATAGAGATCGAGCGAACGACGGCAGGACTGCTGGCCACAATTGGCAACTGGGCGTTTTTCGTGGTCATCGGAGCGTTTGCCGTGTGGGTCATCGGAACGTTCGTGATGCGCGCCCGAGAACTGAGGGAGGAGTAAGATATGTTGATTAAGAATAAGAGCGCGTTCTCGAAAGGGGCGTTGCTGACCGTCGTCTTTCTGGCCGTACTGTGGTACATGTTTACAAACAACTTCGGAGGCACCAACGCGTTCCACGCGTCGGATGCGTTGTTCAACTCCATCTCCAAGGGGTCGACCTACTACATCCCGGATGTGAAGGAAGGCGCCCTCAAGTTCAAAGGCGAGGAGTATTCCGTCACGCTGCTGGAAAAGCAGCCTGAACTCGTGGATGACGCATTGGCGGTTCTGACGGCCAACGGCATCTCCGCGAAGCCGACCGGAAACGGCATTGCTGCGCAGGGGGCGCTCTCCACTTTGTTCGACGCGGCCATACGCGACTCGGACAAGATGTTCCATAACAACGGGGATGCGCTCAAGAGCCGCTACGGCATGGCGCCGCGCGAAGCCATGTATGTCTGGTGGACCGTGCTGACCAGTCTGAAACGGGAACTGGATCACCAGAAGCGTTTCGCCGCTGGTGCATACATTGACAGTATGCTCATCAAGCGAGCCGTGGAGGTCTCGTACAACTACTATGGAATCGAAGCGCGCGACGTCTCCGAGGAGGCTGGCATCATAACCTTCGCCCTGATATTCTATGTGGTATATACGATGTGGTGGGGATACTCCATCTTCTTCCTTTTTGAAGGGTTCGGCCTTGAAATGAAAGCCGGAAAAAGAAAGGAAGTCTAAAGCAACGACAGGCGGGCCGTGACATGGGTTTCTGGAAAAAGCTGTCTCTGCCGGGGTTTCTTCGAAGGACCCACCCGACAGGCACTGATGATGCCAAAGACCTGCTCACGGCCCGCTTTTTCAGCTTTAAACAATTGCTGGCGGCCAACACTGAAGCGCACGAGCTGTTTGCCGAACTGGAGGAGACGCTCAGGGGCGGCCGGGCCTACGGGATGCACTACGTACGGGCGTTGTGCACAAGAATATCCGCAGCCATATTCCGGATGGTCAGCAACCTGAACGAAATGGCTCCCGGGCGATATGACAGACTGTTCGAGCGCTTCAGGGACATCCAGCAGCAGATCAACCCCCACCTCTCCCCTGCGCCCGTCGAGCGGGGCGGACCACTGGTCCTCACGCTTGACGAGGTGCGGGAGGAGCACATGCCGCAGTGCGGGTCGAAGATGGCCATGCTCGGCGAGGCCTCTGCAAAGCTTTCTCTTCACACATCGCCCGGGTTCGTGGTCACGGCGGAGGGATACCGTCGGTTCATCATGGATACGGGGCTCAAGGAGGAGATCGACCGACTCATCCAGAGCAGCATTCAGGATGCCGCATACGATTCCATGTATACGTCGTCCAGAATTATGCAGCTGATATCGGGAACGGAGCTACCCGAGGACCTGGCAAAGGAGATACTCGACGCGTATTCTGCGATTAAGAAGGCGCATACGCTCGGGATGGCGATGGCCGTCCGGTCCAGTGCTGTGGGCGAAGATGCCGAGGGAGCGACCTTTGCCGGCCAGTACCGTTCGCTGCTCAATGTCGATTCGGGCTCGCTGCTCGACGCCTATCGGGAAGTGATTGCGTCCAAATGGTCGGTGGAGGCGTGCGCCTATCGTTCCAGCAGAGGAATTCGCGACGAGGACGTACCCATGTGCGTCGGGTTCATGGGCATGGTGGACGCCAGGTCCAGCGGCGTGGCCTATTCATCCAGTCCGGTGAATTTTAATGACACCCGCATCCGAATTTATTCGGTGTGGGGATTGCCGAAGTCCGTGGTGGACGGCTCGACGCCGACGGACGAGTTCACGATCTCACGGGACCCCGAATACATTGAAAACAGCAAGGTTGCAAAAAAGGTCGAACGGTATGTCTGTCAGGCTCGCGAAGGGACCTGCAGAATGGAATTGCAGCCCGAGGAGGCGGAAGCCCCGTCTCTGACGGAGGAACAAATTCTGGCCGTGTCCCGGATGGCGGTGGCTCTTGAGAAGCATTTCAAGCATCCTCAGGATATCGAGTGGGCCTACGATTATGACGGCAAGCTGCTGCTCCTGCAGTGTCGGCCCCTGTCGGAAGTCGAGCCCCACACCGCCCCTGCTGTTGAGGAAGATCTGCCAGAGCCGCTTTTTGAGCCGGGGGAGCCCGCGTCTCCCGGTGTTGCGAACGGTCCCGTGTACAAGGTGTTCAAGGATGCGGACACGCTCTCCTTTCCGGAAGGCGCCGTCTTGGTTCTGAAGCACGCGCTGCCCAGACGGGCATCCCTGCTGAATCGTGCCGCGGCGGTGCTCGCCGAGCAGGGCAGCGCCGCCGGGCATCTTGCCAATGTCGCCCGCGAATTCGGCGTCCCTGCCGTGTTCGGGCTGCGCGGCGCGCTGGAGAAGCTGGACAACGAGGCGACGATTACCGTGGATGCCGAGACCGGAGCCGTCTATGACGGGCAGGTCGATGCGATCCTGAAGCGCAAAACCGTGCGGCGGGACCTCATGCGCGGAAGCCCGGTGCGCACATCGCTGGTGCGCGCGGCGCGGCATATAATCCGGTTGCGGCTGCTCGACCCCGATTCCATCGAATTCCGCGCCCGGAATTGCAGGACCTTTCACGACATCATGCGCTTCTGTCATGAAAAGGGTGTTCAGGAGATGTTCAACCTCAGCATGAGCAGCCAGGTCCGACAGAATGCGGCCCGGCGATTGATCTGCGATGTTCCCAAGCAGTTCTGGGTGCTTGACCTGGGTGGGGCCTTTGCCGAGGAAGTGGAACACCGCACCGATGCGTGTGTCAGCATGGCACAGGTGCAATCGCTTCCCATGCGCGCGCTATGGGAAGGTATGATGGCCGTACCGTGGGAAGGCCCGCCACCGGTAAACACGCGAGGGTTCATGTCGGTACTGTTCGAGGCCACGGCAAACCCGAACCTCAATTCGGATACGCGTTCCGAATACGCCAATCGAAATTATTTTCTGGCGTCCAAACGGTATTGCTCCCTGCAATCGCGCTTCGGGTTCCACTTTTGCGGCGCCGAGTCATACGTTGGGGAGCGGCCCGCTGAAAGCTATGCGAGTTTTCAGTTCAAGGGCGGGGCTGCTGATCTGAGGCGCAGGATTCTCCGAACCAAGTTTATCGCCAGTATCCTTGAAAAATACGATTTCAGCGTCAAGTTGCGCGAAGATAATCTCTTTGCTCGGGTTGAAGGTCTGGAAACGGAGGGGATATTGAGAAGGATACGAATAATTGGGTACATGATTTCCCATACGCGACAGATCGATATGATCATGTCAGACCCTGAGGCTGTTGAAGCCAAGCGGAATTCGATTTTACAAGATTTGTCCCACCTTCTGTCTGAAGGTCAATAACTAGGGCCTGTGGGCACCTCAGGTGAGAACAATAAGCAAGCCATTCTGTAATGGTATTGTTGGAAGAAGGCGAAATATCAAATGTCAGGCAAAAAATACATCGTTGATCTATTGAAAGTGGTTGTCTGACATTTGTAAGTTCAGAGTTCTTGTACCTTCGCAGGAGGAACCCATGGACAAGGTGCTCAACTGTTCTGAAAGATTAGCACACCTTCAGCGGCGCATAACTGAATTGGAAACCCTGAGTTCAGCTCTCGACGCTTTGCCGGAGACAGGCAAGCGGGCTGGTTTTTTTTATCAGGTTCTGCAACAGGTTGATGTTCCGATCTTCATACAGGACAACGCCCATAGATTTGTTTATGCAAATCCGGCGTATTATAAAATGATGGGACTATCTTCAGAACATTTTTTGGGGAAGACCGTACGCGATCTTTACAACGAGCCCTTAGCCTCTGAATTGTGGAATCAGGAGGATGTGATTCTGGCAACAGGCAAGTCGAGGGAATATGAAGCTGAGGTCGAGTGCCAAGCTGAGTCCAGGCGTATATCCATTCGGAAAAGCCACCTTCTTGATCCCAAAACGCACTATGCTTACCTGGTTGGCGTCGTTTCAGACATCACAGTTCAAAAACGCATGGAGAATCTTCGAGAAGAGGTCGACCGCATCACTCGGCATGACCTGAAAGGACAGATAATGTCCCTGGTTAATATCCCTCGTCTGCTGCGCATATCCGGCAATCTAAAGGAAGAGCAATTGGAACTGATTCAGATGTTGGAGGATGCGGGGATTCAAATGCTGGATATGGTCAACACTTCTCTGAACCTCTATCGCATGGAAACTGGACTTTTCAATTACACACCAAGCCAGGTCGATCTTGTCTCCATCGTTTATAAAGCCTTTTACTTTCTAAAAAACACTATGGAGCAGAAACATCTAAGCCTGGAGGTTAAACTGGACAGTGAAATTGTTGATAGCGGCCTAAAATTTTTCATCATTGGCGATGATTTGCTGTGTTATTCGATATTTTACAATCTGCTTAAGAATGCATGCGAAGCTTCACCTTCAGAACGGAAGATCCTTATTGAGATGTTTAACGCTGAGAGCAAGCTAATACGAATACACAATGACGGTGTCATCCCTGAGGAAATACGAGAAACTTTTTTTGATAAATTTGTAACCTCTGGCAAGCGCTACGGCACAGGGCTCGGTACGTACAGCGCCAAGTTAATGACGGAAACAATGGGAGGAACAATAGATTTTTCAACATCTTATGAGCTCGGCACTACGATTTTTTTACGATTCCCAAATAACCACAGCTTCATTGAATCGGCACCATCTATTTGAAATGACCTCAGCCACAAGACCAAATCAAACCGACCCCTTAAATCTGTATCCTCCCAACATCCCCTGAACCTGAACCACAGCCGCCATCCCCGTCACCCTCGCCTACAGAGTACACAGCACGGGTAAGACGGTTTGTGTAGCGGTCTAGGGTTTTCTGGACACAATTTTGTCCTTAATCACGCCGCGCACTCAGTGAGCACGATCTGCCTTTCGCGGACCTGGCTCGGCGTCTTGTAGCCGTGCCTGCCGATGATCCATTGCCGGTTGTAGGTTTCCTTGAATTTCAGCAGGGCCTTCCTCAACTCTTCGACCGTGTTGAATCGCCTGATCCAAAGCAGATTTTCCTTGAGGATGCGAACGAATCGTTCCGCGATGCCATTGCCTTGGGGCTCACGGACGAATGACGGGGAGCTTTTGATTCCCAGGAACGCGACTTCCTTCTGAAATACGTCCGACACGTACTGACTGCCGTGGTCGTGTCGTAACTTCAGACCCACGCCTACATCCTTGCCGAAACAGCCGAAAGCATGTCGCATTCCTTGGCGGATCGGCTCCAGAGCTTCGAAGCGTGTTCCCCGTTTCGCCGCATGGATTCCCACACATTCCAACGAGCAGTGATCAATAGCGAAAAAGACCGAGGCATTACCTTCTTCCACGGTCAGCGTCGTGGTCATGTCCGTGCCCCACATCTCATCCACATGTTCCGTTTTGATGGTCCCGTCATGCGCTTTGGGGCCGTGAGCATGGCCTATACGCTTAAGAGCCGACAGGTTGTTTTCACGCATGATTCTCAGGGTCCGTTCCTTGGATGTTCGAATTCCGCGAAAGCGGAGCTTCGCCCAGACCTTCCGATAACCTTCGCCCGAAAACGGACTTTCCGCGATGATTCGGCGAATGTGGAACAGCAATTCCTCATCGCTGTGAAATCCTTTGGGCCCTGGTCTTTTCGTAGGCTCCTCGGTTGCGGAGCGTTGTTTGTAATACGTCGAGCGCGGAAAGTCCCAAGTCTTGCACACTCGAACCAGACCATAAGGTTTGCCGCAGGAGGGAGAGGTGGTCCGGCTCATTTCTTCGACCTCCTGCGCGCCAAAGGGCGTGGTGATTGAACCCGCTTCAATTTTTCCTCGAGCAATTCGATGGTCATGGTCTTTTCGCCCAGCATTTCCTTCAGGCGTCGGTTTTCAAGATCATCTTTGCTTGAACGTTTCTTGAATCCTTCAGTTCCATGAGCGAGGAAAACTTCTTGCCATTCAGACAGGTCGGAAGCAGGCACTCCCAACTCTCGGCTGAGAAGCTCAAGGTCTTCTCCCCGAAGCAGGCGAAGCACGGCTTCGACCTTGTGCTGGGCCCAGAAACGTTTCTTCTTGCGCGCCGGTTCCGGCTCTCCGGCTCCGTTCGGCCTACGGCCTCCCTCCGCCGGAGAGCCGGAACCGGCCTTCGAATTCTTTCCCATTGTCGGTCACCTCCTGGACGTTTATTACGCCCAATTCGGTGTCCAAGAAAACCCTAGGGCAATCCATTTGGTCAAGACCGCGTGGTTTGCCACACGCACGAAGTGCTTGGTCTTGACCAACCCGACGCCCGTGCCATTGTGTGGACAAGCGACGGGCGGCAAAAAATCTTCAGAAAATCGGGGCCGCGACTGGAAATCCCCGAAAGTGACGTGGTATGGAAATTCATAAAATCTGATACAAAGGAGGCACTACCACCGATCTGGTCGTCATAAGTTCGTGATGAAATCCGAACTGATGACGACGTACGAAGCCTACGGCTTCAACGCTTACCGCCGTTTTCCCGAAACAAACGGCATCCTTTCCAAAACAAACGCCAAGCTTACACAAACCCATTTGCCAGATGAACGGTTGGACCCGAGCGCCGATCGTTGCCAGCTTCCCCGAAGGTCACATTTCTGCCACCAGCGGCAGGCGCGAGGCGCATGAACTTGTGCTGTGACACCCACTATTGAATTGGACCGTTGAAAGGAGATTTCTTTCACTGGGAACAGGGCATTCTTCATCCCGTATGGTTTTGTGTTGCAGTTTCTGCAACAGGCTGTTTCTTTGAGACGGCTTGGCCCACCTTGCTCTGAAGCGTCAGTGACGTTTTGAGGTGAGGAATTGAAAGCAGATCTTCTTGTGTCCAACTGGCGTTTCGGCTCCGAGCCGACACCTTTTTTAGCCCTGTCAGGCGTCCCACAGGGACGACGGACCTTCATGACAAGACCCTTGCTTAGAGCATAGTTGCGTCAGGCATTCATATTTTCAAGAGAAGCCCCTTTCTGGGGCTTTTTCTGCGTCATGAGCCAAGCAAAGGGGGGCGTCTTGCGCCCCCCTTCTAGATTTGCATTTCGGCTTTTTGGCGCCGCCTTCGGCGTACGAAAAAAGCCGAAATGCAAATCTATTCATCCCCTGCGCGCGCGGTTTCGGTCGCGCCCCCCAGCGTCATTTGATCCGCAGCAGCGGCGCTCGCTTCCGGCAAAGCCGTACGCGAGCGCCACTGCTGGAAACAAATGACAAGGGGATTTTGCAAGCCAACTAAAAAAAGCCCGGAAAAAGAAAAACACAAGGGGCTTTTCAGTGCTTCACCCTAACCAGTTAGGGGGTATACCGACGAGCAGAAAAATGCCTTCCAAAACAGCTTTTTTCGCTGTTTTTTGTAAGTGCCTAAATTTGTGCACAATGTTTTTTCAAAAACCCTACCCCAGAACCTAGAATTTTCTTTTGCGCACGTTGTAGGCAGGTCGGTTAACCAAAAACAGGATGGTCGTTTTCTGGTGTCCGATGTGCTGAGGGTAAAAGACGTGGCAAAGATGCTGAACTGCTCCGAGAGCTTGGTAAGACGAGCCGACATGAAGCAGCGTCTTGGCGCGTTTACGATCGGGAAACGCGGCATACGCTTTCATCGGCGCGCGGTCGAAGCGTACATGCATCAGGCAGCCGTCAACATTCCCGAGAGCGGAGAGCAAACCCCGTGACGCGCCCAAAGACGGCGCAAGTCCAAATTGACCTCCGTATATGAGCTTTGGTAATATCTTCAGCCAATAAGCGGCCTTCCGTACGAGGGTATCCATATGCCGTACAAGGAAGGAAAAAAATGGCGTGCAGCGGTACGTTTCACCCCGTCAGACGGTAAACAACTCCGCCGCACCAAGCTCTTTGACAAGAAAAGGGAAGCCGAAGCTTGGGAACGCGAAACAGCCAAAGCTCTTGAGCTTGCCGATCGCCAGAAACGCAAGGACATGAATATGGTCGGGCGTGCCTTGGC